>PVMK01118545.1_pt1 | contig 24710 bp, 22 predicted proteins | sample 1853481 | NCBI WGS metagenome assembly PVMK01 (sample SAMN08533507, study PRJNA380276) | Marine sediment metagenome, whole genome shotgun sequencing project.
GCATATGTCCCCTGTACTATTCCTTTGCACAAAGTGCCCGCAATTGCCCAGCATGCACGTCCTCCGTTTATTCCCTTGTTAATGCCGTTAGCCTTTTTTTCGGTTGTGGCAGGACAGACACCCAATTCTCCTGATTTAGACCCTTCCGATTCTCTGCCGCATTTTTTGTACTCCCAACAATTTTCAGATATCATCTTTAACTCCAGATCGCAATGGTTGACTGTATAATTATTGCCTATTCGGCATTATTTATTAAATAGTTAAGTCTCTGAAATGTAAGCGTTGATATAGTTGCGCAAAAAATATTACACTGAAAATTTTCAGTTGTTACCGGAATACCCTCTTTAAAATGTAGCCCACATTTTTTGTGTAAAACTTCAGATCAAAGAGATTATTGATCTCCATTTTTGTCAGATGTTTTACTATGATCTTGTCTTGTAACAGTAGTTCCTTAAAGTCCTTGCCTTGTTTCCAGCTCTGCATGGCATTTTTTTGTACAAGACTGTAGGATTCCTCTCTGCTCAGCCCTTTTTCCGTAAGCAAAAGAAGGACCCTCTGTGAGCAGAACAGGCCGTTGCTAAGTTTTATGTTCTCTTTCATTCTCTCCGGATAGACCTGAATACCTCTGAGAATTCCTGTAAGCCTTACAAGCATGTAATTAATAAGGATAGTGCTGTCAGGTATTATGATCCTTTCAACTGATGAATGGCTTATATCTCTTTCATGCCATAAAGGAATGTTTTCCATTGCGGCCATTGCGTTAGACCGGACTACCCTGGCAAGACCACTCAGATTTTCACTTCCAATGGGATTTCTTTTGTGGGGCATTGCAGATGAGCCTTTTTGACCTTTTGAAAATGGCTCTTCAGCCTCAAGTACCTCGGTCCTTTGCAGGTGTCTGATCTCTATAGCCATCTTTTCGATGGCCCCGGCTATTAGAGCGAGAGTATTCATATACTCTGCATGCCTGTCCCGCTGTATAACCTGAGTTGTTACAGGGGCAGGTTTTAAACCAAGCTTTTTGCATACAAAGGTCTCAATATCCGGAGGAAGGCTAGAAAATGTTCCGACCGGACCAGAGAGTTGACCATAACTGATGGTTTTCCTTGCTGTCTTCATCCTGTCAAGATTGCGCTTCATCTCTGAATACCACAGGGCAAAGGTCAGGCCGAATGTTGTGGGTTCTGCATGAATGCCATGGCTTCTTCCCATCTGTAAGGTGGCTTTGTATTTGATTGCATTGGCCTTGAGCACCTTCATCAGGTTTTTGATATCTTCAATAATGATATCAGCCGCTTCCTTCATCAGCATTGCCAGTGCTGTATCAAGGACATCAGAAGATGTCAGCCCCTTGTGGACAAATCTGGAATCAGGACCTACATGCTCAGCAACAGATGTTAGAAAAGCAATGACGTCATGCTTAACCTTTTCTTCGATCTTATCTATTCTTTTTACATTAAAACCGGACTTCTTTTTTATTGTGGCCAGGCTCTTTTTGGGTATCTCACCTTTTTTGGCCCATGCTTCGCAAGCTGCGATTTCAACATCAAGCCATTTCTGATATCTGTTTTCCGGCTCCCATATTTTTGCCATCTCAGGCCTTGAATAACGTGGTATCAAGTTAACCTCCAAAAAAAGGATTCGAGGGTTCCAGGATTCGAGGGTTCAAGAAATGTTATTGCATTTGAATCCTCGCCCCCTTGACCCAAAAAATTATCTTCCCTTTGCCAGTCTGGTGATAAGGTAATCAGGCAGTCCGGCATCTTTCATTTTTTTCTGAGTTAATAATATATCATATGGGACTCTTTTTATTTCTATCAGGTTATTTCGCAAAATCACATAACAGGCATTGGGATTTCCATCTCTGGGCTGTCCCACACTTCCGGTGTTGATTATGTATCTGTGATCTTCCCTGATTTCCGCAGATGTATAATACATGACCGTTTTACCGTTTTTTGACTGCTCAGCAATAAAAGGTATATGGGAGTGTCCAACAAAGCAGAATGTTTGTTGAAAGTAGGGAAAGTTTTTTATAGCACTTTCCTTACTTTCCAGGTAACGCCACCTTTCAGGGTCTTTTGGCGAACTGTGGACCAAAAATATGTTTTTACCTTCAACTTCATGGGTAAGGGAGAGTGTTTTAAGGAATTCCCTGTTTTCTTCTGTCAGGACATTTTTGGTCCAGTCTATGGCAATCATTGCATAGGGATTAAAAGAAGTTATGTCAGAAATACCGATAGCCCCCCTGTCATGATTACCTGCAATGAAAACTTCTGACACATTTCGGAGAAGCTCAATACAGTCATTGGGATCAGGCCCGTATCCTACTGCATCACCAAGAAAATACAGGGCTGTAACACTTTCTTTAGCAATCTCTCTTAATACAGCATGAAGGGCCTCAAGGTTGGAATGGATATCTGAAATTATTGCATAAGAAGGCATGGCAGGCCTCCGGGTTACTATTTATTCTTTGCTGCCTGAAGAGGCGGGTAATGCCTCTGCGGCAATCTTGTCCAGGATCCCGTTTATAAAAGGAGCTGAATCTACTGTTGAATATTTTTTTGCCACTTCCAGTGCTTCATTAATTGTAACCGATGACGGTATATCTGCTCGATAGAGAAGTTCGTATGTGGCGGCTCTCAGAATATTTCTGTCTATAGCGGCCATTCGTTCTATGACCCAATGCTCAGCTGCTTTCTGGATTGTCCGGTCTATTGTTTCAAGGTTTTCAAGGGTGGAACTTACAATATCGTAAGTGAAATTCTTTACTTCATCCTCTTCGTTGTTATCTTCCCAGAATTCATCGAGCACTTGATCGCTAAGTTTGTTTCCAGTCAGTTCAAGCTGGAAGAGAATCTGGAGGGCATATTCTCTTGATCGTCGTCGTTTCATAACGAACAGATTAAAGATTGAAGATTAAAGATTGAAGATAAAAATTGGGAACTAATTAAATGTCCGGGTTCTAAATTCATAATTTCTTAAATAACTGTGCCATCTCAATGGCGACCATTGCACAGTCCCAGCCTTTATTGCCGCTCTTTGCACCGGCCCTTTCAATGGCCTGCTCAATAGTGTCGGTAGTGAGGACCCCGAATGCGATAGGAATTCCTGTATCAAGAGATGCCTGGGCGATTCCCTTGGATGCCTCTGCAGCGACATAATCAAAATGGGGTGTTGCGCCTCTAATGATGGCTCCCAGGCAGATCACGGCATCGTGTTTCTTTTTTGAAGCCACTTTTTTTGCTGCAAGTGGTATCTCGTATGCTCCGGGCACTTTTATTATATCTATGTTCTGTTCTGATGCTCCGTGTCTGGTCAGTGCGTCAATAGCTCCATCAAGCAGTTTGCTCCCGATAAAGTCATTGAAACGGCTGACTATGATCGCAAACTTAAGACCTTTGGCTTGCAGCTCTCCCTCAAATGTTTTCATGCATTCCTCCTGTAAATTATAGCTGATTAAACATTCTTCAGAATATGTCCCAGCTTTTCCTTTTTAACGGAAAGATATTTAATATTTTTATCATGGGGTTTGGCCTCTATGGGCACCCTGCCGACAACTTTAAGACCATAACCTTCAAGGCCGATCAGTTTTTTTGGATTATTTGTCATTATTTTCATCTTACGAATACCAAGGTTGACCAGTATCTGGGCACCTATTCCATAGTCTCTCATGTCAGCCTTGAATCCCAGCATTTCATTGGCCTCAACTGTATCAAGACCCTCATCCTGCAGAGCATAGGCTTTCAGCTTATTAACCAGCCCGATTCCTCTGCCCTCCTGTCTCATATAGAGTATGACCCCTTTGCCCTCTTTTTTGATTATGTTCATTGCCTTGTGAAGCTGGTCTCCACAGTCACATCGTTTTGAACCAAACACATCCCCTGTCAGGCATTCTGAATGGACACGAACAATGATCTCTTCATCAGGAGATATCTCACCTTTAACCAGGGCGATATGGGTAGAATTATCAACCATGTTTCCAAATATAATGGCTTTAAACTCACCACCAAAGGCAGTAGGCATTTTAGTTGTGGCCAGACGCTCTACCAGGCATTCGTTGCGCATCCTGTATTGTATCAGGTCTTTAATAGTGACCATCTTAAGCCCATGCTTTTTGGCAAATTTTGCAAGCTGGGGCACCCTTGCCATTGTTCCGTCATCATTCATGATCTCGCAGATAACACCTGTAGGGTTAAGACCTGCTAATTTTGCAAGATCAACCGATCCTTCAGTTTGACCTGCACGCTGAAGTACGCCTCCCGGCTGTGCCTTTAAAGGAAATATATGTCCCGGTCTTGCTATATCTTCAGGTTTAGCTTTTGGATTAATTGCTGCTTTTATTGTCTTGGCCCTGTCAGAGGCTGATATGCCGGTGGTCACGCCCTTCTTTGCCTCAATGGAAACAGTAAAAGCAGTGCCAAAACTGGAGGTATTAAGCTCAGACATCATGGGCAGTTTGAGCTGCTCTACTTTTTCTGGTGTCAGGGAGAGGCAGATAAGCCCTCTTCCATGCTTGGCCATGAAGTTTATTGTCTGTGCAGTTATTTTTTGTGCCGCAATAGTGAGGTCGCCTTCGTTTTCCCTGTCCTCATCATCTATAAGGATGACCATTTTTCCTGCCTTGATATCTTCTATTGCCTCTTCGATTGTATTGAGTTTATAGGCCTTGCGGGCCACGGCTTTCTTTTTTGATGTTTTCTTTGCTGTCTTTTTCTTAGTCATTCATAAAACCCTTTTCCTTTAATAGACCCATCAGATTTGAGTCGGAATCATTTTTAGCAAGAAGTTTTTCAACATATTTTCCTATTATATCTACCTCCAGGTTTACCCTGTCACCAATTCGTTTTTGCCCGATATTAGTGGCTGTAATTGTGTGGGGAATAATAGCAACACTGAATGATGTGTTGTCAAGGTCAACGACCGTTAGACTTATCCCGTCAATAGCGATAGAGCCTTTTTTTACTACATATTTCAATATGTCTTTTGGCGCATCAAATTTATAAAAGGTATATTCCCCAGCCTTTCTGATTTCCCTTATAGCCCCCACATTATCAACATGACCGGAGACAATATGTCCGCCAAGCCGGTCTGACAGCCGAAGGGCACGCTCCAAATTCACAGAATTACCATTTTTCAGTTCTCCCAGGTTTGTGCTCCTCATTGTTTCAGGTGAGACATCAAAAGATATTTCTCCATTAAGTTTTGTTACTGTAAGGCAGACGCCATTTACGGCGACGCTGTCTCCCAGTACAAGCTCATAAGCAGACACGGGCTTTAAAGAAAGACCGATGCCGTTGCCTGTCTCTTTAACTGATGTAACTGTTCCCTGAATTTCTATCAGACCTGTAAACATTATGCCGACTTTTATTTGAGAAGTTTGCCTATTCTGTTCCAGCGGATTTTGTCCAGCATGCTTCCTTCACTGTTCCATGACCAATACATTATAAAGGCCTTGCCCTTTACTTCTTCCATCTTCACTATCCCCCAGAACCGGCTGTCATAACTCTGATCACGGTTATCTCCCATCATAAAGAAGCTCTTTCTTGGAACTGTAAAGGGGCCGAAATTATCTCTCGGGGAGTCCTCTGTTCCGGGGTCTCTGTGAATTGTATATTTTTCAGTCATAGGAATATCATTAACAAATACGATCTTGTTTTTAATCTCTATCTTGTCCCCACCCACTCCAACAACCCTTTTAATAAAATCCCTGCAGTTGTCCTTAAAAAGATAAGCCGGGTTACCGCTGCTGAAGGCGTTTCCTAACCTGTAAGAAATATTGCTGTAAGCGCTCGTACATTCTTCCTGTTCCTTGTTCTTGGGAAAGGAGAATACCATAATGTCCCCTTTTTTAGGAGGGCTGAAGATCAGAAATCTGATGTCTGTAAAAGGGATTTTTATCCCGTATACAAATTTATTGACCAATATGTGGTCCCCGACCAAAAGGGTGGGGATCATGGATCCTGAAGGGATTTTAAATGCCTGCACTACAAAAGCTCTTATCAAAAGGGCAAGAAGTACAGCAATGAATATTGCCTCTGTATATTCCCTGAATTTGGATTTATGAGTATTCTTCTGTTTTGCCATATCTATTTTACTTTGAGCACAGCAAGAAAAGCTTCCTGGGGAACTTCAACCCTTCCGACCTGCTTCATTCTTTTCTTACCCTCTTTCTGTTTTTCAAGGAGCTTTCTTTTTCTTGAAACATCACCGCCGTAGCACTTGGCCAGCACATTTTTTCTGATGGCCTTTATGCTCTCCCTGGCAATAATCTTACTTCCAATTGACGCCTGTATTACAACGTCAAACATTTGCCTGGGAATTTCCTTCCTCAACTTTTCAGCGATATTTCGGCCCTTGTAATATGCCCTGTCCTTATGGACAATCATCGAAAGAGCGTCTACAGGTTCTCCGTTTAACAGTATATCAAGTTTGATCAGTTTTGATGCCTTGTAGCCATGAAATTCATAGTCCATCGAGGCATACCCGCTTGACGAAGACTTTAGTTTATCATAAAAGTCCCACAAAATCTCATTAAGCGGGAACTCATAAGTGACCATTATACGGTCCTTTCCTATATATTTAAAATCCTTTTGCACGCCCCTTTTTTCCTGGCATAATTCCAGTATCTGACCAATGAATTTGGAAGGGACGAGAATGGTGGTTATTACAAAAGGCTCTTCAATGGATTCATATTGCTTGGGAAGTTTTGCCGGGCTGTCTATATAAAGGACATTCCCGTCGGTCTCTGTTATTTTATAAACAACAGTTGGGGCAGTGTTTATCAGGGCGAGCTTGAATTCCCGTTCAAGACGCTCTTTTATTATCTCCATATGCAGCAGGCCGAGAAAACCGCACCTGAAACCAAATCCGAGGGCGGTAGATGTTTCTGGCTCAAAACTAAAGGAAGAGTCATTAAGCCTCAGCTTATCAAGGGCGTCCTTCAGGTCTTCATACTGGTTAGTCTCTGTCGGATAAAGACCTGAAAATACCATGGGTTTTATGTCTTTGTACCCGGCACAGGGCTCAGCAGTTCGGTTGTCTGCATCGGTCAGAGTGTCTCCAACCTTTGTATCACCTACATTTCTGATACCGGCGACAATATAACCTACCTCTCCTGCCCTGAGAGTTTTAACGGTCTTTTTATTGGGAGTAAATATGCCCACTTCCTGGACTTCATAAACCTTTTCAGTGGCCATAAGGAAAATCTTTGACCCCTTTTTTACATTGCCCTCAAAGAGCCTCACCAGGATTATGACCCCCTGGTAGTTATCAAACCATGAGTCAAATATAAGGGCTTTTAATGGACTGCTTTCTTTTCCAACAGGGGGTGGGACCTTTTTCACAACCGCTTCCAGCAATTCTGTTATACCAGTGCCCTCTTTTGCAGATGTAAGGATTACATCGCTGCAGTCTATGCCTATTGAATCTTCAATGTCTTCTTTCACCCGTTCCGGTTCAGCGCTGGGAAGATCGACCTTGTTGATTACAGGAATGATCTCCAGATCATTTTCAACCGCCAGGTAGGTATTGGCAAGGGTCTGGGCCTCAACACCCTGGGATGCGTCCACTACAAGCAGGGCTCCCTCACATGAGGCAAGACTGCGGGAGACTTCATAAGAAAAATCAACATGGCCGGGAGTATCAATCAGGTTTAATTTATAATCCTGCCCATCTTCTGATTTAAAGTTAACGGTTACAGAATGGGCCTTGATGGTAATGCCCCGCTCCTGCTCCAGGTCCATAGTGTCCAGCACCTGTTTTGTGGTCATCTCTCTCTGGGTAAGGGCACCCGTCACCTCCAGTATACGATCGGCAATGGTGGACTTGCCGTGGTCAATATGGGCGATTATAGAGAAATTTCTTATATTTTTATCGGACATGGAATAAAGAAAAGGAAGGTCAGTTTGATTCTCCAGTATTAAGGGACGGGGCTTTTTTCAAGATAAACCCTGCTGCTCCTATGGAGCCGGCGTTTTCTTCGAGAGAGCTTTTAAGTATCTGTATATTGGCAGACAGGGGTTTAAATGCCCTCTTCTGCACTTCCTTTTTTAACTCTTCAACAAACAAGTCCCAGGCTCCGATCAGACCACCTCCTATGATGACTGCCTCCAGCCCCAGGATATTAATCAGATTTGCTATGCCTATACCTAAAAACTGCCCTGCTTCCCTGAAGACCTCCCTGCTCAGACTGTCTCCGTCTAGGGCTGTTTCGTAAATAAGTTTTGATGTGACTTTATAAAAATTACCGTTACAGCGCTCTGTCAGCATGCTGTCCGCACCCTTTTCAAGGGAAGTTATTACCCTTTCAACAATTGCTCTGCCAGACGCATAAGACTCCAGACAACCGTAACTGCCGCAGGTACAGTAACGTCCGCTTGGCACGATAGTCATATGACCTATTTCAACAGGCCCTTCAAAGAGGTCTCCATTGTAAATTATGCCACCTCCAAGTCCTGTTCCCAGTGTAAGAAGGACAAAATTATCAATGTCTTTTCCTGCCCCGACCCATTTTTCTCCGTAAGCGTAAGTGTTTGCATCATTTTCAACAACAACAGGCAGATTAAATTCCTTTTTAAATCGTTCCCTTAAAGGCAAACCATTGAGATTGGAAATATTAGGGGACTGGATTACTACCCCTTTATGTCTGTCAATGATACCCGCTACACCGATTCCAATTCCTGCGATATCTGAAGATGTTTCTGAGAGGGCTTTCTTTGTTTCATCACTGTCCAGGAAATCTTTCAGGTTTTTAACTAAAAGGTTGTCTATACTGTCAGCGCTCTCATCGGTTGTAGCAGGGGTTGGATTCTGATGACTGCTCAAAACCTTGCCGTCTTCTGTAGCAAGTACTGTCTTGGTATTTGTTCCGCCAATATCTATGCCGATGGCTATTCTCAATGTGTATATCTCCAGAATGAATAATAATGTGCCTTCATAAGGCAATAATAATACTATCACAGCTTAAAAGAGCGTGTAAAGCAGGAGAATAGTGGAACTTTTCACCATTAATTCTTTATAATAGCAATCACTTCATTTTAAGGGGATATGGGGGTAATCAATGGGAGAAATATCTGCAAACAAGACACCACTGGTTTTTGATACATTAAAAAAAGTTTTCGGGTTTCCGTCCTTCCGTCCGAACCAGGAAGAGATTATAAATCAAATTCTCGACAACAAGGATGTCTTTGCAGTGATGCCGACAGGCGGAGGGAAATCTCTTTGCTATCAATTGCCAGCCAAATTGATGGATGGAACAACCCTGGTCATAAGTCCGTTGATTTCTCTTATGAAAGACCAGGTTGATGCTGCTGTTGAAAACGGTATTTCTGCTGCCTTTATAAACAGCTCTTTAACGGCAAAAGAGACAGCCTTGGTTTTTCAGGACTTAAGAAGCAATTCTCTTGATCTTCTGTATATAGCGCCTGAACGTTTTGCCATGCAGAATTTTCTGGAAACATTAAAGACTGTTCCAATATCTCTTTTTGCCATTGACGAGGCCCACTGCATCTCTGAGTGGGGACACGACTTCCGTCCGGATTATCTGAGTCTTTCTGTTATTGCCGACACCTTTCCCACTGTCCCTGTTGCGGCTTTTACTGCAACAGCTACCCGGAAAGTCCAAAACGACATCATCGACAAACTCGCTCTCAGGACGCCCTTTACCATACGGGCGTCATTTAACCGTCCCAACCTCATCTATCGGGTAGAAAGCAAAAGGGGGCTGGAAAAACAGCTGCTTGATGTGCTCGGAAAGTACAAGGGTGAACCCGGGATAATATATCGAACCACCCGCGATTCGGTAACTGCCATGGCTGAGATGCTGAAACTCCACGGTATAAAGGCCCTGCCATACCATGCAGGACTGCCGCAGGAAGAGCGTAAAGCAAATCAGGAGGCATTTAATACCGACGAGATTAACGTCATAGTAGCCACAATCGCATTCGGGATGGGAATAGATAAATCGAATGTGCGATTTGTTATTCATGCGGATCTTCCGAAAAACATCGAAGGGTATTACCAGGAGACCGGACGATCAGGACGTGACGGTGAGCCGGCAGAGTGTATTTTGTATTTCGGGCGTGGCGACATCCCCAAGATTAAGTATTTTATAGATCAGATTGAGGATGAAACTGAGAGGCGTGTCGCGTCGGACAAACTTAATAAAGTCGTCAGGTATGCATCGCATAATGTATGCAGGCGAAGGCAGCTCCTTGCATATTTTGGCGAGGAATACCCTGATGATAACTGCGGCACTTGCGACATCTGCACCGGAAACGTAGAAAGAGTCGATATTACAATTGACGCCCAGATCATCATGTCTGCCATGTCCCGTACAGAACAGCGATTCGGGATCATGCACATTATCGATATCGTTTTAGGAGCAAATACGAAACGCATAAGGGACCTGCAGCATGACAAAATTAAAACATACGGAGCAGGAAAGGACAGGGACAGACACCACTGGCATTTCATTATTGATGAACTGCTGGTTCAGGAAGTCATACAGCAGGACGGTGACAGATATCCTGTATTGAAGCTTACGGACAAGGGGAAAGAGGTCCTCTTTGGAAAAGATACAATAAGCGCCCTCAAACGGGAAGAACCGAAAAGGAAAAAGCGTGCCGGTAAAGAAAGCATACAGGGACCCTATGATGAAGCACTCTTTGAAATACTCCGAACACTGCGGAAAAAACTCGCAGATAAACAGCATGTCCCCCCATATATCATTTTTTCCGACAAAACCCTCCATGAGATGTGCAGGTCTTTTCCGGTAACTGCAGATGAGATGGCGGAAATCAGCGGTGTGGGCGACACAAAACTGGAAAGATACGGGGATGACTTTTTAACAGTGATCAGGTCGCATAAGAAGTCTGGAGCGGACAGCCCTAATTAGCATATTGCATGAAGGATTTGTTTTCAGAAATAAAAAGAAGTATAGTGTGTGGGGTTAATGATCTTATCCTCAGGCGGCTATTCCCGCAGCCTGCCTGCCGTCCTGAATTTGATCCATGGTTTTTTCTTGCCTCTTTTGCGTTTATCCGTACAAAATGTAACATCTTGAATAATTGGGCTAATTAGCGGGAACACATGTTTGACTCTTGCAAATATTATACTGTTCAAATTCAATGAATAAGTTGTTTGAAGTGCTACAAAAAGATTAACATAACATGTTAATCTTTTTGTTGACATTTGGGCTCTATGAAGATATACTTTAAAACAAGGAAGCTGCAGAAAACCTGTTCTCGGGAGAGCGAAATGAAGAGGGCTTTTGGGGCAAAGAACGCTGCAAAACTTGGTCAGCGTTTATTTGAATTACAAGCAGCTGAATCATTACAGGAAATTTCATACCATCCACCAGCACGTTGTCACGAACTGACAGGAAAGCAAACAGGTCAATTTTCAGTAGACCTGGAGCATCCTTACAGGCTGCTTTTTATTCCTGCAGACAATCCTGTCCCGCGGCTCAAGGATGGAGGTATAGACCGCAGCAAGGTCAGAGAAATAGAAATAATTGATATAAAAGATACTCACAAATAGAGGTGACGCATGAGCCCAAGTAAAAAATACAGTTTTGACCCGGATTATGCAGTGCCACCAGGCGCTTCACTCCAAGAGACAATGGAAGCACTGGATATGACGCAAAAGGAACTTGCCTTGCGGACCGGGCTGACAGTACAGACGCTTAATCGCATCTTTAAAGGGGAGCAGACAATAAGCTATGAGACAGCAAACCGGCTTGAACTGGTAACTGGCACACCCGCGAATTTATGGAATAACCTTGAGGCCCAGTATCAGGAACAGCTTGCAAAGGTCAAGGAACGCAAGCGTCTGGAATCTGATTTGCAATGGCTAAAGACAATTCCTACTAAAGAACTGACTGAAAGAGAATTTCTGCGTCAAAGTAGTAACAGGGTTGAACTGCTTAGGGAGACTCTCGCTTTTTTATGGTGTCAGCAGTGTGAAGGCATGGAGAGATATATGGAAAGAGCCTGCTGTAGCTGCTCGCCGGTCTCAATGTTTTGAATCAAAAACAGGACCTGCTTCTGCATGGATCAGACAGGGGGAAATACAGGTACATGGTATTAACTGCCAGCCTTACGATAAAAAACGCTTTGAAGAAACATTAGTGACAATTCGGGGCTTAACCAGCACTTTACCTGAGGTGTTTGAATCTGAAATGAAAAGTCTCTGTGCAGAGGCTGGCGTTGCCGTTACCTTTGTCAAAGAAATGAAGAAAGTACCCTGGTGCGGCGCAACCAAATGGCTATCACCTCGTAAAGCTATGATACTGCTCAATCTTCGGGGTAAAGGCTCAGACATATTCTGGTTTTCATTCTTCCATGAAGCCGGGCATGTGCTTCATGATGGAAAAAAAGACCTCTTAATAAATGATGGCAGCAAAGATGATCTACGGGAAGTGCGGGCAGACAGCTTTGCAGCGGAGTTCCTGATTCCTTCACGTAATGATTTGGCAATTAAAAGTTTTCGCTCAAAGAGAGACGTTATCAGTTTCGCAAAAGAACTCGGCATCTCTCCGGCCATTGTTGCGGGTCGTTATCAGCATCTTACAAAAAAATGGCATTTCTTTAAAGAACTCATAACGCCGCTTAAGTGGAAAAAATGATGAGTACAGAAAGAGATGGGTATATTGGATATGACAGGTTGAATGGGATGAAACGTAAGTTTGTTTTGAGGGAGACTGGGTAGTGTATTATTTCATTCCTTATCCTCGTTGTGTAATTTCTGTAATTTTCACTTCTTGCTTCACTGGAAAACTTCTAATTAATGTAGCGTATTAATCCCATGAAAAACATACCGGATATTCCACAAGCAATCTTATATGCATCATCAAGAGGAAAACTGGTTGTTTTTGTCGGTGCAGGAGTATCAAGAATTATCGGCTGTCCATCGTGGAAAGAGTTTGCTATTCATTATCTGAGAGATCTTTACGAAGTAATATTTATAACTTCAAGAAATATACAGGCTAATGGATGGAACAGTACCGAACTTATTATTTCGGTAAGGAAACAAAAAACTTACTGCCTTTACCTGGTTCAGATTCAAGCTTTATATCTCCCTGCTGTATGTCCAGGATCTTCTTTACCAGTGACAATCCAATCCCTATTCTGTTTGGAGCAGGATTTAGCTGGTGAAACAATTCGAATATCTTTTTATGATACTTAGGCGCAATACCTATGCCATTATCTTCAATACAATATATGGACTGATACTTTTCCTGATGCCCTGTAATTTTGATAATTCCCGGCCTGTCCGGGGCTATATAATTAAGGGCATTATCAATCAGGTTTGAGAAAAGCTGAATTAATTGTGATTCATCTCCGGTGCATGAGGGAAGATCTGATATCTCGATATTTACTCCTGCCTCTCTTGCACGGGCACTAAACATTATGGAGAGGCGCTCTAAGAGGCTATTCATATCGACTGTCCTGTTCTGGATTAGGACTTGACCAAGTCGGGACAGGTTTAACAGTCCTGTCAGGAGTGATCTCATTTTGGCTGTGCTCGAGGCGATATATCCAATTGATTCAGGGATCTCTTTTTCGATAATGGCTTTTGTTTCTTTTTGAGTATCATAAGAGCCGTTACTTCCCTTTAGTATAGATCCAAGTTTTTCAATGGAGTATTGCAGCTCTTTACTAAATCCTTCGATAGTAACCAGTGGAGTCCGCAGGTCATGAGTTGTTACATACAAGAGCTGTTCCAGGTCAAGATTTTTCCTTCCCAGCTCGGACACCTTTCTTTCAAGTTTTTTTGCCATTGAGTGGTAATGAAGCTGGTCGATTTCATCTTTGCTCAGTTGAGGTTCCTTAGAGGTCTTTAACCCTGTAATTTTAAATTCATTGAGCACTTCATTGATAATATTAACAAAGCTTTCTGAATCTGTGGGTTTAACAATATACCGTGCGGCACCCACTTCTTTTGCCAGTTTTTGATCAAGAGTCTCTGTAAAAGTTACGGTAAAGAGAACAACAGGAATGTTTTTTAACTGGCCGTCCTGTTTTATCTGACGGCAGAACTGAAAGCCATTCATCCCGGGCATCATAATGTCAGATATTATAAGATCAGGCGGGTCCTGTTTTGCCATTTCCAGAGCGAGCAGTCCATTGGAAGCACACTTGACAGTGTATCCCAGAGGCGTCAGGAGGCTATCAACAAGCACCCTGGAATCTTCATTATCATCTACAATCAGGATTTTCATGCTGGCTATTCCGATATTCATCATTATAAGTTCCTATATATCACAATAAAAGCCGATTGTAAATCGAAAAAATTCCTACATAATCAAAGTGGGTTTGTATTACAAAATAACCGAGGCAGTTGTAATGAAAATTGCATGATTTTTCAGCAGACTAGCTGGATGAATTTAAAACGGGAGACCAGATACTTACTGTTTTGGTTATGTATGAAGGTGCATGATTAGACTACAACAAGTTAAGGAGCCGTTGATTCCTCTTTGCTTTTAGTTTTCTTTTTGATAAAGAATACATTGTCTTCCTCAATGTCAACACTTATGATATCTCCTGTTTTGAATGACCCTTCAAGAAGCTTTGTTGCCAGCGGGTTGAGAATCTCTCAGTTTGGATTGCCCTCTTGAGCGGTCGTGCGCCATACAGGGGATCATAGCCGATTTCAGCCAGGTGTGTCTTTGTCCTGTCAGTCAGCTCCAGGTCAACATGTCTTGTCCTTTAAATAGCTCTTTCATTCTGTTGATCTGGATATCAACTATCTGTTTCAGCAGTTCCTTATTTAATCCATGGAAAATAATGATGTCATCCACCCTGTTCAGGAATTCAGGTTTGAAAAAGGCCTTGAGGTCTTCCATAACGCCTTTACGGATCTGTACTTCCTCTGTCCATTCTGTCAGCATATCCTGGATATGCTGGCTTCCGATATTGGATGTCATAATTACAACAGTGTTTCTGAAATCAACAGTCCGTCCATGACCATCTGTCAGCCTGCCGTCATCAAGGAGCTGAAGAAGGACATTGAAAATATCGGGGTGGGCTTTCTCGATCTCGTCAAATAAAATCACAGTATAAGGCCGTCTTCTGACAGCTTCAGTAAGTTGCCCGCCTTCATCGTATCCTACATAACCCGGAGGCGCGCCAATAAGCCTGGATACAGTATGTCTTTCCTGATATTCAGACATGTCAATCCGGATCATCGCTTCTTCTTTATCAAACATGAACTCTGCAAGGGCGCGTGCCAGTTCTGTCTTTCCTACTCCTGTTGGACCGAGAAATATAAAAGATCCGATCGGTTTATTCGGGTCCTGTATTCCTGCCCTTGCCCTTCGTACAGCATCTGAAACAGACTTGATAGCTTCTTCCTGTCCAACTACCCGGCTACTTAATATATTTTCCATATGCAGAAGTTTCTGCACTTCTCCTTCCAGCATTTTACTGACAGGAATACCTGTCCATTTTGATACAATTTCAGCTATGTCCTCTTCATCGACCTCTTCCTTTAATAATCTCCCTGTTCCTTCCTGCTCCAACAATCTGGCATTCGCTGTTTCCAGGGCTTTTCCCAGGTCTGGAAGTTTTCCATATTTAAGTTCAGATGCCCTGTTCAGGTCGCCTTCCCTCTCTGCCTTTTCAGCTTCCATTTTTGTGTGCTCAAGTTCTTCCTTTATGGAACTTACCTTGCTGATGCCCTCTTTTTCATTAAGCCACTGAGATTTCATGACATCTCTTTTTTCGGAGATCTCGGAGATTTCTTTTTTGATAAGGTCAAGCCTGTCTTTTGATGCAGCATCACTTTCTTTCATCACTGCCTGTTTTTCTATCTCCAGCTGCCTGAGCTTTCTCTCCATCTCATCAAGTTCCACAGGCATGCTGTCTATCTCCATTTTCAGCTTGGAGGCTGACTCATCAATCAGGTCAATGGCTTTGTCAGGTAAAAACCTGTCTGATATATATCTATGGCTAAGTACTGCTGCAGAAACAAGAGCAGCATCCTTGATCCTTACGCCGTGATGGACCTCGTAGCGTTCCTTCAGACCGCGCAGGATTGATATGGTGTCCTCAATATTGGGCTCCTTGACCATTACAGGTTGAAACCTTCTTTCAAGGGCGGGATCTTTTTCAATATGCTTCCTGTATTCTGCAAGGGTGGTAGCTCCGATACATCTGAGATCGCCTCTTGCAAGGGCTGGTTTGAGCATATTGGACGCATCAATGGCCCCTTCAGCAGCGCCTGCGCCAACCACGGTATGAAGCTCATCAATAAAGAGGATTACACTGCCCTGGGCTTCCTCTATTTCCCTTAATACCGCCTTTAACCTGTCTTCGAATTCTCCCCTGTATTTTGCTCCTGCAACAAGGGCCCCCATATCGAGAGAAACAACCCTCTTGTTTTTAAGGCTCTGGGGAACATCACCTGAAGTGATGCGCTGTGCAAGCCCTTCAGCAATTGCTGTTTTTCCAACACCTGGTTCTCCGATGATAACAGGATTGTTTTTTGTTCTACGAGACAGGACCTGAATGACCCTTCTTATTTCCTCATCTCTGCCTATTACAGGATCGAGCCTGCCTTTTTTTGCAAGGTCTGTCAGGTTTGTTGCATATTTTTTCAAAGCCTGGTATTTATTTTCAGGCTCAGGGTCGGTAACACGCTGGCAGCCCCTGATATCTTGCATTGAGGCAAGTATCCTGTCATCTGTCAGGCCGTATTTTTTCAGTATTTTTTCAGCCCTGTTTTTTGTCTTTATAATTCCAAGAAGCAGGTGTTCCACACTTATATATTCATCCTGCAGGTGTTCCGCCTCCTTCAAGGCAGATTCAAATACATTTTTCAGCTCCTGGGTTACATACAACTGGCCTACAGGAGATGAACCAAGTACTTTGGGCATTTTTTCAAGCTCGGCATTGATCTCTTTTTTCAATTCATTGATATCAGTGCCAAGCGCCTTGAGGATTTCAAGGGCTATGCCTTCTTCTATCAATACAGTTAGCAGATGTTCCACATCAACCTGCTGGTTTCCTTTATTTTGTGCCAGATCCTGCGCCTTTTGAATAGCCTCCTGGCTTTTAATTGTAAATTTATCTGATCTCATATTTACCTCCGGAAATACAGAGTTAGACTAATCTTCCTTAAATACATCTTTTATTCTCCTTCTGAACTTTGTCCTGATCTCGCCTTCAAGATGGTCCATCATGTTTTCCATTTCCATCTGAAGGGCTTCAAAACGTCTTCTCATTCGCAAAATTATATCCACGCCAGCACGGTTAACTCCCATCTCTTTGGTAAGGTTTAGTATCATTCTAATCTGCTCCAGATCTTCCTGTGAATAAATTCTTGCCCCGCCTGACCTTTGAGGATGAAGTAACCCTTCCTTTTCGTATAACCTTAAAGTCTGGGGATGAATGCTAAACATTTCACATACTACCCCGATCATGAATAAAGGACGTTTTCTATCTTCCATAATTATCTCTTAATTTTTTAATTTAACCAAAAACATTATTATTCCATTGCAAGCTATGACTTATAAGACTTAGCAATTTCTTCCAGTGCCTCTCTGGTTTTGGCAGTTATTTTTGTGGGAACGGTAATTTTAATTACGGCAAATTCGTCTCCCCTTATTCCTGTTTTTCTGTTTGGTATTCCCTTGCCCTTAAGTTTGAATTTCTTTCCACTGTCAGTGCCGGGTGGAAGTGTCATTGTGACATCACCGCTGAGTGTTGGTACTTTTATCTTTCCCCCTAGAACAGCCTGATCAAAAGTGACAGGTACGTCAACATAAATATTATGACCCTCTCTTTTAAACTGGGGATGAGGTGTAACGGTCAGCTCAATAAACAGGTCACCAGGTTGACCGCCCCTGGGTTTTACACCACCCATCCCTGTGAGTTTGACCTTGCTTCCTGTATCAGCGCCAGGTGGAATTTTGACCTTGATGGTTTCAGTACCATAAGAGCTTCCCCGGCCTCTGCAGGTGCTGCAGACCTTTGATATTTTCATGCCTGTTCCCTGACAGACTGTACAGGGCTGGCTTAACTTAAAGAGTCCCCTGCTTTGTTTGACAGATCCAGTACCTTTACAGCGTGCACATGGTTGAGATGATTCTGCACCAGTGCCCATGCATTTTTTACAAAGAGATTCTTTTTTAAGGGTAATAGGTTTTGTTACCCCGTTATATGCCTCTTCAAGTGATATGGAGAAACGTGTTACAAGGTCAGGACCTTTTAAAGGGGCCTGTTCCTGTCTGAAGCGGTTAAAAATGTCTGAGAACATTTCATCTGTTCCGCCAGCACCTGTTGAAAACCCAGAACTATTGAATCCTGCACCAAAGTCACTGGCCCTGAATCCGTTGAATCCATGTGTGCCATTAAATGAAGCCTTTCCAAACTGGTCATATTCGCCCTTCTTTTTTGAGTCGCTGAGAACCTCGTAAGCTTCATTAATTTCCTTGAATTTTTTTTCTGCTGCTTTGTTGCCTGGGTTAAGATCAGGATGATGTTTTCGCGCAAGTCTTCTGTATGCTTTTTTGATCTCGTCAGCTGATGCTGCTTTCTTTACTCCTAGTAATTCATAATAATCCCGAGTTCCAGTTGACATAAAGCTCCTTCTTTGACTAGTTAACTTATTGCTTTACATATCATATCGCTTGATATAAGGCATGTCAAGTGTCTTTATGATATATATTGCAATATGTAGATTTCTAGAGTATATCATAATTTTGAAGTGATGCGATTGTGATATGGTAAGTATTTGAAAATAGAATATAATATTGAAGCGGAAAATCCTCTAAACAGACAGGTTGTTATCTAAATACTTCAGGTGATTGCGAAGAAAGCGCAGGTCATCAATGTTGTCAACATCGTACCAGAAGGGAAGCATGGAAAAGGAAATATCCAGACGGTACAGTTTTTCAAGGACCAGGTTAAGGACATCAGAAGTGTCCCATGGAATATTATCGAATGCTTTTGAATTGATTTTGTTTTTTGCGCCTATTAAATAAATTCCTCCGTCACAGCATGGGCCCAAAACAAAATCAGTTTTTTTTAGTTCTGCATATGCCTTCTTTATATATTTTTTCTGAATGGTGGGACTATCGCTTCCGATCAGAATTACTTCAGAATAGCCTTTCTTGAAGAGGTCTCTGAAGGCATTTACAATTTTCTTGCCCAGATTATCCCCTCGCTGATTGAATGTGCCAAGATTATATTTTTCAGATACGTCTCTTAAAAATTCATGATCTTTAGAAGGAGCACAGCCTAAATATCTATCAATTCCTCTTAAGCGGGAGAACTTTGATAGGGTCTCAATAATGAAGGATTTGTATATTTCAAGCACCTGTTCTTTTGGAAGGTCTTTTTGCAGTCTTGTTTTAACAGTACCCGTTACAGGGGCTTTTACAAATGTAATAAGGGCCTTACTCATTAATATAATGTAACCTTTTAATCAATGATTTGAATGAATGACTTGAATAGTCTAATTAATTTATAAAAAATAGTAAATTGGATTTTTGAGTTGGGAGAAATTGGCTTGTTGTCTGATTAAACTATTCTGCCTTTATATCAAGTCCGGGGCTCTTCTCAAGCTCAGCAAGTAAGGCATCAGGGTCAGGGGAATTATATACCATTAAATTTTTGAATCGTTCATAGTCTGATATATCGATATTGATAAATTTAAGTCCAAAGCCAGCATCATCAACATGAATAACATTGCAGTAAAATTTTATGATACTAGGATGGGGAGATCCCTTAAGGGTAAGTTCAAAAAAACATGTCTCTCCTTCCGGCACTGACATGGAATCAACACAGTATAGATAGGCCCCACCAAAACTCAAATTCTTTGTTTTACCCTTAAATGAGCTGTTATCAGATAGAATTATTGTTGCTTCCAATTCAATATGGTATCTGGTATTTTTTCTTTTTGCTTTAAGCTTATCTTTCATTGTCATATACTATCATACTTGCAAAGGATTGAATACTGTTTTCCCCGGCCTGTCGTTAAATTTTATTTACCGAATGTTACAATCTTTTCATTATGGCTGCGAAAATCTTTTCAAGAAATTTCTGGTATAACGGCCGGTCCATCCACTTTGAAAAATCTACTTTGTTCGCATTCTTTAGGTCTCTATTGAATGCCTCAGACATTTGCCGGCCGAAATCTCTGTCCAGAATTCCGACATTACTCTCCTCATTTCTTCTAAGAGATTGCATATCCAGGTTGGCAGATCCAACAATGCTCCATGTGTCATCAAAAACAGCTGTCTTGGCATGCAGCATAGAACCGTGATAATTATATATCTCTACACCTGCCCGCAGCAGTCTTTTGTAATATGCTCGCCCTGCGTATAAAACTGACATAATATCAGACTCGCCAGGGAGTAAAAGCTTCACATTAAGGCCGCGCCTAGCTGAGTTTTCAAGGGCTCTTAGCAATCTTCTGCTTGGGAAAAAATACGCTGTTGTAATGAGTATGCTTTCCTGAGCGTTTTTTATACTGAAAACAAAGAGCCGGCGCATTTTTCTACGTGCTCTTCCCGAATTAGCAAAAACAGGTATCGCCTGGCTCCCATGATGTATGTCCTGATGTTTAATATTAAAATCATCAAAGCTGCCTTTCCATTTTGACCAGCTCTTTCTGAATATATCAAGCATGGTGGATGCTATTGGACCTTCAATATAAATACCGGTATCACGCCATCTGTTTTTTTTCTTTCTCACATATCCGTGATACTCATCAGCAATATTGAAACCACCGATAAAGACCTTCTGGCCGTCAATTATTAAAAGTTTTTTATGATTGCGATAAATATATCCTCTAGGTGAGGTCCATTTAAAAGGGTGGCTGACATGGACTTTAATACCTACCTTTTTCAGGTCTGTCCAGAATTTACGGGATGTAAGAAATGAACCAAAGTGGTCATATAGTAGATATACCTGAACTCCCTGAGCGGCTTTTTCCTTGAGAATCTCCGCTAGTTTCCTGCCTGATTCATCATCCTTAAACAAATAAGACTCTATGCAGATTACTGTTTTAGCATTTGATACAGCTTCAAGAATTCTCTGGAATGTTAATTGACCGCTTTCAAGATGTTTAACATAATTATTGGGGCTGAAAGGCAGGCCGAGAATGTTCTCAATTTCTGTTTTGATATTTGAAATAGAATCTACCGAATTTAAATTGTTAGATGGAGAATCAGCCATATTTATAAAAAGCGCTTTTTGCCCTTTGAATAAATAATTCTAATTTTGTGTGGTCTTTTTTGCCCTTTTCGCTTCCTTCAACCCCTGATGAGACATCTACTCCATAAGGCTGCGCTGTTCTAATAGCATCTTCAATATTGTCCGGAGTTAGACCACCGGCAAGAATAATGTTGCCGTACTTTTTTGCTTTAACAGCGATGTCCCAATTAAATGTCTGCCCTGTCCCACCAATTGCATCATCAGAATAGGTATCAAGCAGGAACGCGGAAACACTTGTGTATTTGTCCAGCACATCAAGATCAGAAAGATCCCTTGACCCTAATGGCCTTGATAGTCTTTTTATCAATATTGCAATCTTCAGGTGTTTCTGATCCGTGAAACTGGACAATGTCCAGTCCCGTGAAAGAACATATTTCTTCAATCTCTGCTTTTGGTTTATCAACAAATACGCCAACAGTGCTTATAAATGGCGGAAGAGCAGAGATTATCATCTTAACTGCTTCGGGATCAACAGCTCGGGGGCTTGGAGGATAAAATACAAAACCCAATGCATCTGCTCCGAAGCTTACAGCAGCTAACGCATCGTCTTTATTGGTTATCCCGCATATTTTGACCTTGCTCATGAGATGTATTTTAGCATATTGATGTGTTAAGCTATATACTTAGCCATTTTAATACTATTATAAACGTATCCTAATAAGTAACAGTTCAACAATAATATCTTATTTACTATATGTGAAGAGTATATTTTGTTCTGTCAGGTGTTTTGGTATGAGTATCAAGTATTTTCAACGAATGAAGTGAGAATTTCTAATTGCATTATTGCCCTATAAAGCAAATAATTAGAATTTATTATATAATAAATTATTCTAATAAATTCAATTTGATCAGGAGATATAGCTTCCTCACTATTTCAAGAAGTTGCATCATGATGCTTTTGCTTTTTTGTATACCTGCCGACTCTTTCCCATTTTCATCTAAGGCATTAGATCTAAAGATTTCCGGCTCAATTTCCGAAACATATGATGACAACCTAACTAATCTATAGGAAAATGAAAAGGAAAATTTTTATTAACTTTGGGTCTGGAAGCTATGAATGAAAAAAGAGCCATTAATTCTATGTTTGTTAAATGACTATGAAAGGTATAGTAAATTTATGCGTAGTATGCCTATGGGTACTCATTATGCTGCCTAAACCATCATTACACGCTTATGAATTTCCAGCTTATAGAGGGGTAGACTTAAACATTACAGGCAACATGTCAGGAACGTATAGTAATAACATAACATTTGCCCAGGGTAATGATGAAAAAATAGATCAGTTTACTGCAATGTTGTTGCTTGGTTTAGGTGCAAGATATGACGGTAAAAGACGGATGCTGAGATTTGATGGGCAATTTAGGCAGCCTTTATATAACTCTTCTGATATTAGAAACTCCTCTGAGTATTTGACATTAGATGTAAAGAATGAACTTTCCAAGTTTGACACAGTAAGGTTGCTCAATACTTACACTCATACAAAAGTTTCAGGCAGCTTTGAAGGAATTTTTGTTGATGAGGAGTGCAGGAAACTTTTTATAGAGTTTGGCATAGAGGCTGTAAGAAATGATCCCAAATGCAGTGTATTTGAAAATGAATTTGGAATAGAGCAGGGTAAATTTGATGCTCATAGAAATAATTTTTCATTTAATTACAGAAAATATTTCAGTGATAAAATCAACATTGATGCAGGCTATAGAAATGCAATATATAACACCTCAAATGAGACGTCAAATGATTCGCTTCGCAACAGTGTGCAGAGCAGAGCAAATTACAAAATAAGCCATGCCACTACTTTTTTTCTTTTTTATGAATTTTCTGATACCAGCTATGATAAAGGAGATAATATTTCTACTAACTCGGTTCGTGCTGGTTTTAAGCAGTATATAAAGAAGAGGCTATATTTTAGTGGAGACATGGGGATGGTTTTTACACCCTCTACTAACAGTACTTCAATTGACGCTTTATTAACAGGTGAACTGGATGAGAAAACCAGTGCAAGCATTGATTTTTCAAGAGATATCAGAACAGCTGTTGATAGAGAAGATACTTTCAAAAGCTGGCGCATTAATGGTCGTATTAACAGGATTTTTTCAGAAGATTTGAGCAGTACTTTTTCAGTATTTTATGGTGAGGGTGACTTTATTACAGCTGGTTTCACTGACAAACTCATGGGAGGGTCTTGCCTATTATCTTATAACTTCTGGGAACATAAACGAGGTGCAAGAATAAGCGGAACATCAGGCTATGTCTATTCAACTCTGGATTCAACTGCTACAAATCGGGGATATGACAGAAGTTCATTAAATTTAGGATTAACAGCGGCATTTTAATATGATACAAGAACAGAATAAATTATTAATCCGAGTCCAAATCCTTATGGATCTAACTTTGGTGACAGCGGCATTTTTCCTGGGGTATTTATTGAGAAATGAAATTTTATATATTTTCCCATTAAATATTTTAGGAGATTATTTATATGATGAGTCTCTTCGCTCTATTAGTTATTATGTTATATATGCAGGACTCTTGCCAATATTACTTGTCATTTGGGGTGGTTTATTATCATATTTTGGTATGTATAAATCTGTAGGAATAGTCCGCATTCCTGATGCGTTAGTAATCATATTTAAAACTACGCTTGCCGGCTTTCTTCTTTTTGGCAGTTATGTATTCATACTTAGGATGCAAGAAGATATTAGTCGATTGTTCATAGGATTTACCTTTCTTTCCGCAGCAATTTTTATAAGTATTGAAAAGATTTTACTTGTGACAGCATTTAAAGTGCTTAGAAACAGAGACAAGAGCTTTAAAAGTTCTTTAATTGTTTTTAGAAGGATTTTGATTATAGGCACAAATAAGAGAGCTAAAAATTTCATAAATTTAATTGATAACAATCCTGACTGGGGGATTAAAATTATGGGTATTGTAGATATGGATCCTGGGAAGACAGGTGAAATATTAAAAGGATATAAAATACTTGGATCTTTAAGTGATATACCTGGAATTATCAGCAATAATATTGTAGATGAAGTTGTGTTTATAGTGCCTCGCTCATGGTTAAACAAGATAGAAGACTCATTGCTTTATTGTGAAAGTGCAGGATTGAAAGTTAACCTTGCTGTTAACTTATTTGAACTTAAATTTTCCAAAGCTAAACAAACAGACCTTCATGGATTCCCTCTGCTGACTTTTGAAAATTCATCTGCAAAATATGGATTGATATTTGTTAAGCGGTTGTTTGATTTTATAACAGCAGGTATTGGCATTCTAATTTTACTTCCACTTTTTATGGTTGTTGGAATATTAGTTAAATTAACATCTAAAGGACCAATTTTATTCAAGCAATTAAGATGCGGTCTTTATGGAAGGCAATTTGAATTCTATAAGTTCAGAACAATGGTCGATGATGCAGAAACGAAACTGAAGGATTTGTTGAAATATAATGAAATGGATGGTCCGGTATTTAAAATGCACAATGATCCACGT
>PVMK01125523.1_pt1 | contig 24708 bp, 24 predicted proteins | sample 1853481 | NCBI WGS metagenome assembly PVMK01 (sample SAMN08533507, study PRJNA380276) | Marine sediment metagenome, whole genome shotgun sequencing project.
CGCCGGGAATGTGCCCGGCCAGCCATTGCGCCCTGCCCTTGTCCGGCTTTGATAAATCGAACCTGCAATCCACGACTGTGCAGTCACCGGCCTGGATCAGTTCATACAACTGCTCGGCTGAAACGACAATTTCATTTTTCATGTGTGCTTTGCATCCTCGAAATGAGATTCATCAACACGGCCGCCGTGATGCCCCAGATTTTATAGCCCTGCCATCTTAGCGTGAAGATTGGGTACTCATTGCCGTGCTGTTTGAAAATCCGGGTCTCGTAACGTTCAGCGTCCAGCACAACGGATAATGGAACGGTAAATACTTCGGCAACTTCGCGCTCGTCCGGCACCCACTTGACCGGCCGGGTGACCAGTGCAACCACCGGTAACACCCGGTAGTCGGATATGGTATCCATGCGGTCGAGAAAGCCGATCGGCTGAACCGCATCGGGTGGCAAGCCAATCTCTTCATGTGCTTCACGAAGTGCCGTTTGAACGGCGGAGGTGTCGTTTTCTTCGGCGGCTCCACCCGGAAAACTGACTTGCCCCGGGTGCTGGGGCAGGTGATCTGCGCGGCGGGTCAGTACAACTTCAGGTACTTCAAGATCCAGCAGGGGCACGAGGACAGCAGCGGTTTTACCCGGCCTGTATGGTTCAATTCCGGATGGGCGATAACCGCTTACATGAAGATTTCGCACGCCGGATTCCAGCGGTGAAACAGCCTGCAGCAATTGTTCACGCCAATGTTTCATCACGAGAACAAGACCCCAAAATGAAACGGGGCCCAGAAGGCCCCGTTAACTGATTTTACTCGATGATTTCGACTAGTTTGAGATCGAAGACCAGTGCTTCGTTCGGACCAACCGGCGGGTTGCCGCGTGCTCCGAAAGCAAGTTCCGGCGGAACGAAGATCTGCCAGGTTGCACCGGTCTTCATCAGCGGCAGGACATCCTGCCAACCTTTCAGCACAGAGTTGACCGTGAATTCTTCAGGCACACCGCGAGCGAATGAACTGTCAAACTCGTGACCGTCGGTCTTGGAACCGCGGTAGTGGACTTTGACCTTGCTGTCCATGCCGGGACGTGCGCCTTCGCCTTCCTCGATGATTCGGTACTGGATTCCGCTGGGAAGCGCGACGATTCCGTTCTTGCTCATGTTGGCTGCCATGAACTCTTCTGATGCCTTCTGGTTATCATCCGCCAGTTTTTGAAAAGCTTCAGCCTGTTCCACCCGCACCTTCTGTTGTAGTTGCGTCAGCAGGGCGACCATTTCTTCGGATGTGACCTGCGGATCTTTTTTTGCTGCTGAGTCACGAATTGCCTGGATGATGGTTTCTACATTGAATTCAGCACCGCGGCGTTGAATATCTTCACCGATATCCCAGCCTACGGCATAGCTGAGCTTACCCTTGTCAGTTGTTATATCCTGAGCCATAACGGGGCCAGCCATGAGCGCGGCCAGGATAATGAGCGCAAATACAAAACGCATCAGGTATTCCTCCTGCTTGTTAATAAGTAAAAGTCCGGCAACATGCCGGCTCGTCAAAAGTGAACTATTTTACAGCAGCGCGGCCGCGTATGCCACGCACAATTTAAAATATAAGCCAGTCCGGTTCCTGAGACCGCCAATCTGGCATCAAGTTTCCACCACCTTTTGGTTTAATTAGCCAGGGTGGCGGAGTGTACAAATAGACGTGCCAGAGATTTCAAAATAAATCTCTTTATTTTCAACGCATTACAAAACTGATCAACGCTGGCACGAACTCTGCATTAATACGGGTAGAGATTGATTAACCAGGAGTAGAACCAAATGGGTATGTTTTCCCGATTCAGCGATATCATAAACGCCAACATCAATGCCGTGCTGGAGAAAGCGGAAGATCCGGAAAAGATCATCCGCCTGATGATCCAGGAAATGGAAGACACATTAGTTGAAATCCGTTCCGCTGCGGCAAAATGCATCGCCGACCGCAAGGAACTGGGGCGCCACATTGAACACCTTGAACGAGAAAAGTCCGAGTGGGCTCACCGGGCGGAACTCGCCGTGCGCCGTGAACGGGAAGACCTCGCACGCGCCGCGCTGGCGGAAAAACAGGCCATCGGCGACCGGACTGACCAGATGAAACTGGAATACGAGAACCTGGACGGGCAACTCGAAAAGTTTAATTCCGATATCACACAATTACAGGGCAAGCTCAATGATGCAAAAACACGTCAGCGCAGCATCGTGATCCGGCACAAGACCGCCAGTTCACAATTGTCCGCCCGTAAGCACATCCACGACGACCGGATTGAGGAGATGCTGTATCGCTTTGAAACCGCCGAACAACGGATCGACCGGGTTGAGTCGGAAGCCGAAGCCATCAATATGGGCAGAGGCAAGAACCTGGCCGATGAAATAGCGGACCTGGAGCAGGACGACCGCGTGGAAGCGGAACTGGCCGATCTGAAATCGAAAGTCGGCGAAAGTGATGAGGAGAACAAAGATGCCTGATGTCATTCCTATTCTGTTAATCACGGTTTGCTTGCCGCTCTGGATCATCTTTCACTACGTCACCAAGATGAAGACGTCCAAAGGACTGTCGCCTGAAGATGAAAAGATGTTAAGCGAAGTATGGGACTCAGCGAACAAGATGGAAGAGCGCATCAATACGCTCGAGCGCATCCTCGATATCGAAGCGCCGGATTGGAGAAGACGTTCATGAACGATTTCTACAAGCACAAGAATCCGCATCGCCTGTTTCGCGATAAGGAAAACGCCATGCTGGCGGGTGTCTGTGCAGGCATCGCCGAGTACTTCGGGCTCAACCGCAAGGGCGTCAGGGTGGTTACTTTTCTGTTATGCCTGTTTCCACCTTTCTTCGCATTTGTGGTCATTTCATACATCATCCTGGCCATCGTCTTGCCGGTGAAACCAGGCGACCTCTATGAAAACAAGGAGCAGGCTGAATTCTGGCGGGGTGTGAGCAATGCCCCTTCCGATGTCTTCGGAGCGCTGCGCCACCGTTTCCGTGAACTGAACCATCGCCTGGAAAAGATGGAAGCTTTTATCACCTCCCGGGAATTTGAAATAGACCAGGAACTGGGCAGGAAATAGCCTGCCCGGGCGTAATACAGCTCAAAATAAGACAAAACGAGTGGATTTGGCGTTAACTTGTAACTAAAACACTCTGATTTGCGTCAACATTTACATAAGAACGCAGTACTTATATTAGAGACCGCAATGAAAATGCTCAAAACACAAACTAAAGGAAGCAGGAAAATGAATAAAACAAACCAGCCAAGAGTCCCCCTATTCTCATCCACATGGGTGGCGCTTTTTCTCGTCTTGCGCCACGAATTCACGCAGTCACGCAGCAGCGCCAAGTAGCCCCAGTTTTCCAACGCTTACCTGGAATGATAATCCTTTTCGCCAGCAGTCACGGCCAGGTCAAGCCTGTTCTGCTGAGGAGGTAAGGGACAGGTCGAATATTCATTGAATGCACAAGGTGGATTGTAGGCCTTGTTGAAATCCACCAGCAAACGCCCATTTTCGGGCATACCATCACTGTAAAGAAAACGCCCCGCCCCGTAAGTTTCACGACCGCTGGTCCGGTCGGCGAACAGGAACCACAAAGATTCCGAATCTTCGTCCCCCAGGGCCAGCAAACGGTAATCAACCCCATCACGTTCGAACTCCACAACACCATAAACCGGTGAAGGGCTGAAGTGGCCCAGCACGTTTGCGATCTCGACTGTCTGGCCTTCTTGCGCAGGGATAAAACGCGCGTTATATCTCCAATCCGGCTGGAAGTCATACGTTTTAACACCGGTAAACTCCTGCAAGGCTGGAGCTTGTGAATCCTTGATGCGTAGCGCATAGGACTCCCTGAAAATGACGTAGAAACTCAGGTTTCCACTGCTAATCAGCGTGGGCTCGCCCGCGATGTCGGCAACCAGCATGACCTCGGAGGCTGTCTCGCCGTTAACGGAAACGCCGCTATCGGGCGCCGGGACAAACCGTAACTCGTCGCCGTCGACGTGAATTGTTCCCCACAGCGCCGGGCCGCCCGGTATCTTGACGGTGCTCGATGCACCTGAACCGACCCGGTTCTCACCTTCCTGCAGCCACTCCAGGCCAACCAGGGTCATCCAGCCGCTGTCACTGGCCAGCCGTTCGTCCCTGCGCTGGCGCCAGTCCGTGATTTGCTCTTCATGGGACTGCGCCATCGCGGCATCTTCAGCCTCAGCAAACACCGTTACAGGAAGCAGTAACATTAACGTCAATAGCAGTTTGTAATTCATTTTATGCGTCCGTATATGTCTTCATAACGAATGATGTCATCCTCACCGAAGTACTCCCCGGTCTGCACCTCGATCAGGTGTACGTCTTCGTTGCCGGGGTTTTCCAGGCGGTGCCTGGTCTCGACCGGAATGAAAGTGGACTCGTTGGGCCTGAGAAGAAACTCTTTTCACCCAAACGAACTTTAGCCACCCCTTTGATTACTGTCCAGTGTTCAGCCCGCTTGTGGTGCATCTGCAGCGAAAGCACCTGCCCTGGCTTGACTACCAGGCGCTTGACTTTGCAGTCAGCGGCATCCTCGAGGATTGAGTAACTGCCCCAGGGCCGATATACCGTCTTGTGAAATTCCGCTGCTTCATCCTTCAGTTCGCTCAGTTGCCTGACTACCTCCCTGACGTCCTGGGCCCGGTCACGATGGGCGACCAGCACCGCATCCCCAGTGTCCACGATAACCAGGTCGCTGACTCCCACGGCAGCCACCAGGCGGTCTTCGCCCTTGATGAAGCAATCATGGGTTTCTACCAGAACCGCCTTGCCCTGGATGCGATTTCCTGCCTCGTCTGACTCATACAGCTCACTCATGGCTTTCCAGGAGCCGATATCGCTCCAGCCGAAATCACCACCAACTACCGCACAATTAGAGGCTTTCTCCATCACTGCATAGTCGATCGAATTGGATGGGCATTGGCTGAACAGATCCAGCGGAATTTCCATCGGCTGTTGGGTGACGTCCATCCCGTCCCAGCAGGCCCGCGTACATTCAGCGATTTCAGGCGCGAACAGACTCAGCGCCTCGAGGTAGGCGCCGGCGCTGAAACAGAACATTCCGGAATTCCAGCCATACTCACCCGACTCTAGATAGCCTCGGGCCGTGTTTTCATCCGGCTTTTCAACAAATGCCGCCACCTCGTGGCCACCGGAATTTCCAATTTGTTTGCCTTTTTTAATGTATCCGTAACCCGTTTCAGCATGCGTTGGATGAATGCCGAAAGTTACCAGGTAGCCCTGGCCAGCGAGTTCTCTCGCCTCGCCTACAGCCGCCTGGAACTGGCCCTCGTCGCGGATCAGGTGGTCCGCCGGCAATATCAGAATCAATGCTTCCGGACCCAGTGTCTGCTGCACATAGAGCGCCGCAAGTGCAATGGCCGGCGCCGTATTGCGACCGACCGGCTCGAGCAAAAAGGGATGCTCATGTTCCTGGCCGTCGATTTCCTTATACAAGTCGCGGGTATAAAAATAATAATCACGGCTGGTGACTGTGAGCACCGGGCTTTTTCCCGCAACCCCGAGCGCCCGGCGAAACGTTTTTTCCGCCAGTGATTCACCGTCAACCAGCTTCATAAATGGCTTGGGGTGAGCGCGCCTGGAAACCGGCCACAGCCGGGTGCCGGAACCGCCCGAAAGAATGACGGGCACCATCGTATGTTCCATACCTTTGCTATTCATTTTCTGCCATTTCCTCAAGGCAGGACTGCAGCGCCTGGTGCAAACCTTCCTGCTCGATTCCAAATACTTCGTGAATCTTTGACGTGTTGAGCACTGAATACAGGGGCCGCTCAGCTTTCTGCGGAAAATCCGCAGACCGCACCGCGGTCATCTCCGGCATTTGCTGAAGTAAACCGGCCCGCTTTGCAGCGCTGAATATTGCGTGAGCGAATTCGAACCAGGTAACGGCATCGCCATCACAATAGTGGAATACACCTTGTGACCCAGGGTGGCTGATAACTCTTCGCGTTACGCCAGCCAGGTTCCTGGCCCAGGTGGGACAACCGGTCTGATCACTGACAATGCTCAGGGACGGCCGTTCCCGGGCCAGGCGCAGCATGGTCAGAAGGAAATTATTTCCATGGCCGGAATATACCCAGGAGGTGCGCAAAATGACATGTCTGCACCCACTGGAGGTGATCGCCCACTCCCCTGCCAGCTTGCTTTCGCCATACACACCCAGCGGACCGGTCGGATCCAGCTCCGTATATGGCTGGCTCGCGTCGCCGCTGAAAACATAGTCGGTTGAGTAGTGCAGCAGTAAGCGGCTGTTTCGTTCCGACCAACGCGCCAGGCAACCGGGCAATTCTGCGTTGATCCCGAATGCCGATTCTTTATCGTCCTCAGCCGGGTCAACCGCAGTATATGCCGCCGCGTTGACGATGATGTCGGGGCGCATCCGGTTGAGCAGGATTTCCACCCGGTTGAAGTCGCCCAGATCCTGCTTGATGGTCTCTTGACTGCCCGGCCCGACCGCCCGGTCCACCAATGTGACAGGCCCCAGTTGCTGTAACTGAGGCAGCAATTCCTGGCCGAGCTGTCCGGACGCGCCGGTGAGTAGAATGTTCATCGGGCCATTCGCGGTAAAGCTTCAATACTGATGTCCCTGAGACGCGGAGCAGCAGCATCTTTTTGCGAAAGCCGGCCTGTTTCCAGCGGCCAGTCGATGCCGATATCCGGATCATCCCAGGCCACCACCGCGTCATCTTCAGAGCGGTATACTTCGGTGCAAAGGTAACTGAGCAAGGCCGCATCACCGAGTACGCAAAATCCGTGGGCAAACCCTTCCGGCACATAGAGCTGGCGATGATTTTCCGCGGACAGTTCCAGCCCCGCCCATTGCCTGAACGAGGGTGAATCGGGCCGGATGTCGACAGCGACGTCGAATACCTGCCCTTCCAGGACGGAAACCAGCTTTCCCTGCGGTTTGGGGTACTGGTAGTGCAGTCCGCGGATCACGCCGGGACCGGACCTGGAGAGGTTGGATTGGACAAACCGCCCGGGCAGCCCTGCTGCTTCGTAGCGGGTGGCATTCCATGTTTCCATGAAAAACCCACGCGCATCTCCGTGTACAGTGGGTTCAATAATGATCAATCCCGGAATACCGGTTTCAATGATTTTCACACTCACTGGCCTCTGCTTAACAGGCCCAGCAAATATTCCCCGTAGCCACTCTTGCGCAGGGGTTCGGCCAGCCTTCTGACCTGGTCTTCATCGATCCATCCCTGCATGAATGCAATTTCCTCCGGGCAAGCCACTTTGAGGCCCTGCCGGTTCTCAATGGTTTCGATGAAACTTGCCGCCTGCTGCAGGGATTCATGGGTGCCGGTGTCCAGCCAGGCATATCCTCTGCCGAGGCGTTCGACGCAAAGGCTCCCGTCTTCCAGGTAGCGGCGATTGAGGTCGGTGATTTCCAATTCGCCACGGGTCGAAGGCGCCAACTCACGGGCGAATGCGCTGGCCCTGCTATCGTAAAAATACAGGCCGGTCACCGCGTAATTTGAGCGGGGCCGTTCTGGTTTCTCCTCAATGCTGAGCACACGATAATCGTCGCCGAATTCCACCACGCCATACCGTTCCGGGTCACGCACCCAGTATCCGAAAACGGTCGCGCCAGCGTAATTACCGGTCGCCCGGGTGAGCACATCGCTCAAACCGCCACCGTGAAAAATATTATCGCCCAGGATCAGGCAGGATGGGGCGCCATCCAGAAAATCCTCGGCGATGATCAGGGCCTGCGCCAGGCCATCCGGACTCGGCTGCACGGCATATTCCAGGCGGATTCCCCAATCACTGCCATCGCCCAGCAATTGCACGAACAAAGCCTGTTCGTGCGGTGTCGTGATGATCAGGATTTCACGAATATCCGCCTGCATCAGGGTGGCCAGCGGATAGAAAATCATCGGCTTGTCATACACCGGCAACAGTTGCTTGCTGACAACCCGGGTCAAGGGGTAGAGCCTGGTTCCGCTGCCGCCAGCCAGTATTATTCCTTTCCTCGACATGCTCAACTCATCCCGCTCAAACCAAGGCGCTCACCCTGGTAACTGCCATCGCGTACCCGCTCAACCCACGTGTCGTTTTCCAGGTACCAGTCGACGGTTCGCTGCAGGCCGGTTTCGAAATCAACCGCAGGCTGCCAGCCGGTTCCATCCGTCAACTTGTTGCAGTCGATAGCGTAGCGCCGGTCATGTCCCGGACGGTCGGCGACGTGCTCTACCAGTTGCCGGCGCGAACCGAAAGACGGTTCCGGGTGGCGCTGGTCCAGCGCATCACAAATGGCCTCAACCACCTGTAAATTGGTGCGCTCCGAGTTTCCGCCGACATTGTAGACCTCGCCGGTATCGCCCTGCGCCAGCACCCGGTTAATGGCATCGACATGGTCATGCACAAACAGCCAGTCCCTTATCTGCAGACCATCGCCGTACACGGGGAGCGGCTTGAGTTCCAGCGCATTTAGGATGATCAACGGGATGAGTTTTTCCGGGAACTGGTACGGCCCGTAATTGTTCGAACAATTGGTCGTTAGTGTGGGCATTCCATAGGTGTGATTGAAAGCGCGCACCAGGTGATCGGAACTGGCCTTGGAAGCAGCATAGGGTGAGTTGGGAGCGTAGGCCGTGGTCTCGAGAAACGCTCCGGTTGCACCCAGACTGCCATAAACCTCATCGGTTGAAACCTGCAAAAACCGGAAGGATGCCTGACCGGACTCCGGCAGGGTTTTCCACCAGTCCAGCGCGCACTGCAACAGGTTCAGTGTGCCAACGACATTGGTCTGCACAAAAGCGGCAGGGCCATCGATGGAACGGTCAACGTGGCTTTCGGCCGCGAAATTCACAATCGCGCCGGGTTGGTATTTTGCGATCAGTTCAGCGACCAGTCCGGCGTCACCGATATCGCCCTGGACAAAAACGTGCCTGGCATCACCCCGTAATGGCAACAGGGTGTCGAGATTGCCGGCGTAGGTCAATACATCCAGGTTTATGATACGCAGGTCATCGTCTTGCGCCAGACTGCGCAGTACATAATTGCCACCGATGAAACCGGCGCCGCCGGTTACGAGCAGAGTACGCATCATTTATCCCTTACGGGTCAGAACGGAATATCGTCTTCTGCGAAGTTGTCTTCTGCCGGGGCGGGCGCGGACTGCGCGGGCGCCTGGCTCTGTTGCTCGGGCTTGTTGTCGCGGAATCCACCGCCTGCAGGCCGCGCTGATGCCTCGCCGCCACGAGCGCCCAGCATTTGCATTTCACTGGCAATAACTTCGGTGGTGTAACGGTCCTGCCCGTCCTGCCCCTGCCACTTGTTGGTGCGCAATGAGCCTTCGATATACACCTGGCTGCCCTTGCGCAGGTATTCACCGGAAATTTCAGCCAGCCGGCCGAAAAACACCACCCGGTGCCATTCCGTGCGCTCCTGGTTTTCACCGGTTTGTTTATCCCGCCAGGATTCACTGGTGGCAATTCTGATATTGGTTATGGCCGCACCACTGGCTGTGTAGCGGGTCTCGGGATCCGCCCCCAGGTTACCGACCAGAATGACTTTATTTACACCGCGCGCCATCAAGCATCTCCTTAAAAAATATTGAAAGAAAGTGTAGCACAGTCAAAGGGGCTCTCCTGTCGGAAAAACACCCGCTGAAGACAGTTTCAGAATGATTCCCCAAAGCAGGCAGGCAGCGCTGGCGGCGAACAATGCGGTCTCACTGCCAAAGCTGCCCAGCAGTGATCCACCAGCGACTCCACCAAAGAAAGCGCCAAGGAACTGGAAGGTGCTGTAAACACCCATTCTGCGTCCCCTGCCCCGGCTGCCTGTGATGCGTGAAAGCAAGGCGGGCATGGCCGCCTCGAGCAAGTTGAAGCCGAGAAAATATACTGCCAGAAGAGCCCCCAGCGCGGCCAGGCTGGCGCTCACCGGCAAGACACCCATCGCTAGCGCCAGGATAAAAAATGCCCAGGGCAGCATGCGTTGTTCAGACCGGTTCTTACCGACGTGCCGCAGAACCGGCAACATGAAAATCACCGAACCCAGCATCGCCGGCACATAGATTTTCCAGTGTTCCGTCAGGCTGAACCCGAATCCGTCCACCAGCATGGGCGGCAGCGTCACGAACAACAGCGTCATCACGCTGTGCAGAAGAAATACGCTGAAAGACAACAACCAGACGGGTCGCGCAATGGAACTCCGCTGTTCTGCGCCCCCGGCCGCGCTGTGCAAGTCGTCATGGCCTGACTGGATCAATTCAATTTCACGCTGGCCCGGCAAGGTCATCACCAGCGTCATGCCGCCAATCGCGAAGACCACGGTCAGCCAGAACAGCCCCTGCAAACCCAGCAGAGTCGCCAACGGCACAGACAAACCCATCGACAGCAAAAATGCGCCGCCAATTCCGATTCCGATAATGGCCATGATCACCGGGCGGCGTTCCGGCCGGGTCAGATCAGCCGCCAGCGCCATCGCGACACCAGCAATCGCGCCACAGCCCTGCAGGGCCCGTCCGGCTATCAGCATCGGCATCGATTCCGCCAGTGCGGCAACGACACCACCCAGGGCAAACAGGAACAGCCCCAACAGCAATACCGGCCGCCGCCCCCAGCGATCGGAAAGCCAGCCAAAGGGCTGTTGCAGAATTGCCTGGGTCAATCCGTAGATCCCAACCGCCAGGCCGGCCGACTGTGGCGTAAAGCCCGGTATCCCCTCTGCCAGAATCATAAACACGGGAAGGATGAGGAATAGCCCCAGCATTCGGAGCGTTATCACGCCCGACAAGGTTGCGGCAAATCTCAGTTCCCGGGAATTTTCGTTGGCTGCGGGCAAGGACTCACTCCTCAAAGGCATGGCATTATATGTGGAACAGCCTTGTGTTCATACCGGCTGGATTTATAATTGGGAATATCCCGACACAAGGAAAGGAATGGACCAGCCCGGCGTCCGCGCAGAAACTGCACCAAAACAAGCGACAGACATCCAGCATGTTTTCGACTTGTGTGCCGATGAAATGTCAGCGGTCGACACTTTGATCCGGGAGAGCCTGGATTCCAACGTCGTCCTGATCCGCCAGATCGCAGAGTACATCATTGGCTCCGGCGGCAAACGTCTGCGGCCCATGTTGGTGGTACTTGCCGCCCAGGCCTGTGGTTACCGGGGCACCAACCACATCACCGCCGCAACCATTATCGAGTTTATCCACACGGCTACCCTGCTGCATGACGATGTGGTCGATGAGTCTGATCTACGGCGAGGGCAGGAGTCCGCCCACTCAGTATGGGGTAATGCAGCCAGTGTGCTGGTCGGTGATTTCCTCTACTCGCGCAGTTTCCAGATGATGGTTACGGTGGACTCCATGCGGGTCATGGAGGTTTTGTCGGATGCCACCAACATGATCGCGGAAGGTGAAGTCGAACAACTTCTGAACATGCATGACCCTGAAGTCAACGAGGAAAGCTACTTCAGCGTCATCGAGAAAAAGACCGCAAAACTGTTCGAAGCAGCCTGCCAGTTAGGTGCAATCCTGGCGGGCAAGCCTGAGTTGGAAGAAGTGATGGCGATGTTTGGACGGGAACTGGGTGCGGCATTCCAGGTTGCCGACGATGTCCTCGACTATGTTGCGGACGCGGATACGCTGGGAAAAAATATTGGCGATGACCTGGCAGAGGGCAAGCCCACACTACCCCTCATTCTCAGCAGGAAGTACCTGGAGCCTGAACAACAGTCCATCATTGATGAAACGATCCGCCAGGGCGGCATTGACCGTATCGGTCAAATCGTGGAACTGATCCACAGCACCGGCGCCCTGCGCGAATCCATGGATGTGGCCCGCAGCCGTGCACACGCTGCCACGCAGGCAATTTCCTCGTTGCCGGGTTCAGTGTGGAAAGACGCCATGATGAGCCTGGCGTCCTATAGCGTCTCCAGGCAGTACTGAGGCTGAAGTTCCCTAGCCCAGTATTTCATTCCAGGCGCTGACGCGTTCGGCCTGGTCAGCCAGTATCGCCTCTTCGCCTTCGAGCTCGATCGACTCCAGGATATCCTCCATCGCAATGGCATCGACCACGGCCTGGTCGTCTGCGTCCAGCACTTCGCCAAACACGGTGTGCTTGCCATCCAGCCAGGACGTTTGCGTATGCGTGATGAAAAACTGGCTACCGTTGGTACCGGGACCGGCATTGGCCATTGACAATTTACCCGGAGCATCGTGTGACAAACCGGTCATGCATTCATTCTCGAAACGGTAACCAGGTCCACCGGTACCGGTGCCCTGCGGACAACCTCCCTGGATCATGAAATCCGGGATCACGCGGTGGAAGATTAAACCATCGTAGAATCCCCTCTTGGCAAGATTGACGAAGTTTGCGACTGTTATTGGTGCTTTATCAGCAAATAGCCGCAACTTGATATCACCTTTGCTGGTGTGCATCACGGCGCTCACTTCCTGAACTGCTTCATTCACGATGTCATTCTCCTGTTAAAAATATTTTGCAACTTTTTTACCGCTAAGGCGGTCTATTTACGTAAGGCCGCGGGATGGTCTCTCCCTCAACCTACAGGGAAAATTCTGCACTCCTCACCCCTGACCCGCGGCCTTATTTATTCGCTCTCCGATGACAAACCCGCACAAAGCGTAAACTGCCGCCCCCGGTCACGATAATCATTAAACCGCGGAAAGCTCGGCGCACCCGGCGATAACAGAACGATACCACCAGCTAGTGTCAGTTGCTGCGCCAGTGTTACAGCCTCCGCCAAATCTCGCGACTCGTGCAATCCGCCTTCCGGACTGATATTCGCCCGCTGCATTTCACGGATGATCCGGGGGCCATTGTCGGGAATACCGATAATGGCATGCGGCAAATGCGCACTGATCTTGCCCATATATGGTGCCCAGTCCAGCCCTCTGTCAAGTCCCCCGACAAGTAAAGTAACCATTTGCCCGGAAAAAGCCTCCAGCGCGGCCACTGTTGCGACGGGGGCCGATGAGATGCTGTCACTGACAAAACGCACCCCGGCCCGCTCTCCGATGGTCTGCAAACGATGCGGCAAACAGGAAAACGAGGCAATGCTATGAATGCCAACTGACAGCTTTGCGCCGATCGCACGGAGCACCGTCAGCGCTGCTGCTATGTTGGACAAATTATGTACGCCGGGCAGGCCCTCCGGAAGAAGTACGGGCAAATGGGTTTCGCCATCAAACAGCTTGCCTTGTTCGACCCGGAAAGCGGGCTTTGAATTGAACCACACGGCATTGCTGTAGCCGGACAAAGCTTCACTCAGTACTGGATCCGAAGCGTTGGCGATCAGCGGCCTGCGCCCGGCCAGTGTTGCCAGGCGCAACTTGTCGGCACGGTAGGTTTGCTCATTGCCGTGCCAGTCCAGGTGATCCGAGGACAGGTTCAGAATGACGGAAATGGTGGGCTCGGCTTCCAGGTCAGTCAGCTGGTAACTGGACAGCTCAATCACCCACCAGTCAACATCCTGGTCGTCGCAAGCCAGCAGCGGCAGACCGATATTTCCCGCCAGGCGGACCCGGTAGCCACAGGATTCGAGCATATGCTCCAGCAGCGCTGAGGTGGTGCTTTTCCCCTTGGTCCCGGTGATGCAAATGGTGTTCTGGCCCGGGTGCGCCGCAAACCACAGCTTGCTCGGCGTAGTCAGGCTCGCGCCAGCGGCCCGAGCCCGTTGAATGCTGCTCCGATAGGGGCTGATGCCCGGCGAGCGGACCAGGATGTCAAAGCTCTCCAACCCGGCCTCTGCCAGCGGCCCGGTCAGCAAATAATCGTTTTCCGTTAGCTGTTCAAGGAAATCCCTGTCAGGCGCAGCTTCGGCCACCAGGGTAAGTTGTATGGCCGGGTAAACCGCGCGCAGGTAGCGCCGTGCAGCCTGTCCTTCCCGGCCGATACCCAGGATTGCGACCCGGCCATTGACCCAGGCTGCCTGCTCCATTCGCTTCCGCAGCACAGCCGGAATGAAATGGCGGCCCGAGGGTTGCAGCAATGTCTCGAGGGCTGGAATGTCCACGGCGCTCAAGCCGGGCAACAGCGCTCGGACCACGGCATGCTCACACCATTCACGCCGGTCTCCCAGCGCAGCGAGGGCCGCCCGGCTTTCACCCGCCTCACCCACGCATTCAAACGGTTTGTCCCGCCCCAGCCCGCACAGTTCCCGGAACCCATCCTGCTGGGCCGGATCGTTCAGTAAATCGCCTCCCTGGATTGCAATCACCTCGTCAGGACTCAGGTACAGCGCGAGACTGAGCGCCGCGAAACGGCACTTGGGGCAATCCAGGCACCAGCGCGTGTCTACCCGCGGCCCATCCAGGTGAAAGTTCCGGTTGCAACTGGAGTACACCGGGTGGAATTTCTTCAGCTGGCTGAAACGCCGGACGATTCCGAGTTCAGAATGCTGCCTGAGGACAGAAAAATACTCGATATCCGGGCTTATCTGCGAGGCAATCACAGCGCGAAAAGCTGATTCGAACTCCGAACCCTTGCTGTACTGATGGTTGACCTCTACTCCCTCATCGGTGACCAGGGTCGCTTCGTCGGCGGAGCGCTCGTTGGAAAAGACGATGTAGCGGAATCCATACAGCATGGAAGCGCACAACAGGATGGCCGAATTGATAGCGGTTACGGGCACATGCCCGTTCCAGGCGCCGGCCCGGTTCATCCTGGCGAGTTCAGGCGCGAGTTGACGCCCGATCTGGATCAGGGGAAGTCCGGCTGCACTGACGGTTTCTTTGATCAAAACAGAATTGCCGACGCAGACCGGCATGACATCCAGGTCGGCTTTTTGCAGCAGGTCCAGCCCAACCAGGCTGTCCTTGCCGCCACCCATGGCAACCAGGGCCCGCTCCGGCAGGATCAAAGGACGGGCTGAATCAGCCGCTCCTTCTCCAGCCACGGGGAAATTGATCCGCCCGGCAATGTCGACTTGATTGACATACCCCAATTCACCCAGGCCCTTGACGTAAAGTTCGTTCAGAAAAATGGAAATCCCCTCAATCGAGCGAGGGTTCTTTACCTTGATGCGGGAGCTGAGACCAGCCTTGTAGTAGCTAACGCCTGCGACCAGGTGCAGGATTTCAAGGGCACGGTGAAAGCACGCCTGGCGCGAAGCTTCCAGGGGCCACGGCGCATCTGGAAAAGTAATCTGTTCGACCAACTCAGGGCCGTCGTCGAAACAATAGGAAAGGCGCGCTACTCCCGTTTCGGGGTCGTAGTTACATTCCAGAAATTGAAAACAATCCGCTTGCCGCGGGTCGGGGATGGCCATTGCTTCAGTCCGCCATCAGCTGGATCTGCTTCCAACTGGCGCCAAACACGCTGCCCGGATTTGCTTCATCTTCCGGGATCAAAGCACGGTGGGCGCTTTTCAACAGTAACTGGTGCTCACCGGCATCAACCAGCAAGCTGAGACACAGGTCGTTGGCTGACTGCGACACCATCAGCAGAGGGTGATCCTGGAAATACTGCATCACATCCTGCAGCCGGGAAAGTGCCGTGCGGGCCCCGCGGCCAACCAGGTTGACACAAACACATTGCCTGAACAGTGTCACTTTGCAGCGGCTGGCCAGGTCTTCGACCAGGTCATCCAGTTCATCGTCTCCGAGGTGATTGGTTTGACAGTTGATCGCAACCGTAGTGGTTGTTTCTGATGTCGCAACCAGGTCAATGGAGATACCGCGACGACGGAAAATATCAAAAACTTCAGCCAGGAATCCTACCTGGAAACGGGCATCCAGATTCTGCAGCAGAATAACCGCCATCTGCTCCTGACAGGTGACCGTCTTGATGCCCGCCTCGTCCGAAACCCTTCGCCCGATGCGCGTACCCAAAATCTTGCGGCGGTTCAGATCACGGATCACAACCGGGGTTTTCGTTGCCGCAGCCGCACGAATGGAACGGGGGTGTATGACCGATGCGCCACTGGCCGCCATTTCCAGCGCTGCTGCGTAGTCCACCTCGGTGAGCAGGCGCGCATCGCTGATCAGGCGGGGATCGGCGCTGAACAGACCGGGAACATCCGTCCAGATTTCAAGCTGCTGGGCCGACAGGCGCCCGGCCAGCAGCGCAGCGGAGGTATCGGAGCCGCCGCGGCCGAGTAATGCCGTGTCACCTGCCCTGGTCCTGGCGATGAAACCCTGCGTAATCAGGACCGGGCTGAGCGCTGACCAGCGACCAGCCAGAGCGGGCGCCTCAGCGGCTCTACAGGATGCGGAAAGCCATCGGCGGGCTGGAGAAAGATCCTTTTCATCGAAAATCTCCAACGCATCGCGAACGTCGACCCAGGTGGCGTCCAGGTGTTGCCGGAGAAAGCGGCAGCCAATCTTCGTGCTCAACCACTCCCCCATGGCAAGGAGCGCCGCGCGAAATTGCGGCCCGGGCTCATGTGACAGATCCTGCAGACAACTCTGAAACTGGCGCCGGGATTCAGGCAGCCAGGTTTCTTCGTCCACTCCCAGTTCACGGCCAAGCTTGCGATGGGTATCCAGCAGTTCTTCCAGCAGTTCCGCTGAATCCGGCTTGTAGGCCAGCGTATTCAGCCGGTCGGTCACACCGGCTACCGCAGAACATACCAGCAGCACCCGAAAGCCCTCTGACCGCCTCTTTTTGGCCAGTGAAGCGATTGTTTCCCACTGCAGCCGGCCGGCCACGCTGGTGCCGCCGAATTTGAGCACTATCCATTTGTCAGCCACGCGGGAACGTTACCTAAATCAGCCAGGACTGTACAGCCCAAAAAAAAACGGCGCCGAGGGCGGCGCCGTGAAGGAGGGTATCGTGCAGAAAATAGTGACTACCCTTGAGGAGTGTGTAAAACAAGTACTCTGCAACTGGTATCTATGACATTGCACCTCGGACAAGAGTTCAATGGTTTCGAAAAAAAACTCAGCCGTATTCGATTGATCAATATCAAGACCATCCGTGGAATTACTGCCTACCATGACATCCGGTTCTGTTGTTACAGGATCAGACTAACCCCCCTTGCCTGAATCGCCGCTGAACGGCGACACGGCCAGAACACAGCCACGGGATTTGGCGCATCCGTCAATCTGTACTAGGATGACCGTCCCACACTATGGAATCAGGAATACCGAATGCCGAAATATTGCACTGAAGACATCCGCAACATCACCCTGGTCGGCCACTCCGGTTCAGGCAAAACAACACTGGTAGAAGCTCTCCTGGTAAAGTCCGGGAAAATAGGTGAAGCGGGCACCATCGAGCGCGGCACCACCACCACCGATCACGACCCCCTTGAAAAGGAATTTCAGAGTTCCCTGGATTCAGCCCTGGCGAGCATGGATTTTGACGGCATTCACGTCAACCTGATCGACACACCGGGATTCCCGGATTTCCGGGGTCCGACGCTTACCGGCATGAGCGCGACGGAGACCACGGCGCTGGTAATCAATGCACACAACGGCATCGAGCTTTCCACCCGCCGGCTGATGCGCCGGGCAAAACGCAGGCGCCTGTGCAGAATCGTCATCAACAAGATCGACCAGGAAGGCGTCAACCTGACGAAACTGGTGCAAAACATTCGCGAAGAGTTCGGACCTGAGTGCCTGCCGATCAACCTTCCGGCCGATAATCTCGGCACGGTCAAGGACTGTTTCTTCGGTACCGAAGGCAAAACCGACATCTTCTCACTGGCCGAAGCGCATGAGGCCATCATCGACCAGGTGGTCGAAGTGAACGAAGAGCTGATGGAGAAATACCTGGAAGGTGAAGAACTGAGCCGGGACGAACTCCACAATGCTTTCGAGCAGGCGCTGCGCGAAGGGCACCTGGTACCGATCTGCTTCACTTCCGCCATCACCGGCGCCGGGCTGGGCGAGTTCCTGAAATTGTGCAAACGCCTGCTGCCTAACCCGGCGGAAGGTAACTCACCGTTGATCCTGAAAGGCGCAGGTGATGAAGCCGAGGAAGTGACCGTACAACCCGATCCGAACGGTCACGTTGTCGCGCACGTGTTCAAGATCACCAACGACCCGTTCGTCGGAAAACTGAGCATATTCCGCATTTACCAGGGCACCGTCCGGCCCGATACCCAGCTTTATATCGGCGATGGGCGCAAACCATTCAAGGTCGGCCACCTGTTCAAACTGCAAGGGGCCAAACACGAGGAAATCGATTCCGGCATCCCCGGTGATATTTGCGCCGTGGCCAAGGTGGACGAAATTCACTACGACGCGGTCCTGCACGACTCTCACGCAGAAGATCACTTACACCTCAAGCCGCTGGATTTCCCGCAACCCATGTATGGCCTGGCCGTGCAACCCAGCAGCAGGGGCCAGGAGCAGAAGCTGGCGCAATCCATTCATCGCCTGACCGAAGAAGACCCCTGTTTTGTCGTCGAGCATAACCAGGAACTGAATGAAACCGTGATCCGCGGCCTGGGTGAACTGCACATGCGCGTGATGTTGCAGCGCATGGACAGCCGCTACAACGTTGGCGTTGATACCCGCCCGCCACGTATTGCCTACCGCGAAACCGTGACCCGGCCGTCAGAAGGTCATTACCGGCACAAGAAACAGACCGGTGGCGCCGGTCAGTTCGGCGAAGTATTCCTGCGAATCAAGCCGGTGGCGAGGGGTGAAGGATTCCAATTCGTCAACAAGGTTGTGGGCGGTTCCATCCCCACCAACCTGATTCCCGCCGTTGAAAAAGGTATTCGCCAGATCATGATCGAAGGCGCCATCGCCGGATACCAGTTACAGGATATCGAAGTGACTGTGTACGATGGTAAATTCCACCCGGTTGATTCCAAGGAAATCGCCTTCGTGATCGCCGGCAGGACTGCCTCCCTCGACGCCATCCACAACGCCGGCCCGCAGATCCTGGAGCCGATAGTCAGCGTGGATGTGACCGTGCCCGATGACGTAATGGGTGATGTGACCGGCAATCTCGCCGGCCGACGCGCCCGTATCAGTGGCACCGAGAGTCTCGCGGGCGGACAGGTGACCGTAACGGCCGACATGCCGCTCAGCTCACTCAGCGACTACCACACGGAGCTCAAAAGCATGAGCCAGGGTCAGGGCAGCTTCACGATGGAATTCAGCCACTACGACCCTGTCCCGCACGCGGTCCAGCAGCAACTGGAGAAGAATCACAACAAGCCGAAAGTCGACGATTGAGCCGTCCAGGCATGAAAGTGAGAACGGGCGCCTCGGCGCCCGTTTTTTTTCTCAGGGAGATGACTCTCCTTCCACAGATCACCTGTGGGTGTTACTGATGTCCTTTGGTGACCTTCTTCGGCCGATTTTACGCGGCTTCGGTGTTAACCAGGGAGTACCAACTACATAAACCATGGCACCCATGACAATTGCCAAAATTGCGTATACAAGAACATAAGCACTCATTTCAAACCTCCATCTGGTTATGGTTTGAAATATGATTACAGCAGCCCTAATTAGAGTGATCACCCTAATTTTGTGGTTAAATTTTGACCAAAAATAGCCAGGTCAAATTTTCTGCGATACGAGTTGCTGTGGGTTTATGCGCTGGCAATCTGGTTGCGGGCCTGCTCAGGCGTGTTACCCAGGGCATTGGCGAGTTCCTCGACCAGGAATTTCAGCGACCGGTTCAGATGTTCGCGGTCAGTTGAACGCAAAGTCCCCTCTGCCTCCAGGTTGCTCAATCCCTTGTAGACATCGGCGTAGCCATACGGGTCACCACGTTCCATAACAACCTGGTTGGCGTTGGCGCGAACTTTCCACTGGCTGCTCACTTTGCCATTCCATTTCTTCAGGTGATCGAGCAATTTCTTGGCTTCGGCGGCGTTGATCGGTTTCCGGACGGTTTTCGCCAGATCCTGCTTGCGCATCATCAGCGTCAGTCCGTCATGCTTGAAATACACTTCTGCAAACGCGGCTTCATCTTCTCCTGAAAAACTTCTCTTGCGGATGGACTCGACCTGACCGATGCCGTGGAAGGGATGGTGAATGGTATCTCCTTGATTAATGCTAATGAAACTTCTCCCGGAAGGTGCTTACTGAGGTGGGGGTTATTTATGTACGTACAATCAATATGTTACATGATTTGGATAGATAAATCAAACTCGATGTTCCGATTACGTCCCACGCTGGGTGGTACCATTTACCGTTCTTATCGTGAGCTATAGCATGTAGAAAATGGCGAAAATCGGGGTTTTGGCCGCTACTGTCTGCTGTGCAGCGCTGGCTTACGCCGAACCTGCACGGCGATTGCACGCCCCTCCCGGCGTTATCGGCGAAATCGCCCGCGCATCCGGGGCCAGACAACTTGTGCTCAGCCACCTGATGGCGCGGAGCCTGCGCGACCTGGATCAAAACCTGGCTGCCGTTCGATCCAGCTATGTGGGGCCAATCGTGGTTGCCAATGACTTGCAGTGCATCCTGTTGACGCCATAGAACTAGATTCGACCCTGCTCATCTCTTAATACCACCAATAAATCCCATGCCGATTCTTCACCGCCAAACCAGTCTGGATGGTCCGGGTCGATGGTGCGCCTTGACGTGGAAACCGCGATCGAAACTGCCAGTCTTCCGCAAACAAGAGGTAGCAAAACACTGAGTTCCGCCTCGGTCAATGGCCTGATTTCATGGTATGCACCGGTCACGATGGCTGCAGTTTCCAGCGGATCGTTCCGATCCATCATGATATAAGCAAGACAAATAGCGAGTTCGCAAACCGCCGGATTGAAGCAACTATCCCCAAAATCCACCAGGCCCGTCACCCGGTCTCCCCTGACCAGGATATTTTCACGATTCATGTCGCCGTGAACGAACTGCCAGGGCAGTGATTTCAGATCACCCTCCACCTGCTCCCAGGCAGCAAAACCCCAGGCCAGCAAGGCCTGTTTTTCAGGCTCTTCAACCAGGCCGATTTTGTCCCGATGCTGCCCTGCCTCGGCCAGGTTCCAGCGGTGGTTGCGGTGAGCGGCCGGGTGATCAAAGCCTTGCATCGACAAATTATAATGAGCCAGTGAAACTCCTATGTTTTTGAGCAAAATATCTGATATATCAGATATCATTTCAAGTTGACTGCCATCTATGAATGACATTAATACCAACCTATTAAGGCTATCTATATGTATTTCTATTCCTGTTTCTAGCTTCCTTTGATTATTTTGTATAATTTTAGGCAATTGCAGTGGAAATCCACCCGAATTGGCATATTCCTGGGCCTCAAACTCCATCTCGACCACTTCAGGCGGAATCTCATCGTCCACGATTTTTACGACATAGCGCTGCCCTTCCCCAGTGCTCAAAAGGTAGTTCAGATTCTCTCCGGAAAGGCGCGCCAGCGAACCACTGATGCCATAGCTTCCGGCCAGACATTCCAGGACACTGTTTTCGATTGAACCAGAGGGCATAACGGTCTCCTGTTGAGTGTCTCATTATTGCCTGTTTTTGCCGTAGTATGCGTCAGAATCGGCTGCGTGAGATGGCCTGGAATCGATTATCTCAAATTCTACAACCTATCGGCAGGCTATTGAATTACGTGCAATTGAGGGCAAGTTGGGGATAGAATAGCCTGCAACCAAGTAAACAGGGCCCATACCAGGGATGAAAAAAAGAACCCTGACGGTTATCGGATTCGTCTGCCTGTGCCTACAGGCCACCCCACTATACTCTGCGCCAAATGCACAACAACTGGCTGAACAAAACCTGGCGAACCAATTTGCCGTCTATTTCAAAAAGCAGGTCGCTGAATCAAACGTAACCGGTGCCGCCTTCGTTGTAGCCACTCCTGACGGCATCGTCCGGGTAGACACGGCCGGCTATACTGACACCAGCCGCAAACACGCCATCAACGAAAACACCACGTTTCGAATTGCATCGGTTTCCAAAACTTTTGCAGCCGGCCTGACCGGTGTACTGGTAAGCGAGGGCGAGTTCAGTTGGGACGACCGGGTAGTTACCTACGTTCCTGATTTTCAGATTAACGGCGATGCCGGCAAAGTCCGGATCCGTCATCTACTCGGCCAGAGCACTGGCCTGATAGCCCACGCCTACGACAACCTCATTGAAGACGGCCTTTCAATGGAGCGGATCCAGGACCAGTACGCCAAGCTGAGCTATATATGCTCTCCCGGCGAATGCTACTCCTATCAGAACAGCATCTTCAGCCTGATCGAACCGGTCATCGAGACAACGACCAACCGTTCGTATAACGAACTGATGAACGAAAAAATCTTCGAACCCCTGGACATGAGGACCGCCTCGGTCGGCTACGAGTCATTTATCAATAACCCCAACCACGCCAGCCCTCACGTAAAAAGCCGCGGCAAGTGGAAAACAGTAAAGGTAAAACCCAATTACTACCGTGTCGCCCCGGCCGCCGGCGTCAACGCCAGCGCGCTGGATATGGGCAAGTGGCTCACGGCGCAGATGGGCGGCAACCCTGCCGTGATCGATCCCAAAGTAGTGGAAACGCTGACCCGGCCCCGGGTAAAAACAGTCCGGGACACGCGCCGCAGGTATTGGCGGGACATGCTTTCAGCCGCCCATTACGGTCTGGGTTGGCGCCTGTACCAACTGGGTGATCATGAAATCGCCTATCACAGCGGCTGGGTTTCCGGGTACCGGGCTGATATCGCCTGGTCGGAAGACCACGAAATTGGCATCGCCGTGTTGATGAACGTGGAAGACAACACCATCAGCGAACTGACGACCACTTTCTGGCAAATGGTGTTTGCTATCCTCGAACCTACCAGGGCGCTTGAAAATGAAAAATTGCTGGCTTCAGTGACACCCAGCTCTCCCTGATTCAGTAATCCGGTTCAACCGGCCCGATGCGGGACCATTCCTCGAAGCGCTGACTCAGCACCTGGTAGTCTTCCTCATTATCGACATCCAGGCTCAAACCACCATAAGGCGTGATGACTATGCGCACCCCGCCGCCCAGCACATCACTACAGCACTGCTCCGCACGCTCCACCCTGTTATGCTTCCGCAACCACTGAAAAAGCCTTCCCTGGTTTTTTGAAACGATCAAAGTCAACTGTAGCTTCAAGGTATACCATGCAGCCTTCCAGCCACCGGCCTGGCCCAGGAATTTCCAGACCAGGATGATCACGTTCTTCACTTTCTCGGCCTTGCGGTGGGCAAATCCGGTCCCCAGGAACTGTTGATTCGACATCTTGCGCGGCCGGCCGACATAAATATTGGCCAGGCGCACACGACACTCGCTGAAGTTTACATACGGCCGGTGGATTCCAGCGCTGCTGTCTTCGGGGTAGAACTGTTTCAACGAAGCTTCCTCCGCCACGCCTGCCAGCATCGCATACTTGACGTCTGACTTGCTGTCCAGATCTGCGCAACGACCGACGAAATCATCCACCACAACCGGGGAGATCAACGGCAGATCGCTGGAAATGAACAGCAGTGGGCGCAACGGGTCATCGTTGCCGCCAAGCTCGCGATGTCGGGCCTCCGATGCGTTGATCGCCGCCCACGCGTTGGACATCAATTTACCGGCCTGCTCGACGATGATGACCTCATCGGGCAGGCCGTCGAGCGCCTGGCGCAAGCGTTGTTCCGGGCCCACAACGAAAATCTTTCCAATCGTGGATGCGCCCAGCAACGCCTCCACCACGCGTCTCACCAGCACCTGGCCCCCGACCTCGAGAAAGGCCTTGTTCTGGCCCTCGATCATCCGTTTTGGATTGCTGTCCGTGCCGGCCAGCACAATGGCGTCAAGTGGAGCTGAGTAGGCAGGCCTGAGGGTGTTTTCCATACACTAAAAATGCCATTACTTCAGGCAGGTTTCAATAGCCAGCACGTAAAGAGATGATATCTTCTATATGTTCATGAATTAGCGCAGGAACACAAACTGATATGAATACCCGGAAATTGATAACGGTGATGGCCCTTTTATGTACCGGGCTGGTGAATACCGGCCTGGCCGATGACAGCACGCTGGAAAATCAAATAAATGGGATGCTGGCGGCAAAATTCGCCGGACTCGCACTCGACTGCGTACACCGCGAGTACCCCAACAAGATTGGGCACGTGCTCAACTCTGCTGCAGATGCCCGCACACCTGCATCGTTACACCCGGTATTTTATGGCTGTTTCGACTGGCACTCATCGGTACACGGCCACTGGCTGCTGGTCCGGCTCTTGCGCACCGTGCCTGCGGATCAAATGCCTCCGGAATTGCGCGAACGCATCATCACAGCGTTGAACCAGAGCTTCACAGCTCAGGGGGTTGCGGCTGAAGTCGAATACTTTGAAGCGGAAAACCGCAAATCCTACGAACGGCCCTACGGTAGCGCCTGGTTGCTGCAACTCACAGCCGAACTGCGTGAGTGGCGGGATCCGATGGCCGAAGCCTGGCTGGAGACCCTGCAGCCGCTGGAGGCGGTGATCGTCGCCCAGATCAAGTCCTGGCTGCCCAAGCTGGCCTACGCCATACGGCTGGGAACGCATAACCAGAGCATGTTTGCCTTCGGACTGATCCTGGACTGGGCAAGCGAGCGCTCCGTCACCAGCTCCGTCATTTGGGTGTCACCGGCTGCTTTTGCCCAGTCCAGGATCAGTCCGAAGGCAAACATGCTCTGGTTGTGTGTTCCCAGCCGTATGGCATAGGCCAGGTTTGGCAGCCAGGACTTGATCTGGGCGACGATCACTGCCTCCAACGGCAACAGGGTCTGTAGCCAGGCTTGAGCCATCGGGTCCTGCCACTCCCG
>PVMK01161244.1_pt1 | contig 24707 bp, 27 predicted proteins | sample 1853481 | NCBI WGS metagenome assembly PVMK01 (sample SAMN08533507, study PRJNA380276) | Marine sediment metagenome, whole genome shotgun sequencing project.
GGCACCTTGCGCGCATGGGAGCACTTCCTCGATCACTGGATGCCTACGTATGACCTCCTGGTCTATGTGCCCATATCGGAGCGCCCCTCCTTTGACGGAGTCCGCGCTGTAGACCCCGGCTTCCAAAAGCAGATCGAGCTCCTACTTGAAGGCATGCTCGCCGCCCGCTCACTGAGTCCGCTTCGCCTCGACCCGAGATCAAGGGTTAGCTGGTGCCGAACGATCGTCGAGGCATTATTGCCGAGGCTCGAACCCACCCTGCCGCTATTCTCCGAGGATCCGGAACAATGAACGATACGGATCGGGAGACGGTCAACCCATCCACGGCAGAATCGACGAGACGACTGCGGACCTCGTGCAGGTAATCGACGGCTCGGTCGCGCAACTGTGGGAGACCATTGAGTCGCTGGAGCGTCTGCAACCGCGCAACCTCGAGCGCTTCAGGGTGTCGATCTTTGGTTCGGCACGAATCAGCGAATCGGATCCGCTGTATGCGGAGGCACACACTCTCGCGAAGAGGTTGGCCGAGGCCGGCTGCGACATCGTCACCGGAGGCGGTGGAGGCCTCATGCAGGCGGTCGACCGGGGCGCTTCACGAGACGAGGCGACCCGACCGGTGGATGGTGATCTGCCGGTTCGGACGGTTGCCGAGGGGGATGACGCACCCTTCGTGGAGCGGGTCTATCGCCACCGCACTTTTTTCTCCCGCCTCCATCATTTCGTCCGCCTGTCGTCCGCCTTTATCGTCCTGCCGGGCGGCATCGGATCGACCCTCGAAGCGATGATGGTGTGGCAGCTTCTGCAGGCGAAGCATCTTCCGCCAACCCCGTTTCTCCTCTACGGCTCCCACTGGCGCGGACTGTGCAGCTGGCTCGAGGAACAGGCGGTGGAAAAGGGTTTCGTGGACCCCGACGACCTCCGATTGCCAACTCTGGTCGACACGGTCGACGAGGCCGTCAACATCATCCTCGAAAATTTGAAGGAGTTCAGGGTTCAGAAGGATGGAAACGGGATCTCGCCTGGAGTTTGACACCTTGCCGATCGGGTGCGAGCATCGACCAGCATGACAACCCCTAGCCTGCATTTCTCACCCGGTTTCATGGCGAGGGCGGCGAGGTGCCGCGCCCAGCGGGGCTTTCGACCCGGAGGCCCGGCCGGGGGCCCCAGTGCCGTCCGCCGATGGGGCTCGCGAGCCGAGGTCAAGGCGCGAGGAGGAGTCGATGCCCGAGCATCGTCGACAACGAGCAACGAAGAGATCGGCCGCGATCCCCATCGGCCCGAAGGGTTGCGGCGGCATGGCCCCGGCTTCATCGTTGCCGCTCCTCGGCGATGGAGAGACATCGCCGTCGTCGCGGCGCCTGGACTCCGGGGCCATGGCGCTCGCAACGGACGACGCTGGGGGCTCCGGCCGGGCCTCGCGGGGCGCGGAGTCGTACTTGACCGTACGCCGAGCACCCCGAAGCGAGAAAACACCGCTGGGTGTGGTGCATCGGCGGCCGCAGTTGAAAGCTGGTGAGAAATGCAGGCTAGTAACCTCCTGATCAAAAACGGCCTCGTGATGCCGATGGTGCACGATCGCGAGTGGTTTCGTGGCGATGTGGTCGTGCGAGACGGCCGGATCTTCGCCATGGGCGAAAGTGTTGATCGCGAGATCGAGCCCACTCATATCCTGGATGCCGACGGTGCCGCGGTGCTGCCGGGTTTTGTCCAGTCCCATGTCCATGTCGTCCAGTCCCTGCTCCGCCACCAGGCCGACGGCCTCGAGCTGCTCGACTGGCTGCGCCTCCGCACCCTGCCATATGAGGCGGCGCTCGACGGCGACGGGGTCGAGGCGGCGGCCGAGCTGGGAATCGCGGAGCTTCTGTGCGGCGGGACCACCACCGCCCTCGACTTCGGGACCACCCACGATCACGGGCGCGTCTTTGCCGCCGCGGAGCGGCTCGGCATTCGGTTCGTCTCCGGCATGACTCACATGGATATCGGCGAGGACGCGCCACCCTCGCTCCTGGAAGATGCCGATGAATCCCTCGCCCAGGCGGAAGAGCTTGGCATGCGCTGGAACGGAGCTGCCGACGGGCGGCTACGATATGCGGTCGCCCCCCGCTTCGCCCTTTCTTGTTCCGAGGCGCTGTTGCGCGGCTGCGCCGAGCTCGCGCGCCGACATGGATGGCTGCTGCAGACTCACGCCGCCGAGAACCAGGACGAGGTGGCGGCTGTTCGCCTCCTCAGCGGCCATAGCAACATCGACTACCTCGACGAGCATGGGCTCACCGGTGCCGATGTGGTGCTTGCCCACGGCATCTATCTCGACGACGACGAAGTACGGCGCCTCGCCGACACTTCGACCACGATCTGCCATTGCCCGGGCGCCAACCTCAAGCTCGGTTCGGGGATCGCCGATGTGCCCGGATTGATCGAAGCAGGCATTCTGGTTGTCCTCGGCGCTGACGGGCCGCCGTGCAACAACAGGCTGTCGATCTTTCACGAAATGAGCCTCGCCGCAACCATCCACGGTCTCCGCCGGGGCCCAGGTGTTCCGGACCCGTGGAAGGTCCTGAGGATGGCCACCTGCGACGGAGCAGCCGCTCTTCATCTGGAGCGGGAGATCGGAACCCTCGAGGTCGGGAAGGCAGCCGACCTCGTGGTGGTTGATCTGGAAGAGTGGTCGGGTTTGCCGGGGGGAGACCCGGCATCGAGGATCGTCTTCGGCTGCGGACCGCAGATGGTCCGCCACGTGGTGGTTGCCGGGCGTCGGGTCGTAGAAAACCGCACCCTGGTCACCGCCGACCCGGTAGAGGTGCGGAATCGGGTCGCCGAGGCCTGGCGTGCTACCCGGGAACGGATGGAGGAAAAGCCATGAAGATCGGCTCATCGCGTTCGGGGATCGACAACCTGGACCGCTATCTGGCGAAGAAGAACTACGACAAGGCCGTCGACACCATCAAGAAGGAGCTGAAAAGAAACCCGGATCAGCTCAACCTGCGCCTGCGATACGCAGAAATTCTCGATCTCCAGGGCAAGCGGGACAAGGCGATTTCGATGTATCGAACCATCGCCGAAGCTCAGGCTCATGACGGCTTTTACGCCCGTGCCATTGCGGTCTATAAAAAGATTCTGCGCCTCGACCCGGAGCAGGACGTGCACTCTGAGCTGGCCAAACTGATCGAGGACGACCGGCAAACGAAAATAGCCGATCAGCGCCGGCGTGAACACGGAGCCGCGATCGAACAGGAAAAGGCGGCCGTCGACCAGGAGCTCAAGGAGCTTCAATCCTCCACCCTCTTTTCGTCCTTCGAGCGGGAGGCTCTGGTGGAGATCGTGGCCTCCACCGAGCTTCGCTCCTACGACGAGGGCGATATCATCGTCACCGAGGGGGAACCGGGCGCGAGCCTGTTTCTGATAGTCGGCGGCACGGTCAGGGTATTCACGCGCACTGACGACGGCGGCAATCTCCAGCTCGCGGAGCTGGGACCGGGCGATTTTTTCGGTGAGGTGTCGCTCCTCTCCAGCAAGCCCCGAACGGCCACCATCACCGCGCGAACCCAGGTCACCGCCATCGAGCTCGACCGCACAAACGTCGATCGGATCGCGGAGAACCACCCCGAGGTCAAGAAGGTCCTCGAGGACTTTTATGAGCGGCGGGCGAAGGACACGGTGGAGGCGGTTATCCGTCGCCTCCGCAATACACCGCCGCCCCGCCCCAATGCGGGTTCGTACACGATGGGACCCGACGAAACCCCCTCATCCTAGGTTCCTGAAGATGGCTGTCCTGCCGATTCTGGTTTACGGGGACCCGCGCCTCGAGGCGGTCAACGAACCGGTGGAGGATTTTGGAGAGGAGGTTCAGTCGCTGATCGAAAATCTTTTTGAAACCGGCTGGAACGCCCCCGGTCTTGGTCTCGCGGCGCCCCAAGTAGGCGTCAATCTTCGGATCGCGACAATCGACCCCTCCGTCGGCAAAGATCCCGACGCCCGGATGGTCCTCGCCAACCCCGAGATCATCTCCAACCAGGGAGGAGCCAGACTCGAGGAAGGCTGCCTGTCGTTCCCGGGTCTGTTCACCACCATCCAGCGGCCGACCACCCTCCGCGTCCGGGCTCAGGACGAGAGCGGCCGATGGAGCGAGTTCGACGCCGAAGGCCTACTCGCGCAGGCCATATGTCACGAGGTCGACCACCTCGACGGAATACTGCTCGTTCACCATCTCCGCGGCATGAAGCGCCGCCTGTTCATGAGGAGGGTCGCAAAGATGCGAAAGCTCGGCGTCTGGGCGGCTACCGCGTAGCCGCCCAGACGAATTCGGAATTTTGAATTCGGAATTCGGAATGACCCATCCCCCATTGCGGCCATGACTCCATGGGTGGGCGAGCGAAATTCCGAATTCAGAATTCCGAATTCCGAACTCTTTCAGAGGCTGGTGGGCAGGCCGTCGCGGGGATTCGTCTGGTATAGATCGGTGACGGCACGGGCGGCCTCTTCCCCGGCCGGCGACATCACCTTCGGTACCACGATCTGCACCGTGTACATATGGTCACCGTAGGCTCTGGTTTTGGTGTTTCGAACTCCCTTCCCGCGCAGACGGAAGGTTCGGCCCGAGTTGGTACCCGCCGGAACCTTGGCGCGAACCGCTCCGTGCACCGTGCCAATCTCGATTTCGCTGCCCCGGTACGCTTCCGAAAAGGTCACCGGAATCGTCGTGTGGATTGTGTCGCCTTCGCGCCTGAAAAACGGGTGCGGTCGGACGTGGACGCGCACCAAGAGATCTCCCGCCGTGCCGCCGCCGCCCTCTGCCCCCTTGCCGGCAACCCGAACCCGTTGAGAGTCAGCCACGCCCTCCGGGACCTTGACCCGCAATCGTTCGGTGGAAATCAGGACGCCGGAACCGTGGCAACTCGGGCACCCGCGGCCATCCGTTCGGCCGCTACCCTTGCAAGTGGAGCATTGGACCTGGCGCTTGACCGGAATCGTGATGCTGGTTCCGCGCACGGCATCGTCGAAGTTGATATCGACGTCGATTTCCTGATCGGCGCCCCGCTGCGGGCGTCGCCGGGGCTTTGCACCTGGACGATGTCCGAATAGCTGGCCAAAGATATCTCCGAGATCCTGAAACCCTCCGGTCGCGGTGTTGAAGTCGCCGAAATCGGTCCGAAACCCACCGGCATCACGCCATTGGGAACCGGTCTGTCGGAACCCGCCGAATCCCACATCGGGGACACCGTCAACCCGCCCGAAGGTATCGAACTGTTGACGCTTCTCGTCGTCAGAGAGCACGGCGTACGCTCCCTGAATCTCTTTGAACTTCTCCACGGCTTCCGGATTGTTCGGATTGACATCGGGATGGTACTTCCGGGCCAGCTTGCGATAGGCCTTCTTGATCTCAGCCGCAGAGGCGGACCGGGCGACCCCGAGGATCTGATAATAGTCTGCTGACATCGCACCTCCAGACTCATGAAATATGAGCGTGTTTTCATAATATTTCAAGCTCGCTAGCCCGCACTTCTCACCGGGTTTCGTAGCGAGGGCGGCGAAGCGCAAGTACCCGCTGGGTTTGTCGCGAATCGGGCGACGCAGTCGTAGTAGACACCCGGTGAGAAGTGCTGGCTAAGACTGCCGTAGAATAGGTGCCATGGATCCGACGTCGGCTCTCCCACTCGTACTGCTTGTTGCCATGCCCGGACAAACCCGCCGCTATGTGGGATTGCTCGTGATCGGGGCCACCCTGGCGACGGTCTCAATCTGCCGTGGCTGGCAAAGAAACTGCAAGTCGTGGAGGCCGCGGATAGCCCGATCCTGCGCCTCCTGTCGGATCCCCACCGTGATGGTTGCCGCAAACCTCGTGGCCGGCGGCCTGATTGTGTGGGGTCTGATCCAGCTCCTGCTGGCTGCAAGCCCGCAGCAGCGCCTGGTGAGAACACTGATCGGTCGCGGCGATTATCTGGGCGCTGCACAGATGCGGGCTCAAGACGGCGACCTCAAGGGCGCCCTCTCGCTGTACCGCAAGGGAAGGGCCTGGAGTGAGGCGGCAAGAACCGCCCTGGAGCTCGGCCTTGACCACGACGCCGCCGAATTGCTCAAACGGGCCGGCGGCCACAATCTGGCCGAGGCGACCCGTTTGTTCAGGCGAGCCGGAGATATCGCGGCCGCACAGCGTTGCGAGCGAGACCTCGCCGAGTGGCTCTCCAGTCGCGGGCGCTACGACGAAGCCGTCGAAGCGTGGATGCGGGCGGGCGATCCCAAGCGGGCTGCGGGCGCCACCATGATCGCGCTGGAACAAGGGCAATTCAGCTCGTCACACACCGCCCTGCCGGTGGCGCGACGAGCCGTCGAGCAGGCCGGCGACCACCGAGCCCTGGCCCGTCTCCACGAGATCGAGGGCAACTGGCAGGCCGCCGCGCATGCCTGGCGCTCGGCCGGCGAACACGAACACGCGGCCGAGATTTTCCGCAAGGCCGGCCTCATCCATGATGCCGCTATCGCCGAGTCGGCGGCCGGACACCATCAGGAAGCCGCCCAACTTCGAATCCACCAACTCAAGAAACTGCGGGATCGATTGTCCCTGGGTGAGGCACGAGGCGGCGTCGACAAGGAGGAATCAGAAGAGCTGAGGGAGCAGATCGTACGCGAGGAGGAGGCACTGATTCCGATCCTCTCCGACCTCGGTATGCGACAGGAGATGGTCGAGCTGATCGGGTCCTCAGGACGGGCGGAGGAAGCGATCAAGAAGCTGGTTGAACAAAACGAGGAGACCGAGGCCGCCGATCTGGCCATCAACGCACAGCTCTGGAACCTCGCCGCACCCATCCTCGAGCGCCTGAACCGGTGGGGAGAAGCGAGCGATATCTATGAGTTCTCGGGCGACATCGAGGCGGCGGCCCGGTGCGCCGAGCAGGCCGGCGAGGACGAGAGAGCCCTTCAGCTCTACCGAAGCCTCGGGAACGTGGTCGGTACGGCAAACTGCATGGCTCGGCTCGGTTATTTGCAGGATGCCCTGGTTGAGCTGCACCGCGACGGTCTTTTAGGCGATGCCTGCGAAGTCCTGCAAAACCACCCCGGGCCGATTCCCGATATACGGCGCGTGGTCCTCGACATGGCCAAATGGGCGCGGCAGAACCAGGGTCGTGAAGCGGCCATCGCCTGCCTGCAGCGGGCGGTGATCGGAGTCGCCCTCCAGCCGGGGCGCCTCGGACCTGCGGTCGCCCTTGCCCATGAGCTCTACATGGCCGGTGAGCGAGGTCCAGCCCTTGCTCAGCTGGAGAGGATTCTCGCCTTTGACTACTCCTGCGAGTCCGCGAGGCAGCTGCGCGCAGATATCGAGGCCGATCGTGGGGCAGGCGCAATGGGCACAGGCGCGGCGGCGACCGCCACCGGGGTTTCGGCAAAGGCCGATCTCGCCGCTCACCAACGTTACGAAATTCTCACAGAGCTCGGGCGCGGCGGCATGGGCGTCGTGTACAAGGCGCGCGATACACGCCTCGAGCGCGACGTTGCCATCAAGGTGCTGCGAACCACCTCCGCCGAAGAGGCGGCCCGGCTCGGCCAAGAGGCGAGAGCCGCGGCGACGCTCAACCACCCTGGGATTGTTACCGTCCATGACTTCGAGGAGGGTTTCGACGGGTACTTCATCGCTATGGAGTTCGTACCCGGTGAACCGCTGGACGAGCTCGTGAAAATGGACCCCGCCAGAATTCGCTCCCGTCTCGCCTCCCTGCTCGTTCGGATCGCCGACGCCATCGCCTACGCCCACAGCCGACACGTGATTCACCGTGACCTCAAACCCGGCAACGTTCTTGTCACACCGGCGAACGAGGTAAAAATTCTGGACTTCGGCATTGCGGCCCGTCTCGACCGCGGTGACGGGGACAGCGCGTCAATCTGCGGCACCCCGTTTTACATGGCGCCCGAGCAAATCCGAGGCGAGGCGCCCACCCCGGCGACCGACATCTATGCCTTCGGTGCCACAGCCTTCCACCTCGCAACCGGCCGGCCGCCATTTCACACCGGCAACGTCATCGACGCACACCTGAACACCACCCCTCCCGATCCGCTGAAGCTCGCGCCAGGTCTCGATCCTGAGCTGGCCCAGATCATTCTGCGATGCCTGGAGAAGACTCCGGCGGACCGATTCACGACCACTGAGGAGCTCTGCGCCGCGTTGGAGCGGCTGTGAACCTGACGAGTCTTCGCCAAATATGGGGCCGCCCTGAGGCACGATTCCTGATCGTATTCCTCACCATCCTCGGTTCGAGCTTCACCGTCATCGCCCTCAACCCGGTCAACGACGCCATCGTCCTTCCCTACACCGCATTTGTCGCGCGAGTATCGGCCGCGGTTCTCCGAATCTTCGGCGAGCCCGCCGCTGTGACCGGCTGTGTTGTGTCGTCTCCGCGGTTTGCAGTGACGATCTACAACGGTTGCAACGGCCTGATCACCAGCCTCATCTTCATCGCCGGAGTTCTCGCCTTTCCGGCCCGATGGACGGCCAAGCTGATCGGGGTCGTCGGAGGTCTGGTCGTCATCCAGATCCTCAACCTGATTCGAATCCTGTCGCTTTTTTATATTGGAATCTATTTCCCTGATTACTTCAACGATGCCCACATCTTCATCTGGCAATCGCTGATCATAATCGCCGGGGTTGCGCTTTGGGTGGTCTGGGCGCACAGGTTCGCGCTGGGAGCCGAGACGGCGCAATGAAAAATGCGAACTGACGTCAGAGTCTTCCTGAGGCGGTTGCCCGTGACCCTGATGGCGGCCGTGATCTTGTGGCTGCTCTTACGACCCGCCATTGACGTAGCGGTCGCCGGTCTTGCTCAGACCCTGATCCGCGCATTCGAGCACCCGAGAGTGACGCGCCTGGTGGTCGACGATCATCTAGTCCAGGTTCGGCGAAGCGACTTCCGAAGCGGTTCCGGGATTCCCACGGTTTCCCTGGCCGAAAATAACTTCAACCTCATCGTCCTGCTCGCGCTCTACCTCGCTCTCCCAAAGCCGTTCTCGCGGCGCCAACTCGAGCGCCTCTTCATGGGGTGTTGTGTGTTGTACCTCGCCCAGACTCTCAACCTCGTGTTCCACATCAAGACCCTGTACGCCACCGGTCTCGGCGAGTGGAGCCAACAGTCCTACAGCGATCTCGCGCGCAACGTGTTCGGCTTCGGGCAATACTTCACCGACCTCCCCGGCCGGTTCTCGTTCCCCTTCCTCATCTGGCTCGGATTCAACTGGGACGTCGTGATGCGGATGATACGCCCAGATATCGAGGAGAAGAAACGCACCACATCGAAGGCGACAGCGAAGAAGACACGAGCGTAAGTCATCAGTCAATGCAGGGTTCAGGGTGCAGGGTACAGGGGGCCCACTCGGCCGAGGGGGGGATCGCCCGACTTTCCCCGGCAGGAGGAACCTGGCTGTCCTCGCCACGCGCAATGCTTCCAGCACCGTCGACAATCCACAATCAGCCTCGAAGGCCATCTATCACTCCTACCCCTCGGAAAGTCGCGGTGGGCGTAGCCCAACGTGGCTTTCCGAGGGCGGGTGGGCGGGGGGTGGGGGCGGGAAAATGGAGTTCGAGGGCGTCGGCCCTGTTCAAATGCAGCCCGCCGGCGCGCCAAAGGCGCGCAGCGGGCGAGGTCGACGGCTCCGACGAGAGCATGCTCTCGGAGGAGACGTCGGCCGAGGCCGCGTGGCCGCGGTTGAAGACCGCGGACGGCGGGCGGGAACGAGCTACTATTTGTTGCGGCGAAGCACGCGGTAGTCCTGAATCTCGTATTCCTTGATCTTCGAGATCAAGGCGCCTCGGGAGAGATTCAGCTCGCGCGCAGCCTTGCTCTGGTTACCCAACGAGCGGCGCAGCACGCGGTCGATCAGCAGCCGCTCGACCGCCGGAATCACAACCTTGAGGTCGTCCTGGCTCAACACCACGGCGGTATCGACGGTCTCTCCGGCATCCTCCAACGACACCCCGGCAACCGAGCTCGACCGCTGCAGCGAACCGCGCACCATTTCACCCTCGGGCGTCGCCGAAACCAGCCGCCTCAGCTCGCCCAGAAGCTCGGCGATCTGACCGTCGAAGGGATGACCGAGGAGCGAGTCGAGGGTCTCGAGCGCGATCCCCTGAATCTGTTTCCCCTGTTCCGCGCCGATCCACTCGAGCATCCTCACGACGATCAACGGGAGATCCTCGCGATGCTCTTCTATCGAAGGAACACGAATGAGGTGGTTCTGCAGATGGTTGAAGAGTGAGGTATCAAGCCCGGCCTCCGCCGCAGATCCAATGATTTCCTCGTCGCCCGTGAGGATCCACCGCACCTTGGAACCGTATCCCGAAACGCCGTCTTCCTCGATCACCGACGCCATCTGGCGCTGCAGCTCAGGGCTCATCCGTTGGACATCTCGGACGACCACTACCCCGCCACCAGCCCGTTCGGCAAGACCCCTCACGCCCATCGTATTCCCGGACCCGAAAAGCTCGACCCGAAGAGTGGTCTCGTCGCCGCCACTTACCTGGACGACGCGAATCCATGGCGCGCCTGTCGGACACAGTGATGAGATCAGCGAGGCGAGATACGCCCTCCCGGACCCTGATCGTCCATACAACAGGACCGCGACGAGGACCGTGCGGCCGACAGGAGCTGGTCGCGCAGAACGTTGACAGCCTGGGACGACCCTGGCAGCCGAGTCTCCAGTTTTTCCCGCGCTTGCGACTCCCACCGTCCGAAAAGGGTACTCCCGCTGGAAACGTTCTCCCACTGAACGGCGAGCATCCCGGCCAGCTCGGCCACCAAAATGCGGTCGTTCTCGAAATCAGAGCTGTCAGTTTCCAACAAGAGATAGACCTTGCCTTCACCACCGACGGGAACAGGGTAGATCAAAATCTCACGCGCCCCCCCGCGCACCACTGCGATGCGGCTACCGCGATCGAGCTCGGCAAAGGACCGCGGCGGAAGCTGCGGCGGGGTTCCCCGCCACCGGGAGGCGATCGGCTGCAACCGGCCCTTTTGATCAAGCCAGGCGAGCAAGGTCCGCCGTCCCGGAAAGGTCACGTCGAAAAAGTTCTCGAGCGATGGCAGAAGGTCCTCGCGAACCCCCGCAAGGAACACATCGAGCAATCGTTGTCGTCCCTCCGCCAATCGCTCCGGCTCGTTGTACACCACGACCTCTGCCCGTGGTTTTGCCTCGTCCGTTGATTGGAAATCAGCGCCACTCACCGTCTCTTCCACCGATTCGGCGCCGGCTTCGACCGCCTTTCCCTCGGCATCGTCGAGGCTTTCTTCTGCGACTGTTAGGGTCGCGGTCCCGACTCGAATCCTGTCACCGACCGTGAGCACGCCGCGGGACCGGCGTTCGCCGTTGAGGAGTACGATCTGCCGCTGCTGACCGAGGAATGTGAGTGTGTCGCCCGTGCGCCTGATCACGACGTGAACCGGGGCCACACCGGGCGCACGCAGAACCACGTCATTGCTGCTCGAGGCGCCGATCGAAACCGTGTCCTTGCCGACCTCATAGGTCAACTCGGAGCCGCTGCCCGTATCGATCGTCAGCGTCACCATTCGCCCCCCACAGCGTGTCGTTCGAGCGATTCAGAATCCGGCCCTGTCTCGGACGCAACGGGTTGCTGTGTTGAATCGAGCGCCGCCGGTTCCATCGCCACAGAGAATCCGAGGAAAGCTTATGCCTCCGACCACAGGGTGTCAATCAATACAACAGACGAAACGAGAAAATGCACTTTAAACCTGCATTTCTCACCACCTCGCAACGTGACGTGGTGAGGAATGCGAGTTAACCCACACTTCAAAGGAATTTCCAGGCTTCTTTGGGCGGGCTACCGGTCACCTTACGGCTGCGCCGCCGAGACGGCCTGCGAGGAGGACGAGATCATCGAGTTCGGGCAACTCGCGGCCCTGCCGGTCCGCTACCAGTATTCCTGCAACCCCGCCGCTGCGACCCAGAGGGATCACCGCTGTGGCGGCAGGAAGTGAATCGACCCCGAGCACCTCGGCAAGACCACCGGTCTCTCCGGCGTCCGGATCGACCGCCATCACCGCCTCACCCGTACGGATGACGTGCTCGAGAAGGCCGATCTCACGCGGCAGGGTGGTGTGGTTGCGGTTGAGCGGATAGCCGAAACCGGCGCGGCACCTGACCAGATCTTCCTCGGCCATCAAGACGGCGCCACGCTCGAAGTGCTCGGCGGCCACCTGCAGCAGCGAAGAGATGCCCTGATCGGGGTCGTCTTCCGAAAGCAGCGCGCCTACCAACTCGGTCACGGCGGGCGGCAGCGCCGAATGCCCCTCACTCTGCCGCGCCTGGAGGTGGCGCTCCACCACCAGCGACAACCCGTCGCCGAAACGAGTCATGATCTCGCTGGTCTCTCCTTGCGGCGCCGGCATCAGAAAGGACACCCCGGCCTCGATCAATTGATGCACCCATCCGGCATCACCGAGGGAGGTCACCCAGACCACGGACAGAGGAGGATCCACAGCCGCCGCGCGCCCGATGAGTCCAAGCCACTGATCTTCCCGGCCGGTCCGGAAGCCGGCCTGTCGATCGTCCACGACCAAAATTTCAACAGTATCGAGGTCCACATCTTCTGCAACCGAAAAGTAGTGAACCCGCCAGCCGCGCCGTCTCCATTCCGGCTCCAGGGATCCCCGCCACCACTCCGGATCCTGTACCGCCACCCCTACTCGTGCGACGAGCAGCCCGGTGGATGCCTCGACCTCGAGGTCGGCGAGCAGATCAGCAAGGGGATTCTGCGGCGGTCCAGACGGCAGAACGTGAATGTCGGCGCGGCTCAAGGGCTGTGAGATCTCGATCAACTCCTCCTCGAGCAAGCGGTCCACCTCCTGGTTGGAAGCGGCGGCGCCGGCGGCTTCGGCAAATGCCGTCAAACTCAACACCTCTCCCTCGTGCGGCAGCACCCCCTGAGGCGAAAACCGGAACTCGCCGCGGCGGCACGCCAGAACCTGGCCCGCCGATGCCAACTCGTTCCTCGACGGCATCCTCACGCGTCCGCGGTCGACCTCGAGGCGAAGGGAGCCGTCCGCGGTATCGAGCTCGAGGACGCCACTCGGGGACGTCGCCGAGACCAACCGCAACAACGCTGTCGGTGCGAGGTGTTCTAGGTTTCCCGAGAGGACTCGTCTCACAATCGACTCCGCCCGTCGTCGAGCGGTTCCACCGTGTAGCTGTACACGTCACCCGAGCGAAGAATGAACTCCCGCCGTTCGACAACCAAACCACCAACTTCGACCTCGAGCACCCACCGCCCCGGCAGGAGGTCGGAGAACCGAGCTTCCGGGTCGAGACGGGTTCGTCGCACCTCGCCGCCGCCACCGCGAAGAATGGCCAGTGGTGGTTCCTTTCGCCATTGGGCCGGGAGTCGACACAACAAATCCGCCCCCCTGTTGGGACGCACGACCCTGCCGTCGTGCCTCGGGAGCCGCTCGAGCCCGTCAGTCTCGATGGCAACCACCCGAATATCCGGCACGGTTACGACTGTGGTCGGGTAGGTCAGGTGGCGCGGCGTCACGGTCCACAGACCGAGGGTAGGATCGGTGGCAACCCAGCCCGCCCCGGGAAGCCGGCACTCCAGCCACCGATGGGGGATCGCACCGTGATCACCCACCAGCAGACCGCTGACGGTTCGGGCTTCGAACCCGGCAGCGCGAAGCAGCGCCACGGCTGCGTTGGCGAGGCCGGAGCATCGCCCCCGTCCCCGCTCGAGAACCGATGCCGCATCCTGGGGATCAACATCGGCGGTGTCGACCGCAACATGGTCCGCCGCCCACTCGAGCACCAGCGTAGCGGCTTCCCAGCTTTCCAGACCGGGACGCAATCGCGCCTGCAGCTTTCTCGGGAGCTCGAAACCCGGCGGCACAACGGGCGGTGGTCCCGCGACGACGTCGGCGTAGGTATCGGTGGCGCCGATCGGAGCCAACGAGGTTTCGACGTGGACCGTCACCCCGCCGGACGCAACCGCCCGTACTTCCTGGACATAGCCATTACTCGCCGATGAAACGGGGAGATCGCCGGCTGTCAGCACAAAGGCAGCCTCTTCGGCGAGCACCGGTGAAACCGCCATCAGGGTCCACGCCAGGATGAGAATTCTCACCCGGCAGCAGCCTTCCGTTTGACGAACCCGTCGAGAACGCCGTTGACGAAGCGTCCGGAATCCTTGGCGCCGAACTTCTTGGCAATCTCGATCGCCTCGTCGATGATGACTGCGTGGGGAGTGTCGGTCTCGTAGATCAGCTCGTAAATGGCGAGACGGAGGATGTTCCGATCGACCGCCGCGAGACGTTCGAGCCGCCAATGCGTGGTCTGCTGCCCGAGCTCCTCGTCAATCCCCTCCAGCCGCTCGAGGGTCCCGCGGAGGAGCACGTCGGCAAATTCACGCACCCCGTCCGATGCGTTACGCCACTCCTCGAAACCGGCCTGCATCGCCTCCGGCGATGCATCGGTCAGCTCGTATTGATACAAGAGTTGCAGGGCGAGCTCTCGGGCGCGGCGACGTGTACCCACTAGCCCGCCTTAACCCGTACTTCTCACCGTCGAATAAGAAGGGCGCACTATTTCCTCCGGTCGAGCCTCTCCGACAGACGCGCCATCTCGATGGCGGCCAGAGCCGCTTCCCAACCCTTGTTTCCCATCTTCGTCCCGGCGCGTTCGACCGCCTGTTCGAGAGTGTCAGCGGTAATCACGCCAAAAGTCATGGGAACACCGGAATTGATCGCCGCTTGAGCAACCCCCTTGGCGACCTCGGCGGCCAGGAGATCGAAGTGGGCGGTGCTTCCCCGGACTAACGCCCCGACGCTGATCACGGCGTCAAACCCACCGTTTCCGGCAAGCTTGGCGGCCACCATCGGGATCTCCCAGGCGCCGGGTACCCGCACGACAGTAATCTTGTCGTCCTCTGCACCGTGCCTGATCAGACAGTCCACGGCCCCAGACTCGAGGCGTGAGGTCAGCGCCTCATTAAAACGACTCACCACGAGTGCGAACCTCAGACCCTGTGCGTCGAGATGTCCTTCGATGACCTGCATGGTCCCTCCAAAGGTGCATTGTACCGCGATCGTGCGCCAACCGCACAGTCACGCGCATGATCAGCGCCCCAATCAACCCATGGTCGACGGCCCACCGACAAGGGAGACATCAGCCAGCCGTCGGCCATCGGCGGTGGCACGCAAGAGCTCGCCCGCGCGCTCGACGAGCGACCGCTGCTCGGCCTCCCGAACCACTTGTTGCGTACGCCCTACGCTCCACTTCAGGTGACGATGGAGCCTCGGCAGACCGCACTCCTCCTCGGCCTCCTCGGTGTCCTGGTGGTGGAGGAGGTGGACGAGGAGCATGCGGACACCGAGGTCGAGACGCTGTGTAGCGCGGCGCCGCACCTGGGCCAGCAGTCCGCGTCGCGGGGCGAACAAAAATGCGAGCGAAAAGAGCAGACCACAGGCGCCGGCCATCGAGCCCGCGATCGAGACATCGAGGAGGAATGCCACGCCATAGCCGAGCACAGCGCTAACTGCCGCCACCACGGCCCCGAGCCACAGCATCGGCGCGAAGCGGTCGACCAGCAGATAAGCGGTCGCCGGAGGGGCGATCATCAGCGCCACGACCAGGATCGAGCCCACGGCGTCGAAGGCCCCGACAGCGGTGATCGACACCAGGGTCATCAACGCGTAGTGGATCAGGGCCGGCGAGAAACCGAGCAGGGCGGCGAGGCCCGCGTCGACCGTCGCGAGCTTGAGCTCCTTCCACGCCACAGAGATCACCACCAGGTTGAGGAGCAGAATGGCCCCCATGGTCCACAGGGCACGCGGACCGAGATCGACGCCGCCCAGGATCAGCCGGTCGAACGGCGCGAAGGCGAGCTCGCCCAGGAGCACCGAGTCGATGTCCAGGTGGACGCCACCCGCGTACCGCGATATGAGAATCACGCCGATCGAAAAGAGAGCCGGGAAGACGAGACCGATGGAGGCGTCCTCCGGAACCAACCGTGACCGGATCAGCGCTTCGATGAGGACCACGGCCAACACGCCGGTGGCCGCTGCGGCAAGCAGCAGGAAGGGCGAGTTCAGATCGTGGGTGAAAAAGAACGCAACCACAATGCCGGGCAAGATGGCGTGCGAGATCGCATCCGAGACCAACGCCGTGCGCCGCAGCACCAAATAGGTGCCGGGCAGGGCCGCCGCCACAGCGGTCACGACCGCGATGAGGACGATCTCCAGCTCCGGACTCATGATTTCGCCTCGCGCTCGAGGACCCGCTCCGCCTCCCGGCGACCGATCGGGGTCGGCGCCCACAGACCGTCGCCCGTTTGTTGGGCGAGGCCGCGATCCGCGAGACCCTCGAGGGCCGCGCCGACGTCGGCCCCACTCGGACTCATCGTCCGCAGAACCGCGATGTTGTGGCCGTGATCCGGGTCGCCCGCGTGCTGCAGAGACAGGGCATAGAGGTGCATCAGCACCGGATCGAGATCAGGCGCTCGGAGCAGACGCCCGAGACGCAGGAAACGCCACACCAATCCCCGCCGAGGGGCCAACATCAGAGAGCCCACGACAACCAAGCTGAGCACGAGCACGATGGTCGGACCGGTGGGAAGACGCGGAACGATCGAGGACATCACCGACCCGGCAACGCCGGAAAAGACTCCGATCGCCGCGGCGAGCAGGACCATCGGCAGAAGCCGCCGGCTCCACTGGCGGGCGGCCGCCGCGGGGGCCACGATCATCGCGCTCATCAGCACCACGCCGACCGTCTGCAGACCGATGACGATGGCCACCACCAACAGGAGGGTCAGGACACCATCGAGACGTTGGACGGGAAGACCGAGGCTGGAGGCAAACTCAGGGTCGAAGCTCAGGAGCTTGAACTCTTTCCACAACAGGGCGAGGATCAACAGCGCCGCAGCAGCGAGCACGGTCATCGTCACCACGTCCTGACGGAGCAGCGACGCCGCCTGCCCGAAGAGAAAGGAATCGAGGCCGGCCTGGGCAGCGTTCGGCTGCTTCTGGATGAAGGTGAGGAGGACCAGCCCAACGCCGAAGAAAACCGAAAGGACAATTCCCAGGGCGCTGTCATAGGGAACCCTCGAGCGCCCCACCACCACCCGCACCACCAACGTACCGATCCACCCGGCCAGCCCGGCGCCGACCATCAACACCAGCGGCGCCTTGGAACCGGTGAGCAGGAAGGCGAGGGCGATCCCCGGCAGGGCGGCATGACTGACCGCGTCGCCGAGAAGGCTCTGGCGACGCAGATAGGCAAAGGACCCGAGGGCGCCGCTGGTCGCTCCAAGCACCGCGGAACCGAAGGCGACAAGGCGCAGGGTGTAGTCGCCGAAGAAGTCCATCAGAGGTCGGTCTCCCGGGTCTCCAGCACGCCGACCCGCCCGCCGAAGGTCAGACGCAGGTTCTCATCGGTGAATACCTCGCTCACCGGACCGGCGTCGATCGCCCGTACGTTGAGGAGCAGCACCGAGTCGAAGTACTCGGGTACGGTCTGGAGATCGTGGTGGACGACGATGATCGTCTTCCCCTCCTCTGCAAGACCATTGAGAACGCCGATGATGGCCCGTTCGGTTGGTGCATCCACACCCTGAAACGGCTCATCGAGGATGTTGATCGGCGCATCCTGGACCAGGGCCCGGGCGAGCAGAACCCGTTGTTGTTGCCCTCCCGAGAGCTCGGCAATCGGTCGTCTCAGAAACGCGGTCATCCCCACCTGCTCGATCGCTGCCTCCGCCTGCTGCCGCTGGACGGCGCCGCTCCGGTGAAACCAGCCCAGCCGGCCGTATGTGCCCATGGTGACCACATCGAGAACGTCGGTTGGAAAATCCCAGGACAGGGTGGCTCTCTGAGGCACGTAGGCGATCTGTCCCTGTGCGCTTGCCCGCGATTGACCGAAGATGCGCACCTCGCCGGCGACCGGCCGCACCAGACCCATGGCCGCCTTGACCAGGGTGCTCTTGCCGGCGCCGTTGGGGCCGATGATCGCCATCTTCACCCCCGCCGGAACCTGGAGATCCACATCCCACAGCACCGGCTGGTCGGCGTAGGCGACGGTCAGATCCTCGACCTCGAGCGCCCACTCTCCTCCCGCTTCCTGCATCGTCATCCTCCCAACCGCCACGACATACCTGCTCCCAGGAGGAGGTCGAGACCTCGACTGGTCAATCGCCGCGCCGCCCGCACGTCGAGCTGGAGATCCGGGCTCAGCAAGTACACAACACCCGTCTGAAAGGTTAGAGTGTTGGGCCCCCGTGCGTCCTCCCGGTTGAAGCCGTAGAGCTCGAAGAACACCGACGCGGCATCGGTCAGCCCGACGCCCAGCGCCGCGCTCGCCCACGTGCTGGTGAACCGCTCGCCGTCACCAGTGGGACGGGCCACACCGAGGTTGACTCCGAGCCCCACAGACTCTGAGAGCTCCCAACCGAGGCACAGCACCCCGACCGGCTGCCAGCTGGAGCTGCCGAAGTCCGAGCCGCCGGTCGGTACCGTGGTCGATGCGATGAGCGCCGCCTCCATTCCGCCGATCAGCCCCGACCCCGCGCCCTGGGCGAGCTCGTACTTGAGCCCCACCGCGGTGTCGGTGAATCCAGATCGGTCATCCCCCGAGTTCCGCTCCCAGGCGTAGATGGGGAGCACGAATCGCAGCTCGAGCTTCGGTGTGACACCCCAGCGCGCGAGGACCTCGCCGAGGGTCGTGACCTCGGCGCCGCCCTCGAACTCGGCAAAGGTGACACCGCCCTCGAGCTGCAGCACGCCTCGGCCGACCGTGCTCGAGCTCTCGGTGAAGTCCGGCCGGTCGGTCACCAGCGGTTCCTCGAGAAAATGATCACCGGCAAAGCCGCTGCCGGCAACGCCAAGAGCCAGCATCACCATGCCAAACATCCTGAGCGTCATCTGGCGCATCATTGCTCGGCTGCCAGAGCGGTCACGATTGTCTCGACGTTGGCGCGCACCGTACCGACGTATGTCCCGGCCGGCGTCCCCTGGTCTCCGAGGGAGTCGGAGTACAGGGTGCCGCCGATCTTGACCGCGAACCCCTGGGCCTCCACCGCCTCCTTGAGCGCCTGCACGTACCGCGGCGGCACCGATGTTTCGACAAAGATCGCCGGCACGCGCCGCTCGGCGATGAAGTGGGCCAGCTCCTTGACGTCGGAGGTACCGGCTTCCGAAGCGGTGCTCACCCCGAGCAGACCGTAGACCTCGAAACCGTAAGCGCGGCCAAAGTATGAAAAGGCGTCATGGGCGGTCACCAATACGCGCTGCTCGGGCTCGAGGTCTCCCACACGCCCTTGGACCCAGCCGTCAAACTCCATCAGCTCGTCGTAGTAGGCCTGCGCTCGGTTTTGAAAGTCATCGGCGTGGGCGGGAACCAGCTCGACCAGCGCGTCGGCCACACAGTGGGTCGCTTGAGCCCACAGGCCGACGTCGAACCAGACGTGGGGATCGTGCAGCCCGGAGAAGGCGGCCGAGGTGATCAGCTCGTCGGCAGGCAGGCACTCGCCCACCGCCACCGTCGTCACCCCGCGTTCGCCCATGCTTTCCATCACCTCGGTCATCTTCCCCTCGAGGTGGAGACCGTTATAAAAGATGGCTTCCGCCGAGCTCATCCGACGCACATCACCGGCTGAGGCCTTGTACAGATGGGGATCGATCCCCGGGCCCATGAGCACCTCGAGCTGCACCTCGGGCCCTCCGATCGTTTGCACCAAATCACCGACAATGGTCGTGGTTGCAACGACCCGAAGCCCGCCGTTCTCCTCGGGCGCCTGACCGCCGCAAGCCATCACTGCCGCCACTGCGGCCAGAATGAGAATTCCTCTGGGTCTCATTTACTCACCGTCCATCCACAGTCTCTCGGCCAGGAATCCGGGCAAGAGAAAGCTCTCGCCACCCACCCGCACCCTCACCGAAGTCCCCTCGGTCGCGATCACCTCTATCGAGCTGCCCGGCGCGAGCCCGAGGCGGCCCAGCAGGTCCAAATTGTCCCGGTCCTGGACACCCACCCGGGTCAGGGTGCCGCTCTTTCCCTCAGGGAGCTCGGCCAGGGACACCGGCGCAGCTTCCGGAGGCATGCTCAGGTCCTCCGCCGGTATCGGATCGCCGTGCGGGTCGCGGGTCGGGTGCCCCATGGCCTCGGCGATCCGGGCCTCGAAGCGCTCCGAAATCACGTGTTCGAGCCGCTCGGCCTCCTCGTGGACCTGGTCCCATTCGTAACCCAGAACCTCCACGAGGAAGGTCTCGAGCAACCGGTGGTGGCGGAGCATCTCCAACGCCACCCGCCGCCCGGAATCAGTCAGGCTGACGCCCCGGTACCGGGCGTGCTCCACTAAACCGAGCTGGGCGAGCCGGCCCACCATCTCGGTGACAGACGCGGGTCGCACCTCGAGTCGATGGGCAAGAGTCTGGGTTCCGACCTTCTGCCGCCCCTCACCGAGGATGAAAATCTGTTTGAGATAATCTTCTTGGGCCTCTGAAAGAATCAGCCGGTCCCCCTCTTCGTGATGAGAAGCATTCCCTTTATTCATACAAAATTTAGGCTAACCTAAAAATTCCCCGATATCAAGCTCCGCCATCGTTCGGAATCGGATAAAATCACGCCGGAGGATTTGCCATGTGTGACAACGAGCTGCTCATGATGACGTGCCGGCCGCTGCCGCCCGGCACCCCACCGCTATCCGGCCACGACCTCGAGCACAAGCTGAGCCACGCCGAGGGTTGGGAGATCGCCGATGGTGAGTTGACGAAGACCTTTCAATTCGAGGATCACTACCAAACCATGGCCTTCGTCAACGCGGTGGCGTGGATCTCGCACCGCGAGGACCACCATCCGGAGATGATCGTAGGTTACGACTCCTGCACATTGCGCTACAACACCCACTCTATCGGCGGCATCTCCGACAATGATTTCATCTGCTCCGCCAAGGTGGACCACCTGGTCGGTGATTAGGCCGGGTAGAGGGAGAGACCATGAAAGCAACCTGGATCGTCTACGCAGCCTTCGCAGTCGCCGCCCCGGCCATGCTCGTGCTCGCGGCGTGCGGGGCCGCGGCGCCCGAACCCGGCACACCGGAAGCGTCCTACATCGATCTCGGGTGTGCCAAGTGCCACGGGCCCGCACGCGAGGGACGACGCTCGGGACCGCCGCTCGTCAAGATCGAGGATCACTGGGACGAAGAGGGCCTCATGCAGTACCTGAGAGACCCGAAGACCTTTGTCGAGGCCAACCCCCGTCTCTCATACATGGATGAGCAGTACCCCATCGCCATGCCCCCCTTCGCCAACACCGACGAGGAGCAGCTGCGGCAGCTGGCGCGCTTCATCCTCGCCGGCTGAATACCACCCTGGCGTTTCTAGCAAGGTAAAGAGTCAAAGGTCAGCTCACCGCAGCCCTTCACTCTTAACTCTTCACTCTTAACTCTGAACTTGTTGTTTCTACGCGCGCACCGGCCCTCGCAGCACTCTCGACGGCAGCAGCAGGATCGAGTGCAGGAACTTAAAGACTGCATCGACGGTGATGCCGATGAGCCGGAAGGGCAGCAGCAGCAACCACACGATCGGATAGAGCACCAGCGCCAGCAGCGCCAACGGCCAGGCGACGACCAGCAGGATCAACCACAGGATAAAGGTCCACATTTTCTCCTCCACCCATGAATACGCAATCAAGCCGCCGGTTGTTCCCGTGCCCGGCATTCCAAATTCCTAATACCTCATTCCTAATTCCCCGTGTGTTATCTTTGCGCCAATGGAGAGAAGCGCATGAAGGGCATCATCCTCGCCGGCGGTTCGGGCACTCGTCTTCACCCGGTGACCCGCGTCGTCAGCAAGCAGCTCTTGCCGGTCTACGACAAGCCGATGGTCTACTACCCTCTGAGCCTGCTCATGCTGGCCGAAATCCGCGAGGTGTTGATCATCTCCACCCCACGCGACCTCCCAGCCTACCGCGAGCTCTTTGGTGACGGCGAGCGCCTCGGAATGCGATTCGAGTACTGCGTCCAACCGGAGCCGGAAGGTCTGGCACAAGCGTTTCTCCTCGGCCGCGACTTCCTGGACGGTTCCCCGTCCTGCCTGGTCCTGGGCGACAACATTCTCCATGGCCACGGGCTCACCGAAATGCTACGGGAGTGCGCTCAGCAGACCGAAGGTGCGCGCATCTTCGGTTACCGGGTACGGGACCCCGAGCGCTATGGCGTTGTGGAGTTCGACGGCAATGGCCGCGCTCTCTCCATCGAGGAAAAGCCGCAACGGCCCAAGAGCTCATTCGCAGTGCCCGGCCTCTACTTCTACGGGCCCGATGTGTGTGATTTGGCGGCGGCGCTGACCCCCAGCTCCCGCGGCGAACTCGAGATCACTGACCTCAACCGGCGCTATCTCGAGCAGGGACGGTTGACCGTGACCATGCTCGACCGCGGTTTTGCGTGGCTCGACGCCGGCACCCACCGAAGCCTCAGCGAGGCTTCCAACTTTATCGAAGCCATCGAAGAACGGCAGGGGCTCAAGGTCGGCTGTCTGCAGGAGATCGCCTGGAACCAGGGTTGGATCACGACCGAAGGATTTCGGCGCGAGGTCGAGGATGCCGGCGCGTCGAGCTACGGCGACTATCTGCGAGCGGTGCTCGAACACGCGGAGGCCGACGGTGCGGCTGATTGACGAACCCCTGCCGGGGGTCAAGGTTCTCTCGCCCGAGGTCTACGAGGACTCCCGGGGTTTCTTTATGGAGTCGTACAACCGACGGCGATTTGCCGAGCTCGGAATCGAGTGTGATTTCGCCCAGGACAACCATTCGCGGTCGTCGCTCGGCGTGCTGCGCGGCCTCCACTACCAGCTCGGCCACGCCCAGGCCAAGCTGGTGCGCACCACCCGCGGCCGTGTCTTCGACGTTGTTGCCGATATTCGCCGCGGCAGCCCGTCGTTCGGACGCTGGTTCGGAATCGAGCTGAGCGAGGAAAACCGTCTCCAGCTCTTCGCTCCCGAGGGATTCGCACACGGATTCCTGGTCCTCAGCGAGGTCGCCGAATTCCAGTACAAGTGCTCGGATTTCTACAGCATGAAAGACGAGCGTGGCCTGCCTTGGGACGACCCCACGATCGGCATCAAGTGGCCCACCGACGGCGTTGAGCCCATCCTCTCTGATCGCGACCGCGGGTGGACGACGCTTCAGGAGACGCCGGAAGACGACCTGCCGGCCTTTCGAAATGACTGAAGCGACGCACCATCCACGCTCGATGCTGGTCACCGGCGGCGCCGGCTTTATCGGCAGCAACTTTGTCCGTTGGGCTCTCGCCGCCGACCCCGAGCTCCGATTGGTCAACGTCGACGCCCTGACCTACGCCGGCCATCTCGCCAGTCTCGACGGGGTGGCCGACGACTACGGACCGCGCTACATCTTCATCCATGCCGACATCCGTGATGCTGACGCCATGCGCCGGATCTTTTCCGAACATGAGGTGGACACGGTGGTCCACCTCGCGGCCGAGAGCCATGTCGATCGGTCGATCGACGGCCCAATCGACTTCATCGACACCAATGTGCGCGGGACCGCCATCCTCCTGGAGACCGCTCGGTCGGCCTGGCGGGACCGAGGAGATGTCCGCTTTCACCACGTCAGCACCGACGAGGTCTTCGGCTCGCTCGACGCCAATGGGCTTTTCACCGAGACCACCCCCTACGATCCTTCCAGCCCCTACTCGGCCTCGAAGGCGGCCGCCGACCACCTGGCCCGGGCATGGCATCGCACCTATGGGCTACCGGTCACCCTCTCCAACTGCTCCAACAACTACGGTCCCTACCAGTACCCCGAGAAGCTGATTCCACTGATGATCGCCAACGCCGCCGCCGGCAAAGAGCTGCCGGTGTACGGCGAGGGCGCCAACATCCGCGACTGGCTGCACGTGGAGGACCACTGCAGCGCCCTTGACCTGGTGATTCGATCAGGAGAGCCCGGGCGCACCTACAACATGGGCGGCAGCAACGAACGCAGCAATCTCGAGGTGGTGCACGCGATCTGTGACCTCGTTGACGAGCTAAGACCGCATCCCGAAGGTGGCAGCCGCCGGGACCTGATCGAGTTCGTCACCGATCGTCCGGGTCACGATCTGCGCTACGCCATCGACGCCGACCGCATCACCACCGAGCTCGGCTGGTCGCCACGCTTCAACTTCGACTCCGGTCTACGGGCCACGGTTCAGTGGTACCTCGAAAACGGAGCCTGGTGCGACGAGGTGATGGCTGACCACTATGACGGATCTCGCCTTGGCCTGATTACCTGAATCTGCCCCCGCGCCACCCGACTCACCACCAAGACACCAAGGACACCAAGGGATCCATATGTGTCGGAGAACGCCGGAGACTTGTCGCAAGCCTCGATATCCACCATCGCGTTTCAACAAGAAAGACACCAGTCAAAGAAAACCTTGGTGCGTTCTTGGTGTCTTGGTGTCTTGGTGGTTTTGAGCGGGTGGGTGGTCAAAAAACGAGCTGCACCATCGCCCGCACCCGCCAGTCCACCTGGTTGGGGGCTTTTGCGATCGGGGTCGGCGGCAAACCGTCCATGATCAGCCATCCTCTTTTTCAATTCTCGGCCTCAGATTCACGACAAACGCTCGGCGGCTTCACTCAGGAGGGGACTTCATGTCGTGAATATGAGGCCGAGAATTGAAAAAGAGGATGGCTGATCATGGACGGTTTGCCGCCGACCCCGATGCC
>PVMK01122663.1_pt1 | contig 24689 bp, 23 predicted proteins | sample 1853481 | NCBI WGS metagenome assembly PVMK01 (sample SAMN08533507, study PRJNA380276) | Marine sediment metagenome, whole genome shotgun sequencing project.
AAAATTATCAGATCACGAACGCGACCTTGCTATGCTTATCTACAAGATAGCCAAGGGTTGTGAATCGGCTTTAAAGAAACTATACGACACTACAATATCGCAGGTCTATGGTCTGGCATATAAAATTTTGAGCAACAATCCTGACGCGGATGAAGTAGCCCTTGATGTATTCAAACAGATATGGAAGAAAGCGCCTGACTATGAGCCGGGCCGCGGCACACCTTCAGCGTGGATGATTACAATGACCAGGAGTCGGGCGATAGACAGGATTCGATCCGATAACAAACGAAGAACTACCAATAAACCACTAATGGGAGACTCTTTAGATCATGCTCCCCTTCCGGACGAGACATCAGATGTCAGAGAAAAACGCGAACTTATAGACAAGGCCCTATCAGAGCTCACCCCTCAGCAAAGACAGTCTATTGAGCTGGCATATTTTAAAGGGCTTAGCCAGAGTGAGATATCACGGCAGATGAACGAGCCCCTTGGTACAGTAAAAAGCTGGATGAGAACCGGGATGATAAAACTCAGGGGAATATTAATTTCATAATAAACAACTCAGAATTTTACCCCCTAACTATTGAGCAAGAAAAAACTTTTATACATTTCATACTTAAGAGCTAGAGCGGGAGTCCAAATTTTTTTCCTATAGTGGCATAACCCAGATAAAAAGCTATCATTACCACGCTCGAGATAAACATTGAAAGCCAGAAATTATACTGCTGGCGAAGGAGCCATGGAAGCACCAAAAAGAATATTAAAGTTGGAAGAACCAGCCAAAAGATTGCAATTGATAAGTCAGCAATACGTTGTGCGTCCTTGGTATCAGTGTATAGCCAGATCATAGCAAGGAGGGAGGTTAAAGGCAACGCCGCAAGTAAGGCCGCAAATGTGGTGAAGCGTTTACCTATCTCTGAAATTCCTACAATTATCACTGCGGTCAATAAAGTTTTTATAATTATATATGCCATATTTTTTCTCCTTAACAATTAGTGATAGAACTAAAATACTATTCTCTAAGGAAGCTTACAAATTTCTGATAAATATATCCTCTACATTTTTATGTCATAACTTTGTATAATCTTATAAAAGATATAAGAAAATGCAGAACATTAAACTTAGACCATTTATCATTTTATCGATTGCTTTTCACGTAGTTGTGATTTCAGCAATCGTATTATATTTCCTTAAAGACCCGCCCGCAAGAGGATTATCAGGAACCGTAATGGTCGGAATTATAAGTGGCCGTGATAATGAGGAGGATAAAACATCCGCTTCACAAACTAGCGCCCAAACCCAATTGACTCACGAAGAAATCAGCGAGCCAAAAGTGGTGCTGCAAAAAGAACCGGCAAAAAATACCGTTAAGAGAAACACAGGAAATGAAAGTCACAAAGAAACTGTAGAAACTACAAAAAAAGAAACAAAATCCAATGAGAAATCAGCACCCGCCTCAATTTCTCAAGCTATTAAAGACAATAATGCCGGGAAAGGAATTGAGTCAGCATCAATGGTTAAAGATGGAAATTTCGGATCCCCGGATAACCAAGCTGCCGGTATAGCTGGAAATAATACGGAACTTGCATATCCTGATTACAATCTTAACCCCAAACCTAATTACCCAAGATCCGCCAGAAAGAGAGGATACGAGGGCGAAGTTAAGTTAAAGGTTCTTGTACTTGAGAATGGAAAGGTAGGGAAAATAGTCGTAGCCCTGCCCTCGGGGCATGAGATACTGGACCAATCAGCGCTTGAAGCTGTAAAGAGCTGGACATTCATTCCCAGCAAAAAAAACGGGAAAGAAATCTCCAGCTGGGTCACAGTTCCAATTACGTTCCAACTTAAAAACGGATAAAACAAACACTATGTCCCCCGGGCACATAATGTAAACTATTCTCTATCGGGTTTAGAGAAATAAGGTATGTAAACCGGATGGAAATCCATATGACATTTGAAAAAATGCTTCTTTCACCCAGCGTCCTGATATCGTTAGCGCTAATATTTGCAGCATCGATCGTTCTCACATTCTTCCCTCTGATAGGCACACTGGGCTTTGAATTTTCAGCAATATCCGCTGTATTATTGTCATTTCTATCGGTATTTATTTCAGCCTCACTCATAAGCTCATATCAAAAGAGTAATACCTCGATGAGCAGGCTTTCAAACCCAAACGGCTCAATCTTATTTATTAATTCCATTTTACTCCTGATACCGTTCTTGATAGGACTCATAAGCACACTAATAAAAAATGATTGCTACTTAAGGGAAGGCGCAATATTCTTCCTCTTAATTCCAACTATCACAGTATTTTTCTCTGCGTCTATCGGAATGCTGGTGGGACATTTCTTTGGAAGAAAGGGGATCTTTATTGGCCCCATTATTATTTTAGTCATATTATGTTACGCGTTATTGAAGCTCTACTATGGCCTTTCAATCTTCGTCTACAACCCGATATTCGGCCTGTTTCCGGGCCCGCTTTATGACGAGGCAATCCCAATATCACTGACGCTAATCATCTCACGTATTATTGTATTTTTCTGGGGGCTTTTGTTGCTCCTTATTTTAAGAATAGCCAGGGGTCTTAGATACGGCCTGTTTGGCATATGGGATACGATTTTAGTGATCATTGTCGTGATTGTATTAATCACAGCTTATCTAAATGAATCAAAAATCGGTATCAGCTATACGCGCGAATATATTACCAAGAACTTTCTATCAGGCTCTATAGAAACAGATAATTTCATCATTTATTATGCTCCCGGCACGCTTGTAGCAAAGAATATAGATCTTATATCTCAAGACCACGAATGGAGATATAAACAGCTAAAAGAGATCTTGGATGTAGACTTTAGTGATAAAATACGCTCTTATATTTATCCCGACAAAGAAACTAGAAAAAAACTCGCAGGGGCCTCTGAGACAACTATCGCCAACCCAATTCATAAGGAAATTCATCTCATCTACGACTCTTTCCCCCACCCCATACTAAAGCATGAGCTCGTCCATGTTATGTCGGGCGACTTCGGGAATAATATTCTAAGACTAAGCCCCAAGATCGGGCTCCTTGAAGGCATAGCTGTGGCTTCTGACTGGGGTGGGCAAAAATTCACCCCTCACCAGTGGTCAAAAGCTATGATTGAGTTGGGGATTGCACCCAGGATACAAGATATTGTAGGATTTGGCTTTTGGTACGCACCCTCCCAAGTGAGCTATACGCTAATGGGTTCATTCTCTCGTTATTTGATCGACACTTATGGTATTGGGAATTTCAAGAAGGTATATAAGACTGGGGACTTTTCAGTTTACGGAAAAAAACTCGAGGAACTTTCAGAAGAATGGCAAACCTATCTAAAAACTATAGAAACTCCTGAAGAAACTACCGCTATCGCAGAAGCATTATTTGCAGGACCCAGTATTTTTAATGCCACGTGCCCCAGACGAATAGCCGAGCTCAAAAAAGAGGGATATGATCAATTTAAAAACGGCAATTATTATAGGGCAAGAGACTATTTCTCAGACGCTCTAGAATTTAACAATACGGATCCGGCCTTGATAAACTGGCTCGCCTATTCTCATTACTACGAGGGAAATTATAAGCGGGCACAAGAGATAGCAAAAAGCTCATCACCCGCATCAGAGCTGGATAAGCACTTGCTAGATAATATCAACGCAAACTCACTCTGGCAGGCGGGAAATTCTGAAGAAGCGGGTCAAATCTTTAACCATTTATTAGATAAGCACGCACCCGGTGGTTTCAAAAGAGAGCTGGAAATAAAAATCTCTGCTATCTCACAAACATCAGAGGTCGAAGAAAACATCAAGCTGTTTTTCGGGACGAGGGATAAAGTGCTTCAGCTCGCGTATTTGGTGGAGGCGATAAACGCTAACCCCTCGTTTGCTCCCTCTCACTATCTACTGGGAAGATTCTTTTTTAATAAGGCTGAATATGAGAAAGCGGCTCCACACTTGATAGAAGCATATTTGTTAGAGCTCCCGGGGGAGAGATTAACAAACGAGAATTTGCGTATCCTAGGTATTTCCCTTTTTGCCAAAGGCAACTATGACCAGGCAATCGCCACCTTTGAATATTTAATTTCAAGTGAGCAAAATGAAGCTGCAAAGCAGTACGCGCAAGATTTCATAGAAAGGTCCGGGTGGAGAAAAGAAAGTATACGAACTGAGGGAAATCAGTTGAAGTAATTATCCAATCCTATATACTCTCTCCTTCATAAAATGCGTAAATACAGAACCCTAATAATTGTCTCGGCAATCGTTGTAATACTGGATCAGCTATCGAAGTGGCTCGTAGTAAAGTACATCCCGCTTTATAACAAAGTGCCGCTTCTACCGTTTCTTGATATAACACATGTCAGAAATCCGGGAGCTGCGTTTGGTATTTTTCGTGACCTGCCTGAAACCTTCAGACTTGGACTTTTCGTCATAGTTCTCGTCACAGCTGTGGTTGTGATCTTCTATTTTGTGAAGAAAACCGGCCCTCATGATAATCTCCTTAGATTTGCACTGGGACTCATATTGGGCGGCGCCGTAGGGAACTCGATAGACAGATTTAGTCTTAGATACGTAACCGACTTCATTGGTTTTCACTGGTTTGGAGACCCTGCCCTATATTGGCCCCCGTTTAATATTGCTGACTCCGCAATCACAATAGGTGTTATACTGATACTGTTTGATACATTTACATCGAAAAGAGGGGCCTAGCATGTTCACTGGCATAGTAGAAGACCTGGGAACCGTAAAAGGGATCAAGCGGGAGTCAAAAGAAGTAGTTTTTACCTTTAAGGTTGGCAATATCAATTTAAATGAAGTAGGGCTAGGAGACAGCATAGCTGTCAACGGCACATGCCTCACTGTTACTGCCTTGAGCAAGCACACTTTTAGTGTTGACGCCTCTCATGAAACCCTCGCGAAAACTAACCTTGGAAAATTAAAAGTTGGAAAGACTGTAAACCTTGAGCGCGCCCTCAAAGTTGGCGACAAATTAGGGGGACACATAGTAAACGGCCATGTGGACGGTGTGGGAGAAGTTGTATCCAAAAGAAAACAGGGCGAGTCTGTAGAGATAAAGTTTTCAGTACCCAAAGAGCTTTCTAAATATATAGTTGAAAAAGGGTCAATTGCAATAGACGGCATCAGCCTTACTGTAAACATAGTTAAGGGCAGAGAATTCGTAGTCAATATCATCCCCTACACACAAAAAGCAACGACCTTCGGCGGCCTTAGAAAAGGGAGCTCCGTTAATATAGAGTGTGATATTATTGGCAAGTATGTTGAAAAATTTGTTACAGGAACAAAAGAAAAGAATTCAATCTATCAATTTCAAAAATGACTCAAAACAACAAAAACTATAAGAATATTTTCCTGCTCGGTTTTATGGGAGCGGGAAAATCAACAGTTGGAACAATACTAGCGGAAAAAATCGGATACAGTTACTGTGACGCAGACAAGTTCATCGAAATGCGCGCCGGAGCAACAATCACTCAAATATTTGCCGACCACGGCGAGAAATACTTCAGAGACCTTGAATCAGAGTCCATGGAATCTTTATCAACACAACAGGGGCAAGTAATAGCCACCGGCGGCGGAGTCATACAGAGAGATAGAAACTGGGACGCGATGAAGAGCGGAGGCATTACCATATATTTGCAGGCCCCTATTGAAGTGATATGGGAGAGGATTAAAGATAGCAAAGATCGTCCACTGCTTCAGGTAGAAAACCCGCTTGAAACAGCACGTGAGCTACTCAACAAAAGAATCCCATTATATGAAAAAGCGGATCTGGTTGTAGATACTTCTGATCTATCACTTGAAGAAGTAGCGGAAGAAATAATAGAAACAATTAGTGCTTAAACACGGTGTAGCTAAATTGCCAAGCACAAAAACTAAGAAGAACAAAAGAGGGAATCTCCCTACTAACGGATGGATAGATATTTCAGTTCCGCTCTCTGACGGTATGGTTCACTGGCCTGACGACCCTCCGGTCGAAATAAAACGAGTCTTAAACTTAGAGAACGGGGATGAATACAATCTGACCCATGTCTCAATGGTAGTGCACGCTGGAACCCATATGGACGCGCCGTGTCATTTTAGAAGATCCGGACTGAGCATAGATAAAATGCCCTTAACCGCATCTGTCGGGAAGGCTCGAGTTCTTGAAATAACAGATACAGAATTCATAAATGTAGAAGAAATTCGCCCACACCGAATCCGTAAGGGTCAGCGTATTCTTTTTAAAACTAAGAACTCAAGACGTAGATGGGAAGACAAGCCGTTTAACAAAAAGTTTGTGCATCTATCAATTGAAGCGGCAAAATATCTATCAGAGCGAAGAGTGCAAACTATAGGAATAGACTACTTATCTATTGGAGGATATGAGGGAAATGTTATTGAGGTTCACGATATAATTTTGAAAGCCGGAATATGGGTTATCGAAGGACTTGACCTCAGTAGAATTGAGGCTGGCAATTATGATCTTATTTGTCTTCCTATTAAGATTTCAGGCTCAGACGGCGCTCCAGCCCGAGCTTTAGTACGTCCAATATCAAAAGTCCATTCTACTCGATAATTTCAACCGCTTCATCCATTAATGCTTCGGGAAAACGTGCCACCCGTCCGTCCAGGAACTGAACTCTGTATGAATTACCGGCAGCCAACTCAAACGTTTCAACAACACTACCCCGCAAACCCTCATTAAAACTGTCTTTCTTCCCTTCAATAGTTTGTGTTAGTCTCACCTTTACCCCTTTTCTCCACATTCTTCACCTCGTAGAATATTAAATTAATAGCATCAAAATATATCAAACTTTAAGACCATTTTCCAAATTGGATGATAAAACGGACACCCGGATTCACATTTTACATGTAAAGTTCTAATATCAAATTAGGAACCTCGGGTCTGAGAAAAGATTTGGATACGAGGTCCCATTTAATTTTCACCTCTTACATGATTACCAAATTGAGTATATTATTTAAAAAAGGGGGTATATACAAATGGCAGACTTCCTGGGCAAGTTAAAAAGCAAAATCGACAAAGGCCTCTCGACAGTCAATATTAAATCCAAAGAGCTTATTGAGAGACAAAAAATCAAGATGCAGCTCTCCGAGCTTGAGGCTGAGAAAAACAATGTTCTTTTGGAGCTCGGCAAATTGACTTACCTTATGATTGAAGCATCTGAGGGAGCAAATAAGATCGCAATTGATGAGGCGCCGAATTCTAAAAAGTCCGTGGAGCTTAAACCTGACAAATGGGAACAAGTTGTGCTCAGCGTGCTCAGTATTATATGCGAGGGAAAGCTAGACAGCATATTGTTTGAGAATACAGATAAGGATTTTAAAATTACGGCCAAAGTATTATCCGCAGAGGTGCAGAAATCCATACCTAAATCTGAACAAAAGGGGCAAAATCTTCAGTGGCTTGGGCGTGTTCTGGGCAAATTTGGGATAGCATCAAGAAAGTTTTCAAAGAGAATAAACCGGGAGCGTGAAACTGTATACGAATTCGACAAGCAAAAACCCTTTCAACTTTGAATATGGTAAAAGCAAGTAAGGTTAAAACCGACAAGAAAGATCAGAGTACCGCTTACAGAGAACAAATTGTATCCAAGAGCAGTGAAATAACCAAGCTTGATACGAAGATTACAAAACTGGAACGGCAATTATCTCAAATCGGAAGGTAACCTCTAATTAAATACAAGAAAGAACCGGACCGTACAACCTTAAGCTAGAGACTTCTCCACAACTCTTTCTATTTCACCCTTAGGTACAGCACCAATAATTTGATCCACTGCTTCTCCGCCTTTAAACATGATAAGAGTCGGGATGCTTCTGATTCCAAACTTCATAGTTGTAGACTGGTTTTCGTCTACATTCATTTTGCCTACCTTGATTTTCCCCTCATAAGATGAAGAAATTTCCTCTACAATCGGAGCGACAGCCCGGCAAGGACCGCACCATGGTGCCCAAAAATCTACTAATACAGGCAGATCACTGTTTACCACTTCTGATTCAAAGGTTGCGTCGCTTAACTCGATTATCGCGTCACTAGCCATATAATTCTCCTTGAAAATAATTTGAATGATATTATAGCTGAAATGTCGTGTATGTCACATTGCTTAACCCGCTCTTAATTATTGGAACTTGATGGGGCGACAGAGTTCTTACTCTTTAATGACTACACCTTCACTTTCAAGCAGTGTCCCCTTTGCGCGCTCAAGTTCTGCAAGTGCAATATTATAATTAGCAATCGCTGTAATCTCACGCACTCCGGCGTCAATTAAATCCCTCTGAGCCTCCAGCACCTGACGGGTAGTACCTATTCCAACATTTAAACGTTCCTGCTCATTAATCACAACTTCCTTCGCAAGCTCTACGGATACCCGCGCCGCATCAATCGCCCGAAGACTGTTCTTAATCTCTCTAATTGCGCTCCTCACATCAAGCGCGACATCATCCTGAGTTTTTTTAAGGGTAATAATACTCCTGTCAAACTCGGCTGTAGCTTTAACATATTCCCCCCTTGCCGTTCTGTTGAATATAGGAAAGCTAAAAACGCCAAGTATCTGCCATGTCGTAAAATCCGCCCCGAAAATCTGGCTAAACGCCTTACTGGAACCTAAGAACTGTGAGGGTATAGGCTCGCGCTCACCCTCGAAACTAAGCCTGTCAGGGTTCTCGTCTCCACCCAGCCCCTGCAGCTGCACGCCCCCTTCCACAGCAAACCTCGGCAGTCTTTGATTGGAGTAATAACCTTTTAGAGTTTCTCTGTTTTCTATGTTGAGCTTTGCCTGTTCAATCTCAGGCCTCTCCCTGTACGCTTCTTCGAGCGACTCCTCCTCATTAAAAACATAAACCTCTGTAGTAAGCTCATCTGTTGTGTTAATTTTTTGAGACAGGTCAATGGCAAGCACGTTTTTGAGATTATCTTCAGTAGCCTGAAGTATGTTTTCAGCCCTAATTACATCAACCTCCCTTGCCGCTACTTCAGATTTCGCCTGTGTCACAGAAACTGGCGGCAGAACTCCTACGTCTACCTGAATCTGATTTCTATTCTGAAGGTCGAGGGCAAGCTCAAGCGCTGTCTGCTCGAGCTCAAGATTTTGTTTAGCCGCAACCAAAAGCCAATATCTTGTCTCAACCTCAAGAATCACATTAGTAACAACATTCTCAAATTCTTTTTCGGATATTTGATTTGATCTTCTCGCGTTGATAACAAAAGTATTATTCACGCCTACTCCAAAGTTCCGCAGCAGCTCCTGTCCAATAGAAAAGCTAACGTTATTAAACCAATTCGGGCTAAGATCATCGAGCGGAGAATCCGTATCGGTCCTGGTCGAGGAGAAATTCAATACATCGTAAAATGTTCCGGTAGAGAACTGGCCTTCCAAGTTTCCTGAGAGATCAAACTCATTTTGATTGATTGTTCCGCTGGGTATAAAAGTATTTACCGAGGGAGTCTCGCCGTCATTATAAAATGAGCTGATATTTAATATAGGATCAAAAACACCCTTCTGAGTTGTAATCTCTCCCTCGGATACTACGACATTCTCCTTTTCAATCTGTATATCCCTGTTATTTTCAAGAGCAATCGTGACAGCATCCTGAACAGATAAGTCCAGAGCTCCCGCAGTCCCTGTCATTGCAAAGAGAATCAACAACAGTGTCTTAATCATTACGGCCTCCTGAAGAATTATAAGTTGTATCAAACTCGGGTTTCATAATCCTAAATATATAGATGATTTAATCAGGCATTTCAAAAGAATCTTAATTATTATGATTTACAAACTCTAAAATCCAAACTTATATCCTAAAATCTATTCAATATTCTTCAAAAATAACGTATTTTCTTGACACCAAGTACCGCTACTGGTAGCTTGTAAGTAATTACTTACTTACAGCGTACAGGGATAAATAAAAATGTCAACAGAAAAAGCCGCTGAAAAAGCAAATTTAACCCAACCTGAAAAAACAAACACTCGAGAGAAGATATTAGACACTGCAATTAAGCTATTTGCCAAAAATGGCTTCAACGGCACCACTACAAAAAAAATCGCAGAGGCGGCTGAGGTAAACGAATCCCTCATATTCAGACATTTTTCCACAAAACGAGCCCTTTACGGAGCTATCATAGAAAAGAAGATAGACGAGGAACCCGGGATTGAGCTCCCTTTACAAATCCATAAAGATTCAAAAGACGATTATCTTATCTTCAGTTCCATTGCAGAGCGGATGCTTGATAAATGCGGAAAGGATTCGAACTTCATACGGCTACTCCATTTTAGCGCACTTGAAGGCCATGAGCTCTCCGACATGTTCTTCAGCACATATGTCGAGTATGTAAATATGCTCCTTTGTGATTATATCGAAAGCAGAATTGCGGACAAGGCATTTAAGAATGTAAATCCGCACTGCGCATCTCAAGCTTTTATTGGAATGGTAATAAACCATATTATTGTACAAGAGCTCTTTGATGACAAAAAAAAGAACAAAATCAATAATGAAGAACTTGTGGAAACTTTTGTCACAGTCTTTCTTGAGGGAATAAAAACTAGATAATACATTGATGCGAATATGGATCAGCTTAATAAAAAATAAACGAATCAAAGCTAGAACAATTTCTATCTTAAACAAGAGGAACTTAAATGAAACCTTTTAGGATGAGTATTTTCAGTTTTATATTAGTGATAGTATTTTCATTTGTTCAACCTTTACAGTCATTAGCCCAAGCACGTCCCCCCGCACCTGTAGTTGTATATAAAGTACAGGAAAAAACTCTTCAAAAACCAGTGACTCTTGTAGGGACCGTCGAACCGGACAAGAGGAGTATTATTGCAAGTGAAATCGAAGGCCTTGTTGAAAGTATGCCTGTAAATGAAGGCAAATTTGTAAACAAAGGCGATGTGATTGCTAAATTCAATACGCGTACAATCGAAATCGATTTAAATGAAGCTAAAGCCAACAAAAGAGAAGCACAGGCTCGTTATCAGCTTGCTAAACAAAACTTAGTCCGTTTTCAGGAGCTTGAGAAAAAAGGCGTGGCATCAATTCAGCAGCTTCAGGACGCTGAGTCTGAGAAATCTGCCTTGAGAGCGAGAATATCTCAATTTCAAGCTCAGGTAGATGGATTGGAATACGATATAGAAAAATCAAACATACTTGCCCCTTTCAGTGGTTATGTTACCGAGGAATATACAGAGGTAGGACAGTGGGTAGAGAAAGGCGGCCCCGTGGTTGAGCTTATAGATATTGAAGTTGCGGAAGTAAATATTGATATGCCTGAGCGTTACATTAGTAAGGTAAAAACCGGATTGAAGGTTAATGTTATTTTCGATGCACTGCCGGATCTAAATCTAGAAGGGGATATTACCTTTCTAGTACCGCAGGCAGACAGAGAGACCAGAACTTTTCCAGTGAAAATCAACCTGGAGAATAAGAAAGGAATGATCAAAAGCGGGATGGTGGCTCGTGTATCTTTCCCAATCGGGGAGCCGTCTACTGTAAAATTGGTCCCTAAAGACGCAATAGTATCACAGAATAACACCAACTTCATATACGTAGTGAACGAAGGAACGGCCCAGCCGCTTCCGGTAAGCACCGGGATGGCTTTTGAGGATAAGATTCAGGTAATCGGTCCCGTTCAAATAGGTCAATTAGTGGTCGTTAAAGGCAACGAAAGGCTTATGCCGAACCAGCCGGTAAAAATTCTGAATAAAGAAATAGAACAAAACAACAAAGTTAATTAATACATGAGAGAATGCAAAAGGATTTAAATGAAATTAGTTGAGACATCTATTAAAAAACCCGTAAGCGTAGCTGTCGGTGTTATTTTCATAATACTTTTTGGCTTCATCGCTTTATTTAAGATTCCCGTACAGCTCACACCTGATGTAGACAAACCAACTATCACGGTCAGTACATTCTGGCAGGGGGCTAGCCCCCAAGAAGTGGAAACAGAGATCATTCGCGAGCAGGAAGACGAGCTTAAAACTCTGGACAATCTCATCGAGATGACGAGTGAGAGTCAGGATTCAAACGGAAGTATCGTTCTTGAATTTGCAATTGGCACCAATATTGACGCGGCTGTTGTAGATGTTTCTAACAAGCTCAATCAAGTTGAAAAATACCCTGATGACGTAGATCAGCCTGTTATCAGCACAACTGATGTGCGTGGTAGCGCAATGGCCTGGTTCATATTGAAGCCCAAAGTGGGCAACGAAGTAGACATCTATCAGTACCACGACTTTGCAGAGGATTTTATTAAGCCCAGATTTGAGCGTGTATCAGGCGTTGGGTCTTCCAATGTGTTCGGAGGGTTCGAGCGTGAGATGCAGGTCATTGTCGATCCCAACTCGCTTGCAGCACGCGGTATTTCGCTCTCTGAAATGGCCGATGCTATTAGGAGAGAAAACGACAACTACAGCGCAGGTGATTTCGACGAAGGAAAGAGAAGATATATTGTTAGAACTGTAGGGGAATACAAATCATCTGAGGATATAGAGAATGTAATTATCACTAGAAAAAACGGCGCCCCGGTCTATGTAGGAGACGTTGCTAGAGTTGGCCTTGGATACAAAGACGCCGATTACGCTGTACGCCAGAACGGTGAGCCCGCCATCGCGATTAACGCTGTAAAGGAAAGCGGGGCAAACACGATTCTAGTTATGGAAGGGCTCATACAAGCTGTAGAGGAACTCAACCAGGGCGAGCTTCAAAAATTGGATCTCACTCTTTTTAATGTCTATGAAGAAACAAGCTACATAATAAGTGCAATTGATCTCGTTCAGCAGAACCTCATCATAGGAGGTATGCTTGCAATTCTAGTCTTGCTTCTCTTTTTAAGAAGCGCAAGCAGCACGCTCATCGTAGCCACAGCAATCCCGATAAGTGTAATCGGCACATTCGTTGTTATGTCGGCGTTGGGAAGAACAATAAACGTTATCAGTCTTGCCGGAATGGCCTTTGCCGTAGGTATGGTTATAGATAACTCAATTGTTGTGCTTGAGAATATTTACAGGCATATGCAAATGGGCAAATCGCGTATTCAAGCCTCTTATGATGGAACGGTTGAGGTCTGGGGAGCGGTGCTCGCAAGCACTCTTACCACAGCAGCGGTATTCGTGCCTGTCATTTTCGTCCAAGACCAAGCCGGTCAGCTTTTCCGAGATATAGCAATTGCAATAAGCGTCTCTGTTATTTTAAGCCTTATAGTTTCAATCACGGTTATCCCTACGGTCTCCGCTAAAATTCTTAACATTGTTAAATCAAAACCCGGCTACAACTTTTCGAACCTATGGGGATTTGCTCAAAAAGCTGAGATTATTTCCCTTGGCATTTCAAACCTCGTGAGCCGAATACTTTCGAGCTCTAGGACAAAGTTAGTTGTTGTATGCGGTTTCACAATCGGCGCAATATTCTTTAGCTGGCTTATGATGCCAAAGACAGAATATCTTCCCGAAGGAAATCGCAACTTGCTATTCGGAATTTTAATACCACCCCCAGGATACAACATCGGAGAATTTACCGATATTGGAATCGGGATAGAAAACGACCTCCGCCCTTATTGGGAAGCGGAAGTAGGCTCACCAGAAGCTTCAAAGCTTGACGGGCCGCCAATTGACAATTTCTTCTATGTAGCCACCGGGCGTCAGGCGTTTATGGGGGCTCGCGCCAAGGAGCCTGACAAGATAAAAGAATTAATGGCACCGCTACAGAACTCGCTAAGAAAAATCCCGGGCATGATCTCTATAGTAAGCCAATCCAGCATTTTCCAACGTGGGATTGGAGAGGGACGCTCAATTAACATTCAAATTACAGGCCCTGAACTCGAAAAACTAGTCGGCATAGCACAAAAAGTATTTTTCACAGCAATGCAAAAAATTCCCGGCGCCCAGGTGCGACCTATTCCGAGTCTTGACCTCGGAAACCCCGAAGTACAGCTCACATTAAACAGGGAACGAGCCTCAGATGTAGGTATTTCAAACCAGGAGTTTGGATTCCTGTTAAACGCTCTTGTAGACGGCGCAACCGTAAGTGAATTTCAAGTTAATGGAGATGAGATTGACTTAACTCTTAGGGGTGAGGATCAATACGCGAGCAGAACCCACGAGATTGAAGATCTTATGATTAACACAGATAGCGGCAAGATGCTCACCGTTGGGTCGATTGCCGATGTTAATGTCACAACAGGCCCTGAGCAAATAAACCATTTTGAGCGCCAGAGAACAATTGCCATATCCGTTATACCCCCTGAGGAGATGCCCTTAGAGGCGGCGATTGAGCTTATTAACGACGAAATCCTCTCTCCCCTAAAAGAAAGCGGAGAATTATCTGGCGCCTATGACGCAATCCTTACCGGTTCAGCTGATGATTTATCCGTAACCAGAAACGCGCTGCAGTGGAATTTCTTGCTTGCCGCTCTAATTGCGTTTCTACTGATGGCATCACTCTTTGAGAGTTTCCTTTATCCTCTGGTTATTATGTTTAGTGTTCCACTTGCCTCATTTGGAGGATTCCTGGGCCTTTTCATACTGAACTTTTTTATATACATGCCGCTCAATGTACTTACCATGCTCGGTTTCATTATCTTAATAGGCATTGTTGTAAATAACGCGATTCTCATTGTCCACCAGTCCCTAAATAATATGAAGGACCACAAAATGGAGCATAATGAAGCTATAATAGAGTCGGTTAAGTCCAGAATCAGACCTATATTTATGAGCACAACTACCAGTGTATGCGGAATGCTTCCTCTAATTCTGCTTCCGGGATCAGGATCAGAGTTTTACCGTGGTTTAGGGAGCGTTGTAGTTGGAGGATTAACTGTATCTACTATCTTTACTCTTATTTTGGTACCCTCGGTGTTCAGTCTGGTACTTGACGCAAAAATTTATGTATCCCAGCGGATATCCAGAATGAGAGGCGGGACCGGTTTGATTCCATCTAAGTAATTCATTTGGGTTCCACGCCAGCACTCAAATTCATTTAAGAAATCAATATTTATATCCGAATACTCAACATTTTTATTGATAGGGGTTTAGAGATTCTCCTTTGATGGTACAATGTATCGCCAATATGAAACCCCGGAGAAATTCATGAAATATAGTCTTGAGCTAACTATAGCAATAGAAGCTGTGAAAAAGGCATGCAGTCTATGTGTGAGGGTTCAATCTTCCCTCGTCTCTGATGAGACTATGATAAAGAAAGATAAGTCCCCTGTTACAGTAGCGGATTTCGGCGTACAGGCAATAATCTGCCATGAACTAAAAAAAGCGTTCCCGAATGATCCGATAGTGGCTGAAGAGGATTCAGCCGACTTACAAACTAAGGAAGGAAAAGCGCTTAGTCAAAAGGTTTATGAATATGCTTCGAAGGTTTTGGCTGAATTAGAAGAAGAGGAAATTCACTCAACGATAGATAGCGGAGATTACGACGGAGGACCAGAGGGTAGATTTTGGACTCTTGACCCTATAGACGGAACAAAAGGGTTTTTGCGGGGTCAGCAATACGCTGTTGCGCTTGCTCTAGTTGAGAGAGGCGAAGTTGTCCTTGGGGTTCTGGGTTGTCCTAACCTGCCTCGTGATTTAGAAGAGCCCAAAAGTAATAAGGGATGTATATTTAGCGCCGTTAAAGGTGAAGGGGCCTCTGTTAAATTTTTCGATGATGGAATTGAAAACGAGATAAGAGTCTCTGACATTGACCACCCAACGCATGCTCCCTTTTGCGAATCAGTCGAATCGGGCCACTCCTCACATAGTGATTCAGAACAAATTGCCCACATTTTAGGCGTTACAGCAGATCCAATAAGAATTGACAGTCAATGTAAATATGGGGTGCTAGCAAGAGGCGAAGCATCCATCTACTTGCGGCTCCCAACAAATGAAGACTATGTCGAGAAGATTTGGGATCACGCAGCAGGCTATATAATTGTAAAAGAAGCGGGCGGCAGAGTAACAGACGTGACAGGAAATGATTTGGACTTCTCTGTAGGAAGAACACTCTCAAATAACAAAGGCGTAGTAGGTACAAACGGCGGCCTTCACGATTTAATAATATCCGCTGTAACAGAAGTGCTGAATTCAAAATGAGAATGAGACTTCACTTAGATAACCAAGATCATCCTCAGACAACTCAAAATTCATAGTTCCCGAGTTATCACTTGCCTGTCCGGCTTTAGTCGCTCCGGGAATAGTTACTACAGTCTCACCCTGGACATTTATAACCCAATTGAGAGCAATCTGTGAAGGGGTAACCTGATACTTAAGCGCGATGCTCTTAAGCGCTTTCACTACAGAGGAGCTCGCTTTAAGTTTCTTCTTATTAAGCGAGGCGTAATATCTCCTAAATATGTGTCTGCTATTTATTAAATCAGGGTTATCATGAAATTTCCCCGTCAAAAGCCCTCTTCCCAATGGGGAATAGGCGATCAAGGAAATACCAAGCTCCTTCGCTGTATCGAGCACCCCGTTTTTCTCAATCTGCCTTTTTAAGAGACTGTAATTAACCTGGTTTGAAACTAAAGTTAGTCCATATTTTGAAAGCTCTTTATGAGCTTTGCGCATCCCTTTAGCGGAAAAATTGCTCACCCCTATGTATCTGATTTTCCCTTGTTCGATGAGTTTTGCCATCTCCTTCATCTCATTACTTATAGAAGAGAATGAGAATGAATTATGAATCTGATAAAGGTCTATCTTTGAGGCATTAAGCGCCGAGAGCCTCTTTTCAATAGTCGCAGTTATTGAGCCCGCGGTCCTTAAAAGGGGCCACCATTTTGTTGCAATAATTATGTTATTTCTTGGAATATTGAGCTCATTCAGCGAACGTGAGAGAGCCCTCTCAGACTCACCCCAGCCATATAGCTCAGCAGTATCAAACCAATTTATCCCTCCATTTATTGAGGCCCTTACAATATCATTTATGTCCTTTCCCCTTAGTGAAGGCCACATAATACCGGAAATCCCCTTTCCACTGCTAAATTGAAGACAGCCTAACCCCACAGGCGACACCAGCAAATCGGAATTACCTAGTCTTCTTAAATAATTGCTCTGCATATTTGAATTCTCACTTTAATATTAATCCTATTTAACATATAATAGCCATATGCCCACTGAAACACGTATAATAGACCTTAGCATAAATATTGAGCCCGCACCGGGACCAGAACATCAAAAACTTGAAATTAAATATGAGGCACATGAAGACACCGCAAAATATATGATGATGCGCTTTGAGTGTGAAAAGGAAGATTTACCCGATGGGCTAGGATGGGCTAATGAATATGTCACACTTGGGACTCATGTGGGGACCCACATGGATGCCCCCTGGCACTATCACCCCACATCAGAGGGCGACAAGGCAAAAACAGTCGATGAACTCCCCGTTGAATGGTTTTACGGTGACGGGGTAGTAATAGATATGAGGCATAAAAGACCCGGGGAGCTTATAACAAGCTGGGATTTAAAAAAAGCGCTACATGAAGTCAAATATGAAATAAATCCTTTTGATATAGTACTTGTTATGACAGGTGCTGATAAACTCTGGGGTACAAAAGACTACTGGTCACAGTTCCCGGGACTATCAAAAGAATCTACTCTCTGGCTATGCGAGCAAGGGGTAAAGGTAATGGGCACTGATTCCGCGGGTTGGGACCGCCCGTTTTGGGCAATGATAGAGGAATTTAAAGCAACCGGGGATAAGGCTGTTATATGGGGAGCTCATTTTGCGGGTATTGAAAAAGAATACTGTCAAATAGAGAAGCTCACCAATCTGGACTTGCTGCCAGCGCATGGATTTAAAGTAGTTTGCCCGCCTATTAAGATAATTAACGCGAGTGCGGGCTGGGTTAGACCAATTGCCATTATTGAGGAATAACTCTTTTTACATCTTCTTTTGGCGATCCAAAAACGACAGTCCAAAAGGTCTTATACTTTGTATCTTTATTGTGAAAACAAGCGGCTCCAATCTCAGTGAAACTTTGCCTCATAATATTTTCACAGTGATGGGGACTAAGTAACCAGGCAGCGACTACTTCTTCTGAATCCTCACGGCCGGCCGAGATATTCTCTCCCACTGTGGACCAGGTGTAGCTAAGCACTTCAACTCTATATGAAACGGCCTCCCCGCTCGACCCTTTGTGGCTGACAAAGTCCTTTGTAGCCATATCGACAGAATGACTTAACGCGGCCCTTGCCAGAGTAGGGTTCCATATGAGCTGTCCCGCCGGGGTGAAAATTTTATACCCGCAGTTTCTGCTCGACATGCGAGCCCGGTTGAGAAGATGCAACATTTTTTCCTTGGTAACATCAAATTCCTCACACCTGTAAGAATCGTTCGCAAGGACGTATTGGAACTCATTTGATACGCCACAGCTGCAAAGCAGAGAAACTAGCAATATTAAGATCAGTGTTTTGTTCAAGAACTATATTATAAGCCCTGGTACTAATTTTTCACAGCACTATTAGTAAAAGTCGCCCAATGTTCGTCTTTCGAAAAGCTTTTAACTTCAGTCCTAGTTCTTAGCTTGGCGCCAATATTTATCAATAAACTGATCTCGTCCCGAACCCATGCGGTAGGTTTTATATCTCATAGGATTTTTCTTATAATACATCTGATGATATTCCTCCGCGTCCCAGAACTCAGCCGCTTGCGTTATCTCGACAACTATCGGCTCTTCGAATCTACCTGATTTCTGAAGCTTGTCCTTTGAAGCTGACGCAGCTTTCTTTTGCAAGTCATTTAAGTAGAAAATCCCCGGCCTATACTGCTTTCCTCTATCGACAAACTGCCCGCCTGCACTTGTAGGATCGATATTCATCCAATAGATTGCAAGCAATTTATCGTACGTAACAATATCCGGGTCATATATAACTTCGACGGCTTCTGTGTGGCCCGTTTTACCATAAGATACTTCTTTATATGTAGGATTTTTCTCAGCCCCTCCGGTATAACCGGCGGTTGTGGTAATAACCCCGTCTAAATAATCAAAAGGCGGCTGCATACACCAGAAACACCCACCGGCAAATACTGCTCTCTCAAATTTCTCGTTTTGTCTTGCCTCTTCCCTCTTTTGAATATCAGCTTCCCCGTCGTAAGCCCCCGCAAACAAATTATAACCCTGTGAAAGAACTAATAACCCAATTATTATTAACAGATATTTCTTCATAATTGTCTCCTATGTATGTGTGCTTTCTATATATTATGTTTCATGCACTCATCTGTTATATACGCCCTTTGAGCAAGAAAGGTTTCAAACATCTTTTCGAATGAAACTTAGAAAACAAATATATGGAATTAAGCCTGAGTTTATCAAGATTATTCTTTATTATTAGAAACCGCTACTTTGTTTCGCCTCTGAGATTTATAAGCAAAATATGTTTCAAGTAATAACCATACAGAAAGCGCCAGTATGATGGCAGAGAGTATTAGAAGCAGCGGGTTGTCCGCGAAGGCTTTAAAATTCCAGACCATTGCGGCAATTGTCATAACGACAAGAAATACCATCGGAATTAATGTATAGATTACAGGTCTTCCAGTTTTCCATAGATAGATTGTTGCAATCAAAAGAGTCAGGCCAGCAACCAACTGATTGGTGGCTCCAAAAAGTGGCCAAAGTAAAAAACCCCCTGAACCTAGACCCTTACCCGGAGCTTCAACTAAAAGAGCGAGTAATAAGGCCGGCACTACTGCGAGAAGCGCTCCCACATATCTGTTCTTAAGGGGCTTAATTCCATAGGCTGTCCCTAACTCGGCCAGGATAAGCCTCTGAACTCTAGTTGCCGTATCAAGTGAGGTTGCCGCAAAGCTAATAACGATAACGCTTATCAATGTGTCCCCAAATAAAGTTGGGATATTAAGCGCCTCCAAGAAGGTAGATGCGCCGTGTACGAAATTGGTTATACCCCCTTTAGCCGCAAGGTCCCATGTTTCATAATGAGTGAGCCACTCTCCACGGCTGATACCCGCTGCAACTGCTAGGGTGGCAATCATTGCCAGAGCACCCTCCCCTAACATCCCTCCGTATCCGATCATTCTTGCGTCCTTCATCTTGTCTAGCTGTTTAGAAGTTGTGCCGCTCGACACAAGACCATGAAAGCCGCTTATGGCGCCGCACGCAATAGTTACAAATATAAAGGGAAACAGTGGCACCCCACCCTCGGCGTTGTGATTAATGGCGGGAGCCTGCATCTGTGGGTGGGCAATCAAAAGACCGATAAAAAGAAGCCCTAAGCCCAATATAAGCTGATGTCCGTTTATATAATCCCTTGGCTGAAGCAAAGTCCATATTGGCAATACAGAGGCAATAAAGGAATATATTAGCAATAGGAATATCCAGGTCACAATCTGGCTTCCAAATACCGCCGGGATCTCAATTGGCACCTCAGTACCAACCCAGATCATTACGTATAGCGAAATTAGCGCCAAAATTGAGGGCCAGAGTATAGGCACGCCCTTTTTATAAAACAAGAATCCTATAATAACAGCCACTACAATCTGAAAATTCACAGGCAATACGCTTTCTGGGAAAGCAACAAATAATGATGCTATAGCATATGCAAAAACGGCAATAACAAAGAAAATGAGAAAATAGACAATAAGCAAAAACAGAGTTCTCGCTCTAGGGTTAATTAAAGTACCGGCCAAATCCCCGACTGAGCGCCCTTTCTCCCTTACAGAAATCACAAGAGCGCTAAAATCGTGCACAGCTCCCATAAATATTGTCCCTAAAACCACCCAGATTATTGCCGGCAACCATCCCCAAAATACCGCAATTGCAGGTCCGATGATAGGTGCGGCACCTGCTATTGAGGCAAAGTGATGCCCGAAAAGTACATGTTTATTGGAAGGCACAAAGTCCATACCGTCGTTCTTTTCATGCGCCGGGGTTACTTCATCATCAGACAGACGGAAAATCTTATTGGCAATAAACTTTGAATAATAACGGTAAGCCAGAAAATAGAGAATTAAGACAATAATAGCCAGTAGGGCGGCATTCAATTGAGATCTCCTGTTAGCTCAGGAGACCCCATTTCTTCATACGGTAGCGTAGCACCTCACGGGTAATCCCAAGCATCTGAGCAGTCCTTGTCTGGTTCCAGATTTTCAAGTCCAGTGCTTTAGTTATAACTTTTCTTTCAATTTTGTAAAGTGACGCGTCATCAAGAGGAATGTCAATAACCATCTTGTCCTCGGAGTCCTGAACTTTAAGGCTATCTCCTTCTTCAAGCTTCAGATATTTGGGATTTAACACGCCGTCATCACTAAGAAGTACTGCTCTTTCAATAGTACTTCTTAGCTCGCGTACATTACCGGGCCAATTATAATGCAAAAAAGCCTTTCTAATCTCAGATGGTATAATGGAGATATTTTTATTGAGATCAACATTAAAATAAGAAACGAAATAATCCGTAATGAGAGGAATATCCTCCATTCTATCCCTCAAAGACGGCATTTCAAAATTAATTACGTTTAAACGATGATATAAGTCCTCTCTAAAACTGCCGTTTTTAACAAGGGATTTAAGGTCACGGTTCGTCGCTGCCATAACACAGATATCAACCGTGATATTTCTAGTTCCCCCTACTCTGCGGAAACTCCTTTCTTCAACTGCCTTAACAAGTTTGGCCTGGAGGGAAAGACTCATATCACCAATTTCATCAAGAAACACAGTGCCTCCATCGGCCTGCTCTAATATGCCCTTTTTCAATTTCTTGGCATCAGTAAATGCACCGGCCTCATATCCAAATAACTCGCTCTCTAAGAGAGTCTCAGGTATAGCAGCACAGTTAAGATCTATAAAGGGACCTTGTTTCCTTATTCCATTGAAATGGAGAATCTTTGCCGCAAGCCCTTTCCCGGTACCACTTTCCCCACAAATCAGGATAGTTTTAGGATCTGACTCGGTAAGCTTCTTAAATAGATGTATTATCTCTTTTATTGCGTCACTTTTACCTATTAGTGAATCAAACCCATATTTCTCCTGTGCCCTCATTGCGACTGCGTTAAGGCTGTTATTGAGCTCTCTTATCTTAAGAGCATTTCTGACCATTACCTTTAATTTATCGAGAGGAAACGGTTTCTCTATAAAGTCATAAGCTCCGTCTCTAATTGCGGAAACCGCGACTTCCACGCTCCCATGAGCAGTCATCATTATAGTTGGAGGCGTCTGCTCGAATGTGGATAAAGCCTTTAGTACCTGCAGGCCGTCTATGTCAGGAAGCTTAAGGTCCAAAATAACTAGGTCCGGATTTTCCCTTTTTGCAATTTGTAGCCCCTCCCCTCCCTCAAAGGACGTGATAACAAAATACCCCTCTAGTGTTAGCGCCTTATGGAGTTGTTTACAAAGCAATTTTTCATCTTCTATAATTAGTATTAAAGAACTCATTTTCCCCTTCCTTGGATATTTATTCTCATCTCATCCCATCCACTTTTTTTAATACGCAAATACTCATAGAGATTATGATTCTAAAGCTAAACAATTGATTCATCAGTCAGATTATTTGGAATCTCTACTGTAAATCTCGCACCCGCACCCTCTTTAGCAGTTATGTGCATTTTCCCCTTGTGAGCTTCTATTATCCTATTTGATATGGCAAGCCCGAGCCCCGTTCCCTTTTCCTTTGTCGAATAAAAAGGCTGCAAGATTTTATCTATATCCTTCTGTGGAAAACCACACCCTGTATCAGATACTGCTATCTCAACCATCCCGTTAGAATTTTTAGTCTCCACCTTAACAGTCCCGAAACTTCCAGTTGCGTCTATACCGTTAATCAGGAGGTTTAACACAACTTGTTCTATCTGTTCATGATCGACGTAAAATTGATTGCCGCATTTAAGATCCTTCTCTATCATTACTCCTTTTGACTTCGCTTTCATACTAACAAGGCTAAGCGCTCTGACTACAATATCATTGGCCTGACACTCAATTAACTGAAGACTCTTTGGATGGCCGAGTTGGAAAAGACCCTTTACTATTCTCTCAAGCCTTACTATCTCATCTAGAATTTCAGATATCGTCTGCTGGTGCTCTTCGTTCTCAGTTTCATCCTGCATAAGCTCAAGGGCAATAGCTATTCCTGAAAGAGGGTTTCTCACTTCATGCGCGATACCCGTTGCAAGCTCTCCGATGGTTGCTAGCTTCTCAGTCTTAATTAACGCCTTATGCTTATCCTTAATCTCTCTAGTAGCCTGCTCAATCTCGGTCTCAAGGACTTCGTTAAATCTCTTTGTAGTTTCAAGAAGTTTTAAGATTTCATCGTTTTTTTCTTGAAGCTCCTTGTTATTCCTCTCTATATTATCAATCATATGGTTAAAAGCTTGCACTAGAACATTTATTTCACCGCTAGATTTAACTGCATCTACTCTGTAAGAGTAATCACCTTCTCCTACGGATTTCGCGGCTTTAAACAAATTGAAGATAGGCCTAGTTATCACCCTCGGGATAAAGAAGGTAAGAATAATTCCAAATACGAGTATTACTCCTATTACTGTAAACACTGTGATATAGGAATACTTGATCTGCTCATCTGAGATCTTGACTGCTTCAAGCAGCATCTCATTGGCAAAGAACCCTTCGTTTACCTCTCGTTTATCCGATATGATGTTAGACAACGTAGTATAACGACCTTTAATATTCTCAGCCGCTTTATCAAGGTTATATATGCTGTACACGGAGAATCCGCTTATAAGAAGCATAAGAAGGAACATCAAAGCATATCCGAGTGTTATCTGTTTACTTAGATTCAATTACCGTACACCTAACCGATTGATTCATATATAAATTTTACCTGCTATTATTCCCAACTCATATCTATATTTTACAAACGATTAGATTAATTGAATACATTGAGGTAAATTTACTACTAATATTAATTGCGGTATTGAACATATGTCTGCAAAATAGAAGGTAGCCATACCAACAAATATAGAACCTATGAAAGTATATTGCTTAACATTAGCACTATCGGCGATATTCCTTTTCGGATGTTTTGCCGGCCCCGGAACAATTAGAGAGCTAAGTCAGCGCCAGGATGCCCTTGAATCCAAAATGGACGAGATTTTAGAAGAGCTTCAAGCAAACAATTCTAATATTAACCGTGATGTTGAGAGAATTGAGAACAACCAGATGCTACTTGCAGGAGAAATTGAAAGTATACAGAAGAAGAGTATTACCCTTGGCAAAAAAATAGATAACGTAACTAGTAGCGATAATAAAAACAATCAGAAAGCCCCTTTGGCTAATGAGATATATTCAGAAGCTGAGACTAGTTATAAGAACCGTAAATATGAAGACGCCATATTGGAATTCCAACAATTAATAGACACTTATCCACAAGACTGGAGGATTCCAAATGCCTATCTTAAACAAGGAACAGCCCTTATCAACTTGGGAAGGAAAAAAGAGGCCTCCTTTTTCTTTAACACTCTTATAGACAAGTACCCCAACTCCCGAGAGGCCAAAATCGCTAAGCAAAAACTAAAAGCTATTTAATAAATTCTGCCCAGCTTTAAAATCCTAATAAACATTTCTATCTCACAAACTTTATAGCTTCTTCCCTACACATAAATTGCTTTATAAAACAACTTCGCTTTATTCCACAAAGTTCTTGAAATTACTCAAGCCGTTCGAAGGATGTCATGCTGAACTCGTTTCAGCATCTCGTTTTTCATAACACCGAGCC
>PVMK01145003.1_pt1 | contig 24684 bp, 28 predicted proteins | sample 1853481 | NCBI WGS metagenome assembly PVMK01 (sample SAMN08533507, study PRJNA380276) | Marine sediment metagenome, whole genome shotgun sequencing project.
ACATTTGTATATTTACGTCAACAATGTTTACCTATGATCAAGGAGTGACAGTTTAGTATATTACTAGCTTAATCGTGATCAGTTTGTTCTGCTATAAAAATGTAAACAGGAGAAGAAATGGATGATTCAAAATATGTCATATGTTTGGCTTATGTTACTGCTTTAAGCGTAGATCCAGCAACGATTTCATGCTTTAATAATTCTATTTGAGGCTGGTTCAAAGTTTCGGTTTTGAGAAGTTCCTCAGCGGTACGATCCAGCAATGTACGGTTGATTTGTAAAATGGCAACAGCCTTTTCAAAGGCTTTCTCTATAAGCGCAAGCACGGCGCTATCGACCAATTTTGCTGTGCTTTCACTGTAATCTCGACTTTGTGGCATTGGTGTGCGTGGTGAGGTATCAGGACGACAGATCGTTCTAGGCAATACAGTGCTAATGGATGCGGAAAATGTTGATTGGAAGGTACTAGCAAGCGAGGCAGAAATGCTACGCAAAGAAGGTGCTTCCGTCATGTATCTCGCTGCGGACAAGCAGCTGTCCGGTTTAGTTGCAGTCTCTGATCCGGTGAAGGCAACTACTATGGAAGCACTTGAAACACTTAAACATGAGGGAATGACGATAGTAATGGCAACCGGTGATGGCCTTACAACGGCAAAGTCGGTTGCAGCAAGATTGGGTATTGATGAAGTGTATGGCGAGGTTAAACCAAAAGACAAATTGTCGTTGGTAGAACGTTTGCAAGCGCAGGGCAAGGTAGTTGCCATGGCAGGTGACGGTATCAATGATGCGCCGGCCTTAGCTAAAGCAGATGTCGGTATTGCAATGGGTACTGGCACCGATGTGGCTATTAATAGTGCACATCTGACACTTGTGAAAGGGGACTTACGGGCAATTGCCCGAGCACGGGGAATTTCTGTTGACACAGTTCGTAACATGCGCCAGAACTTGGGTTTTGCGTTCGTCTATAATGCACTTGGTATTCCGTTGGCCGCAGGTTTGCTTTATCCGTTCACAGGACAGTTGTTATCACCAATGATTGCGGCACTTGCGATGAGCCTAAGTTCCGTATCGGTAATTACCAATGCGCTGCGCTTGAGAGGAACATCTAGATAAGAAAAAGTGTGGAGTTCTTGGAAGCACAAATAATTAGGACAAGATGAAAAATGCATATGACACCTGAAAACACCGATATGCATACAATAATACTGCTTACCCTAGGCGGCATGTTTCTTCTAGGGTTAGCAGCCGATCTTGTGGGTCGTCACGCACCATTACCAAGAGTCTCGCTACTGCTACTTACTGGTTTGCTGATTGGACCTTCTGGTTTTTCCTTGTTGCCTGAAGTTTTTATAAAGGATTGGTTTCCACTACTTACATATATTGCTCTGGGCATGGTGGGCTTCCTGCTGGGCCAAAAGATCTCATTTTCGGCTATACGTAAGCACGGCCGAACGATTCTATGGATAACAGCAGGCAAAGTAATAGGCGCATCGATGATAGTGGCACTTTGTTTGTTCGCATTGGGTGTAGAAATAGCAGTTATTTTGTTATTGGCTAGTATTGCTTCATCCACTGCTCCGGCTGTTCTGTTGGATGTGGTAAAAGAGATGAAGGTCAGGGGAAAGTTCGCTGATATTATGCTCGCTATCGTTGCGCTCGATGACGCTTGGGGGTTGTTGATTTTCAGCTTTATGTTAGCGATAGTTGGCTCTATTAGTGGTCAAGGTGGAACTATAGATGCGATTACACTCGGACTTGGTGAAATTGGCGGGAGTCTTCTACTTGGGCTGGCATTGGGTTTGCCCATGGCCTATTTGTCCGGTCGAATCAGGCCGGGGGAACCTACACTAGCCGAAGCATTAGGATTGGTGATATTGTGTGCCGGAATGGCTCTTTGGTTGGACCTTTCTCCCATTCTTGCTGCCATAATGATGGGAAGCACAGTTGCTTCTTTGGCATCTCATCATGAAAGGGCTTTTAATGAAATAGACGGTATTGAATGGCCATTCATGATCCTGTTCTTCCTGTTAGCCGGCGCCTCACTGCATATCGATGAACTGTTCGCGGTGGGCTGGATCGGATTGGTTTATATCCTGGCCAGGACGGTGGGCACCTATTGTGGAGCCGGAATTGCCGGTCGATTAGTGGGGGCTGAAAAGCCAATACAGCGCTGGATGGGAGTTTGCCTGCTTCCGCAAGCCGGCGTAGCAATTGGTATGGCTCTATTGGCCTCCCAGCGTTTTCCCGAAATAGAATATGTCATTTTACCTGTTGTACTCGGCTCCACCGTGGTTTTTGAAATTGTTGGACCGGTGCTTACACGAAGAGTGATTAAACATGTTAAGGATACTGAACCAGAACTTATTAGCGGGGAGCACAAATAAATCTCGTCGCCACTATACCAATCTAGTTATACCTGAATGTCCGTTTTGTGCCAAAAGCAGACATTCAATCTTTTGTAAAATGGCGGCGGGAATCGATTTGTAGCCTATAACTCTTACCCCTATCAATGTAGTACCCACCCCTTTCCTTTCCCCAATTTTAACGGAAAATTTTTGTTCCAGAAACAAAATTTGTGAATGACTATTTTTGACCAAAATGAATATTCAAAAAATAAACTTTTTACATTGAATACTCGGTACTCACTTCACCAAAGGAATTTTCCCCGCAAGCTCATGGTACAAGACGGATTGAAGCTTAGTCTCGATTTGGATATAGCGCGCCACCTTTGCCACCGGAAATGCTTTTCCGAATTTGGATACATACGACTGCTTTAATTTAACCTCGGCCAGTTCGATAGCAAGAGCCTCATCCAACAATTTCTTTGCAGTTTCATTTAATAACGCGCCTTTCTTATATTCCAATGCATAGGTGTTGATTACCTTGGCTAAGCGTTTGTTAATTTGATGTAGTTTTTTCTGGTAAGTTTCATAGATAGGCCAAAACACCTTGGCTTCTACGTCGGTTAGGTTCATGTTATCCGCAACCAAAAGCTTCTTTTCTGTGCCGATCTCCTCATCCAAGGTACCTATGCTCTTGGCCAAAGCTTCCATACTTCTTATTGTACTGTTATCTTCGTCAAATGTAGGCGCGGAAAGTTCGGCTAATGCAGGTGCTGCCAATGTTGCAACTAGGATCAATAAAGTAGAATACATAATTCTCGTCAAATATCTTTTCATCTATTCTTCCATTAGAAATTGAACTCCTCCTAGCGCTGAGAATATTCAACTTGTAGCTAGGAGTTTGTAGGGTTGCCAATTATTTTTGGCGCTGAGCAGACTTTCAAAACGTGACATTTATTGTCACGTTGTTTGTACAGAGAAGATAAACACTGTGCACTATACTTTGGGAACATCAGCCCTCAAGTTCAGTGCAAGTATTATCTACGTATGACCCATTAGTGCAGTGCTTCGAATCAAAAAACCAACCACAACCTAAAAGAGACTCTTCCGGGTGAACTGTACCATCTCCCGCTCGGCATATAAAAGAAGATCGTTCCACTGGATTTCCATAGAATGCATTTCCATAGAATGCAATAATACCAAATATAATTACTGCAAAAATCAATACAAAAATCTTTCTGATGCGTTTCTGATTTGTAGCCATAAGTTCACCTCTTTTATCTGATTGCTGTCTATTTAGTATACTATTACAACAGATCAAATATCATCAGGTGGAAATCTAGTCTAGGGGTGGTAGTGCAGTTAACAATGGGTTTACTCTTTAGCCTGATGACGCAATAAAGTGCATAAACAAATATGAACGTCCGCTTTTGGCACAAAGCAGACGTTGACGAATGACGACTTTCAACCTAAAGCGAGCCTACTTATCTACCAGTCAATAAACTGCACATATATATGACAAAAAGGTAACGCAGTGATGACTTTACACAAAAGATTTAGATAAGAAACACATGTGTATTCTCAAATGTATTTGAATTTCAAGTTCCTTTAGCCAAATACAACCAAGTTTCCACCACAGTATCAGGGTTAAGTGAAAGGCTCTCGATTCCTTCTTCCATCAACCATTTCGCCAGATCAGGGTAATCTGATGGGCCTTGGCCACAAATCCCGATATATTTACCATTTTTAAGACACGCCTGAATTGCAAGATGTAGCAAGGCTTTTACTGCAGGATCACGCTCATCAAATGATTTGGCAATGAGACTAGAATCACGGTCCAGCCCAAGAGTAAGCTGGGTGAGATCGTTTGATCCGATTGAAAAACCATCAAAGTACTCCAAAAATTGGTTTGCCAGCAGTGCATTGGACGGGATTTCACACATCATAATCAGCCTTAACCCATTCTCACCACGTTTCAAACCGTTCTCAGCTAAAAGTTCTACTACTCGTTTAGCCTCAGTTAGGGTTCGCACAAATGGGATCATGATTTCCACATTGGTAAGTGCCCATTTCATCGCGCACTTTTTTTAATGCTCTACACTCAAGTTCAAAACAATCCTGGAACGATTCGGATACATATCTTGAGGCCCCACGAAAACCCAACATCGGGTTTTCTTCTTTGGGCTCGTATCTTTCCCCCCCAATGAGGTTAGAGTATTCGTTGGACTTAAAATCTGACATGCGTACGATCACTGGCTTGGGAAAAAACGCTGCGCCCAGCATAGCGATACCTTCAGTCAGTTTTTCCACATAGAAGCTCACCGGATCACGATAACCTGCACAGTGGTTTTCCAGGTCGTGTTTCAAATCTAATGGGATATTTGGATAATCCAGTACTAACTTTGGATGTACTCCTATCATCCGAGCGATAATAAATTCTAGACGCGCCAGTCCCACTCCATGATTTGGCAGACGCTGAAGACTGAATGCTAGTTCTGGGTTGCCCACGTTCATAGTGATCTTGACCGGTGGCTTCGGCATACTTTCCAATTCCAGGTCGATCACTTCAACTTCCAAAGCACCCTCGGTATATACTGCCGGTGTCTCCCTCCGAGCAGGATACCGTAACTATTTGGTCTTCAGATAATAAGTCGGTAGCATTGCCACAGCCTACCACTGCTGGAATACCCAGTTCGCGAGCAATGATAGCAGCATGGCAAGTGCGCCCACCACGATTGGTGACGATAGCAGAAGCACGCTTCATTACCGGCTCCCAGTCAGGGTCAGTCATGTCGGTCACCAGCACGTCACCCTTTTGTACCCGAGACATTTCACTGGTGTTCAGAATTAGACGTACCGGTCCACTACCTATTTTCTGGCCAATAGCGTTCCCTGATACTAATACCTCCGATTTAGTTTTTAGACGATAGTGCCTTAGTATTTTAGATGTAGCTAAAGATTGCACTGTTTCAGGTCGTGCCTGCAAGATGTAGAGTTTGCCGTCGACACCATCTTTGCCCCATTCAATATCCATGGGTTTTTGATAATGCCGCTCGATTACAAGCGCATGACGGGCAAGCTCCTCCACATCTTCATCAGTGATAGAGAACCGTTTGCGTTCAGCTTCAATAACATCCAATGTTTCTACCGAGTTTTCGACTGTTTTATTTGTACTAAACTGCATCTTGACAAGTTTAGAGCCAAGATTACGTCGCAGAATTGCGGGTTTTCCCCTGTCTTAGCGTGGGTTTATAAACGTAAAATTCATCTGGATTCACCGCACCCTGTACTATCGTTTCACCAAGGCCATACGAAGCGGTGACAAATACTACTTGGTCGAAACCAGATTCGGTATCTAGCGTAAACATCACCCCAGAAGCACCGATGTCGCTGCGCACCATTCGTTGAATTCCGGCAGATAGCGCTACTTCAGAGTGAATAAATCCCTTGTGGACACGATAAGAAATGGCGCGATCATTGTAAAGTGAGGCAAATACGCGCTTGACTGCTTCCAGAAGATTATCCAGCCCATGGATATTAAGAAAGGTTTCTTGTTGCCCAGCGAAAGAGGCATCTGCTAAGTCCTCGGCCGTAGCTGATGAGCGCACTGCAACCGAAATATTACTAGCTCCTGCTTCCTTTAGCATCTTTTCATAAGCAGTGGCAATTTCCTTATCTAGTCTTGGCGGTAATGGCGCTTCCAATATCCATTTACGGATTTGTGACCCTGTTCTAGCTAGAGCCGCAACATCTTCAATATCCAAAGTAGCCAGTAATTTTTCAATACATTCTGCCAGACTGCCCTGATCTATTTTTTGGCTTAAAAAATCACGATAGGCATTGGCAGTTGTAGCAAAACCGCTAGGAACCCTCACCCCGGCATGGGATAATTCGCTGATCATTTCTCCAAGAGAGGCGTTTTTGCCACCAACGCTAGCTACGTCAGTCTTGTTCAGCTTGTCAAACCATATGACATATTTTGAATCATCCATTTCTTCTCCTGTTTACATTTTTATAGTAGAACAAACTGTTCACGATTAAGCTAGTAATATACTAAACTGTCACTCCTTGATCATAGGTAAACATTGTTGACGTAAATATACAAATGTCAATTACATTGAAGCCACTTAGACGCTCCGCATTTTTCATTTCTGACCGAACTGGTATCACTGTATCAATTTAGCGACTATCCACAAGTACGAATGAGATTTAGGTGCGCAGCTTTCGTCTACCTATACTGGTGTTTTTTCTTTGTTAAAAAGGACAGAGGGCAATGAGCAAGAGTGGCAAAGAGGGAACAAACAACAACTGGCATGAACGTGCAGCGGATACCGCGCTACACGCCTTGAAAACAACAGCCAATGGCCTCAGTCAAACGGAAGCGGCTACACGACTAGAAACTCATGGTCCGAACCGCCTGCCAGAGGCAGCAAAACGCAGCGCGTTGTTCCGCTTTCTTCTGCATTTCCACAATATTCTGATTTACGTACTTTTGGGTTGCGCCGGCATCACGATGATGCTGGATCATCTTGTCGATACGTTGGTCATTATAGCGGTGGTGATCGCCAATGCCGGGATCGGTTTCTTTCAGGAGGGTAAGGCGGAAAAGGCGATGGATTCAATCCGCCGAATGCTTGCCCTTCGCTCGTCCGTTGTACGTGACGGTAATCGCCGGAGCATTGAAGGAGAACTACTGGTTCCGGGTGACATCGTACTACTGGAGGCAGGGGACAAAGTGCCCGCCGACCTACGTTTGCTGCAAGCCCACGGCTTGCAAATTGAGGAGGCCATACTCACCGGCGAATCCGTTCCGGTTGACAAACATACCCAGCCTGTAGCAGCCAATGCAGCGTTGGGGGACAGAGTATGCATGGCATTCAGTGGCACGCTGGTAACCAGTGGTCAGGGCAAAGGAGTCGTGGTCGGAACCGGAACCGAAACGGAAATCGGGCACATCAGTAGCATGCTCTCCAAGGTCGAAATGCTGACTACTCCGCTGGTCGCGCAAATGAATGTGTTCGCCCGATGGCTGACGATTCTGATTTTGCTGATCGCAGTAATACTGCTCATTTTCGGGTATTTTGTCGAACATTTTGAGTTTAACGAATTGTTCATGGCGGTGGTGGGTCTGTCAGTGGCAGCCATACCGGAAGGCCTACCCGCCGTCCTCACAATCACTCTCGCTGTCGGTGTACAGGCAATGGCTCGTCGCAACGCCATCGTCCGGCGCCTGCCCGCTATTGAAACTCTGGGCTCAGTATCGGTGATCTGTACCGACAAGACCGGCACGCTAACTCGCAATGAAATGATGGTCGCCTCAGTTGTGACGCATACACACATTTTTTCGATCGACGGGAACGGCTATGAACCCAATGGTACCATTAAGCTCAATGATTCCAGTGTAAACGGGACGTGATCACACGATCCTTGAGGAGCTTGGCCGTGCAGCCGCGTTGTGTAATGACGCGTCTTTGCATGAACGAGAGGGCGTCTGGACTGTTGAAGGAAACCCGATGGAGGGCGCGTTACTAGCACTCTCGGGCAAGATTGGAATGGACGTCCGAAAGGAATTATCTGAGTGGACGCGTACCGACGCTATTCCGTTCGACGCCAAGCACCGTTTCATGGCTACACTGAATCATGACCACGAAAACCACGCATTCGTTGCTGTGAAAGGTGCGCCGGAGCAACTTCTCTCAATGTGCGAGGAACAGCGCGGTGCAGCAAGCGGCACGGAACCCTTGAATCAAGCCTATTGGCACGAAAAGGCCGAGGGCATCGCGGCGCAAGGTCAGCGGGTATTGGCGTTTGCGGTAAGATCGGTGACTCCAGAGCACACGGTTCTGGAGTTTTCCGATGTCGAAGGCACATTGATATTGATTGGCTTGGTCGGTCTGATCGATCCGCCGCGTTCCGAAGCAATTGAAGCGATCTCGGAATGTCACGGTGCGGGGATACGTGTAAAAATGATTACTGGTGACCATAAGGGAACGGCCGCCGCTATCGGGAAACAAATAGGATTACAAAACCCGGACAATGTGCTCACCGGATTGGATCTTGACGCAATGAACGATGCGGCACTAGCCACTGCCGTTTTGGAAACAGATATTTTTGCCCGCACTAGCCCAGAACACAAACTTAGGCTTGTAATGGCGCTTCAATCGAACGGCATGACTGTCGCCATGACCGGAGATGGTGTGAACGATGCTCCTGCGCTCAAACGTGCCGATGCAGGTATTGCCATGGGCATGAAAGGTAGTGAGGCTGCTAAAGAAGCTGCTGAACTTGTCCTGGCGGACGACAATTTCGCCTCGATAGTTACTGCTGTGCGTGAAGGACGCACTGTCTACGATAACATCAAAAAAGTTATCAGCTGGACGCTACCGACGAACGCAGGCGAAGCCATGGTGATTATCGTTGCACTGCTCTTTGGCCTGACGCTACCGGTTTCCCCTATTCAGATTTTGTGGATTAACCTAATCACTGCCAGCACTTTGGGCCTTGCATTAGCTTTTGAACCCACCGAGGCAGATACCATGCGCCGCCCACCACGCCCGAAAAACGAGCCGATACTAACAGGGGCAGCTAACGTGGCAAATTGTACTGGCTTCTGTATTGTTTTTCTGTGGTGTGTTTGGTTTATATTACTATTCGATCGGCAAGGGTTATTCTATAGAGTTAGCCCGTACCATTGTGCTGAATACGTTGGTGATGATGGAAATATTTTATCTTTTCTTTATACGAAATATATACGGCACATCGCTTTCCTGGAAAGCGGTACGTGGCACAAAGGTAGTTTGGGCAACCATAGCAGTCGTCACGGTTGCTCAGCTCGCAATCACCTATCTGGCACCATTGCAGAAGATATTTGCCACAGAGGCCGTACCTTTCTTCGACGGCGTGCTCATTTTCGGTGTGGGCGTCGCATTGTTCGCAATCATCGAAACCGAAAAGCAGCTGCGTTTAGGTTTTACGAGCAAGGTGACACATGTGCCATGAGCATGAGTTCTGTGTCAGTAATTACCAATGCGTGATGCTTAAGAGGGACGCCCAGCTAGAACCTCTACGCGCTCTAGTACAGCTAGCCATATCATAAAATTTCTTAAATCTGAAAAACTAGACGAGCAAGACCTTTTGTTTGCAGAATTAAATAAAACGTTGTAAATAGCGTAGACTTGTATACCTTATGGTCGCAACTATCTTTACGCAACTTTCAAGCAAATTTTAAATATGGTATGAAATGTGGGATAACTAACTACTAATATCTAAATAATAGATAATTAACAGTCAGTTATACCTTATAATTGGCGGAGAGAGAGGGATTCGAACCCTCGATAAGCGTTTTGAGCCTATACTCCCTTAGCAGGGGAGCGCCTTCGACCACTCGGCCACCTCTCCACTAGAAGAGGCGACAGAATAGCGGTTTACGACTTCTCGGTCAAACCGACACGCGGCTTTTGACGAAATTTTAGGGCGTTTGATCTAGATCAAAAGACTTGTGAAGTACCCGCACTGCGAGCTCCATGTATTTCTCGTCTACAATTACAGAAATTTTTATTTCAGAAGTGGAAATCATTTGAATGTTGATGCCCTCTTCCGCTAGAGCACGAAACATTTTACTGGCGATGCCAACATATGAGCGCATACCTACACCTACGACAGACACTTTGGCTATACTGTCGCCGCCGACCACGTCTCTCGCACCGATGTGAGGTATTACCTTACTCTTGAGTATGTCCATCGTTCTAGAAAATTCATTACGATGTACGGTAAATGAAAAATCTGTCGTACCGTCGTATCCAACATTTTGGATTATCATGTCTACATCGACATTTGCATCGGCCACAGGGCCAAGAATCTGATAAGCAATACCAGGACGATCTGGTACGCCCAGTACGGTAATCTTAGCCTCGTCATGGTTAAATGCAATACCCGAAATGATCGCCTGCTCCATATTTTCGTCTTCCTCGAAAGTAATCAAAGTGCCCTCGCCTCCTTCTTCAAAGCTTGATAGCACTCGCAATCGAACTTTGTATTTACCTGCGAATTCAACGGAGCGTATTTGCAGAACCTTGGAACCGAGGCTCGCCAACTCCATCATTTCTTCAAAGGTGACAGTTTTCAGTCGCCGTGCTTCTGGTACAATACGTGGATCAGTAGTATAAACGCCATCTACGTCTGTATAAATCTGGCATTCTTTAGCTTTAAGTGCTGCTGCCAGCGCCACACCAGTTGTGTCAGATCCACCACGACCTAATGTCGTAATACTACCGGTTTCATCCACACCTTGGAACCCGGCAACCACCACGATGTAACCGGCATCTAGATCCGCACGTAATTTGTCTTCATCAATCTTAATTATGCGTGCTTTGTTATAGGCATTATCAGTATGTATCCGTACTTGTGCTCCCGTATAACTTCTGGCTTTGAAGCCCATCTCGATAAGCGCCATTGACAGTAGAGCTATGGAAACCTGTTCTCCAGTAGAAACCATGACATCCAGCTCTCGTGGATTAGGATTATCCTGGGTCTCTTTGGCCAAAGCTAAGAGCCGATTGGTTTCTCCACTCATGGCAGAAACTACCACTACCAATTGGTGTCCCAAAGATTGGAATTTCGCTATTCTACAAGCGACATTTTTAATCTGCTCCGTACTTCCAACCGATGTACCTCCGTATTTTTGAACGATAAGCGCCACGATTACTATTTTTTCTCCATAATTTGCTTATATATAGATATTACCTGATTCCCAGAAAGAACACTAAACATGTACAATAATGCTTATGAAAATATAGTTTGCAGAGAACCTAAATCATGAAACTCTTTGATGAGATTTTCAACCTCAGTGAAATTCGCCGTAAACTACGCCTCAGTCAGTATGATTTCTGGAATAAGGTTGGTGTTACCCAAAGCGGCGGGTCGCGCTATGAGAATGGACGGAACATGCCGAAACCGGTAAGAGAACTGGTACGACTAGTGCACATCCAGAAAGTCGATCTATCCAAAATCCAGAAGGATGATCTGATCGTTGCCAAATTGCTCAAAATAAAGAATCCAAATTTGTATAAAAACCTAAAAAAAATGGCCAAGTTGAAATAATCCTGACTAGGTATCTATTAGAACTTGATGGCTACTTCCAATATATAGCTGGATTCAATTCGGCAAGGCAGGGATAACCCCGTTACATGTTAAGCTTAACCGTAAGACCAAGGGCGGAAATCTTTCTACCAAAGGACTCCATCCATCCTTGAGTAACTTTTGTGAGTCGCGGTGCTTCTGGTTGCATCGAAGAACGCGCAAGTCCATATAGCAACACTCCTTTCAGCGGAACACCTTCCCGCAATAATTTCTCAATAAACTCTAGATAGGCACTAGTTTCTATTTTGGTGGGAGGTTTTCCATCAGTTTTAAATACACAAGTTTGAAGCCAAGTTGGGCATAATGATGCAGCCAGTTGCAGATTGTTACGAAGTCGTCTAGAACTCATCCGAGTATTGTTAATATGTTGCCTTCCTTCGCGAGTGACACTATCTAGCTTAAACCAGACTTCACCGTTAAGTTTTGCTAATCGTCGCAACCCTGCCTGTACATTAGATCGATCAATCAGACTCCCATTTGTAATCAACACCAGTTTGAGTTCTTTAAGTGAATCGAAATCATACTTCACTTTCCCAATTAGATCTATCACCTGTTCAAATTCCTTGGCACTGGTAGGCTCACCGTTTCCAGATAAAGAGATGTCCCTGATGCGTCTAGCACTGGGTGTAACCTGTTCTTGCATGAAAGAACCATATAGTATTTCCCGAAGAAAAGTATAAAGCTCTTTTTCAAGCCTGATTAAATCAATCACCGGTGCCGCTCCGCGCTTTAGCTCTGGTACCTGGCAATAAATACAGCGCCAATTACAAGCATTATTGGGATTAAGGTTGATTCCAACAGACACACCTCCAGCACGGCGCGAAACCACCGGATAAATATAGGTTAGCCCAACATTGTCCCGACTGTGATCGGTAACATTCAATAGTTTGGAAGAACGCTGCAATGTTACAATCCTACTTATGTTAATCACCAGTAAATTGGAATTCGACGCCGGCCACCGTATCCCATCTCACAATAGCCAGTGCCGCCATCTTCATGGCCACCGCTATGCAATTGAAATTACCCTATCTGGCGACATTATCACTGATGAAGGTATAGCCAAGCAAGGCATGGTAATGGATTATTCAGAAGTAAAGCACATTGCCAAAGACGCACTTGTAAACAAATGGGATCACGCTTTTCTAGTATATTCAGGGGATGTACAAGTACTGCAATTTCTGCAATCCATTGAGAACCACAAGACGGTAGTGCTGGATACGCCACCTACAGCGGAAAACCTAGCTTTGGTCGCGTTTTACATACTTGATAACGCCTATAAAGATAACTACGGCAACCGCCTCAGGCTAGAACAAGTCCGTTTGTTTGAAACACCCAGTTGCTGGGCCGACGCAATTCGGGGAAAAATTTAATATATTCTAGTAATCAGCAATATTTGGCTCAACATATTTTCTCTACTTACCAACTGATTTCTCCATTTTCGCTACGGTATTTCTAATGAAACTACCTACGAAATATTTGATATTATCTAAATGATAAAAATATATGGCAAATAAATTTACGATACTCTGTAGAGCACTTCTATCTTTTATAAGAAGGTGATATTGTGCCGTAAATGTTATGTAATAAAAATTACGACCCGTATACAAAAAATATTTGAACTCGAAGTAGCAATTACTAAAATTGAAATTTAATGAGCTCTAAGAAACCGGTTTCTCCTTCTACAGTAATAACCCGTTTACGTACCAACCCGAAGCTGTTCGTACTTGACAGCAATGTGTTAATGCACGACCCCACTAGCCTATTTCATTTTGAAGAACACGACATTTATATACCAATGGTGACGTTGGAAGAACTAGATGACAATAAAAAGGGTATGTCAGAAGTAGCGCGAAATGCACGTCAAACTAGTCGTTTCCTAGACATGATTATAGGCAGTGCAGTTACTGATATTGACCATGGTATTTCACTAAAATTACATGGCAACAACGATGCGACCGGACGATTATTTCTACAAACTCGAGCAGTTAGTGCGGACTTACCTGTACAATTGGCGAGTGGAAAAGCGGATAACCAGATTATTGGGGTGGTAAAGTTCCTGCATGAAACTCACCAAAAACGCAAAGTAACGCTAGTTTCTAAAGACATTAATATACGCATTAAGGCACACGCACTTGGACTAGCAGCAGAGGACTATTATAGCGACAAAGTTCTAGAAGATACTGATCTACTTTTTTCTGGAATCTTAGAACTATCGACTGATTTCTGGGACAAGCATAGTAAAGAAATGGAATCATGGCAACAATCCGGTCACACTTTTTACCGGATACGCGGTCCGTTATGTGCCAATTTTCTAGTCAATCAGTTTGTGTATCTAGAGCACGAAAAACCATTTTACGCCCAGGTCAAGGAACACAGCAGTAAAACAGCAATTTTGCAAACTCTTAAGGAATTCACTCACCTGAAAAACAATGTGTGGGGGATTGTCGCACGTAACCGTGAGCAAAATTTTGCGCTAAATCTCCTTATGAATCCAGAGATAGATTTTGTAACACTACTTGGACAGGCAGGTACTGGTAAAACACTACTAACTCTAGCTGCTGCTCTTATGCAGACACTAGAAAACAAGGTGTATTCAGAAATTATCATGACTCGCGTTACCGTACCAGTAGGCGAGGATATTGGTTTTTTACCTGGTACTGAAGAAGAAAAAATGACCCCATGGATGGGAGCGCTGGAAGATAATCTGGATGTTCTATGCAAAACCGACAGCGAAATTGGCGATTGGGGACGTGCTGCCACCCGTGACCTGATTCGCGCACGCATTAAAATAAAATCTCTAAATTTTATGCGTGGACGCACTTTTATTAACAAATTCTTGATTATCGATGAAGCACAAAACCTCACGCCAAAACAAATGAAAACACTCATCACGCGTGCTGGCCCTGCTACAAAAGTAGTGTGCTTGGGAAATATCGCACAAATAGATACACCTTATTTAACCGAGGGCAGTTCAGGCCTAGTCTATGTAGTAGATCGTTTTAAAGAATGGAATCATAGTGGACATGTGACACTCCAGCGTGGAGAACGATCCAGACTAGCAGATTATGCTACGGAAGTATTGTAAGTTTCCGTTTCCCTTAATATTGCGTTGATGATGCATAACTTTCAAACCTTGTATATTGACCTAGGAAGGTAAGATCAATTTTACCTATAGGGCCATTACGCTGCTTACCAATAATAATCTCGGCAACCCCTTTATCTTGTGTTTCAGGGTTGTAAACTTCATCACGATAGATGAATAGGATCAAATCCGCATCTTGTTCAATGGCACCGGATTCACGTAAATCTGACATCACCGGACGTTTGTGTGGATTCGGGCGTTGCTCTAAACTACGGTTCAACTGTGATAACGCTACTACTGGAACCTGTAGCTCTTTTGCCAGTGCTTTTAGAGAACGTGAAATCTCAGAGATTTCAGTAGCTCGATTCTCACCTTGGCTAGTGGCAGACATCAATTGTAAATAATCCACTATAATTAATCCAAGGTCATTATGTTGGCGATGTAGTCGGCGTGCCCGTGCTCTTAATTCCAAAGCATTTAATGCTGCGCTTTCATCAATAAATAATGGAGCGTCGTTTAGTTTACCAAGCGCGTGGGTAAGTTTAGACCAATCTTCATCCAGCAAACGTCCGGTACGTACCTTGTGCTGGTCCAGCCTACCCACCGAACCCAACATCCGCATCGCTAACTGTGCACCCCCCATTTCCATGCTAAACACTGCCACTGGTTTCTTCAGCTCAAGTGCTACATGCTCAGCAACATTGAGTGAAAAAGCTGTCTTACCCATGGATGGTCTGCCAGCAACAATGATTAGATCTCCTGGTTGAAAGCCAGATGTCTTCTGATCAAGATCACGAAATCCGGTAGCGATACCCGTAACATCACTGGGATTCTCTTGATTGTAGAGTACTTCTATACGCTCAACTACTTCCTTAAGGAGTGGCTGAATGTCGCTAAAACCCTTTTTCCCACGTGCGCCTGCCTCAGCAATTTCAAATACCTTCGTCTCAGCCTCATCCAATAAATTAGCAGCGGAACGTCCGGCAGGATTATATGTTGAATCAGAGATCTCTACTCCAACCTGGGCAAGGCTACGCATTACCGATCGCTCACGCACAATCTCTGCGTAACGACGAATATTAGCTGCCGATGGTGTGTTCTGTACCATCATACCAACATAGGTTAGCCCCCCAGCATTTTGCAGTTCAGCGGAAGTTTCAAGTGACTCAGCAACAGTCACCACATCTGCTGGTTTGCTGTGTTCTACCAGCTTGCATATGTGGCGGTAAATTAGACGATGATCCAGCCGATAAAAATCTTCCTCATTAATAACATCAGCTACTTTATCCCAGGCATGATTGTCTAACATAAGTCCACCTAATACCGACTGTTCAGCTTCAACAGAATGCGGCGGGGTCTTATAGGTCCCAGTTGGTTGATCATTCACTACAGTAGTTAGTATCTGGGCCATAAAATTAGAATAGATTAACAAGTCGAGAGACAAGTAATTCTACCACTAGCTGCTGCAAGGATAAATAAAAAGGGCTGTCTCCAGCCCTTTTTATTTATCTAATAGAAAATATATGCTCAGATAGCAGCCTCACCCAACACTGATACAGTGATGTGTACTAATACGTCACTGTGTAAAACGATAGTCAACGGATGGTCTCCTACCTGCTTTAAGGATCCCTGAGGCATACGAACCATGGCTCTTTCTATCTCAAAACCCTGGATTTTAAGAGCATCCACAATATCGACATTAGTAACTGATCCAAATAGCTTGCCGTCAACCCCTGCTTTTTGGGTGATTTGCACCATCAAACTATCAAATTTAGCCGCGTAAGTCTGGGCAGCAGCCAAGGTTTCCGCTTGAGTTTTTTCCAATTCGGCTCGCTTAACTTCGAACTCTGCAATAGCAGTATTTGTTGCCCGTTTTGCTTTACCCTGAGGAATCAGAAAATTTCGTGCATAACCATTTTTTACATTAACTACATCACCAAGCTGACCGAGGCTAACAACCTTTTCCATCAAAATAACTTGCATGCTGTCACTCCTCAGTGTAAATCGGTGTACGGTAAAAGTGCAAGAAATCGTGCTCGCTCAACAGCAGTACCTAATTGACGCTGAAAATGTGATTTTGTGCCAGTAATACGAGCAGGAATGATCTTGCCATTTTCATTAATGAAATCTTTCAATATCTCGACGTCTTTGTAATCAACCATCTTGATACCTTCTGCTGTAAAACGACAGAATTTTCTACGCTTGAACAATGGACGATTGACATTCTTGTCCTTATCTTTGTCCTTGCCATCTTTGCGTCTACCTATAAAACGAGCCATATTTTTCCCATTTCTTGATTAAATATCATATACATTACTAACATACATACAACTTGTAGCTGCAGTCCCATTAAAATTTCTTTGCTAGGTGATAACTATTCAACTTAATAATTTGCCCACTCTAAGTTCCGACGTTAATTTCTACTGCTTCTTCCCTTCGAGAGATAGGAGGTATTTTTTCATCCCTCATCATTGATGAGGGTGCAACCACAGGGCCGTCCATCCTAACAGTAAGATAACGAAGAATCGCGTCATTGAACTTAAAAGCATGGTCTAGCTCATCCAGAGTTTCCTGATCGCACTCAATATTCATTAACAAGTAGTGCGCTTTATGAACTTTATTAATTAAATATGCGAGTTGGCGACGCCCCCAGTCTTCCTGGCGATGAACTTTCCCGTTCTTTGCGGTCACCATGCCATGGTAACGTTCTATCATTGCGGGCACTTGCTCGCTCTGATCAGGATGTACAATAAAAACGATCTCGTAATGGCGCATGTTGCCCCCTTCTGGGTAAAACCTCCCGCAATGCGTATACGGTAAGATAAGGATTAAGGAGGACGGAATTTTAACGAATTAACGCAACAATATCAATCAGAAAAAACATTTAAACCGTAATGTTGTAAGACTATCAACAAGCTAACATCCAAATTACTTGGTACTCTAATTACTTTTAACTTGTATTCTTCCAAGATTCTATAGTTTTCTATTCTTTCTCTGCCGGTAAGTCTCGAATAGACATATGCCCGCGCTAACCGAAACATTAAGGCTTTCAACACTACCCAGCATGGGAATAGAAATCAGTTGGTCACATGTTTCGCGAGTAAGCCGCCGCATGCCTCCTCCTTCGGCACCCAGCACCCATGCAACAGGACCATCGATTTTAGCAAATTGAAGTTCGCTATTTCCCTTAGCAGTAGTGCCAATTATCCATACACCGTGATGTTTCATTTCCCGCAAAGTGCGAGCCAGGTTAGTGACTGAAATATATGGTACGACATCAGCGGCGCCACACGCTACTTTGTGTACTGTAGCTGTAAGTCCCCACCGCACGGTTTTTTGGCGCAATCATAGCATGAACACCAAAAGCATCCGCTACTCGAAAACATGCCCCTAAATTATGCGGATCCTGAACACCGTCCAGAACCAGAAACAATGCTGGCTCAGTCAGGGTTTCAAGTACGTCTTCAAGGTCGATATGACGATGGTTCGTATCTATATTCGCTGCCACGCCCTGATGACGAGTACTACCAGACATGGCGGCAAGCCTAGCCTCATTGCATAAAATCAAGCGAACACTTTGAGTTTCTGCGAATTTTGTCAAGTCACGAACACGCTGGTCACGGCGTGTGAAATCGAGAAAAACTTCTCTGATACTGTCGGGATTCTGCCGTAGACGACTGGTGACAGCATGAAAACCAAAAATTAGGCGAGTGTTAGACATTAATAGATAAAAATTCTAGAACAAATCAGTAAAGCACAATCAATTTTCTAATTTAATAAAGAATACGGCAAAAGTTTGTAAAAAACTTCAGAACTCTATTCGCTCTCGCCAGCCGGCACAAAATCAATTTTGCTAGTTTCTAGGTCAACACGCACGATTTTAACCCTCATCCGATCACCAAGACGATAATGTCTACCACTACGTTCACCAATCAACGTATGTTTGACAGAATCAAAATGAAAATAGTCCCTTGGTAGTTCGGAAATATGCACCAGACCCTCCACATAAATACCATCCAGCGCTATAAACAAACCAAAACTGGTGACGCCACTGATAACACCCCAAAAACATTCACCGATTCTGTCCTGCATGTAGAAACACTTGAGCCAAGATTCCACATCGCGACCGGCTTCGTCAGCTCGGCGCTCTGTCTGGGAACAATGCTTACCCAGTTCGTACCAGTTACCGGGAGAGTATATTGTTCCGTTAAGCACTGCCTTGATTGCGCGGTGCACCAGCAGGTCAGGGTAGCGCCGGATAGGTGAAGTAAAATGAGTATAGGACTCATATGCCAACCCGAAATGTCCAGTGTTATCTGGGCTGTATACAGCCTGGCGCAGTGATCGCAGCATTACGGTTTGTAGCAATTGTGCGTCGGGTCTATCTTTAATCTTTACTAGTGTCTTCGCATAATCCTGAGCACAAGGCTTATCCCTACCACCTAGCTGCAGACCAAACTCTTTAAGGAAGTCACGTAAGGCATCAAGTTTTTCCGGTGTGGGGCCCTCATGAATACGATAGACCGTGGGTTGTTTATGTTTCTGCAGAAAATCTGAAGCACACACGTTCGCCACCAGCATGCATTCCTCGATCAGGCGATGAGCATCATTACGTTTCACTGGTAGGATCTGTTCAATCTTACCTAGGTCGTTAAAAATCATTTGCGTTTCTATGGTTTCAAAATCAATTGCGCCACGCCTCTTCCGTGCTTTCAGTAACACCTTGAATAACTTATAGAGCAACTGGATGTGCGGCATTATTTTTGCATGCTGCCTAGCATCTTTACCCTTAGGATCGCTCAGCATCGCTTCAACCTGGGCATAGGTATAACGTACGTGGGAGCACATTACCGCCGGATAAAAGCGATAATTATTAAAATCTCCATCGGCATTGATATTCATCTCGCATACCATACACAAACGCTCCACTTGTGGGTTAAGCGAGCACAAACCATTAGAGAGTACTTCTGGTAACATCGGAATCACGCGTCGTGGAAAATATACAGAGTTGCCACGATTAAGTGCCGCCATATCGAGCGCATCGTTGGAGCGCACATAGTGACTGACATCAGCAATGGCGACATATAACTTATACCCCTTCCCATCTCGCTCGCAATACACAGCATCGTCAAAATCACGCGCAGTTTCACCGTCTATGGTCACCAGTGGCAAATGGCAAATTTTCTCCCTCCCGGCCAGATCTTTTTTCAGCACTTTGTCAGGAAATTTGGCGGAAAGTATTTCAACTTCGCGTGGAAACTTATATGGCAAGTCATGCTTGCGAAGTGCGATTTCGATCTCCATGCCTGGAGCAGTATAATCTCCAAGAATTTCAACGATACGGCCTATGGGCTGCGCATTCTTCCCAGGCTGTTGGAGAATCTCTACCGTCACCACTTGACCAGCCCTAGCGTCCATAGATTCTTCTTTCGGTACTAAAATATCCTGACTAATTCGCTTGTTCTCGGCCTCTACAAACAGGATGCCATAATCAACGTGTAATCGCCCAACCAACAGAGATATGGCACGCTCCAGTACCTCCACAATGGCTCCTTCTTTGCGCCCTCGCCGATCTATGCCAATTTCACGCACCACCACGCTGTCTCCGTGCAACACCTTGTGCATCTCCTTGGGGCTCAGGAACAAATCGGAGCTACCATCGTCAGGAATCAGGAAGCCAAAACCATCAGCATGGCCTTGTATCTTGCCCTTAATAAGATCCAGTTTTTCTACCACATAGATGTCACCTTTGCGGTTACGCATGATTTGACCATCTCGCATCATGGCAGAAAGTCGGCGGCTAAAAATTTCGTTTTCTTCTTCTGTAACTTCGAGCAGAATTTGCAACGCTTGCCCAGTAATAGGAATACCTTGTTCTTTTAATATTTGCAGTATGAGTTCTCTGCTTGGTAACGGATGTCCGTAACGTTCTTTTTCTCGCTTAAAATGTGGGTCAAGATTACGTAGCTTATGTCTTTTCTTATTTGACAAAACAATGGTTTCCTATAGAATTGCGGCACTGCTGAGCACCATGATTTTGGATGCTGAATTGCCCAGATGGCGGAATTGGTAGACGCACTAGGTTCAGGTCCTAGCGGTGGCAACACTGTGGAGGTTCGAGTCCTCTTCTGGGCACCAACTGCCTATCTCAGCATGTATCACTAAGTCTCACTAATAAACAATATTGTATTATAAATCATGCTGTTCTGTAGTTATAATCCCTTTACATCTTATCACGTCTCTTGACAACTCGCGTTATTTAGGGAACACTTTAGGGAACAATTTGTGCTCCCTATCTGTTTTGATATGCCAAAACGCGTTGTTCCCTTAACCGATACTAAAATCAAAAAAGCGAAACCAGGTCAGAAGCCTCGTCGGCTGTTTGATGGTGGTGGCTTGCACCTTCTCATCAATCCAGATGGGTCGAAATACTGGCGGCTCAAATACCTGCTTCATGGTAAGGAAAAACGTATTAGTCTTGGAGTATATCCCAAAGTAACTCTAGCTGTTGCGCGAGACTTAGTAGTAAAAGAACGACACAAACTAATGGAAGGCATTGACCCCGCTACCGAACGCAAAGCCCATAAAAGAACAAAGCAAGATGAAGCAGCCAATACCTTCAAGACTGTGGCACTAGAATGGTATAAACACAAACTAAAAAGCTGGTCACCAGCTACTGCGCGTAAAGTACGTGAAGCTCTAGAAATTGACCTAATACCCTCCCTTGGTAACAACTCCATCTCCACGCTTACCACCCCCAAAGTCGTTGACGTGCTTCACGTGATTGAAACCCGCTCTCCTCACATGGCAGACAAGGCACGACAATATTGCGGCGCAATCATTCGCTACGCGATTCTTACTGGTAAGCGCGAAGAAGGCCGCATGCTCGATCTGCGCGGTGCACTGAATCCTCTAGTAGAGAGTCATTACATTACATTCAACGAAAAGGATCTGCCAGGATTTATGAAAAAACTTGATACCTACAAAGGGGCGGCACAAACCAAAATCGCAATCAAGCTACTGATGCATACCTTCGTACGACCTTCTGAAATGGTAGGCGCACAATGGTCAGAATTTAACTTTGATACCACCGGGTGGAATATCTCCGCAGATCGTATGAAGATGCGACATCCGCATATCGTGCCGTTGGCAAAGCAAGTCGTAAAACTACTTCAGGAACTTCGTAACCTAAACGGGTACAGCCCTTTTTTGTTTCCAAGTGAACGCACACCGCTCAGCAAATCCATGGCACGTGATACCTTGAGTAAGGCCCTGCGTTCGATGGGATTCCAAGGACTAGCTACGCCACACGGATTCCGTGCAATGGCTTCAACCATGCTGAACGAGATGGGTTTTCACCCAGATGTGATTGAACGTCAGCTTGCCCACAAGGAGCCTAACAAGACACGTGCTGCATACAACCGCGCCCAATATATGGCCGAACGCACGAAAATGATGCAACATTGGTCAGATCATCTTGACGGCCTAATTACTGGTGTAAAAGTAATGAGTTTCAAAGAAACCTAAGGGTGTAAGCTGTGCCTAGCCAGAGAGGGTGACCACTGGGCATCTTACCTTATTGGGTGTGGCTTCTTCTTTCTTATAAAGACTCTTCTAAAAGGCAGTACGATGGCTATAGATCTGGTAGATGATTTTCAAGAGTGGGTCACCGAAGCTCAGAAAGAGTACATAGATAACCCTCCCCACAATAAGTTTGTTGTAGCACAAGAAGTATGGGAAGTATCAGAGGCTATTAGCTATTTGATAGGTATCAGCCCTAGAGGTGCAATTGTATCTAAGCTAAATAAAAGAGATGGTAAGCATAACAACGGTAAGTTTGACCCAAATATGGCTGAAATTTCTTTAGCTTATAGCCACTATACAAATCTAATTTTTAGGGCAATTTTAGCTAAGACCTTACAGATTATTCAAACACCTGAAGATCAACAGTTTCTGTATGTTGATGAGGTATTGAACTGGGCAGAAAAAAAACGATTGTATATAAATGCTGATTTACTTAAAGAATGGAAAGCTATAAATCAAGATAGTAATGCGTTAACTAAAGTTTCAGCAACTGATGAGGAAAGCCTTGGCCGTCGAGAGCAACAACATGAAGTTATTCTGGCAGTCATTGCCGCACTGAAATATGATCCACTTCAAATTCCCAATGGTGGAAAAGCAGGGATCAAAAAAATTTGTTTAACCTGCCCTCGTTCTTTTACTGATGCCAGTTTCGACCATGCTTGGAAGCGTGGGGTTTCTGCCGGCTTATTCAAACTTGCCAATCACAATAAATACTCTCCTAATTAACTGACAAAGTAACTGACAAAGTGTAGGCAGTTAAAAATGCTTACCTGCCCACGTTGACTGCCCACTCCATACAGGGCATAAAATTCGTGTCGCTTCTCAACAACCCATGAGGTGACACATGAAAACACGTAATTATCAAGAAATTCCCGAAGCCCTTAAAAACTTCGATCTACTCCCCGATTCTGCCAACGTCCGGCAACCAGTTGTTGAAGGCCTTTACGCTTGTTCGCCTGCCAGTGTTTGGCGAGGCGTACATGCTGGCCGCATACCATTGCCACGAAAATTATCTCCGCGCACTACCTGTTGGAACGTAGGCGAGTTGCGAGTGGCCTTAGCTGCCGCCGGAAAACAAGGAGATCTATCATGAATATGGAGGCTTGCCCAAAATACCAAACATGCAGCGCAACTATTTGTCCTCTTGACCCAAGCTGGCGGAAAAGGCGACACCTGAAAGGCGAACGTATTTGTTTCTATCTATGTGAAGCGCAAAGTGTGACGCAGAAGCGATATTTGGGGGTAGAGGCTGGGGAGAACTGTACCGACTAATGGTAGAGGTTGTCCCAGATATATCAATCCGGTGGGGAACCATTAAAAAAGCGTTAGTAAAAGCTGCAAAAACTGGCTCAAGGTTAAATAGAAATCCACCTAGTAGTCCTGCGTAGGCTAGGACGATGTTAGGAGACAAACGCTCAAAGATAAAAGGGCGGCGTGACTACGGTAGGTATTACAACGTTCCACACACAATTACCGACACACCAGCATATTGTTCATTATCAGTCTGCGCATTCAAGTTGTGGCATGACCTCCTATTGCAATATGACGGAACAAATAACGGGCGTATCGATGCGATCTTAACCCGACTGGAAAAACGTGGCTGGAAGAATGGTACGTTGTACCGCGCACTTAAAGAATTACAGAAGAAAGGTTTTATTGTTAAAACGCGACAAGGTGGTATAGGTGCAATGAAAAAGATTTGCTCACTTTATCGCTTTACTCATTTAGCTACATACACTGATTGGGAAATAGATCTCACACAGTCAGGACCAACTAATGATTACAAAGCTTGGGAACAAGGTAAAAAATAAAACACTGCTCCCACAGTGGGAATGTATAGCTACCAGCATGGGAGCTATAGAGAAATTTAGGGTGTCGATAGCTCCCTGTGTGGGAGTTTCAGAATCAGTAGAATATCCTTGCAAGCTATGTAGTGTAAGGGTTTTCGCCCATTTAATGAATATACCCTTTTTTATCTCTATAGCTCCCAGTGTGGGAGACCTTAATACTTAATACCAAGGGGGTAGTTATTTAAGTGAAGTAATTGGTAAGCCCTCTTTGTTAAATTAAATTCAAATAATCACAAATGCGTAACAGAAGAAAGAAACTACGGAAAATATGTGGGGCGAAGAATAGAAAAGGCTCGCCCTGCCAATGCAAGCTGTTATTGAAAGGAGATAAATGCAAATTTCACGGTGGGATGAGTACTGGACCACGAACGGAAGAGGGTAAGAAAAAATCTATTGAGGCTTTACGTGCTGGCTGGTTGAAATGGAGAGCCAAGGTTATACAGAAAGCTTCTACCCCATGATGTACACGTGTTACGCGCGAAGGTAACTGAATCTACGATGGAGCAAGTCTATTTTAATTTATCCACTGTAATGAATTGGCGAACTTCAGTTGTTTTCTTTCTTACAGGGAAAGGAAGCCTTCAGCGCAATATGTGCGGCTAGCGCACCCCGCAATTCCTTGAGGTCTGGGTTTACGCTGACAGCTGCTACAAAAACTTTTGCAAGATCTGAGTTGTCAAATGCTGCT
>PVMK01120608.1_pt1 | contig 24678 bp, 23 predicted proteins | sample 1853481 | NCBI WGS metagenome assembly PVMK01 (sample SAMN08533507, study PRJNA380276) | Marine sediment metagenome, whole genome shotgun sequencing project.
CAACCACCGTGTTGCCGCAAGCCAGCGCATAGGGTAAAAACCAGAACGGGATCATACCCGGGAAATTGAATGGAGAAATAATCGCTACGACCCCCAGGGGCTGCCGCAACATGTATTCATCGATACCAGGTGCAATGTCTTCAAGGATGCCACCCTGCATCATGGTTGGGATTCCGCAAGCAACTTCTACATTCTCGATTGCTCGCCGAATCTCTCCCTGGGCTTCCTTAAATGTCTTGCCATTTTCGATGGTAATCGTACAGGCCAACTCATCAAAATGCTGTTCCAAAATGTCTTTCAAGCGGAACAAGTATTGAATTCGCTCAGTTGGAGGGACTCTTCTCCATTCATTATATGCAGTAGAGGCCTCTTTCACTGCAAGCCCAACCTCTTCTTTAGGCGAAAGAGGGACTTTACCAATCGTTTTTGCTGTTGCTGGATTTACAACATCTAAATTTTCAGCGGATTGGGATGCCTGCCAGGATCCCCCATAATAGTTCACTATCGTTGTTGCTTGTTGAGCCATGATGCACCTTTTATTATAGATTTTTTGTTGTCGTAACCTGGGTAATAATATCAATTTCTTCTAATTCTTTGAAGAACGGAACAGGATCAAGAGCGATTTCTGGTGGATATACCCCTGATTTAACCCTGCCTTCCGCCATCCAGATCGCTGCGATTGCTGGAGCAACACCTGTCGGAAGAGCACCCTTGCAGGTCAACGTGCCCATCCGGTATGTCACCTCTTGATCATCCTTTGTCCCTTTAACTTCTGTTACGATTTCCTTTACCCAATCAGGGGGCTTATTCTTGGGAGGCGCCAGGAAATCGGTGATGGGTGGAACGTAGCCCGAGAGCATCGTAACCATCATATCACGCGGAACTACGGTTTGGCCATTCACCTCTACAGCTTCTGTATTGCCAAAACCAAAATCTGCCAGTACCCGGATGTTTTCAACCACAGTTTTTGCCATCCCCCAATAATTTATCTTAAAGAAGCATTCTTTTACGCCTTTATCTTTAAATGATACTGGAATAGTTGCCACTTCAGAATGAAGCGACAAATGCTGGGGCAGCAAACCAATCGGTTCTGTGAACCAGTAATCCTCAAATCCACTCAGGGGAGGTGCAGATTGAAATTCACCGTCTGTAAATACCATCGGTTCAACGAGCAGTTCTTCAACGATGGTCGGTACTGCGTAGGTGAACATTGGATCATCGGTCGGCGGCGGCTTGATGCCATCAAATATTTTGATGCTCTCAATCGTATCCATCCGGTCAGCAGCATATCGAGCCTGCAGATTGGGAACTCCTGGGGCCGATCCCATTCCCAAAACTGCACTTAATCCTGCTTCCTTGTACTTATCACTTAATTCGAGCTGTTTGCGCGTGTTAAAGAATAAACCACCCATATCAGTATAGTGGACGCCTGCGCGTAAACATGCTTCCATAACAGGTAGATTCGTATAATAAACAGTACCGTTCATACAGGCATCGGACCCCTGGAGTAAATTTGCCAGGCCTTCTTTATCATTCACATCCGCTTTCTGAAGGCTGATTTTTGGACTGTTGATATAGTCAGCAACCACTTTGGCTTGATCGAGATCAATGTCAGCAAGCACAACCTCATTTACTCGCGGATCTTCCGCCAGGTATTGGACTGCGATGCAGGCCATCTTTCCTGCCCCACCGATCACTGTTATACGCATGTTTCAATCTCCTTAGATATTGCTGTTGAGTTGATGGACAATGTGAATATTCAAATTCTGGTAATTATTTTTCCGAAATACCCTCCATATCGTTGCCTATATCAGGTAAAGCTCCATATGCCATCTTGTAGGTATGTAATACCATCGATGTTTGCGTGTTTATGATTCCAGGCACCTTGAGCAGCTTTTCATGTAAGAAATTCGCCAGATGATCACGATCCTTACACAAAACTTCAACCAGCAGATCATAATCCCCGGAAACCATGATCAAGTAGCTCACTTCAGGAAATAATGAGATAGTTTTCGCAATTTGGTTGAGTAAAGGGGGTTGGACGGAAATACTAATCACAGCAGGCGCATCATAACCGAGACGATAAGGGTCAACCATGCCGACGATTTGAAGGACATGTTCCTGCATTAATCGGGCGACCCGGTTGCGAACGGTACCTTCGGAGATATCCAAGGATTTGGCGATGTCAGTGAAGGGCATCCGTCCGTCGGATTGGAGATAGGATATGATGTCGAGATCGATTTGATCCATACGATACTTATGATATTCGCAAGTTATTCATATTTTAATATGAAATTCGTAACAAATCAATGGATTTTTGCTTATTCCGGAATATTAATCATAGCTTTTTATTCGGCTAATGGTTAATTAAGATAAAAAAAGAGACAGCAACCATTGTGCTGCCTCTAATATTTAGTGACCAGATCAATCCTGGGGGACAGGCACTTCCTGTCTTTCATGCCCATTTTCCCCAGGCGGTTCGCCTGGTTCAATTCGTCTAAATTGACTCATGTACAAGTCGTAATAAAATCCCTTCTTGTCAAGCAATTGATCATGCCTGCCGCGCTCGATGATTATGCCGCCATCCATCACCAATAATTGATCAGCATTTCGTATGGTACTTAATCGGTGTGCGATTACGAAACTGGTCCGGTTTTCGAGCAGACTCTCCAATGCCTTCTGAATTAATCGCTCAGTCCTGGTGTCCACGCTTGACGTCGCTTCATCCAGGATCAGGATTCGTGGATCTGATAATGCTGCCCTTGCGATGGAAATTAATTGTCTTTGACCTTGACTGAGTCCACTTCCCCGCTCACCAAGTACAGTAGCGTATCCCTCGGGTAATCGCTTAATAAATATATCCGCATGAGCTAATTTCGCGGCTTGGATGACTTCTTCATCCGTGGCATCTGGTTTCCCGAAGCGGATATTTTCCATTACGGAAGTACTGAATAAGAATGTATCCTGGAGCACAATGCCAATCTGTTCACGGAGCGAATCCTTGGTTCCATAACGAATATCTAAACCATCGATTAATATCGCACCACCGGTCACATCATAAAAACGGGGGATCAAGTTAACAAGTGTTGTTTTACCTGCCCCGGTTGGACCGACAATCGCGATTGTTTGACCTGCTTCAGCGATAAAACTGATTCCATTGAGGACACTTTCCTCCTCTTTGTATGCTGCATACACATTCTGGAATTCGACTTCGCCCTGTATTGTTGGCACTGGTTTCGCATCCAGATGATCAACAATGCTCGGTTCGATATCCATTAACCCGAATATCCTTTCACCGCCCGCAACTGCGCTCTGAATATTTGTCCACAAGACCGCTATTTGCTGGATGGGCTGATTGAACCTCTGCACATAATTCAGGAATGTAATTACCAATCCGAGAGAAAGTACTGTACCAAATAGAGGCTGACCTCGTAGGAGTAAGATCCCACCCACTCCTGCTACAATCGCCAAAGCCAGGTAACCTAAGGCCTGCAATGTAGGGGCAAGGGCACTGGTATAAGACACCGCACGGACATTTGCATCACGATTTGCAGCATTTGTTTCCATGAAATTATCGATATTTTCCTGCTCACGGCTGAATGCTTGAACTTCTCGGACAGCCGAGATGCTTTCTTGGAGCTCGGCGTTCACGCTGCCCATCTCCAACCTGGTTTGCCGAAAAGCCTTCCTGGCTTGAGAAGAGAACCACAATGTGGTGATGATCATTACTGGAACAACTGCCAGGCTTAACAAGGCATAGAAAAAACTCGCCTGGAACATGCTGACACCGATCCATACGATCAATAACACGCCACTTACCACATTGACCAGAGCAAAATTAAACGCTTGCTGGATTGTGTCAGTGTCATTTGTAATGCGGCTCATCAAATCACCGGCTTCTTGTTTTGAATAAAAACCCAGCGATAGGCGGTGCAGTTGACTGAAAAGCTCAACTCGCAATTGTCGCAGCACATGCTGACCTGACCAATTCATCAAATAAACAGTGAAACCTGTCAAAATTGCAGCCATCAAGGCCAGACCAATTATCATCAAAGCTACTTTTCCGAGACCTGCCAGCCTTTCAGCAGTCGACAACACCGTGGAATCAGATTCCATCGTACAGTTATTTACTGCCCCACTGGCGACACCGCCTGCTTCAGCGAGAGGTGTATTGCCAATGGCAGTTACCGCGGTAGGAGTCAGATAACAATCCACTAATTGACCTATGAGTTTCGGTGATTCGACTTGGGCCCAGGTCGCACCAACCAGCATCACCGCCGCAAGGAGCAGCAAGTACCAGTATGGTCGAAAGTAAACAGCAAATCTCCTCAATGTAACACTGACATTTTGAGGTTTTATATTGTCCTGACCCATTACACGGCTTAAACCGTGTGATCCTCCAAACATAATTACTCTCCAATAAACTCCGGTTCAATTAAATCTGGATCATCTGCATCTCCAATTAATTGGGAGCTATAAATTTCAGCATATATCTCGCTATCTTCCAGCAGTTCTTCATGATTTCCGCTTGCAACAATTTGGCCTTTATCAAGCACAAGGATTTGATCTGCGTTTATCACGGTGCTGATACGCTGTGCAATCACGAAACTCGTACGACCCATCATCAGCTTATCCAATGCTTGTTGAATTTCTGCTTCAGTCATTAAGTCCACACTGCTGGTTGAATCATCTAAGATCAGGATACGAGGATCGAGCAGCAAAGCACGCGCGATCGCAATACGCTGCCTCTGACCTCCGCTCAATGTCGTTCCCCGTTCCCCGACTGGAGTTTCATACCCCTCTGGAAAAGCAATGATTTCATTATGTGCAGCAGCAGCTTTTGCTGCAGCTTCAATATCCTCAAAGGAAGCATCCGGCTTGCCAAAAGCGATATTTTCCCTGATCGTGCCGGCGAATAAAGTTGTTTCTTGCAGCACGATCCCTATCTGGGTGCGCAGAGATTCAATCTTGATATCTCTCAAGTCATATCCATCAATGGTGATAGAACCACTGCTGGGATCGTAAAATCTAGGCAGCAAATTAATAATGGTCGATTTTCCAGATCCGGTAGCCCCAAGTAGAGCGACTGTTTCACCGGCTTCCACATCCATGCTCACATCTTTGAGAACAGGTTCTCCGCTGTTAAAGTAGCGGAAGGTTACATTATCAAATTTGACTCTACCTTCAATTTCTGGAAGTTCAATCGCATCCTTTTTATCCTCAAGCTCGTTCTCAACATCAAGAATTTCGAATATCCTCGTTGAAGAAGCAGAAGCCTGGGACATTTGCGTGATGATCATCCCCAATTGGGCAGCTGGCATAAAAAGAAACACCAGGTAGAGGCTGAATTCCTGCCACTGTCCAAGCGTAAGCGTTCCATCGAGTATCTGGCGTCCACCGAAATAAAGCACCATTGCCTGTCCCAAACTGGCAATCAGTATCACGATTGGGAATAAAATACTGAATAAGCGGGCTACATAAATTTGCTGGTCCATGAGGTCGTCCGCAGCATGGTCGAATTTTTTCTGCTCGCTTCTTTCACGTGTAAAAGCTTTGACGACTTTTATCCCTGCCAGGTTTTCCTGCAGAACAGTGTTCACTTTATCAAGCCGTTTTTGAATCCTGGCAAACATTGGACCCATTTTGGATCCGAAAAACATAAAAAGTATCAATACAATCGGTAAGATTGGGAGTGCGACTAAAGTCAGGCGTACGTTGGTTGAAAATAGGATTACCAGGGTGCCTGTCAAAAGAATGATTGCCCCTACCGCCATCAATAATCCCTGGCCAATAAACACACGCACTTTCTCAACGTCATCAGTTGCCCGGATCATCAACTGGCCAGTCTGGTTGCGATCATGGTAGGAAAACGATAAGCTTTGGATCTTGGCAAACAGGTCGTTCCGCATATCGAATGCTACACTCTGGGAATTTCTCTCGGCCGTGAAAGTTTGGAGAAAAGCGAAGACACCACGCAAAACTGCAAAGATCAATATAGCTATTGCAGAAGTGATTAAGATCCTCTCAGCATTTTCATAACTGATAAGTAATTGCTCTTCGGTGATTCCTATACCAGCAAGAATCTGATCCAGCATCCCCTCTGGAATCGTATCCAAATTCGGTACAAGAGTATTGGCGACTGTACCCCTGGTTATGGCATCGATGATATTGCCCAGCATGCGCGGCACCATCAGCTGGGCTAATGTGGCGATAATTAAGAATATATATGGGATGATCGCCTGCCAACGATAGCGAGCTAAATATTGCACGGCACGGGATAATGTTTTTCGGTCAACACTCCCGCGGCGGCGTCCTATACTTGTAGTTCGCAAAATTTTACTCCTACGATCTGCCGCTATCCAAAAAGAGTATCATTCCGCGGCAGACTTGGTATCCTATTTTGGTTAGGATCTTATTCATTCCGAACTGGATTGAGACTCGGCTCCATTTCCTTAGCTGTGTTTGTCAGAATATTTAGTGCGTCAGTAATTGCTTCTTGTTGTTCATTTGTTAATGTGTTCGTCAGATTTTCGATCCAGCGACGACGTATTTCGGTTCCTTCCTGGACGATAGTTTTTCCTTTGACTGTTAATTTCAACTGTTTTACCCTGCGATCCTTTGGATCTTCAGTCCTTTCAATCAATCCTTGTTGGACCAGGCGATCAATCATTTGACTGGCAGCTGCATTGGTGACTCCCAGGTGTTCTCCGATGTTTGACACCCCACATTCATTTGCATGGTGCAGGTGAAAAAGAGCGCTCATTTGAGGCATCGAAAGGCCGGATCCCTTGCTGAAACGGATCAGGTCGTGAATTGATCGCCTCATAAATGTCTCTGACCATTTATGCAGTGCCTGGGTAAATTCAGTAGAATTCGCCATAGTTAAGTACCCTAATTAGTTAAGAGCGGTTAACTATACTTCCCGACCAGCAAGCTGTCAAGGGTATTTAGCCCGCTTTTCAGTTCAAATAATTGCCATATTGAATACCCCTCATTGGATGACGTATAATCACGAAGGCATAAGAAATTGGCACACATAAAGAGAGAACTAAATGAATTGGTATAAAAATACACTCGAATTCAGTACCCGGGGAAAAGGCCTTTATCCTTTTACCCAATCAGTGGAAGAATTACTCCAGGATTGGGGAGTTAACGAAGGAATGTGCTTCCTCTTCATGGCACATACCAGCGCCTCTTTCGTGATCAGTGAGAGTTATGATCCATCCGCGAAGCTAGATATGGAAGAATTCATGGAACGTCTTGTTCCTGAGAACCAGGCCTGGTTCCGCCACACTATGGAAGGACCTGACGATTCCCCATCCCACATGCGGGCTATATTAACTTCTACCAGCCTATCAATACCTGTTGATCACGGAAAATTAAGTGTTGGTACCTGGCAGGGTTTGTACCTATTTGAACACAGGTCCAGATCCCACCACCGGAAAGTATTGGTTCGCTGCATGGATGTCCAGATTTAATGAAAAATAGCGAGAGTTTGTAATTCTCTCGCTATTATTGATTTCCGATCAATTTCTATGCGTTTAGCCGGCTCTTTAAGGCTTCGGTTAAGGGCGGTAATATTTCAAACAAATCGCCAACCACACCAAACCTGGCCATCTTAAATATTGGAGCTTCGGCATCCTTGTTGATCGCAACAATGATCTTGCTGGTCCTCATTCCGGCCTGGTGTTGGATTGCGCCAGATATTCCGCAGGCGATATACAAATCTGGGGAAACAACTTTACCAGTCTGGCCAACCTGGTGCTCATAAGGAATATAACCCGCGTCAACTGCCGCGCGGCTCGCCCCCACTGCGCCACCGAGAACTCCTGCCAGGTCACCAATCAGATTGAAACCTTGCTGGGCTTTCCACACCTCAGCTTCATTCTCATCCATTCCGCCGGGTGATTCAAGTGATGGGTTATTCGAAACACCCCTCCCACCAGACACAATCACTGCGGCATCATTCAGCGTCACCCCGCCGATGCTCTCTGAGTAACCTGTAACTTTCGTCAGGATATCATCCTCAGAAAGTGGCGCGGAAACCTGATCAACAGCACCGGATGCTGAAGGATCGGGTTCAGGTGGTGAAAATGCACGCACCCGGGTTGTTATCAATTGGGGACGAGAGCTGCAAACCGCCTTTGAAATCAATTTTCCGCCGTAAACGGGTCGTGTAGCAACTACATTCCCATCCTGGATCTCCAGTGCCGTCACATCTGGCATCACACCTGTTCCCAGGTCCACTGCCACCAGGGCCGCCAATTCTCGGCCCCGGCTGGAGGTTGGAAATAGTATGACTTCGGGTTGGTGTTCCTTTGCAAGTCCACTTAAAAGGCTGGCATAGGGTTCGGCCCTGAATTCATCCAATGTGGCGTCTTCACAGTAATACACCTGGTTCGCCCCATACTGTGTTGCTTGTTCGGCAACCCCTTGAACAGCAGAACCAGCGACAACCGCTGTGATCCCGCCTCCTAATTGACCGGCAACCTCTTGAGCTGCCCCCATCACTTCCCAAGATGCGGGGATCGCTTCGCCTTTATTTTGCTCGATATAAACCCATACCTTGTCGGCCATCACAGCACCTTCTCTTCTAAGATTTTATCTGCCAATGTCTCAGCTGTTTCTTGAGCGGATCCACCAGAGACGATTTCAGTTACCACCTCCTGCTGAGGGGGATTGGTTAATTCAGGCCAGGTGACTGCTGGTTCGGATAGCTCGGCATCTATATCGGAAGTACTCCAGATCGGTATCTCTGCTCGGGAGGCTTTGCGTATTCCCATGAATGATGGATAGCGCGGTTCCCCGATATCTTTCATCACGCTGATCACCACCGGTAGTTTTCCTTCAACGACCTGACGACCTTCTTCAACTGATCTTTCGACCTGGACGGATTTGCTCCCGGGATCTAATTCTGTGATCGCTGAGACCAGGGTTAAGGAAGGCCATCCTAAAACCCTTGCGGTTTGGGCTGCAGTGACTCCCACATCACCATCAATTGCCTGCCGGCCGAAAAATGCTGCATCGACATCGCCTATTTTTTCGATTGTCGCGGCTAATACTCGCGCAGTCAGCAGGCTGTCAGCTTTTTCAAGTCCAGGTTCTGAAACCAGGATTGCGCTGCCGCACCCCATAGCCAAAGCATGCTTGAGCGCCTCTTTGGCATCTTCTTCCCCAACACTGATCACGGTGACATCTCCACCATGGGCTTCCTGCTGCAGCAAGGCTGTTTCTACAGCATACTCATCCCAAGGATTGATCACCAATGGAGCATCTCCCCAAGTGACCTGCCCGTCTTCAACAACAACCTTGGCTGCAGTGTCGGGCACTTGTTTGACGCACACTACGATTTTCAAAGCAACCTCCATAATAACAATATTTTAAATCTAATTAATCTGGGTTATGCCAGGCATCAGCATCATAAGCTGGCAGTTCGCATCGTAATGGAGGATCGTCCCGATATCCAAGAGCATAACCAGCCTGCATCAGCTGATGAATTTCGCTCGTCCCCTCATAGATGATCGCTCCTTTTGAATTTCGTAAATATCGTTCCACTTCGTACTCATCGCTGTATCCATAAGCTCCGTGAATCTGGATCGCTTCCGAGGCTGCTTCGAATGATTCATCCGTGGCAAACCACTTCGCCAGAGAAGTTTCTTGTGTGTTGCGCACGCCGCGGTTTTTCATCCAACCGGCTCGCAAATACAGCAACTTCGCAGCTTCGTAGGATTTTACCATGTGAGCGATTTTCTGCTGGACCAGCTGAAATTTCCCGATTTCACGCCCAAAAGCCCGCCTGTCATTTGCATATTTGAGACTGGCTTCCATGGATGCTCGAATCAGTCCTGTAGCTCCTGCAGCCACGGTATAGCGGCCATTATCCAGGCAGGACATGGCGATCTTGAACCCTTCGCCCTCTTCTCCTAAGCGGTTCTCCTTGGGGATTTCAACATCCTGAAACGCGATCCAGCCTGTTGATCCAGCCCGTACACCCAATTTCCCATGGATATCACCTGCAGAAATCCCGGGACGATCATTTTCGACGATAAATGCGCTCAATCCGGTGTGAGGATCGGGCGCATCTGGATCAGTCCTTGCAACCACCAGGGTATGGTCAGCTTTGGTAGCCAGGGAGATCCACATCTTCTCACCATTGATTACATACCCATCACTAATCCGTTTGGCAGTGCTGGTCATTGCTGCAACATCCGATCCCACGCCTGGCTCGGTCAAGCCAAAACAGGCGATCTTCTCACCGCGGGATTGTGGGACTAGATATTTCTCTTTTTGTTCATCAGTTCCCCATTGAAGCAATGCCAGGCTGTTTAACCCGACGTGGACCGACATCACGACACGCAAGGTGCTGTCGACAGCCTCAAGCTCTTCGCAGGCCAATCCTAAGGAAATATAATCCATCCCCTGGCCCCCATAGCGAACAGGCAGGCAGATTCCCAAGATGCCTAATTCTGCCATCCTGGGCAGAATGAAATCAGCCATTTCCTGTTTTCTATCGTATTCCTTGATAATAGGCGCGACCTCTTTTTGGGCGAACCCCTTTACCATCTCCTGCACCATACGGTGCTCATCCGTCAATGCGAAATCCATGATACCTCCAATGTATAAACTCAGGGATAATTATAGCCACTCAAAGATAGGAATACAACTGAAATATGTCACTTGTTGACCTGCTTGGATATAATGTTCTCGTGGATAAGATAAATCATGTCATACGGGGGATACTCGTAGGTGTTTCCATGATCACGTTGATGCTCCTATTGGTTTCCAGTGATTGGGTGCCATTGAACCGATTGCTCAACAAGTCTAAATCCGCGATTAACTCAGGTGATCTTCTCGATGCTTCATATGCTCTTGCTCATGCAGCGCAGTATTCACCGAGCAAATTTGACCTGCTCGAAGATGCTGGCCTTCTTGCCTGGGAATCGGGAGATGCCGTTGCCGCGAAATCATATCTAATGCAGGGTCCACGAATCCCAAATCTTGTCTTCTACCGGATTAAACATTCTGGGGGATATCGCCCAGCAAGAAGGAAAGACGAATGAATCAGTTATTTATTGGGAAGCGGCCAATGCTGCCCAGGAAAATAACGAGACTTACATAAAAATAATTCAGGCTTATCAGCAAACTGGTGATTGGGATCTTGCTATTGAATCTCAGAGAGAACTGGTTGCACTCCATCCAAATAACCCAGACTACAACTACCAGCTAGGATTAATGCTGGCAGTCACACAACCCGAATCTTCACTAGCTTATCTGTCACTAGCCGGCGAATTAGATCCAACAATAAAGACCGCATCAAATTCTCTGGTTCGCAATCTCCGTTCCGCTTTGAATCGTGATAATCCATCCTACCCATTCGTGATCTCTGGACAGGAAATGGCTGCCATAGGTGAATGGGAACTGGCATTGCTCGCGTTCACCAACGCAACTCAAATTAATCCTGACTATGCTGATGCATGGGCGTACCTGGGCGAAACACTCCAACAAACTGGTCATGATGGGTATAAAGAACTTGAGAAAGCATTGAAACTTAATCCGGAGTCAATCGCAGTCAACACTCTCATAGCCCTGTACTGGCAGCGACAGGAGCGTTATGACCTGGCTTTAGTTTATCTATATGCAGCAGCCAATCTGGAGCATGATAATCCTGCCTTACAAGCTGAGATTGGTAATACTCTTGGATTGTTAGGCAATATTCCAGCCGCCGAACCTCATTACAAACAAGCAACCAGTATGGAGCCAAATAATTCCACCTATTGGAACTCACTCGCAAATTATTACATTCGTTACGAGATCGAGATAAAGGATAAAGGCGCAGCTGCAGCCCGCCAGGCTGTTATTCTATCTCCACAGGATCCTGTATCTCTGGATATTTTGGCTCAGATCTACTTACTTCAGGACAATACAATCCTTGCTGAGAGGTTCCTTGAGCGCGCGTTAGCCGCTGATGATGAGTATGCTCCTGCTCATCTTCACTCCGGATTGGTCAATATTCTAGAAGGTGACCAATTAGGTGCCTATCAACATTTCTCAGCTGCATTGTCACTCTCTCAATCTGGATCTTCGACAAACGATCAGGCACAGCGTTTGCTGGAAACCTACTTCCCGTAAAATGTGCAGAAAAGACTCTATATGCTAAAATTAGCCCTTTCCGGAGATACTTCCAGTCAATAATTACTCTATGGCGAGAACAATATCCCTGCTCTTCACTCTAATCTTGCTCTCGAGCGCCTGTCAGTTACCTTCAATGACAAGCAGCTTCTTCGAGACACCATCTGGAGCAGTGCTTTATCAAGACGACTTCTCAGACCCTGCCAGCGGTTGGGAAAATTTCAACGACATCGAAAGAGGCACGATGGACTATTTTGACACCTTCTTTCGCATTCATGTCCTGGGTGAATATCAAATGTTTTCCACGGGTCCTGGCTTGAATTCTCAGATGTACAGCTGGAAGCGGACATGATCAAGGTTGTCGGTTCATCAAGCGATTTTTTTGGTTTGGTTTGCAGAGCATTGGATCCGGAGAATTACTATTTTTTTGTTATCAGCAGTGATGGTTATTACGGGATCGGTAAAATGATAGATGGTGCCCAGTCGATGCTTGGTTCCCAGGGGATGCTTCCCAGCGAATTAATATCCCAGGGAAAGACCAAAAATCATTTAAGAGCTGATTGTATTGGAGAAAAACTCGTCCTAACAGTTAACGGTCATGAGCTGACCGGTGTAGAGGATTTTGATTTAGAAAGTGGTGATGTCGGTATTTTAGCTGGAACACTTGAGGACGCTGAAAATGTCGTCCTCTTTGATAATTTTTCAGTAATCAACCCCTGACTGGATATAATATTGAAAAATGCGCATCTATCTTGACTCGATTGGCTGCCGCCTTAATCAAAGTGAAATTGAGAATTACGCACGGCAGTTTCGCACGGCAGGTCACACCCTTGTAGCTTCTGCAGATGAAGCTGACTTATCCGTGATTAATACATGCACTGTTACCAATGCCGCCGATTCAGACTCGAGAGGCAAGATCAGGCAGGCTGTCAGAGCAGGATCACATCAGGTAGTGGTTACAGGATGCTGGTCATCTTTGAATCCAGAACAAGCAGCTCAAATTCCGGGAGTCACCCAGGTTATTGACAATCGAAAGAAGGAATGGTTGGTTCCGGAAGTCCTGGATTTGCCAAGCGAAACCTTTGAGCTTGAACCGGTTGCCCGGGAGCTGATCCCGGGAGCGCGCCTGCGAACTCGTGCTTTTATCAAAGTCCAGGATGGCTGTGACAATCACTGCACTTTCTGTGTTACCACAATTGCCAGGGGGGGCGGAAAGAGCCGCACCACGGATGAGATTCTCAAAGACATCGCAGCAGCTCTCAACGATGATGAAAACAGCGCGGCAAAAGAGATCGTCTTAACAGGCGTTCACCTTGGATCCTGGGGCAAAGACTTGCCTGAAGAACATCACCTCTCCTATTTGATCAAGGTGATACTTGATGAGACTGATGTCCCTCGGTTGAGGATTTCATCCCTCGAGCCCTGGGATTTAGATGATGAATTTTTCAATCTATGGAAAGATCCCCGGTTCTGTCGCCACCTCCACCTGCCGCTTCAATCCGGTTCCAGGACAGTACTGCGCAGGATGGCACGTAACACAACTCCGGAAAAATTTGAGCGTTTGGTATCTGCTGCACGCAAAGCTTGTCAAGATATTGCTATAACAACAGATTTAATCGCTGGTTTCCCTGGTGAGACAAACCAGGAATTCCTTGAAACTATGGATTTTGTGGACCGGATGGCATTCTCGGGAGGTCATGTGTTTACATATTCTGCCCGCCCGGGAACTGCAGCAGAAAAGATGGCAGATCAAGTAGATTTCCCGATCCGCAAAGAACGCAATGCAGAATTGAGGCAGCTGTTATCTGATTCTGCTCTTACTTACCAAAACTCTTTTCTGGACCAAACCTTACCTGTTCTCTGGGAAAGCGTGACGAAGATGGATTCGAATGCCTGGCATCTGCATGGACTCACTGACAATTATTTACGCGTCCAGGCCCAGGCTGACCAGAATTTGTGGAACCAGATCACTCCAGTACGCATATCAAGACGAGACCAAAAAGTTTTAATTGGTACTATCTGATTGATTGAATACATATGGACCCAACTTGCATGTTTTGTCGCATTATTTCCAGAGATGCTCCAGCATCTGTCGTTTACCAGGACGATATTGTCATCGCTTTCCTTGATATACACCCAGCTGCCCCAACCCATATTTTGATCGTGCCGATCGAACACGTCCCTTCGATGAACCAGCTCAGCGAAGAACATACCCAACTCGTTGGTCACATGTTCCTGGTAGCCAAGCAGCTGGCAGGTCAAAATGGAATTTCAGATTCAGGGTATCGGTTAATCATCAACAGCGGACCAGATGCAAATCAAACAGTTTTCCATCTTCACCTGCACCTGCTCGGTGGTGGACCGATGCGCTTCCCGATGGGTTGAGTACTGTAAATCTACGCTCAGCATACGATTTTATCGAAAATGGGTATAATGAAACCCGTGGAAACCCAGAAGAGAATAGAAAATGACTTCAAGACTGCATTCAAGTCGGAAGATGAAGTCAGTAAGCGGACCTTGCGTATGGTATTGGCTTCAATAAAATTGGTTGAAGTAGAAAAAGGTCGCACCTTGTCTGATGACGAAGTGCTGGTAGTCCTCCAAAAGGAGATCAAATCTCTTCGTGAGTCGATAACGGATGCCAAAAAAGCTGGGCGGGATGATTTAATCGCAGAAACCGAGCCAGAGATCCAGATTTTAGAACAATACACTCCCCAGCAGCTTAATGAAGATGAAATCAAAGAGCTTGCAGAAGATGCAATCGCTGAGGTTGGGGCAAGCTCTCCACAAGAGATGGGGAAAGTCATGAAAGTATTAATGCCCAAGGTCCAGGGACAGGCTGATGGTTCCAAAGTAAGCGCTGTTGTGCGTTCCCTTTTAGCAAGTGAGTAAAATAAATTAATGGCTAGCGATCAAGCTGTGTCTCAAGTTGATGCAATTCGTCGCCGGAATATAGGATTGGTATTCCTGCTTCTGACAATATTTGTGGTGATTTTAGTTGGTTTGATGATACCTTTCATCACCACCCAAATCGACTCTCAACTCAGTTCAGGAGAGGTAGCCTCCCGGGAGATAGTAGCCCCGCGCTCACTAACATTCACCAGCAACATCCTGACCGAAGAACAAAGAGAAGCAGCAGCAAACTCTATCGCTGCCATTTACTCACCTCCAAACACATCCATTGCACGCAACCAGCTGGAAAGTTTGCGCGGTACCCTCGCTTTCATAACCAGTGTTAGGGACGATTCATTTGCCTCTGTGGAGGAGAAGTTAGCTGATTTGGCAGCCCTTGAGGATATCGATCTCGATCAAGAAACTGCTTTGAGCATTCTGGATTTAAGCGACTCACGCTGGCAGGCAGTTCAGCAAGAGGCTATAGTAGTCCTCGAGCAGGTAATGAGGGCAACAATCCGTGAAAACCAACTTGATGCAGCGCACGGTAATGTCCCTGCTCTGGTAAGTCTTTCGTTGCCCGAGGAGCAAGCGGAAATCGTATCTGAACTCGTGATCGGATTTGTCGCTCCAAATAGTCTCTACAGTGAGGTCTTGACTGAAACAGCCCGCCAGAACGCGCATGAATCCGTAACTCCAGTAGAAAGGTCGTTTGTCCAAGGACAAACACTTCTGCTCAAGGGCCAGATCATCAGTGAGACAGACCTGGAAGCCTTGGAACAATTCGATCTTGTCAGAACCCAAACCAGGTGGCAGGATCTGCTCAGCGCGGGTGCCCTGGCGTTGGTGACCCTGGTCTATTTCCTGATTTACTTCAGCCGCAATCCAGCTTTAACTGAAGATTTGCGGGGGTTAACAGTAATTTTCATTTTATTTGCCGTCTTTTTAATTGGTGGACGCTTTGTCGTAACCGGTCAGACAGTAATCCCTTATATCTACCCTATAGCGGCCTTCAGCCTGGTCGTCGCTTCACTCTTTGGGACCCAAACAGCCCTTGTATTTACTTTGCCGCTTATTATCCTTTTCACCTTCGATACGCCTAATGCATTCGAACTAACTCTCTATAATCTTGTCGGAAGTTTTTCTGGTGTGTTCGCTCTGGGAGCTGCCAGGCGAATAACTTCATTTTTCTGGGCTGCTACGCTGATAGCATTTTCTGAAATTATGGTGATTATTGCCTTCCGGGTTGCCCTGCCAAATTTAGATTACTTAGCACTCGCCGCGTTAATCGGGATTGCCTTGGTGAACGGCATCGCATCCAGCAGCCTTGCAGTTCTGCTCCAATATGTGATCGCTCAAATCCTTGGGCTCACAACCGCACTGCAGTTGATGGAAATTTCTCGTCCCGATCATCCTTTGCTGCAGTTCATTTTACGGAATGCTCCTGGAACTTACCAGCACAGTTTGCAAGTAGCGAACCTGGCAGAACAAGCCGCGGAGAATATCGGTGCAGATACCCTGCTGACCAGGGTTGGCGCAATTTATCATGACGCGGGTAAAGCACTCAATCCATATTTTTTCATCGAAAATCAGCTGCCTGGTAATTCGAATCCCCACGATAACCTCGCTCCGGTTTCCAGTTCGCAGATGATCATCCGCCATGTACCTGATGGAATGGAACTGGCTCGCAAATACAGACTCCCACGTAGAATTCAAGATTTCATTGAAGAACACCATGGCACCATGATCACCCGCTACCAGTATGCAAAGGCAGTTGAGGCAGCTGGGGGTGATGAGAGCCAGGTTGATGAAACACAATTTTCATATCCGGGTCCAAGGCCAGGATCACGCGAAACAGCCATCTTGATGCTTGCAGATGGCAGTGAAGCCAGGGTGAGAGCTGAACGGCCACCAGACGAGGAGGCCCTTCGAAAAGTGATCAAGAGCGTGATTGAACACCGCTTATCCACTGGACAGCTGGACGAGACCGATCTGACCCTGCGAGACCTAGATCAATTGATCGATTCATTCACCACGACATTGAGAGGAATTTACCACCCTCGGATAGAATATCCAGATCCAAAAAAAGAACTACCTCCAAAGGTTGAGGAAGTCCCTACTGTTCCAATTATCTCCAGAAAATCATCCAACATCCCAGCCAACCCGCCAGCGGATTCTTGAATGACCATATTCCTGGAGATTGATCCCACATTCGCCGGATCTTCAGAGCTACCAGATTTCACTAAATGTATATTAGCAGTTTTCAAGGATCACGGGATACCAATGGAATCAGATGCAACCATTGTGCTCGTTGATGACGAACGTATTCACGAATTAAATCAGGAATTCTTAGGGGAAGATAAACCAACAGATGTCTTGGCATTTCCCGCTGATCACATTGACCCCGATACAGGTCACCGGAACTACGGAGACGTCATTATTTCATATCCTCGCGCTAAAGATCAAGCGCTTGCCGCTGGACATCCATTACCCTCCGAATTAAGTCTATTATCTGTTCATGGGGCACTTCACTTGCTTGGTTTCGACCATGATAACCCCGAATCCGAAGCTAAGATGTGGCATGCACAGTCTAAAATCTTGAATAATTTGGGTATCAAAGTTAATTCTCCATACTATTCAACCCACCCAGAAAGTTAACTGATGATCGAATTTTTCAAATCTCGTACTAAATCATTCCACTATGCCTTCGGAGGCTGGTGGTATGTCATCCGAACCCAGCGCAATGCTTGGATACATGCCATAGTGAGCATCGCTGTGATTGGATTATCCATATGGTTAGGTTTGAATCGTTATGATTGGGGCCTGATCATCATTGCCATCGCTTTGGTGTGGACAGCTGAATTTATCAATACCGCGCTTGAAGCTATCGTCGATCTGGCCAGCCCGGAACAGCACGAATTAGCCAGGATCAGCAAGGATGTGGGTGCCAGTGCAGTCTTAATTGCGGCTGGTTCCGCGGCAATGATCGGATTGATCATTTTAGGCCCACCCCTTTGGAACCGTTTGATCCTTATCTTCTCATGACAATTCAATTAAGCGCGTAATACTAATAAGTCGAGGTGCTGTATGACTGATTTATCATTTTCTTTTGGTACCGTCGGATCACCAAAATCAACTCCCAAGAAGCCTGGCGGCAGTGTTGGGGGAGTGCTGCACAGTGCTGAACTGGGTTTGTACTGCCTGGAATTAGGCTGGGTGAGATCCGTGCGCGTTTCTGAAATTACCTGTGAGAAAATTAAATCCGCAGGTGAGGATGGTGAGGTTGCGATCAGTGTACATGCCCCATACTTCATCAATTTGAACGCAGATGAAGAAGAATGGCCAAAATCAAGAAAACGCTTGATGGACGCTGCTCATTTTGGAAATTTAGCCGGGGCAACTGACATCGTGTTTCATCCAGGTTCATACTTCCAAAAACCCCCGGAAGAAGTATTGCCAGGTGCCATTGAGAGGCTGAGAGGATGTGTCGAAGAATTAAGATCGTCTGGCAATCCGGTCATTCTGCGTCCAGAAACAATGGGGAAATCTGCGATGTTGGGTTCGTTGGAAGACACCCTGCAGATGAGCCTGGAAATTGATGGAGTGCAACCGTGTTTCGATGTTGCACACCTTTTTGCACGCCCTGGCAATGGTTCTGTGAACAGCTATGATGATTGGGCAAGAGCGTTGGAGGCTTACGGAAGTAAATTAGGAGAGAATTCTCTCAAGCATTTACATATCCATATCTCTGGAATCGAGTATGGAGAAAAAGGGGAGAAAGAGCACCAGCCTCTGGATGAGTCTGAATTTGATTACAAATCCTTCTTGAAAGCTTTAAATGATTTCAAATGCCAGGGACGAATCTTATGCGAAAGCCCCATTCTTGAAGAAGATGCACTTAACTGCAAATCGACGTGGTGTGAGGTTAGTGGAGAAGACTGCGCCGAGTAGTATTATGCTCAACGCACCTGATTGAAATTAATCAGGATCAGGTTTTTATCACATTCCGCGAAGGTATCAAAATAAATTTGCTCGGACAGCGGCAGCATCGCCTGATCGAATAACTGGACCCAAAGCATCTGGGTGGATGCTATTGGCGTATCGCCAAGCACAAATTCATAGCTTCCCGGTCCATAGGTTGAAACCATACCGAGCATACCCAGCATTTCCACTGTCTCGTCATTGAGGGTGCCACCTAATTGGACGAATATACCCTCTTCAATGGGTGCTCCACTGAGGTCGAAAGCTCGACCTGCCACTCCCATCCAATTACAACCTAATTCTTGATGCCCAATGTTGTTGATCGCGACGGGATCACCTGGATGAAGCACAAATGGCATACCTTCAGAAGCCGTTGGGGATGGCGTAACGAGGACTGGTGTCTCAGTGGGCTGACCCTCGCCTGGTGTCTCGCTTGGACCTGTCGCAGTCGGTGATGAGATTGGTGGGGTAGCAGTATCTATTGCTGGCGAGGTGCTTGTAGGTGCCAACGTATTTGTTGGTACCAGTGTTTGCGTTGCGAACTGGGTGGGGGCAGGAGTCCAGGTCGGAGGTAATACGCTCTTCGGAGTCGGTGTTGCCGTAGGAAATTCTGCTTCCACTGGCATGGTCGGTGGCGGGTAAGGATTAATCGAACTTTGTGGGTTGATTAGCAGCAATCCAAATCCAACGCACAAGCAAACCGTCATCAGTACTACCACAACGGTGAGGATATTCCATATTAGAGCCGTGCTTTCCTGGGTTGGTTCCAGGCCGTCATCAGAATAATCAAAAGAATCCATGGATCACTTTCCTATTCTAAGGCAATTATCTCGATATTGCTCACTTCACTCCGCAAACTCACCCAATCACGCAAAGCAAGTTCCTGCCAGATTAATCGGGCGTCAGGACTCAAACGATGCTCATCCTCAACTGCCACCACTTGGATTATATGATAACCGACTGCAGATTCAATCACCTGTGAATATTCTCCTGGCTGTAATGTGAATGCCACCTCTTCAATCTCTTCATGCGGTAAATAATTGCGCGGCACCCAACCAAGCTCTCCACGAGTCAATGGATCTATCTCTGCAGCTTTGGTTGCAAAATCCCTGCCAGATTCCAACTCCCTCAGTACTTGGTTGGCTTGATCACCGTCCAAGAAAAACATTTGCCGCAGGTTTACATGTAGTACAGCCTCTGGTACCTCTGAAAGAATTTGATCGCGCATCCAGGCTGCCTTTATTGATCTCATAAGGGACACTTCCAATGAATCAAGATCATAACCATTAGCCTGAAGCCACTGGCTGAATTCTGCTTGCCCTCCTGCATCAAGTATTAATTTTTCCAAGCGAGCGTCAAGATCATCCTGAGCCAGCTCAAACCCACTCTCATCTGCACCTTGCATCAACAGTGTTTGTGAGATCAAATCCTCCAAAACAACTGTCCCCACTGACGACGGATCAAAATTGTTATCACCCCCCTGAGCAGATTGGTAGCGAATGAGCTCTGCCTCATATTCACCAAGCGTTATTCCTTGCCCATTTATTATTACAGCCATTGGGATAGGCGTTGGAGTAGGTGGGAGAGAAGTTTGAGTTACCGTCGGCACCAATGACGCTGCTGGTGTATCAGTAATAGAGGTGAATGTTTGCTCATTACCGCAAGCAGTTATCACTGAGATCATTATCAGCAGGGGTAGCATAAAATACCTGGGATTCATATCTGCCAAATTATACTCGTCAATGGAATAAAAATACCTTCCACCTAAACTGATACAAGTAATCCATGGCAAAATTAGAAAATCGAGGATAGAATTAGGCTTGATGCTTCATCGATTTTTCCAAAAATTATTTTGCCTCACATTCCACATATTGTTTTTCCTGTTAACCAGGGTCCAGGTTAATGGTAAAGACCATTTGCTTCTAGAAAGTGGCTATATTGCCGCTGCCAATCATCTGAGTGTGATCGAGGTGCCTTTGACCTACTGCCTGATCAAACGCAATGATGTCACCGGATTAATCGCCAAAAAACACCGGAAAAATGCTCTCTTCCGCTGGTTGATTGATATGTTGGATGGCATATGGCTGAACAGAGATGAAATTGACACACGCGCTTTACGAGCGGCCCGTGATCACCTCAAAAATGGTGGAGTCCTCGGGATCGCCCCTGAAGGAACTCGCAGCCAAACTGGTGCGCTGCTCGAAGCAAAAACCGGGGTTGCGTTCCTGGCGGATCAAGCAAGGGTACCCATCGTACCAATCGCTGTTGCTGGAACCTGGCAGATTACATCAGAAATCCTCAAATTAAAACGTCCGGCGATCGTCGTAAACATCGGCCAATCCTTCTTATTGCCAGCAGTGGATCGTAAAAATCGCGATCGGGATCTGAAACAAAACACCGACGAAATTATGTGCCAGCTAGCGGCTTTGCTGCCGCCAGAGAACAGGGGGTATTACGCAGATCATCCCCGGCTCAAGGAACTGCTGACCACGCAGTAATTTTGACCAATCACTGCCTCGGTTGGTATACCTATACCTTGACAGGCTCGAGGTTTTTGCAGATAATAGGAAAATCTTATCTATTTAAACAGCCTCGATGGAGGAAAGTAAGCCAGCCATACCTGACAGGGAAGCCTGGGGCGCTGACTGAGAACCCAGCCCAGTGAAAGTTGGCAGAAGTTCCCTCCTGAGCTGCCCAGGGGAACGATCCACCCGATCCAGTAGTTTGGGCCGCTATCCCAGCGTTATCCCGGGAAACCAATCGCAGTTTTTTGCCATTGGAATGAGTGGACCAAAAATATTGGTCAAATTGGGTGGTACCGCGGGATTCACATTCCGTCCCTTGGGTGGACGGGATGTTTTTGGTTAATATTGGAGGTTTTTTATGTTAGAGCAGCTGGGAAAAATTGAGCAAGAAGGTCTATCTGCCCTCGATATCGTTGATGAATCAGAGGCATTGGAAAGTTGGCGGGTAGCGCATTTAGGTCGCAGCTCACCATTGATGGGTATCTTCGATCAGTTGGGACAGCTGCCAAAAGAAGAGCGTCCAGCGATTGGACGGCAGGCAAATCAAGTTAAGCAATCCCTTGAAGCCAAGTATGCGGCAAAAATCGAATCTCTTAAACAAGCCGATCTGCGCCGTTCCCTGGAAACCGAACAGCTGGATGTAACCCTACCAGGCAGGAATATCCAATCCGGACGCCTGCATCCAATAACCCAAACGATGCGCAGGATATACCAGATTTTTGCTGAAATGGGTTTCCAGGTTTACCAATCACGAGACGTTGAAACCGACGAATACAATTTCCAGCTGTTGAATTTTCCTCCCCATCACCCAGCCCGTGAGATGCAGGATTCATTTTATATATCTGGTGATTTTGAAATAGATAATCCCGTTTTACTGCGTACACATACCTCTCCTGGGCAGATCCATGCCATGCGCGAGTATACCCAGGAAAACCCACAGGATCCTCCACCTATTCGCATTATATTGCCAGGGATGTGCTATCGGCACGAACAGGTCACAACCAGGTCAGAATCCCAGTTCACCCAGGTTGAAGGATTGGCGGTAGGCAAGGATATAACTTTCAGTGACTTGAAAGGCACGCTAAGTGATTTTAATAAGCGCATGTTCGGTATGCAGGTCCGCTCAAGATTCCGAGCTTCACATTTCCCATTCACCGAACCCAGCGCAGAGGTGGATATCGAATGTTTTGTCTGTGACGGCAAAGGATGTTCAGTTTGTAAGCGCACCGGATGGCTGGAAATTCTAGGCTGTGGAATGGTCCATCCGATCGTGCTCCAAAATGGTGGCTACGATCCTGGTATTTATACTGGGTTTGCATTTGGGATGGGTCCGGAGCGCATCACAATGCTGCGTCATCGCGTCGAAGATATCCGTTACTTCTGGGAAAACGACCTGCGCTTCCTTGAACAGTTCTGAAAGTTTCTATAAGTTCTACCGAGTAAATACCTATCAGGAGTTTCTAATATGAGAGTACCACTTTCCTGGATAAAAGATTTCGTCGATATCGATTTGCCAATCAATGATCTCGCGCGGCAATTGACCTTTGCAGGCCTGGAAGTTGAGCAGCTCAATTTCGTAGGACTGCCTTTAATTCAAGAAAATGTTGAACTGCATTCCAGTGAAGAAAATCGGCAGGAAACCAAAATCACCGGAATCGAATGGGACAGAGAAAAAATCGTTGTAGGCGCAATAAACGAAGTTATGCCGCACCCCAACGCCGATCGCCTGGTGCTGTGCCGGTTAGATGATGGTCAGGACGAGCACATTGCATTGACCGGAGCTCCAAACTTGTTTCCCTACAAGGGCAAAGGTGCTCTGGACGATCCTATCAAGGTTGCTTATGCACGTGAAGGTGCAAAACTTTATGACGGGCACAAAGCAGGCCAGGAATTAATGACACTTAAACGCACAAAAATCCGCGGGGTGGAATCTTTCTCGATGGCCTGCTCGGAAAAAGAACTGGGCATTTCCGAATCTCACGAGGGGGTAATCATCCTCGATGCCGATGCCCCGGTTGGGATGCCTTTAGCAGATTATATGGGAGACGTTGTCCTGGATATCGCCATCACACCCAACATCGCCAGGGATGCTAACATACTTGGGGTGGCGCGCGAAATCGCTGCCATAACCGGGAAAGAACTGCGCCCGCCTGATCTGGATGTACAGATGGATGGATTGGCGATTGATGGCCAGGTATCGATCGAGATCAACCAACCAGACCTTAACCCGCGATTTGTCTTGGGCTTGATCGAAGACATCCAAATTCAACCCAGCCCATATGAGGTCCAGCGCAGGCTGCACCTGGCTGGAATGCGACCCATCAACAACATCGTCGACGCAACAAATTATGCGATGATCGAAATAGGGGAACCATTGCATGCATTTGATTTTGATGTCTTATTGGAGCGAGCGAAGGGAATTCCGCCGGTAATCAGCACACGAACAGCAAAGGCTGGAGAATCTCTGACTACTTTGGATGACGTCGAGCGAGAGCTGGATGATTTCACCGTTCTGGTATGCGATACTGCTGGTGCCTTATCGATCGCGGGTGTCATGGGCGGCGCCGAGTCTGAAATAAATTCCGAAACGCGCAGGATTCTGCTCGAGGGGGCAGCCTGGAATTTCACGAATATTCGCAGGACCATCTCAGCTCAGCGGATGACCTCAGAAGCTGCTTACCGTTTCTCCCGCGGGGTTCATCCAGCCGTCGCGAAAGATGGGGTGCTGCGCGGATTGGCACTCATGCAGCGTTGGGCAGGTGGGGTGGTCTCGAAAGGGCTGGTTGACAGCTACCCACTGCCGCCAATTGATCCAAAGGTATCTTTCACTGCTGCGGATGTCAATCGCTGGTTAGGGATAAGTCTCTCTAGCGATGAAATTCAAAAAATTCTGACCCGGCTTGACTTCTCAGTCCAGGTGGAAGGCGATGCTATATCAGCGCAGACACCACCCCATCGTTTAGATATTGGAGAGGGTATCATCGGCGTGGCTGACCTGATGGAAGAGATCGCCCGCATCTATGGCTACGATCGTATCCCTGAAACGCGTTTATCAGATGCACTGCCTCCCCAACGGGGAAACCCAGATCTTCAGATGGAGGAGAACCTGAGAGATTTGCTGGTCAACTTGGGACTCCAGGAAGTTATCTCA
>PVMK01125684.1_pt1 | contig 24676 bp, 20 predicted proteins | sample 1853481 | NCBI WGS metagenome assembly PVMK01 (sample SAMN08533507, study PRJNA380276) | Marine sediment metagenome, whole genome shotgun sequencing project.
GTTCAAGCTCTCCATGCTTCCGACCATAGGGATCTTCACGAGGACATCACACCGTTCAGCGACAAGCCGAGACAGACCCGCCCCCTCGGCACCGATGCATACGGCGACTGGCTGTTCGAGCAGGTCGAGGCCGAGGAGCGATCGATCTGCGGACCCATCGAGGCCAACCCGCCAGAGGCCGAGCTGGTCGAGCCGCTTGGCGGCATCCGCGATCGACGAGACCATCGCAACGGGAAGAACTTCCAGCGCAGCCACCGATGCCTTGAACGCCGTCGCGCCGAGCGGGGCAGATCGATTGTGGGACACCACCATGGCTGTCATTCCTGCCGCTGCTGCGGATCTCGCTGCCGCACCGATGTTCCGAGGATCCTCCACATGATCCACGACAAGGATCGCTGGATTCTCGGCCAGCCCCACGGCCTCCTTCAGCGAGATCGTTTCGAGGGCTCTTGCATGGGCGACGATCCCTTGAGGCGCATGGGTGACGGCCATGTCTCTCACGTCGTCGACAAGCTCCACTTGTACCGACATCCCCCGCGCATCGGTGGCGAGTTGTTCGAAATCGCGCTGTTTGATCCTGCCGCGCTCGATGAAGAGTTTCTGAACGCGTCCAGCGTCCAACGCGGCACGGACAGCGTGGAATCCTTCGAGTTCAGTCCCTATGCCAGCGTGCGCCATCGGGCGTGTCCTCGATCGTGATGCCAAGCGATGAGAGTCCATCTCTGATCGCATCAGAAAGCTCGAAATCTCTGTCAGCCCGCGCGGTACCTCGCAATGCAACGAGTTCATCGATCGATGACACGTCCAGTCCGAGTTCGCCGACGAGTTCAGTGACGTCGACATCGCGTGTCGCTGCCGAATCGACGTCGATTCCGAGCACATCGACGATCTGATCGAACGCCGCAGCGAGATCACCGAATTCATCGCCATCGTCGAGCAGGCCATTTCCGCGACGGACGGTATCGAAGAGCACGGCGAGTGCTCCCGCTACATCCAGGTCGTCATCCATATGTACGGCGAACGCCTCGAGTACGCCGGCGTCGGGCTCACCCTCCGAGCCCTGTGTCCGCCTTCTGAAGCTCCTGAGCCTCCCAAGGCTCGCCTCCGCATCATCGAGCGCCTCGACGCTGAACTCCAGAGGTTTGCGATAGTTCGTCCGTAGGTAGAACAGTCGCACCGCCATGGGGTCCCACCGTTCGAGGCTCTCAAGCAATGTGACGACATGCCCGGTCGACTTGGCCATCTTCTCGCCGCTGAGATTCAGCATCCCGTTGTGCATCCAATAGCGGGCGAACGTGCCACCCGAGGCTGCCTCGGATTGCGCGATCTCGTTCTCGTGGTGCGGAAAGATCAAGTCACTGCCACCGGTGTGGATGTCAAAGCCTTCGCCGAGGTAGGCCTCGGCCATCGCCGAGCACTCGATGTGCCATCCCGGCCGCCCCATACCCCACGGACTCTCCCAGCTCGGCTCGCCGGGTTTTGCGGCCTTCCACATGGCGAAGTCGAGGGCGTCCCGCTTGCGCTCATCCAGCTCAACCCTCTCGCCCGACCGCAGATCGTCAAGGTCATGGCGCGAGAGCTTGCCGTAAGGATCGAACGACCGGACCGAGAAGTACACGTCACCATCGGACTCGTATGCGTGGCCTCGTGCGATGAGCGTCTCGATGACGGCGATCATCTCAGCGATGTGCTCGGTCGCTTTCGGCTCGATGGTTGGCTGAAGGTTCCCGAGCTTGTCGTACGCCTCCGAGAAGGCAGCGACGGCCTCAGCAGCAACTTCGGCGGTCGACATCCCTCGTTCGTTCGCCCGGTCGATGATCTTGTCGTCGATGTCGGTGACGTTGCGTACGAACCGAACGTCGTTCCCCTTCCACATGAGATACCTGCGAAGGACGTCGAACGACACGGCGCTCCTGCCGTGGCCGAGGTGGGGCTCGGACTGCACCGTCGGACCGCACACGTAGATCGTGACGACACCTTCGTCCCTTGGGACGAACGGCACCACCGCACGCTCAAGTGTGTTGTAGATCTGCATCGGCTGCATGGTACCCGCGAGCTTTTGCCGACCCGTTCCCACGTTACGCTTGCCGCCATGACCAATCCGCTTGGACCGGGCCCGCTGATATACGGCCACCGGGGCGATTCTTCCCGGGCACCCGACAACTCGATCGAAGCCTTCACGCTCAATGCCGAAGCCGGTGGCGACGGCGTAGAGCTCGATGTACGGCGGTCCTCCGACGGGGTCTTGATCCTTGCCCACGATTCCGTGCATCCGTCGATCGGCCCACTGTCGGAAGCGAGTTTCGACCGGATACGCAGCGAGGATCCGCTGGTCGTGACGCTCGAAGAGGGGCTTGCCGCCATTCCGCCTTCGATGTCGGTCAATGTCGAGATCAAGAACTGGAAATCGGAGCGAGGATTCGATCGTAAGCGGGCGATCGTCGATCAGACGATTGCCAAGATCCGAGAAGTCGACGATCCGTCACGCATGTTGATCTCCTCCTTCGACCCTTTTGCGATGATCAGGACGAAGCGGATTGCCCCATCGATCGCACGTGGACAGCTCGTCTGGACGAATACGAGGCTGAACGTTGGTCTCTGGTGGACACGCCTGTTCCGACACCAGTCCATCAATCTGCCAGCCGTATACATGGCAGATGATCCTGAGGCGGTCGTCCGAAAGGCCAACGCCTTCGGCCTGGCCGTGATGGTGTATGTCGTTGACGACCCCGACACCATGCGACGACTGTTCTCCGCGGGTGTCGACATGATCGTGACGAACGAAGTCGGCGTCGGCGCATCCGTAGCAGCGGAGTTCCGACGATCCTCCGAGGAGCGTTAACGCGCCAAGGTCACCACGGCCTGGGCCGCAACCCCTTCGCCGGCCCCGATCCAGCCAAGGCCGTCCGTCGTCGTCGCTTTCACAGAAACCAAGCCGATGTCCGAGGAGATCGCCGCCGCGATTCGAGACCGCATGGCCTCACGATGAGGTGCCACCCTGACGTTCTCGGCGATGACCGTCACATCACAGTTCGCGATCGTGAAGCCAGAGGACCTCACCATCGCTGCACACGCGGCAAGCAGATCCATCGAGTCGGCGTCTACCCACCGATCGTCATCGCTCGGGAAGTGGGTCCCCATGTCCCCGAGAGCAGCAGCGCCGAGCATGGCGTCACATATCGCGTGCGCTGCAACATCAGCGTCGGAAGTGCCAACGAGTCCCGTGGAGTGCTCGATCTCCACACCGCCGATGATCACGGGACCGTCACCACCGAAACGATGGGCGTCGTACCCGATGCCGGTCCTCGCCTCAGACATCTCGTCTGCCTTCGAGGATCGCCTCGGCAATCTCAAGGTCGCCGGAGAAGGTGATCTTCATGTTGTGTTGGTCCCCAGGAACCGTCACCACCGTTCCACCCATACGTTCGATGAGGCCTGCATCGTCCGTGACGTCTGCACCGCGGTCGTGGGCATGCGCCGCCCTGAGAGCTTCGGCACGAAACGCCTGAGGCGTCTGTACCGCCTTGATCAGAGATCTGTCGATCGTTCCGACGACGCGGGAGTTCTTGACACGTTTCAGCGTGTCCGTCATCGGAGTGACCGGGATCACAGCATCGGCATCGCCAAGTTCCAGCCGCCTCATCACTGCTCCGATCAGGTCGGGGGTCACAAGCGGCCTGGCAGCGTCGTGAACGAGAACCCAATCGGCAGACTCCGGCACCGCTGCGAGACCGTTCGCCACCGAATCGCGACGCCTCTTGCCGCCCGAAACCCCGTCAGGGACATCACCGACGACGACGACATCCGAGATGCCAGCCTCGGAGAATGCCTCAACGCATCGGAGCCAGAGCTCCGTGCCATCGAGAAGCATCGCATGCTTCGGGCCGCCGTACCTGCTCCCGGTGCCACCCGCAACGATGATCGCCCAGACGTTCATCTCGGCGATCCTTCGTCTTTCATCAGTCCTCGTCGGGCACCTCGACCTTTGGCAGGGCCCGGTCGAGCTTCTTGATCGAGTCTTCCTCGCTCAAGTTGAGCGAGAATTGCAGTTCGGAGATGATGATGACCCTCGCCTTGGCGAGCATCCGCTTCAAGGCCGGGGAGATCCCCTTCACCTGTTGGGCGTACGTGAGGTCACGAACAACTTCGGCCACCTGGAAGATGTCTCCCGAGTTGATCTTCTCGGTGAGCAGCTTGTACCACCGGCTCCAGTTGGCGCCGGCCTCTTGTGGCTCCTGCTTGAAGGTTGCGAAAACCTGCTTGGCCTTGTTCTGAGAAATGACCGGTCTGACGCCGCGGTCCAGCGCGTTCTCCGCGGGGACGCGAACCGTGAGTTGGTCGGTCGCCACCTCGAGCACGAAGTAGTCGCGCTTCTCGCCGGCGAACTCGATCCGCTCCTTCTTGATGATCGTTGCCGCTCCATGGTGTGGGTAGACCACCTTGTCGCCGACCTCGAACGGATACGGCTTCTTTGCAGGAGCCTTCTTCGCTGCCGGTTTCTTGGCTGCGGGCTCTTCTTGGCTGCAGGTGTCTTCTTCGTTGCCACAGATCCTCTAGTGATGGTCGGAATGGTGGATTGTATCGGGAACGGGGGTGTGGGGTCCGTCAGTCGACGATGTCGCCTGTGACACCGACTTCTTCGAGCTTGTCAAGGTATGCCCGTATGGTCTGTGCGCGGGTCGGGCCCACGCCGTCGACACTGTCAAGATCAGCGACAGTTGCTGCTCTCAGCCGAGCGTACGATCCGAACTTCCGCAGGATGGCATCGGTCACAGCATCCGGCAGTCTCGGAACCCCAGCGAGCACTCGTGCGCCACGCGGACTTGCCGACTTGTCCATCGGGACGAACCCGAGCGCCGCTGCCACCGCACCTGTGTCGTACAGATCGTCAGCATCCATCGCATCGAGCTTCGTATACACGGATGATCCCTTGCGAGGCTTTCGAGCCTGGTAGTCGATATTGACCAACTCTGCGACCTCGTCGACGCCGTCGACCATGTCAGAAGCTTGGAGCGAGATGACCGTCGCCTGCTCGCCGAGTTCAGCCGCGATCGGATCGAGCTCAGCAGCGACCCTCCTGATGACGGCGGCACGCTGGATCACGCTCACAACCTCTCGGTTCGATACCACGCCGTCGACCTCGTACCTCTCGAGTCGTGCAACAGCATCATCGAACTGTCGGCGAAGTCGCTCGATCGAGCCGAGCCGCTGATTCGCCTCGTCATGGAGAGAAGTTGTGGACTGGAGCCTGAATCGAGCGTTCCCAGAGAACACAACCGCAACGAGATGACTCTCCTCTGATACCGCCAGCACGGGGCAGCCAGTCTGAAGCGTCAGTCGCTCAGCCGTCCGGAACCGAGTTCCCGTCTCATCGGTCGCGATCGACGCATCGGGGATGAAGTGGATGTTCGCCCGCAGGATCTCGTTGTTCGCATCGTCGACGACGATCCCGCCGTCCATCTTGGCGAGTTCCGCCACACGCTGGGCAGTGAAGGTCGCACCGGTAAGTCTGAACCCGCCGGTACACACTGCATCCACATCGGGACCGGATCCAAAAAGGATCAGCGCGCCGGTCCCTTGCTGCATAACAAGCTCAGCAGCCGTTCGCAATGGTGTGCCGGGCGCAAACCTGCGCAGAAGCTCAATCGGGGCGGAAGTGGCTGGAATCATCTGGACGCAGAGTAGTCGCCTGTGCGGGCAGCGTGGGGCGGAGTCGCCGTCAGCGCAGGCCCTCAACGGCAGCGAGCGCATCCACAAGACTCCGATATCCGTGGGCAGGAGCGATCACAGCCCCGGACGCGACGCGCTCGACTTCGGCCGTGCGAACCGCGGGGCGAGAGGCCGGCCTTACGTCTCCCGTCAGGCCCATTTCTCCCCACGCCGCCGTTTGGCCGAGCGGTACGCTGCGATGGGCCGATGCGATGGCAAGGGCAACAGGAAGGTCGGCTGCTGGCTCCGTCACCCGTATCCCTCCCATGACCGAGACGTACACCTCGTGGCTACGCATGGGATACCCGGCGTGACGCTCGAGAATGCCAAGTATCTGATGCACGCGCGCCGGGACCAGCCCTGTGATGCTCCTCCGCGGCTGGAGAGCCTCAGACTTCACAACGAGCGCCTGGATCTCAACGACCATCGGGCGCTTACCTTCGATCGTCGGGAACAGCACAGATCCCGATGAGAAGCTGTCGCGGTGGGCGATGAGAAGCCCGCTCGGATCAGGGACCTCGGTGAGGCCCTCCGCCGTCATGTCGAAAACACCGACCTCGTTCACGGAGCCATAACGGTTCTTGATCGACCTCAGGAACCGGAAGCCGACATCGGATTCACCCTCCATGTACAACACCACATCGACCATGTGTTCCAGTGTTCGCGGCCCTGCGATCGAGCCGTCCTTGGTGACGTGCCCAACGAGGATTATCGGCGTGCCACTCTTCTTCGAGAACGCTATGAGCTTCGCAGCAGAGTCACGGACCTGCGCCACTCCGCCGGCAGAACCCGCGATGTCCATGCTCGAGACCGTCTGGATCGAATCGACGATGACGGCGTGGGGGCGCCGCTCTTCCACCAGAGAGATGATGTCGTCAACATCGTGAATCGACGCGATGAAGACGTCATCGGACCCGACACCGACTCTCCTTGCCCGCATCTGGACTTGATGCGTGGACTCCTCTGCGGTGGCTATGAGCACGGGGCCCGAAGATGCAGCGATGCTGTCAGCGGCTTGGAGGAGCAGCGTCGATTTCCCGATCCCGGGTTCGCCTCCGACGAGGATCGTCACCCCTGGGACGAGACCGCCTCCAAGAACTCGATCGAGTTCGCCGACCCCCGTTGCACTTCGGTCTTTCACCGTCGCATCGACAGCGGTGGCACGCACGACCGACACCTCGGAGTGAGACTTCGTCCGCCGGGTGACCGGTGACGTTTCGACAAGCGCTTCGCCAGCACGGCATTGGGGACAGAAGCCCATCCATTTCGGCGACCGGTACCCACATTGCTGGCACAAGTAGTTCGGTTTATCGGACCTGGCGCTACCTTTCATGTGTCACACCGTAGGGCGTGACTGAGACAGATCATGATCGATACACGAGCCAGGCGATCGTCGCTGCAACAACGACGACGAGAGCGAGGCCGCCGATGACAGACAAGGGAGTCCACGCCTCGGCAACGCGTATCGCGGAAAAGATCACCATTCGTGGCAGAATACCCGCGAACCAGCAAACACACCTTCACAGGGCAGACCGCTTAGGAACGTAGATGCAAGGCGATGACCGTAACGACCAGTTCGATGATCTCTTCGAGCCGTTCGATCTTGTCGATTCCCCCGAGGAGTTGACCGGCGACACCGACCCGATGGGTGTTCCGGCGACAGCCGACCAGCGCACGGCGGACGCGACGGGTGAGATTCCAGTGAGCCAGCAGCATGTCACGACCACCGGTCAGGACTTAGCGACCGTCAGCTGTCCTTCGTGTGGGGCCGTGAACGCATCCTTCAACCAGCACTGCGAACGTTGCGGCTCGAGGCTGAGCACAGATCCCATGCCCATTGCCCCCGCACCCCCTGCGCGGTCAACTGCGGGCGGTCGTGCGCTCGGCGTGCTCGCTGCCGTTGTACTCATCGTCGCGCTCGTGGCGTTGATGATGAACATCTTCGGTGGGGATGATGGAACGGTCGAGGTGGGGCCAGAGACATCAACATCCACAACGACCACGATCGCTCTCACCGCCCCCCAGGAGCTCATCCCGACGTCGGTCAAGGCCAGCTCCGAACTCAACGAGTCCTTCGGCCCTGAGAACCTCACCGACGGCGACCCCGAGACGCGATGGAACGACAACAGCCTGCGCGGCGTCGGTGCGTGGCTCGAATTCACGTTCTCCCCTGCTGCGCAGATCACGGAGATCGTGTTCCAGAACGTCGAGGATGACGAGTCGTTCAAGCGAAACTACAAGATCCAGGGCTACCAGATCGAGGTCAATGACCTCAACGTGCCCATCAGCGGCAGGCTGCTGAACTCGAACGAGCCCCAAAGAGTCAAGATCGCAAGCCTCGAGACGTTCAACCTCAAGATCTTCGTAACCACCACCCACCTCGCCGAACCCGTCGGAGAGAACCCCCCCTTCAGCGAGCTAGCCCTCCAAGGAATAGAGTTCTTCGGAATCGAAAAGTAGGACCACGGACCACGGAAACTACGCCTCGTATGACTCGGCGAGGTTGTTCGCCAATCCGATCAGCATCGCCCGCACACCATCGATCTCCCGATACAACCGCTTGGCCGCTTCGCTAGGCAGGAACCCGAGACGTTCGGCGAGGATTGCCTGAGTCTCCAACTCCGAAGCGGATCCCCGCGAGATAGACAAGAATCGCCGAACGTCTCTTTGAGTGGCTCTCGACGATCCTTCGGCGATGTTCGAGACAATGGATACGGCAGCACGGCGCATCTGCGCAGTAAGCCCGAACTGTTCAGCCCCGGGAAATGTCCTCGTGATCTCGTACACCTCTTCAGCGACTGACAACGAGCGATTCCAAACATCAAGCTGGCGAAAGTCGTGCATGTCGTCGGTTTAACACGACGCACCCGCCGATGGAAGACCCCCACCCAGAAGCAACAACGACACACCCGGCGGCCTCTGGGTCCGTAGTCTGTGGTCCGTGGTCCGTGGTCCGAGGTCGAAGCGGCTAATCCTTGATATACGGTTGGCCGTCGGCGGCTGGTGGGCGGGCTTTGCCGACAACTCCGGCGACGACGATGATCGTGACGATGTAGGGGGTCATCGAGAGGAACTCTGATGGGATCGGAGTTCCCAGGATGCCGAGCTTCTGCTGCAGCGCTCTCGCAAAGCCGAATACGAGGCCTGCACCGAGGACGCCGAGCGGGCGCCACCGGCCGAAGATCATCGCAGCGAGGCCGATGAACCCGACGCCTGCGGTGAGGTTCTCCTCGAACCGCGATACCTGGGCAAGCGTGAGGAAGGCACCGCCGAAACCTGCGATCAACCCGCCGAGGATCACGTTGCGATAACGGGTTCGATACACGTTGATTCCGACCGTATCGGCCGCCTCCGGATGCTCTCCTACCGACCTCGACCGCAGGCCCCAGCGTGTGTAGAACAGGCCGAAATGGATAACGAGCACCAGAATGAACGTCGCGTACACGAACATGTTGTGATCGAAAAACATCGGGCCAAGCACGGGAATATCGCCGAGAAACGGGATCTTGATCGATCCGAACCGTCCAGGTGAGTTCAGATGTGTTGCCTGGGACAGAACACGACGCGCCAAGAACGACGTCAAGCCGAGTGCGAAAATGTTGATGACGACACCGGCGATGATCTGGTCGACCCGGTACTTGATAGCGAGCACCGCAAGAACCGCTCCGAGCAAAGCCCCCGTGAGCATCGCTGCGACAAGACCCACCCATATGCCTGCGGCAGAACCCACGATCACGCCGACGAACGCAGAGGTCAGCAACTGGCCTTCGATCGCGATATTGATCACCGCTACCCGCTCACACATGAGCCCTGTGAGGGCACCGAGCGTGACGGGTACAGACAGCAACACCGTCGACCGAAGCATCCCGACAAGGCTGAACTGGCCATCCGATGCGGCCCACGTGAGGAACGCAAAAGCAAACACGATGAGGCCGACAGAGAGAAGAAGGTTCGTCCACTTGACGTGGGAGCGGCGAAGCGTCAGCCCTCCGAGGAAGGCGAGCACGAGGGCGACGATGAAACCGACCGTGCGGGAGTCCACCACCCAAGACAGATCCTCGAACCGAGCGCCAGGCAGCGAGAGGTTGAACGTGGACTCGAGTCCGCCAGCGACGCCGAGTCCGAACGCCCAGAAGGTGAACACCGCCAACAGGATCAGGACTATGCCCACGACCGTTGCGCGTTTCTCCTCGGGTGTCGCCCGGACATCCACCACCCGATCTTCTACAGCGGTCATGAGCCCCACCCGGTGGACGTAACGGTGATGATCTCCTCGTCAGGTGTCTTGATCCGATAGATGGCCCTAACCAATTCCGGGGCCGCGATCATCACGATTATCAACGCCTGGAGCACAAGCACGAGATCGATCGGGATGCCAGCGGCACCCTGCATCTCGCGCCCACCGGCTTTGAGCCCTCCGAAGAGCAACGCCGCGAATAACACGCCGACAGGGTGCGACCGGCCGAGAAGGGCGAGAGCGATCGCATCGAACCCGATATTGCCGGCGAAGTTCGAGATCCCTCTGAAAGGTTCGAGCCCAAGGATCTGGTTCGCCCCACCGAGTCCGGCGAAAGCTCCGGCCACCGCCATGACCGAGACGTATATCCACGCCACGCTCATCCCTGCGTACTTGCCGCCGGTCGCATTGAAGCCCACTGCCCGGAACTCGAAACCGATGGTTGTTCGGTACATGAGCCACCACGCAAACGCAACCGCGACCAACGCTATGAGAAAGCCGATGTGGACCCTGTAGCCGCCGATCAGGTCACCAAGCGACGGGAACTGTGCAGAAGGGTTGACCTTGTCTGAGATCGGATCGTTCCGCCCTGGCGCTTGGAACAGCGAGGTCTTGAGTAGATAGTCGACGAGGAACAAGGCGATGAAGTTCAACATGATCGTCGTTATGACCTCATGGGCACCGGTTTTCGCCTTCAAGAAGCCAGAGATCCCTGCCCAGAACGCTCCGCCGACGATCGCCGCTGCGAGAGCAAGCGGGATGTGGAAGACAGCGGGCAAGGCAAATGTGAAACCGACGTACAGGGCAGCCATCCCGCCGATGTGCATCTGCCCGTTGACGCTGATGTTGAACAAACCGGCTTGGAATCCAATGGCGACGGCAAGACCGGCAAAGATCAGTGGCGTCGCTGCGAACAGTGTTTCGCTGATCGCGTTCGGCGACCCGATCGATCCTATGAACAGGGCCTTGGAGTCGTCGTAGAGCCCGTGCATAGTCAGACCGAACGCCTTGACGGGATCCTCTCCCCAGACCGAGAGCGTATCGATGTCGGTGATGGCGATGATGAACGCACCGATGATGAGCGCTGTGAGCAATGCGAGGGCTGGCACGAGTGCCGCCTGTGCGGCAGAGGTTCCGATCCCCGTGACCCTCTTGAAGACCGCCGTGACTCCTTCGAGCTCATCGGGCTCAGGCGTTACGGGGTCCGGGTCCTCCTGGTTCTCGTCGGCCGGCGTCAGGTCGCTCACGAGGCCTCCTCCTGCTTTGAGGCACTTCCGAGCATCGCCAGCCCGATGTCGGTCATCGACGCAGAGCCGTCGAATTCGGCAACGATCCTTCCCTCGTACATGACGAGGATGCGATCGGACAGCGCCATGATCTCCTCAAGTTCCGAGGAGACGATAAGCACCGCAGCGCCATTGTCGCGCTCCTCAACGATGCGGGAATGGATGTACTCGATCGACCCGACGTCAATGCCGCGTGTCGGCTGTGACGCTATCACGAGACGAACGTCACGATCGAACTCCCGGGCGACGATCACCTTCTGTTGGTTCCCGCCTGACAGTGTGGACACACGCACGTCGATCGATGGCGTCCTGACGTCGTACTGCTCGACCAGCCGCGTCGCCCGTTCCCGTGCTGCGTCCCAGTGCATCCGGATGCCGCTCGAGATCGGCTCCTGGTGGTAGGAATCAAGCACGATGTTCTCAACGACCGTGAACGGCAGGACGAGGCCGCTGCTCTGACGGTCCTCCGGGACATGGGCAACCCCGCTGTTGTGGACAGCTCTTGGTGAATTCGTCGTGATGTTCTCGTCGCCAAGCATGACCACACCACCCTGACTGGGCAGAAGACCCGTCAACGATTCGACAAGTTCGGTCTGCCCGTTCCCCTGAACCCCAGCGATGCCGACAATCTCTCCGCTCCGCACTTCCAACGACACACGGTCGACCGCAAGGTTGCCGCGAGGGTCGAGCACCGTGAGATCCTTGACGGACAGGGTTACGCCCTTCGGCACGGCCTCGGCACGGTCGACGACGAGGTCCACGGGCCGACCCACCATCAACTCGGCCAACTTCTGCTCATCGACATCGGAGGGCTTGACCTCCGCCACGGTCTTCCCCCGGCGCATAATCACGATGCGGTCTGCGATCTCGAGCGCCTCACCGAGTTTGTGGCTGATGAACACGATGCCCTTGCCGTCTGCCTTGAGCCCGTTCACGATATCGAAGAAGCCCTCGACCTCTTGGGGTGTCAGCACGGACGTGGGCTCGTCGAAGACAAGGAACCGTGCCTCACGTGCGAGCACCTTGATGATCTCAACCCTCTGCTGGAAACCTACAGGCAAGTCCTCGACCATTGCGTCAGGGTCGACTTCAAGTCCGTATCGCCCTGAGATCTCGCGCACGGCGTTGTCTGCCTGCTTCTTGTCGAGCCAGCCGCCCTGTTTGGTCGGTTCGAAGCCGAGAACCACGTTCTCAGAAACGGTGAATACCGGCACGAGCATGAAATGCTGGTGCACCATCCCGATGCCGGCGGCGATCGCGTCGCCCGGCGAATGAAGTTCGATGGCTTCTCCATCGACCCTCACCTCGCCCGAGGTCGGTGTGTACAGGCCGTACAGGATGTTCATGAGCGTCGTCTTGCCTGCACCGTTCTCGCCGAGAAGGGCGACGGTCTCACCTTCGGCAACTGTGAGGTTGACGTCATCGTTGGCAAGCACACCCGGAAATTGCTTCGTGATATTGCGAAGCTCAAGTGTCACGTGTGCCTCCATCGACCGGTGCTGCCACACCTTAGATGACGTTTCGTTCGCATGCCTCCCAACACGCAAGAAGGGCCCCCACCGAAGTGGAGGCCCTTCTCTGGTTCGAGTGAACCGTAGGTTCGGCTAGCCGACCGCGAACTTCTCCCACGTGACAACACCGTTCTTGATGTCATCAAGAAGCTTGGCGACCTCGGTCTTCAGCTCAGCGCTGACCTCGGAGTCGAAGTCATGGAACTCAGCGAGCCCCACGCCTTCGTTGGCAAGGTTTCCGACGAACGACCCGGCACTCCATGTGCCTTCCAACTGATCCTGAACAGCAACCGTCACGAACGGAGCGATGGCCTTTTCAACCGTCGTCAACCACACGGACTGGTACTTCTCTGGCATTGCGAAGAAAGCATCTGCGTCGACACCGACCATCGCCATTCCCTGACCTTCGAGGATCAGGTCACCGGCTGGCAGGTTGATCGCACCCCCAACAGGGAGAATGATGTCGCAGTTCTCCTGGAAGAGGCTCTCTGCGGTGCTTCGTGCAAGGTCCATATCGGTGAAGCTACCTGTGAAGACACCATCCTGCGCGTCCACGCTCCAACCCTTGACCTCAACGGCCGTGCCCTTGAGATCGTTGTAGTGGGCTGTACCTCTCGTGAATCCATCCAAGAAGATGGACACAGTCGGGAAGTTCGCGCCTCCGTACACACACGTCACACCGGTCTTGGAAACGCCTGCGGCGAGATAGCCAGCGGCGAATGCAGCTTCATCGGTCTGGTAGACCAGCTCACGCACGTTCGGCAGGTTGAGCAGCTCGAAAGTTACAGCGTCAGCGAGCTGGTTGTCGATCATCGTCCAGATGATGTCGGTGTGGGCCTGAGCGTTGATCGCCGTGACCTCACCGAGAGCGAAGCCGACGGTAACGATGTGCTGACAACCCTGGCTCACAAACTGGTCGATGTTCGGCTGCCAGTCGGACGCATCGGCTGACTCGAGAAAGAACGAATCGCTTGTTGCGTACCCGTCCGCCATCGCGTCCTGAACGCCCTTCCATGCACTTGCGTTGAAGCTCTGGTCATCGACGCCCGCCAGGTCCGTCACCAGACACGTCTTGATCTTGTCCGCGTCGTCTCCGCCAGCGTCGTCATCACTGCTACATGCAGCGGCGACCAAGGCGAGCACGAGAAGCAATACGAGGATCGTTCCCCGCTGCTTGATTCCTGAGCGCATTGCGCACCCTTTCGTTAGTTGAATGAGATTTGCTGCCCTTCCACGCATGTCCAGCGACTCATGGCGAGCAGGTCCAAGTGTACTCAATCTGTGTCTGGTACACCACTGAGAACGCGGACAGATGGCATCTCTAGCGGCGTGCAACCTCAGATGTTCGCGAGACTCAGTCGGTGTTCTCGACGAGTTCCGCCGGCGGCTTGGTCGGCGTCTCGATGGCTTCGAACGCCAGTGCCTTGTCGTCCTCTTCGCTTACCGTCACGAGGATCGTGCTACCGGCTGAGAACTCCTGGAACAGGACCTTCTCCGATAGCGGGTCTTCGAGGAGCGTCTGTATCGCACGGCGCAGCGGCCTCGCACCCAGCTGGGGGTCGTAGCCCTTCGTCGCAAGGAGTTCCTTGGCATCGTCGGTCAGCACAAGGTCAAGCGCCCTGGCCTCGAGTTGATCACGGACCCTGACGAGCAGCATGTCGACGATCGCCTTCACCTCCTGAAGCGTCAGCTCGTGGAACACGATGGTCTCGTCGATCCGGTTGAGGAATTCGGGACGGAACTGGGTCTTGAGGGCGTTCATGACCTTCTCACGCATCTTGTCGTAGTCGCCGTCTTCATCAGCCATGGCGAAACCGATCGCCTTCTTGCGCAGTTCTGCCGTGCCGAGGTTCGATGTCATGATGATCACGGTGTTCTTGAAGTCAACGGTGCGACCCTGAGCGTCGGTCAACCTGCCGTCCTCAAGGATCTGCAGCAGGATGTTGAAGACATCGGGGTGGGCCTTCTCGATCTCGTCGAACAGGACAACCGAGAACGGCTTACGCCTGACAGCTTCGGTCAGTTGGCCACCCTCGTCGTACCCGACGTATCCGGGAGGCGAGCCGACCAACCTGCTCACTGCGTGCTTCTCCATGTACTCGGACATGTCGATCTGGATGAGCGACGACTCGTCACCGAACAGGAACTCAGCGAGCGTCTTGGCCGTTTCGGTCTTGCCGACTCCTGAGGGGCCGAGGAATATGAACGAGCCAGATGGCCTCTTCGGGTCCTTGAGGCCAGCCCGCGTCCTGCGGATCGCCTTCGATACAGCTTTGATGCCGTCTTCCTGGCCGACGATGCGCTTGTGGAGTTCGGCCTCCATGTTGAGAAGTTTCTCTGTCTCCTCTTCCGTGAGGCGGTGGACGGGGATGCCGGTCCACTGGGCGAGCACCTGGGCGATCTCTTCGTCATCGATGACCGCGGTGACGATGCCTCCGTCCTCGGCAGCGTTCTTTTCGGCTTCCTGCCGTTCGTCTATCAATTCGCGTTCACGGTCACGCAGCTGTGCTGCGCGTTCGTACTGTTGGGAACCGACAGCTTCTCGTTTGTCCTTGCGGGTGCGACCGATCTTCTCATCGATCTCCTTGACCTCGTCAGGGAGGTTGGAGCGGCGGAGCCGCATGCGCGAGCCGGCCTCATCGATGAGGTCGATCGCCTTGTCCGGAAGGAAGCGATCGGCGATGTACCGGTCGGCGAGGTTCGCAGCGTTCACCAGCGCCTGTTCGGTGTACTCGACCTTGTGATGCTCTTCGTACGCTTCCTTCAGCCCATCGAGGATCTTGATCGTGTCCGCAACGCTTGGCTCTTCGACCGTGATCGGTTGGAATCGACGCTCGAGGGCTGAGTCCTTCTCGAGGTACTTGCGATACTCCTCGAGGGTCGTTGCACCGATGGTCTGGAGTTCACCGCGTGCAAGCATCGGCTTGAGGATGCTCGCAGCATCGATGGCGCCCTCTGCGGCGCCCGCACCGACAAGTGTGTGGATCTCGTCGATGAACAGGATGATGTCGCCTCTGGTGCGGATCTCCTTGAGGACCTTCTTCAGGCGCTCCTCGAAGTCACCGCGGTAGCGCGAGCCGGCTACGAGCGCACCGAGGTCGAGTGTGTAGATGTGCTTGTTGGCGATCGTGTCGGGGACCGTTCCATCAACGATCTGGCGAGCAAGACCTTCGACGATCGCTGTCTTGCCGACACCGGGCTCACCGATGAGGACAGGGTTGTTCTTCGTGCGGCGGGACAGGACCTGCATGACACGCTGGATCTCATCGGCCCTGCCGATCACGGGGTCGAGGTCCTTGTCGCGGGCAAGTTGCGTCAGGTTCCGGCCGAACTGGTCCAGCACGGTGGAGCCGGAGGAAGAACCTTCGCCCCTCGAACCAGATGATCCGGAGCCACCCCCGGAACCCTGTCCTTCTTCGCCTTGGACGCCGGACAACAGTTGGATCACCGTCTGGCGAACCTTCGTCAGTTCGGCGCCGAGCTTGACAAGAACCTGGGCTGCGACGCCCTCGCCTTCCCTGATGAGGCCGAGGAGGATGTGCTCCGTGCCGATGTAGTTGTGACCGAGTTGCAGTGCTTCACGGAGCGAGAGTTCGAGGACCTTCTTCGCCCGGGGAGTGAACGGGATATGCCCTGACGGTGCTTGCGAACCCTGGCCGATGATCTCGACGACCTGATTGCGTACCGATTCGAGGCTGATGTCGAGGCCTTCGATCGCACGGGCAGCGACGCCTTCGCCTTCATGGATGAGGCCGAGGAGGATGTGCTCCGTGCCGATATAGTTGTGGTTGAGAAGCCGCGCTTCTTCCTGCGCTAGGACTACAACCCTGCGAGCTCGATCTGTGAACCGTTCGAACACTTCTCTTCACCCCTCATACATCCATAGCGCCCCGTTAGCCGGTGCGCTGAGCCGAGTATAGGAAGCCGACCCGGTTACAACGGGGAGCGATTCGACGGTTCGAAGGACCGAATCGTTGCTTCCTGCCTCCTGTCTGCTTTGAAGAACCTCGGCGCTACCATCCACATTCCCTCTCCGGAGCCACGTTTTGGACCGCCCGATCTTCCAACAGCTTGTCCCGATCCCCCGTGTATGGGACCGGATGGCAGACGTAGAACGGAGACTGCTCGAGGTCACGGTGGCCGACACCGAGTTCCTGACGGAGATCGCACAGCACCTCCTCACCGCTGGCGGGAAGAGATATCGCCCGCTGCTCGCACAGGTTGCGGCTGAACTCGGAGCGAACGACGGTGGCGACCCCGTTGAGGCTGGCGTATCGGTCGAGCTCGTCCATCTGGGCTCGCTCTATCACGACGACGTCATCGACGAAGCCGAGACACGACGCGGCAAAGCCAGTGTGAACTCGAACTGGACGAACACGGTCGCGATCCTCGCAGGCGACTTCCTGCTTGCGAAGGCATCGGAGATCGCAGCCCCCCTCGGCGAGGAAGCTGTTGCACTCATCGCAGAGACGTACGCAACGCTCTGCGAGGGCCAGGTGCGGGAACTCATCCACGCCGACAGCCTCAACCACGGTGCCAAGGGCTACTACAGCGTCATCGGGGGGAAGACGGCATCGCTGATCAGGACATCGGCGCGTCTGGGGGCGATGACCGGTGGAGCAGATGCCGACACGGTGGACGCCATATCGGACTGGGCGTGGGAGATGGGGATGGTCTTCCAGATCACCGACGACGTACTCGACCTCATCGCCAGCGACGAGTTCCTCGGCAAGCCAGCAGGCTCAGACATCGGCGAAGGCACGTTCACTCTCCCCGTACTTCTCGCGGCGCAGGGGCCCGACGGCGACGAAGTCTCATCGCTCCTCGGATCTGGCAAGCCGTACAGTCAGGAAGCGATCAAACGGGTGATCGAGTTGACGGTCGCTGGCGGATACATCGACACGGTTCTCGATGAGGCCGTCGACAGGATCCGGATCGCCGAGAAGGCGAGCAGCGAGATCGCAAACCGACCCTTGACGACAGTCCTGTCGAGCCTCGACCAGTACCTCCTGGACAGGGTCGAGTCAGCGCGCCGGAACTAGTGCCGGGTCCAGCAACCTTTGCATTGTTCTGCGGGACAGGGCACCAGCCGTGACGCGCACCACCTACGCGCTCATCGTCATGGCGATCGTACTCGTGGCGTCGGCATGCACACCTTCCGACTCGACGCGACGACGACCACGACCACCGAGCAGGCCACAACCACTACCTCGACCGAGGCGCCTCCAACCACCGTCACGACCACAACCACCACGCCATCGGGACCCACGACGACGCTGCCTCCCCTCCCGCCGCCGGACACCAGGGACAAGGACGACGTCGCGTTGGATGCGTTCGTGCCCGTCGACGGGTACACGATCGACACAGAGATCCTGACTGACGACACCGTCCTCTTCGCACTGTTCGACGCTTGGATTCCCGAACGGATCATCGATGGGCTCGGAGCCGCGGTGTTCGAAGGGAATGAGGGCCAAAGGGTGTCGGTCGTCTCGACGATCCCCATCACCAGCTTGCGGGGCGATCCGAACCTCGCTGCGTTCTTCGCCGTCTCCGCTGGACGTGGCGAAACGGAGGAATCCATCGTCGATGGGATCACGACCATCGAGGCGCCGTCAGGTGGGACGTTCGCGATCTGGTCGGATGGGGACGGCGTGCTGATCGCGACCGCAGAAGACCCTGCAGACGCGCACAGCTACATGGTGGCCAGAGCAGCGCTGTACACACCGAACGATGTGTGGGACTCGGGATCCTGTCTCTACCTCGCACCAACAGAACCGGCCGTGTTCGGCGTGTACCCGTACGCACCGTTCATGGATGATCTTGTGGCCCCATGCAGCGGTCCGCACAACGCCGAAGTGCTGTACGCCGAGTTCGCGGCGACGTCGATTCCCGAGTTCGACCCTGAGGCCGTCCACTACCAGCGGAACTACGAATGCGACCGCGAGTATCGCAACGCGTTCGACGCAAGCGTGCAGGACCACCGTGCATCCCTCGTCACGTACATGCCGGACCAGGATGAGTGGAACCGAGGCGACCGATATCTCGCATGCATCGTCGTTGTGTATGACGAATCGGGCGAACCTGAACTGTTCGAGGGTGCGATGGCAGACCTACCGAACCTTGAGGTTGTCATCTCTCCCGGAGACTGCACCGACGGGTCGATCTCGAACGTCGTTGACTGCGGGACCGTGCACGAACAGCAGTACGTGGGCTCCGTGATGGCGGAAGGCGCTACGTACCCGTCACTCGGCGACGAGTCGTTCGATGACTTGTGCGCGGTCTACCTGGAAGATCTCACAGTGAACAGCGACGCTGAGCTGCGGGTATCCGGGCTCGGGCTGATGCCGTACTCGTTCGAGATCGGCGATCGGGAGATCCGCTGTTATGCGATCGCCATCGTCGATGGCTTCCTGCCCGCAGACGTCGTTGGATCGTTCTACGACAAATGGACCGTGATAGACGAAAGCGCGACGTCGGCCTGAACGGGCCTTCGGATTTGAGCGGATCGGTACAAGCAGCGGAAGTAGTACGTATTACGAGCCAGAAGTAGTACGACTCAGAGGCGGCAGGTTGTACGTCGTACGCGCTGCCCTCCGGGTCGTACTACGTACTACTTCTGATACGTACTACCCGCTGCCCTCTGGGTCGTACTACCTACTACCTCCGATACGTACTACAGCCTGCGTTACTCCGGACGCATGGTCGGGAAGAGAATGACCTCGCGGATGTGACGCTTGCCTGTGATGAGCATGACGAGGCGGTCGACTCCGATGCCGAGCCCTCCCGTGGGCGGTAGCCCATATTCGAGCGCCCGGATGTAGTCCTCATCGATCGGGTGTGCCTCGTCGTCACCGGCGGCTTTCAGCTCCGCCTGCGCCTCGAACCGCAACCGCTGATCGAACGGATCGTTGAGTTCGGAGAAGGCGTTCGCGTATTCAGCGCCTGCGATGAACAGTTCGAATCGCTCCGTGACATGTGGCTTGTCTCGGTGGAGACGTGCCAAGGGAGAGACCTCGATCGGATGCTCCGTGACGAACGTCGGCTCCCAGATGTCCGATTCGACGTTCGCATCGAACAGCGCCTCGATGATCTTGCCCGGACCCCAGTGGTCCTGCGCCTCCACACCGTGGCCAGCGGCGGACGCACGCAGATCACCTATGTCCGTGTCGTAGTCGATCTCAAGACCGGTTGCCTCGCGGACGGCATCGAGCATCGTCACCCTTCTGAACGGCGCACCAAGGCTGAGCAGCCTCCCGTCGATGTCTAGCTCCGTCGATCCGGCACCAACCTCGGCACATGCTGCGAACACTTCCTCGACGAGCACCATGATGTCCTCGTAGTCTGCGAACGCTTCGTACGACTCGAGCATCGTGAACTCGGGGTTGTGGGTCGCATCGATGCCCTCGTTGCGGAAGATCCTGCCGATCTCGAACACGCGCTCGAGCCCCCCGACGACCAGGCGTTTGAGATACAGCTCAGTGGCGATACGCAGATACATGTGGAGGTCCAGCGCGTTGTGATCCGTTTCGAATGGCTTCGCCATCGCCCCGGTTGCCTGCGGGAGCAGCGTCGGTGTCTCGACCTCGATGTAATCCCGGTTCTCGAACTGCCGACGGAGCTCTCCGATGATCTTGGATCTGGCCACCGCAACCGCGCGAGCGTCATCGTTGGCGATGAGGTCGACGTAGCGGCGTCTCGATCGTTCCTCGACGTCTTTGAGCCCGTGCCATTTGTCAGGAAGGGGGCGAAGGCTCTTCTGCAGGAGTTCGAAGCTTGCGATCCGCACGGACAGTTCGCCACGCTTGGTGACGATGACCTCACCGGACGCACCGATCCAGTCGCCGCCGTCCAGATCCTTGAACGCAGCGAACCCGTCATCACCGAGCTCGCTCTTGTCGACGAACAACTGCATGGAACCGCTCACATCGGTCACGACGGCGAAGATGAGCTTTCCCATGACGCGCATGTTCTTGAGCCGCCCTGCGACGGTGACCATCTCGCCCGTGTGCTCCCCAGGCTCAAGGTCAGGGAAGCGCTCAGCGATCTCAGAAGCAGTAGCCGTACGCCTGAACGCATACGGGAAGCCTCCGTCCTCGATCACCTTGCGGTACTTGACAACACGTTCACGGGTCAGCGCATGGTCCTCAAGCGAGGCCGCGTCATCAAGGGGGATGTCGGATGAGGCTTTGTCGTCCGGCGAGTCAGTCATGGGGTTCCTGGTTACGGTCGAAGATGATCCGAAGACCCTCAAGCGTCAGGTATTCATCGATCATGTCAACGCTCGAGCAATGCGGAACGATGGTAGACGCAAGACCGCCGGTCGCGACTCTCGTCATCTCTTGGCCCACCTCTGTGGCGATCCGTTCAACGATGCCGTCCACCAACCCGGCGTGGCCGTACAGAGCGCCAGACTGAATGGCTTCAACCGTTCCCTTCCCGATGACCGAACGTGGCGGTTCGAACTCGACGCGTCGGAGCGCCGCGGTTCCAGACACAAGTGCGTTCGTCGAGATCTCGAGACCCGGTGCAATTGCTCCCCCGATGTAGGCCCCATCTGGACTCACCACGTCGAAGTTCGTGGAGGTGCCGAAGTCGATGACAACCACCGGTGCTCCATAGCGCTCCCTCGCCGCCACCGAATTCACGATGCGGTCGGCTCCGACCTCCCTCGGGTTGTCGATCTCGACCGCGAGACCGGTCCGCACGCCTGGTTCAACCACCACGGCCTCGCCGCCCGTGAGATCGGGGATGATTCGCCGCAAACTGGAGGTCATCGCTGGAACAACGCTCGAGATCGCAACGCCCCTGATGTCGGCACCGACGAAACCGTCCGCTCCGAGGATTCCGGTCATCTGCCATCGGATCTCGTCGATGGTCGCCTCCGGCTCCGTCGACACGCGCCAATGGCCAACAAGCTCGTCACCATCGAACATGCCGAGCGCCACTTGCGAATTGCCTACATCGATAGCGAGCAGCATCAGCCCTCCTCGTACAGGATGCTTGCACGGTCGAGCACGTTTCCGCGATCAACCGTCCCGGTCGCACTGTTGAACGAGACATTGTCGATCAGCCGTACACCGCCGATACGGGCGGCAACAGCCAGGAACGCATCGGTGACGACCGAAGGCACCGGCCGAGCGGTGTGAGCGTCCGCCAACTCGATGTACTCCACCTCGATATCGGGAATTGCCCCGAGCACCGACGACGCAGCAGACGCGAGCGACACCGCATCCCTGACGCCGGACTCGAACTTGTCCGCGGCAGCGAAGAGCGCCCCACTCAGCGCGAGAGCGGCGTGGCGATCGCTCGCACCGAGGTGTGTGTTCCGACTTGAGAGGGCGAGCCCATCCTGTTCACGAACCGTCGACATACCGTCGACCCGAACCGGGAACCGCATATCTCGCGTCATGACGCGCACCACGGCCAACTGCTGAGCGTCCTTCTTGCCGAACACAGCCACATCTGGCTGGATCCCGGCGAAGAGTTTCGCAACGACGGTGGCGACCCCCTCGAAGTGACCAGGCCTGAAACGTCCCTCCATCGCATCGGCGACATCACCTACGGACACGAGGGTCTCAGCCGACGGATAGACCTCCTCGTAGGAGGGCACGAAGAGGATGTCTGCACCGGCCTTGTCCGCAAGCGCTGCGTCACGAGCTTCATCACGGGGATAGTCGTCGAGGTCCGACGGGTCACCGAATTGCGTTGGGTTCACGAAGAGGGAAACGACGGTCGTGTCTGCACCTTGTGTCGCTGAGGAGATGAGGCTGAGGTGGCCTTCGTGGAAGTAGCCCATCGTAGGAACGAGGGCGACGCGTCCCTCGGTCGATGCCCGTACACCGGCGAATGTGTCAACCGTGATCACGACAGCACCTCCGTGAATTCGGACTCGGTCCCGGCGAGCGTCGCCGTGATGCGAGCCAAAGCCGTGAAGGCTTCCAGCAATTCTGGTGCCCCGTCAGCAACAGCAGCGAGCTGTGATTCCACGGTTGCAACGTCTCCGCGTGCGATGGGGCCGGTCAACGCTCGGTCAGGACCGAGTTCGAACGCGTTGTCGACGATCGCCTGGACAAGAGGACGGGCCGACGAGAATTCGACCCCTGCAGCTTCGAACAGGTCGCTCGCGACCCCGAGTGCTGCGAGCGTGTAGTTCGCCGAGGCGGCCGCAGCAGCGTGATAGAGCGGCTTCGTCTCATCGTCGATCTCGAAAGGGACACATCCGAGGGACAGTGCCAGATCGAACAGCGTATCCCTGAGTTGAGGTGGCGCAGTGACAGCGACGTGGGCACCGGCGAGCCGGCTGGCGCCTGTGTGGCTGTCCGGGAACGTCTGGAGCGGATGGAAAGAGCCGGTGAGCGCTCCCGCACTCGCAAATGGGTCGAGGACGCTGGTGGACACCGCTCCGGACACATGCACGACAGCAGGCGGAACCTGGTCGATATCGACGATCTTCCATGCATCAAAGAGTGCATCATCGGCAAGGGCAACGATCAGCAGGTCCGGGGTTCCGTCCGTCGCTCCGACCTCACGATCGATACGTGCAACGGCATCCCGATCACGACCGTCGACCGACGTGATCTCATGGCCCGCACGCGATGCCGCGAGCGCGAGTGTTCCACCTGCTCTACCGGGTCCGTATACGGCAATCTTCACAAGGCTCCGATCCATTGGGGTATCGGTCCGCTCGAGAGGTTACTTCGCTTCACTTTCGTACAACGCAGATCATCCGATCGCACGATTGAGCGAGTTCCCCGTCGCACAGTGTCTGCCATCCTCAGCCCAGACCTTGACGGTCCCCGAAACGCCTTTCGTGGTCAGATGATCGATCTGGGCCTCGGCGATGTGCCAGAACCCTACGTCCGTGGTATCGGGGAATCGTCCGGACAGCTCGATCGTCGGCGTGAACATCGACGGCACGGTCGACAGTCGGCCAGCCGCGAGCATGGTTGCCGGCCAGATCAGCGCATCGATCGGCATGAGTAATGAGGCGGCTGCCATGTATGGGTCCGTTGAACCGGCCATCGGGTTCGGGCACCAGGCCCGGAGGAGCCCCGACGACCCATCAACGAGATCCGGGACATCCCAACGCTCAAGCGGCCGCCAACTCCGGATCGAGTTGCCAGGCTCGTAGGAGAGGCCCTCAGCGACGAGCACATCGACAGGTACGCATTCCTGTATGGGGAACACATCCGGCAGCGGAATACCGGCAACGAGCGAGTCGGGATCGGCGACCACAGACATGTGGGCCCGCCCGTAGTCGATGTTCCCTTTGCGCACCGACATCGTCATCTCGGCGGACCGAGCGCTCAACCGGTTGTGCTCGACGAGCACGGTCGCCCTTCCACCCGCAGGGATCGGCTTGAGGAACCGATAGGTGACTGATGCCGGGACCATATCGGGATGCTCCGCACCTCCAACGGCAAGGGCGGCTGCGCACAGGAATCCGCCGAACATCGCGTGGCTGCGGTTCTCCCAGTCGGGATGCAGCCGGAACGAGTAGCCCTGTGGATCTGTCTCAAGCGACATCGCCGCGCTCAGTCCTGATCTCCAGCGCTTCCTGACGCGATCGAGCGGGCCGGAAACCTTCTTCATCTGCTGGTCCGCAACGTCCGGAAGTGAAAGAGCGTACGGCCCGTCATCATCTCGGATCGCAGGCACGGCCTCGACGAGCGGTGCCAGGACGAACCTGCGCTCCCTGATCCTCGGGTGAGGGATCGTGAGCCCCTCGATGTCGATGTTCTGGCCGTCGTACCAGAGGATGTCGAGGTCGAGCGTGCGGGCGTCCCACTTGTTCTCCCTCACGCGGCCGTTCACCCGTTCGATCTCTAGCAGCCGGTCGAGCAGCGCTTCGGGTTCAAGTTCCGTTTCGATCCCCACTACTGCGTTGAGATACGGATCCTGCCCATCCACGCCGACGGGCGCCGTTTCGAAAA
>PVMK01141881.1_pt1 | contig 24676 bp, 30 predicted proteins | sample 1853481 | NCBI WGS metagenome assembly PVMK01 (sample SAMN08533507, study PRJNA380276) | Marine sediment metagenome, whole genome shotgun sequencing project.
CCTCTGCAGGTTTTGGTTCTGCTGGTTTTGGAGCTGGTTTTGTTTCAGCTGGTTTTGTCTCAGCTGGTTTTGCTTCAATTTGTGTAGATAGTTTTTCTAGTTTAGCTTCTAATTGGGCAATCTTGTCTTCAAGATTTTTTTTCGTAGTTGTTTTACGCTTAGTTGCCATTTCTTACACTAAATACAATATAGTTTATGTACATTGTGATCAGTTTAAAATTTAATTAAAATTTATTAGAAAAATACCGAGATAATTTGTAAAAATTACACTAGTTTAGAAAACATTTCTTTGTAAAAATTTGAAATTAATTTCTTAACATAATATGTAGAATCATCTAATGAAAAATTAAAAATAGAAAATAAAGAGTTGTTAGGAATTAGAAACCTTTTGGCAATGTACCTTTAGAAGATTTAGGTGCTGTCTCAGCTGGTTTTGCTTCAAATCCTTTTGGTAGTGTACCTTTAGGTTTTGGAGCTGGTTTTGGAGCTGGTTTTGGAGCTTCTTTAGGTGGTTCTTGCTTTTTTTCTTGAACTGCTACACCTTCGACTGTCATCTGGACACCGCTAAATGTACCAAATGTTTTGTCTGTTGGATGATATGCCATTCTAGCTCTTGTTGCAAAGTATTGGTTTGATGGTTGTGCATAGCCAGCAACAATTGCTTTTTGATCATTCCAATTTGTTGTTGGAACTTTTCCTACAGGAGAGGTTCTTCTTACATAGTATCTGTTTGATACTGGAGAATAACCTGTAACACTTGCTCTGTACTTGTGAAAGTCAGTCATTGGTGCTGTATAGTATGCATCCTCTAGTGCTTCATTGAAAGTTGCTGGTAGTTGTTTTGCAGTCTCTGCTGGTTTTGGAACTTCAGCTGGTTTTGGAGCTGGTTTTGGTTCAGAGCCTTTTGGAAGAGTTGGCTTCTTTGCCTCTGCAGGTTTTGTTTCAGCTGGTTTGGCCTGAGCAGGTTTTGGTTCTGCTGGTTTGGCCTGAGCAGGTTTTGTTTCTGCTGGTTTGGCTTCCATTTGTGTAGATAGTTTTTCTAGTTTAGCTTCTAATTGGGCAATCTTGTCTTCAAGATTTTGTTTTGTTTGCTTTTTAGCAGCTGCCATTTAATGGAGATGAAGTTCTGGGGTTTATTTACATTTGGGTGATTATTATGAGTAAATTTGACCAAGTTTTATATGCAAAAGGAACTTAATTGCAGTTATGGATGATTTTGAAAAGGAGTATCCTGGATTTGATTGGAAAAATACACCTGCATACAAACACCCAGGAGGCAGGGATTGTCCATGCCCAAAACATGAATACATTCGAGAACAGATCAACTTTACAAAACAAGTAAACGAAAAGGGAAAAGAACCATCAAAAATTACTCTCAAATTTTGTCCAGATCACTACAAGGTCTACATTGAAGAGGTAATTCCCGCAATGCCATTAAAATACAAAATTCTAACAAAGATTGCACTAAAGGTTGGAGCAATCAAGGTAGAACAGCTAAAGTATATGGAATCAGAATTATGTTTTTACTGTAAATTTGGATCTGGTGGTCACGGAAAAAAGAACGAGTTACCACCTGTTCCATAAAAATTTCTATTCAGGACTAAGCAATATTTTTGGTTTGTTTGGAGTGTCATGATGACAGCGCTTTCCACATAATGGACAACGTTTTCTATCAAGAAAAATACATTGACAGATGTGAGAATCAAGATAGGCCTTGGCAGGTTTATTTGGTTCACCAGTACCATTACAGAAAGGACATTCAGAGCCTAAAAGTTCTATAACTCCATTTCCCTGACAAACGGCACATTTGTCCTCACTCATCACTTTACCTACCTAAACTGAGAATTAAAATGCATATGTTGAATTAGTTCCTGAAAAATTGAAAATTACTTAAATCCAGTTAAGCTTATACTTGTTCTCACTTCAGAAAATTTGTGACGATTGAAGGTATCCATGATTTCATATCAGAATTAGAAAAAAATGGAGAATTAAAAAGAGTCAAAACACAAGTCGACTCGAATTTAGAAATTGCTGAGATAATGAGAAGGCAAATGTATTCAGACGGACCGGCAATTCTTTTTGAAAATATTAAAGATTATGAAATGCCAATTTTGGCAAATGCATTTGGCTCTATGAAAAGATTAGAAATTGGTTTAGAAATGACAAACTTTGAAGAAATTGGACAACGAATTGTAGACATGACAAAAATGGATGTCCCATCAGGAATTCTAAATAAAATTAAAAAACTTCCTGAACTCTCAAAGATGGCAGAATCATTTCCCAAGCTTGAAAATAGTGGGCCTGTAACTGAAATTACATCTAGTACTGCATCATTTGATGATTTACCAATTATAAAATCATGGCCTGATGATGCAGGACGATTCATTACACTTGGATTAGTGGCTACGAACCATCCTGAAACCAAAGTGAGAAATCTTGGAGTGTATAGAATACAAATTGTAGATAGTACTCATGCTTTGATGCATTGGCAAAAACACAAACGAGGTGCGCATCATTCAGATATTTCAAAAGACAGGGGAGAAAAAATCCCGACTGCAATAATTATTGGAGGAGATCCTGCAACTATTTTTTCATCAATTGCACCAGTACCAGAAGGGCTTGACAAATACTTGTTTGCAGGAATTACAAGAAAGAAAGGAATCAAAATGGTCAAATGCAAAACAATCGATTTAGAAGTTCCAGCCAATGCAGAAATTATTTTAGAAGGTTATGTTGATCCGTCAGATCTAAGAGACGAAGGTCCTTTTGGTGATCATACTGGATACTATACTCCCGTTGAACCATACCCTACCTTCACATTAACAGGAATTATGAGAAGAAAAAATCCAATTTACGTAACTACTGTTGTTGGAAAGCCAATTCTTGAAGATGCATATATCGGAAAAGTAATTGAGCGCTCGTTTTTGCCACTAATTCGTATGTTTCATCCAGAGGTAGTAGATTTTTCCATGCCAGCAGCTGGATGGTTTCAGGGTTTAGCAATCATATCCATAAAAAAGAGATACCCAGGTCAAGCAAAAAAAGTAATGATGGGACTCTGGGGAATGGGGCAGCTGTCACTAACAAAGATGTTTGTCGTAGTAGATGAGGACGTTAACGTTCATGACATGAATGATGTCATTTGGGCCATCACCACAAGAGTAGATGCAGCACGAGATGTCATCATCATAAACAACACACCGACTGATACACTTGATCCTGCATCACCTCTGGTTAATCTAGGATCAAAATTAGGAATGGATGCAACACAAAAAACAAAAGAAGAAGGATACGAGCGAGAAATTCAACGTCAAGTCAAGGTGGATGATGAGACAAAGAGTATAGTAGATTCTAAGTGGTCTAGTTATGGATTATAGTTAATAAACAGAATTGTAAAAATTATCACGTTCTTCTACATCATATCCAATTTGATGAATTGCATCAACGATTATCTTTCCTGTCAATTCCGTAGAACGCGCTCCTGTACAAGATACAACTTCCTCTCCAATCAGTGTGCCTCCAAAATCATCAGCACCATATTGAAGTGCTAATTGAGCCATCCCAACTCCGTTTGTTAGCCAAGAAGATTGGATGTGAGGAATCAATCCATCAAAAACAAGTCTAGAGATTGCAATCATCTTTAGTAATCTAATACCTCCAGACCCGTGTTCTACAATGCCTTCTTCTTTCATTAGCGTATTATCAGGCTCAAAGTTCCAAGGGATAAAGGCCATGAATCCTTTGGTTTTTTCTTGCAGTTTAGTTATTTTATAAAAATGATCAACGATGTCTTGATTGTTTTCCACATGTCCATACATCATAGTTGCAGAACCAGGAATTCCCATAGAATGAGCTTCATCCATAATTCGAATCCAATCATCACTTGAAATCTTCTTTGGGCTAATGACATCTTTTACGGAATCTACTAGAATTTCTGCTCCTGCACCTGGAATAGATTGAAGGCCAGCATCTTTTAGTCTAGATAGAATTTCTTTTGTGGATGATTTTTCTACTCTTGCAATCATGTCGATTTCAGATGTAGAAAGACCATGAACTCCAACCATTGGAAATTTTTCTCTTATCATTTTAAAGGCATCTTCGTAATATTCAATTTTTAAATTTGGGTTATGGCCTCCTTGAATGAGAACCTGTCTAATCTTAAATAAATCCCATGCAGATTTCATACGAGCTTCAATTTGATCAAGAGTTAATGTGTACGAGTCTTCAGCTCCTGGTGGTCTATAAAATGCACAAAACTTACAATCAGTAATACAAACATTGGTATAATTTAAAATAATATTATTTACAAAAGAGGCTTTATTACCAAACTGTTTTTTTGTTAGATGCCCAGAAACTAAACCCATCAAAGAAACATCATCTGATTTTAAAAGTCGAAGACATTCTTCTGGAGTTGGTCTTTTTCCGTTTAGAGAATTTTCAAGAATGTCACCAATATCACTTTTGTAGAGTTGTTCAGTAGTTTGACTCAATTGACTTGATCACTGTCCTCTTTAATTTCTATTTAATCCTATATAGAAAAAACACATGAAAAATATCTAGCAAAAGGCTAATTTGTGCTCAAAAAATAAAAATAAACTTTAGAGATTCACGTTATTTTAAAAATGGTCGTGCAGTGGTGTACCCTACCCAAATTATTGATCTACTTAGGTAGTAAGATCAGATATAATGGTTCAGATCTGATGAATCTGTAATATTTCAAAAAAATGTTAATTTAAAGTATTAACGAGTTTACAAAAGAGATTACAGATAATCTCTAAAAAATAGAATACCCCCCTCCCCCACTTAGGCAGGAAAAACCCGACATAACCAGCGTTATGATCAAAGTATGATTTGTAGGAGAATAATTTTGCAAAATGTTTTTAGTTGTACTCAAAATATAAAAAATATGGATGAGGGACCAAAAGAGGTAATTGTTTTAGGAACCATCAAAGCAGGAATAAAATCCTTTAATAAAATTTCAAAAATAGCCAATACAGCTCCAAAAGAATTAGAAGGTGTTCTTGAAAAACTTGAGTCTAGAAAATTAATTGAAGTAAATGAAAAGAAAGGATTTTTGGGCATAAAGATAGAAATCAATATTACAGAAAAAGGAGAAAAAAATCTAGATAATCAAGTCAACGAGTTAAAAGGAAAATGGAATCAAATGACTCAACTTTACAAATTAGGAGATAAACAGGAACTTCAAAAATATATGGATGAAAACAAGATTTCTTTTAAACTAATGATATTTTTTGGAATACTTGACAAGGAGTTGTTTTCCATGATGTCTAGCATGATTGGAATGACCATGACTGACTTTATTTCTCCACAAGATATACCACAAGATATAGACAGTGAAGGAGGAATGGAAAAGCCCTGAAAATTGATTTGATGTTGTTATCTAATTTTAGAGTTTTTAACAGATCAATCGATGTTAATTTTATTTATTCCAATTACTGTTGTTTTATAAAATAACGCCTGCATCAGGTGCAAAAATGTAATTTGAAACGATAAATGTTATGTATTTTTACGAAAGCCTCAAAATAGTTTTTGATTAAAATAGCAAACACTATACTTTTTTTAATATTCTGTACCTGAGATTTGCACAATAACTTGCGTTATGACAGGGGTTTACTTGTTGGAAAACCTTTTTCTTATTCTTAAAAAAAAGAAATGTTGTGGGGAGTCTATTTACTATGCAATATACAGATTTTAAAAAGGAGGAATGGAAAATAACTCAAGGGACTCTGGTTATTTTTGAATCTTTGAAGGATAATTCTATAATCAAAATAACAGATATTGAAAATAAAATTCACAAGATGTCCTTTAGATTAGGAGGGAAATTTATTGTTGATAAAATTGAAGGGAAGTTCAAGCTTTTTTGGAATGATAAGGACTTGGTTTGACTCTTTATGGGCATAACCCTCCACTACCACATAAAATTCTCATCCTTCCCAAAAAATAATTTCAAATCAAAACTAATCTCAAATCCTTGCCTAAACGTTCCAAGATATTTTTAAGTAGGGTACAAAAAAGAGATTCACCCATGGTATCAGGTCATCAAATTAGACTAAATAGAATTTTAAGAAAAGGAAAGATGCTTTGCATTCCAATGGATCACGGTATTTCAAATGGACCAATTGAAGGTCTGGAAGACCCATTATCTGCTATTTACAAATGTGAAGGATCTGGCCTAACAAGCATAATTATCAACAAAGGAATCATCAAGGCATTACCAAGACCACCAAAAGTAGGAATCTTGGTTCATTTTTCAAGTAGTACATCATTATCAATGTCTCCTAATCGTAAGATGCTCACAGGAACCGTAAAAGAAGCATTACGTTTGGGTGCAGATGGTGTTTCACTTCATATCAATATTGGAGGAAAAGAAGAACCAGAAATGTTAGAACAACTTGGAATGACTGCAGACCAATGCCACAAATGGAATATGCCACTTTTGGCAATGATGTATCCAAGAGGAGAGAATGTAAAAGATCCTCATGATCCTGAAATTGTTGGACATGTTGCAAGGATTGGTGCTGAATGTGGAGCAGATATTGTTAAAACAGTGTATACAGGAGATATTGATTCATTTTCAAAAATTGTAAAAAGTACACCCGTACCGATTGTAATTGCAGGTGGACCAAAAGCCAAAACAGATTTGGAAATCCTTCAGATGACAGAAGATGCAATTACTGCAGGAGCCAAGGGAGTAACATATGGCAGAAATATTTTTGCACATAAAACTCCCGAAAAAATGGTTGAAGCTTTAGCAGCAATTATTTTCAGAAAAGAATCTGCAAAGGAAGCAATGAAAAAAATTGAGTAAAACTCGAGAATTAATAATTTCACCCAAAGTGTCTCAGACACAATTATCAAAATTTCTTCCACAATTAGAGGAAGAGGGAATCAAAATGATCTACCTTGACCCAAAAAAAATTGGAAAAACCAAAACAAAGCTTGAAACAATATTTCCATCCCCTAATGCTAAACACATAGTATTGGAAAAAGAGAATACAAAAAAACCAAGAGGAAAAAAAGCTGGTAGAAAATTTGAAATATTATCGAATAAAGATATTGAAAATGTTTTAACTTTTGCAAAAAAAGGGTTAGATTTTGTAATAATAGAGGTAAAGGATTGGAAGATAATTCCATTAGAGAATATAATTGCTAAACTTCACAAGATACATACCAAAATTTACGCTATTGCAAGAACTCCTGGAGAAGTGAGAAAAATGTTTTCTATTTTAGAGGTAGGGGTGGATGGAGTAATTTTCAGTGCATCATCAATTGGAGAAGTGAGAGAGGTCATGGTATATTTGGGAAGCAAAAGTTTTGATTTGAAAAAAGGAAAAATAATCGAGATTAAAGAGGTTGGAGATGGCGAAAGAGTGTGTGTAGATACTGCATCAATGTTACATAAAGGAGAAGGAATGTTAATTGGAAATAGATCAAACTTTTTGTTTTTAGTTCATAACGAGTCAGTTGGCTCTTCATTTACATCTCCAAGGCCATTTAGGGTAAACGCAGGAGCAGTTCATTGTTATACCTTATCTCCAGATGGAACAACAAACTATCTTTCAGAGGTGGAAACAGGCTCCGAAGTATTAATAATCAATTCAAAAGGAAAAGCAAGAAGAGCAACTGTAGGAAGATCAAAAATCGAAAGACGCCCAATGTTAATGATCAAAGCAGTGGCAGATGGAGAGATCGGAGGAATAATTGCTCAAGATGCAGAAACAATACGTTTTGTAAAACCTAATGGCCAACTTGTTTCAGTAACTCATCTCAAAAAAGGAGATGCAATAATGGTATATTCCAAAGCAGCAACAGGAAGACATTTTGGAATGGAAGTTGATGATGAATACATTTTAGAAAAATAATTAAAATGAAATACAAAACCTGTGTATCAATTGCAGAGACTACTCCTAAGAAACTCAAACAAACTCTAAAAATTGCTTTAAGAAAATCAGATTATGTAGAGATACGATTTGATTTTCTAAAAACAGAACAAATACCACAAGTTTTAGAGAATGTAAAAAAAGATCTAAAAAAAATTGTTTGTACATTAAGACCAAAATCAGAGGGAGGTAAATTTGCTGGAAATGAAAGAGAAAGAATATCAATTCTAAAATTAATTGCAGAATATAATCCGTTTTTACTAGATGTTGAATTTAACACAATTAAACAAGATAAAAAATTAGTAAAATATCTAAAAACGACAAAAACAAATCTATTGATTTCTGAGCATGATTTTAAAAAAACTCCTAATTTTACGGAATTAAAAAAGAAATTAAATCAAATGAGCAAATTTTCATCTAATGTAAAAATTGTAACCACCGCAAAATCAACTGATGATTCAACCAGAGTTTTACAATTATACAATAAAAAAGGAGAAATCAATCTTATTGCCTTTGCCATGGGATACTCGGGTAGAATTTCTAGAATTTTGAGCCTGTATCTAGGAAGCCCGTATGCCTATGTATCATTAGGAAAGCCAATAGCTCCAGGCCAGTTTAGCGTCGATGAAGTAAACAAAATCATTAATCTGAAAAAATAGATTTTATCGAATATCTCAATACAGATTAAACAAATCATGGAAATAATATCATGAGTTAAAGTTGAGAGTTTAAATCAATCATATTAACCAGAAAAAAAGATGTCAAAAACATTTGCAGTGATAGGAGATCCCATTAATCATTCGCTTTCTCCAAATATTCATAGTGCAGCATTTAGAGAATTAGATTTAGAGAGCTCCTACATTGCATACAGAATACCTAAAGAAGAATTAAAAGAAGGAATAGAATCACTGAAAAAAATAAAAATAGATGGATTCAATGTTACAATTCCTCATAAAGTAGAGATGATGAAATATTTGGATAAAATGGATGAGTCATGTAGCATTATTGGAGCTGTGAACACCGTAACAAACAATGAAGGAGTTCTAAAAGGTTACAACACGGACATGGATGGATTTTTAGATCCTTTTAAGAAAAAGGAAATAAAGATACAAGGCAAAAAAATCCTTTTACTTGGAGCAGGGGGAGCGGCAAGAGCTATTGTTGCCGGAGTTGCAAAAGAAAATGCAAAACACATTACAATTGCAAACAGGACACTTGTAAAATGCAAATAATTTGGCACAGTTTGCAAATAAAATTGGGCTTACTGCAGATCCCATAACTATTGAAAAAGTTGGAAATAATTTACAAAATTATGACATAATAGTAAATGCTACATCCATCGGACTAAAAAATGAACCTAGTCCTATTTCTTTTGAATCAATTAAACCAGAAACAATTGTTTATGATATTGTATACATGCCAATGAATACTGATTTTTTAAAGAAAGCAAAGGAAAAAGGAGCTAAAATTATTTATGGTTACGAGATGCTCCTAGGTCAAGCAGTAAGGGCCTTTGAGATCTGGCACGGCATAGAAGCACCTTATAATGCCATGAAAAAAGCCCTGTTAGGAGGCGTATAATGGCAAAAGTAAAAGCTGTAGTTCATGGAGCAGTGTCACTTGTAAATGCTATAGCAAACAAAAGAGGAGCGACTTTAGGCATTTCTCTTGCAGTTGAGGCTATAATTGAAACAAGCCCAGGAAAAGGTATCATCATTCAATCTAAAAATAAGACCATTAGTTCTAGATTAATTAATAAAACCGTAGAGAAGATTTTAACAAAAAAAGAATTAGAGCAAAATAAAATCATAGTAAGTTTGGAATCAGATATTCCCACAGGATATGGATTAAAAAGCTCTAGCGCGATATCCTCAGCAGTTGCTCTTGCATGTGCAAAAATATTCAAACAGAAATTTACAGACCAACAAATTTTACTTGCAGGAGTAGATGCATCAATAGAATCCAAAGTAAGTATCACAGGGGCATATGATGATGCATGCTCGTGTTATTTTGGAGGATTTAATGTTACAGATAACGCCAAGAAAAAAATAATCCGCTCCGAAAAAATTCCTTCAAATTTAATGGCAGTAATTTTTATCCCTAAAAATAGAAAACGTGGAAATGTTAAAAATTTGAAAACACTATCATCTGTTTTTGATAATGCATGGAAATCAACAAAGAATGGAAATTATTGGGAAGCAATGATAATCAACGGGTTAGCAACATCAACAATATTAAACTCAGATCCAAAGATTATTACAAATCTTCTTGAAAAAGGTGCAATAGCTGCATCAATTTCTGGAAATGGTCCGGCAATAGCTGCAATTGTAAAAAAAGAAAATGAGCAAACTGTAAAAAAAGTTTTTTCCTCCTTGGATGGAAGTATAATTGTTTCAAAAGTAAATAACAAAAAAGCTGAAGTATATGAGTTGTAAAGTAGAAAAATCAAAACTATCAGGAAATCTGATTTGTCCTCCAAACAAGAGTTATACTCACAGAGCTATTTTTCTTGCGTCCCTGGCAGGAAATAACAGTAAAGTGGATAATGTTTTATTTTCAGCTGATACTTATGCTACAATTAATGCATGCAAAAACTTTGGAGCCAAAATTGAGAAAGAAAATTCCTCAATTATAGTTAAAAAATCAATAGGAGAAGGCATTTTTGTGCCTGAAATTAACGCAGAAAACTCAGGTACCACAATTAGAATAGCCTCAGGAATTGCCAGTTTATTTTCTGAAGAAACCACCTTAACTGGAGATTCTAGCCTGCAAAAAAGACCAATGCAGCCTTTGTTAAATGCTTTAGAAAGTATTGGAGCAAAATGTTCTTCAACTGATGGTAAACCTCCAATAAAGATAACAGGAAAGATTAGAGGTGGAGATGTAACAATCCCTGGTAATTTTTCGAGTCAATTTATTTCAGCGTTATTGATTAGCGCACCATTAACAGAAAAAGGAGTGAATTTAGTAATTGAAGGAAATTTGGTATCAAAGCCATATCTTGATGCAACAATTTCAACCATGAGACATTTTGGAGTTACCGTTCAAACATTAATCCCATACAAAAGATACAACATCACACCTCAAATTTACAAACCCTCAACATTTACAGTTCCAATTGATTTTTCAAGTCTTGCCTTACTTTTATCAGCAGCAGTATTATGTGGAGAAAATTTTGTAATCCATGGAAGTATAGGAAATTTACCGCACGGAGATGAGGTATTTATTGATATTTTAGAACAGATTGGTGTTAAAGTAACTATCGAGGATGATAAAATATCAATACAATCTCCTGAAAAATTAAATGGAGGAAGATTTGATCTTAGTAACTCTCCTGACTTGCTTCCTCCTCTAGCAATATTATCTTTGAAGACATCAAATCCAATTGAAATTGTCAATGTAAAACATGCCAGATTAAAAGAGACAGATAGAATTTCAATAGTAGCAAGGGAGTTGGTTAAGTTAGGAATTAGAGTGGAAGAAAAAGAAGACGGATTAATTTTGAATATGACAGATAATATCAAAGGTGGGACTTTGAATGCAGAAAATGATCATCGATTATTCATGGCATTTTGTATTGCTGGAATGTATGTAGGGGATTGCACAGTTACAGATCCTGAATCTGTTAAAGTATCATATCCAAATTTTATTGAAGAGATGAACAAAATAGGGGCAAAAATTTCAATTCAATAATTAGGATTTTAAAGAAATTGTTTAAAGAGATTAAATGGCGCGACCCTGTATAGAGTGAAAAGCTTTCTCCTCACCCAAAACGCCTTTGCGTTAACAGCATGTATTTTTCGCAGGGCCGCGCAAATTATTCATTAGAATTTGCACGTTTTATCATATTATATATGGTATATTATAATATTTAAGATTTATTTGAAATTATTTGATTAATTAATAATAAATAATATAATTTTTACAAAGACCATAAAAATAATTTCAAGATCAATTAAGGATCAATCAAATTTTTTGTATTTTCCTAAATGAGGAATTATAAACATCGCCAAACAATCATAGAATATTGTCAGGAAATTCTATTGGGCAACGTCTAGTATTAACCAGTTTTGGGGAGAGTCATGGAAAATCAATTGGGGCGGTTTTGGATGGATGTCCTGCAGGATTAGAAATTGATGAAAAAGAAATCCAAAAAATGCTAGATTATAGAAAGCCAGGAACTTCCATTATCACAACTCAAAGAAAAGAAGGCGACAAGGTAGAAATTATTTCTGGGGTATTTAGAGGATTTACAACGGGAGCTCCAATTACTATGGTGATTTGGAATGCTGATCAAAAATCTCGAGATTATGAAAATTTAAAAACCAAACTGCGACCTGGTCACTCAGATTATCCAGCCATGGTAAAGTATAATCATTTTAATGATTATAGAGGAGGAGGCAGATTTTCAGGAAGATTAACTGCAACTCATGTTATGGGAGGAGCAATTGCGAGAAAACTTCTCAAAGTCACTTTGGGAATTGAAACTAATTCATATACAACACAAATAGGCAAAGTTAAGTTAGAGAAAGAATTTGATAACAAAATAATAAAATTAATTTACAAAAATGATGTTAGATGTCCTGATGAAAACATTGCAAAAAAAATGAAGGCAAGTATTTTGAGTGCAAGGAAAAAAGGAGATTCGCTTGGAGGAATAATTGAATCAATCACCACAAATGTTCCAGTGGGATTAGGAGAACCAATTTTTAGTTCGTTAGAATCAGACTTGAGCAAAGCAATTTTTTCAATTCCATCTGTAAAAGGAATAGAATTTGGTTCAGGATTTGAAGGTTCAAAATTATTTGGTTCTGAAAATAATGATCTGTATACAATCAGTAGAGGAAAAATTGTTACAAAGACCAACAACTCTGGAGGAATATTAGGTGGAATTTCAAATGGAATGCCAATTACAATGAGAATTGCATTTAAACCTGCATCATCAATTGCCCAAAAACAAAGTACTGTTGATATTAAAACTAAAAAGATTACAACTTTACAAGTTCAAGGAAGACATGATCCTTGTGTTGTTCCAAGGGCACCACCAGTAGTAGATTCTCTGGTGGCATTGACAATAGCGGATCACGCTCTTTTAGCAGGAAAGATTAAGCCTGTATTATAAAAAAATGTCTGATATTAACGAACTTCGTAGTGAAATGGACGAGATCACTATTGAAATGATAAAGATGTTAAAGACAAGGACAGGAATTGCAAAGAAAATTGGAGAAATTAAAAAAAATACTGGAAAGGTAGTTACTGATGAATCAAGAGAAGATAATTTACGACTTAAAATTATTTCATTGTGCAAAGAACTTGATTTTGATGAAACAATTGCCACAAAGTTTTTGAATTTCCTTCTAAATGAATCTGTAAAAGTACAGTCCACCAACAAGCAAACACATCTATCTATATTTCTTAAAGCAAAATCACTTGAATTAGAAGGAAAAAAAATAATTCATATGGAAGTGGGTGAACCAGATTTTTTACCGCCACCAATTGTTAAAAATGCGCTAGGAGAAGTTTATGATAAAGGATTTTTCAAATATGGTCAAGCAAAAGGAATTCCTCAATTTAGAGAAGCTCTTGCACAACACGTGTCAAAAAAATTCAAAGTAAATATTAAACAAGAAAATATTATGGTTAATCCAGGAGCAAGATTTGGAATTTTTACTGCAATTAACACTTTACTTAATCCAGGAGATGAATTAATTGTCATTGAACCTGCTTGGCCTGCATACAAAGATTGTGCACTGTATGCAGGAGTAAAAGTAAGAACAATCAATACAACTTTAGAAGGAAATTGGGAACCATCCATATCCCAGATAGAACAAACAATCAATTCCAATACAAAGATGATTGCTTTAAACTATCCAAACAATCCTACTGGAAAAATTCTATCTAAAGAATTACAAGATGAAATTGTTGATCTAGCAATAAAAAATAATCTATACATACTTAGTGATGAAATTTACTCTCAATATGCATATGCAAATTGGACAAGCATACTATGTTATAATTATAAAAAAAGTATAGTTACTCAATCATTTTCAAAATCTCATGCAATGACAGGATTTAGAATTGGATATACTATTGCACATCAAGATATTATAGATAAATTATCAAAATTTGGGGCGCTGTGCCTTACCAGTGTTTCAGAGCCGGTTCAATACGTAGCCATGAGAGCACTAGAGGCAGATACCACAGATAATACTAATACAGTACAGCGGAGATTAGAGTTATTGGCAAGAAAAGCAAAAGAAATGAACCTTGATTTCATGGTTCCAGATGGAGCAATGTACATTTTTGCTAAAGTTAATCAGGAGGGATTTGACGGAGTACAATTTGCAAATAGTCTTTTAGATAAAGGCCTGGCAGTTGCACCTGGAGAAGGATTTGGTAATTACAAAAAATTTATTAGATTATCAGCATGTCAAGATGAAGAAATACTAACAGACGGAATGAATATACTAACCGGATATGTGAGAGGTAATCAATGAAGAAATCAATTACAATTATTGGTGTAGGGGGACAAATGGGCCAATGGTTTTCAAAATATTTTGCTAGTAAAGATTTTCAAGTAACTGGATGGGACGAAGAGAATAAAATTAAAGGAAAAGACATCATACAAGGAAGTTCTTTAGTTGGTTCCATCCTTAAAGCAGATTATGTAATCTTGTGTACTCCCACAAGAAAGACTCCAGAAATTATTAGATTAATTGCAAAAGAAATGAAGAGAGGAACATATCTAATTGAAATCTCCTCCGAAAAAACAAAGGCAGTGTCATCATTAGCAAAGATGCCTGCAAAAATTAATCCTATATGTATTCATCCCATGTTTGGTCCAGGTATTAAAAATATCAAGGGGCAAAATATAATATCAGTTCCTGTAAAAGATGCTAAAAAAGAATTGACCGTTGCAAAATCACTTTTTGAAGGAGCAAATTTTGTAACCATTGATGCAACTGAACACGATAAAAAAATTGCCGTAATATTAGGACTGACTCATCTCATGAATCTTGTTTTTGCCAATATAATTTCAAAAGATGAAAAAATGGCCCTAACAGAAAAAATGTCTGGAACTACATTTAGAGTTCAGAAAACTCTTGCAGAAAGCATAATGACAGAATCTCCAGAATTAATTGAAACAATTATTGCAAATCCAGAGATTCGAAGAGTTGCAGAAGATCTGTGGAAGGATGTAGGCAGACTTCTTACGGCTGTTCAGGAATCAAAAACTGAGGAAGTCATTAGTTACATCAAGGCATGCCAAGAAAGACTTTCGGCTAAAACTGATCTAGATGCGTCCTACAAAAAATTAACCAAAATGGTAAATGCTGTTGAGAAGAAATAGCAAGAATGCGCTCTACAAAAATAGTTACATCATTCATCAAAGATAATGATAAATTTCTTTTTCTAAAAAGAAGTAACAAAGTAAAAACTATGAAGGGGTTATGGGCAGGCGTTAGTGGAATAATCGAAAACAATGAAGAACCGTTAAGGAGAGCAAAAATTGAAATATTTGAAGAATTGGGAATAACTGAAGATAAAATTAAATTTCTAAAATCATCTTCAGAAATGAAAATTCATTCTCCTCAATATGAAAATCATGAATGGAAAGTTTTTCCATTTTTGTTTGAAGTAAAAAATCCAATAATTAAATTAAATTGGGAAAATTTCGAATATACATGGGTTACGATTGATGAAGTAAAAAACTATGAAACAGTTCCAAGCATTGACAAAGTTTTATTCAGTTTGTTGTAGTTTTTCTTTTTCATATTTTCTTTGTTGAGGAAGCATTATGTAGACACAGGCTCCTCCACACATGGTACATGGGACATTGTTTCCAGGATGTTGTCCTGTTCTACTATGAATTTTTGCTGCTTCTTCAGGATCAATGGATAATGCTAATTGTTTCTCCCAGTCCAGAGTTCGTCTTGCTTCACTCATTGCAATATCCCATTTTATGGCTTTTTCACGTATTTTTACAAGATCGGCAGCATGAGCTGCAATTCTATAGGCAATCAAACCGGCTTTTACTTCATCTACATTGGGTAACGCGAGATGTTCAGATGGAGTTAGATAACATAAGAGATCAACCCCTTCACTAGCAGACACTGCGGCACCAATTGCACTTGCAATGTGATCATGACCTGATGCAACATCAGTTACCAAAGGACCCAAAACATAGTATGGAACATCACCTATGAGTGACTTTGCTAGTCTGACATTTGCAGCCACTTCGTTTAATGGAACATGTCCTGGACCCTCTATCATTACCTGAACATCTTTTTCATGAGCCCTTTTGGTCAAATCAACCATGTTTATCATCTCTTGAACCTGTAATTCATCATGAGAGTCAAGAATGGAGCCTGGCCTTAATGCATCACCTAAGCTAAAAGTAACATCATATTTTCGTGCTAGTTCCAACAGATAATCATAATGAGTAACATAGGGATTTTCTTTATCATGCTTGAGCATCCAAGCTGCAGTTAAGGTACCACCTTTGCTAACAACACCCCCATATCTTTGAACTTTTAAGATTCGTTTTGCGATATCTTTTGTAATTCCACAGTGTATTGTGGTATAATCAACACCATCTTTTACATTATTTTCAAAAGCCTTTAGAAAATCATCTTCAGTTAAGTTTAATGGGTTTTTGTGAACTTCAACACCGTAATTATAAGCCTCATAAATTGGAACAGTACCAAAAGTGATAGGGGCTTCCTCTAACAAAGTTTGTCGGATTTTTTTTACATCTCCACCGTCGCTTAAATCCATTATAGTATCTGCATGGTATTTTACAGCAATCTTTACTTTTTCAATTTCTTCTTCAAGATTTACATTTAGGGTAGAGGTTCCAATGTTTACATTTACTTTGGTTTTTAGCCCCTTACCAATTCCCACATTGTGAATTTTCTGTTTGCGTTCATTATTGCTTGGAATTATTATTGTACCACGGGCTATTTTTGGAATTAGCCAATCAAGTGTGACGTCTTCATCCTTGGCAACTATCTTCATCTCATCTGTGGCAACACCTCTACGTGCTGCACTCATTTGAGTAGTCATAAACAAGCTATGTCATAACCTGATTTAAACAATAGTGAAAATCAAAATAAACTCTGATCGGCAAGAAAGAAAGACCGTATTATAATAATGAAAATGATCGATCTTATATGTTAGAAAATCCATAAAGTGCCCAATGAGAACAGTTAGAGAATGCAAACACTGTGGAAGAGAGTTCCAAAGTATGAAAGAAGATTTTTGCTCAAATGATTGTCTCCAACAAATATCATAAATCAGCATAGTCAAAAAATGCATTTGTATGTGTATTTTATAAAAATCTCAGCAAGTAATCATCTAAAATGTTCAAAAAATATTCAAAGCGAGCCTATGAGAAATTCAAATTAAAGAGAATTTAAAATTTCTGTGCATATCAAAAAAAATTTTCAAAATGTAATGTTGGAGTAATTTATTTGATAATAAAGCAAAGTAGGGCATCATTTTGGGGGACTCCATGTTTCCTCAATTACATAATCATCAATATTTTTAAAAACAAAATATTTTTTTCCGCACTTAAAACACTGCCAAAGAAACTTTTCTTGAATTTTTGTCTGGTATTGCATTGGCAACATGCAAGAGGTACATTGAATTTCTTCTGGCAGATCTTGAATCAAAGGAGTTTTTTTAATCAAACTAAAAAGAACATATGCTTTTTACTATAAATCTCATTTTGTAAGAAAATTGAATTGTGTATTAGTCACAAGATGTAAAAGTTCAATATTATGAATAAAGATAAACAAATTAGGACAAGTTTTAGAAAAATATCATGAATTTACTTTCAATTGGAGGATCTGATCCTTCTTCAGGAGCAGGAATTCAAAGCGATGTGAAAACCTTTGCATCATTAAATGCATTTGGCTTGACTACAATTACAGCAATAACGGGTCAAAACACTTCAAAATTTGGAATGGTGCAACCAGTTTCAAAAACAATTTTAAAAAATCAGTTAGATTCGATATTTTCAGATTTTAAAATAGATGGAATCAAAATTGGAATGGTATACAATTCAGAAATAATTAAAACAATTTACCATGCATTAAAGAAATATTCTATCCCAATAATTGTGGATCCTGTTATAAAATCAACTACAGGTGGAAATCTAATTCAGAAATCAGCAGTTGAAGATTTCAAAAAATATTTGATATCGATCGCAACAGTCATTACTCCAAATAAATTTGAGGCTGAATTTATCTCAAAAAAGAAGATAAATTCAAAAAACTCTCTTCAAAAAGTTGCTAAAATCATTCAAGATATGGGAGCCAAAAGTGTTGTAATAACTGGATTAGAATTAAAAAAAAATACATGTCAGATTTTGTAATGACTGAAAATCAAGATTTTATTGAAAATAAAAAGATAGAAACATCAACCACGGTAGTGGTTGTAATTATTCTGCATCCATGTTATTTTCATTGGCTCAAGGTAAATCAATATTAGAATCAGCAAAATTTGCACAGAAATTTACATTAGATTCAATTAAAGGTGCACAAAAAATTGGAAAAGGAATAACCATTACTCACAAAAAAACGGATCAGTGTTATTCTGAATTATCTAATGCAATAGACAAATTCATAGAGATTAAAAATATTTCTCAACAAATACCAGAATGTCAAACAAATTTTGTATTTTCAAAAAATTCACCCAAGTCAATTGGAGATATTTTAGGAATTTCTGGAAGAATTGTAAAAACAGGAGATAAGGTAACAAAAGTAGGTAATTTGGAATACGGAGGATCAAAACATGTTGCAACTGCATTACTTGCAATGAATAAAAAATTTTCTCATATTCGCTCTGCAACAAATCTTAAATTACAAAAAGAAACAATTATCAAATTAGAAAAAAATAACTTTACAGTAAAAAATTATGATAGAACAAAAGAGCCCAAATCAATCAAAAGAAAGGAAGGATCATCAATGGATTGGGGAATAAATAAGGCACTAAAAGGTTCAAAAGAACCTCCAGATGCAATATTCCATGAAGGAGATTTTGGAAAAGAGCCAATGATAATAATTTTTGGAGCAACTCCTGATTCAGTTATTAAAAAAATTTCTAAAATTTTTTCATGATTAAAGAATATTTCAAATCTACACACACGAACATAAATAGTGAAAAATAAAAGAAAATTTGTGAAAGCAGTTATTTTGGCAGGGGGTCTAGGTACAAGACTACAGCCCTATACCACATTTCTACCAAAACCTATGCTGCCTTTAGGTGAAAAACCCATTCTAGAACATCTAATTGAGTGGTCTAAGAAAAATGGAGTAAAATCATTCGTACTTTGTGTAAGCTACCTAAGAAGATCAATTGAAGATTATTTTGAAGATGGAGAAAAATTTGGAGTGAGTATAGAGTATGCCACATCTAACAAGCCTCTTGCAACAGCTGGTCAGTTAAAGACTGCAGAAAAATTCATTGATGATACTTTTGTTTGTATGTATGGAGATTCAATATATGGTTTTAATTTACGCAATATGATAAAACAACATAAACTAAAGAAATCTTTTGTTACAATGAGTTTAAAAGAATACAAAACCAATTTACCATACGGCGTAATCGAAATTTCAAAAAACAATAGAGTTACAGCATGGAATGAAAAACCAGAAATAAAAGCAAATATCAACATGGGATGCTATGTCATGGAGCCAAAAATTATGAATTTTATTCCCAAAAATAAGCCATATGGAATGGATAGTGTAATTAAAAATGCAATGTCAAAGAAAAAAGTTATTGATAGTTTTATCAGTAAAAATGGATTCATAGATATTGGAAACAAGGAATCATATGAGAAAGCAAATCATGAATATATTCAAAAGCTTGGAAAAATATAGTTAAAAATGAATAACATCATAATTAAAGAACTCCAAAAGGAAGATCTGTGGAAGGGATTTTTAACCACATTGGACTCTCTTCGTCAAACAAGCAACATTGAAAGAAATACTGCAGAGAAGATTTATGATAAAATTGAAGATAATCCCGACCACATCATTGTTGTAGCATTAATAGATGAAAAAGTGGTAGGAACTGCCACTCTTTTACTAGAATTCAAATTCATTCACAACGGCGGTATTGTGGGACATATTGAGGATGTAGTAGTAGATAAAAATTATCAAGGACAAAAGATTGGCGAAAAAATTATCAGACATTTACTAGAAGTTGCAAAAACGAAGGGATGTTACAAAACAATCTTAGATTGTGTTGATGAAGTAAAACCCTTTTATGAAAAAATAGGATTTAGGCACAATGCAAATGCATTAAGATTTGACCATAACTAGTAATATTCTTTTTTTTGACGTTTAATTTTTATTTTTAACAAGGAAGCACCAACCACCATAACAGGGATTGATAAGACCATGAAGAGAATAGGGGTAAAAGTGACCATGTCTGATAAAAAGTGATCTTCTATTTTATCAACGAGAGTGAAAGTGTATGCCATTCCAACAAGCATGACAACTCCGCCTGCAATTATTAAATATCCTATAGGTTTTGAACCATAACGTCTAGACATCAAATATGAAAGACCCGCCATAAGTCCTGCTGGTGCAACACCAATTGAAATGAACTGAAGGATTTTTGGAGTTGCATCAAAGTCTAATCCAAATTTAAAATCTTCTGGAACATCTGTCATAAATATGTAAATTGAAATCATTTCTCCAACAAACATGAAAAATAAAGCTAAACTAACAACTGCAACCCATTTTTCAATTCCCATTACATTTACAAAATCTGGTTAATAAATAAACCATTCAAAAAATTAGATAATGCCCACCAAATTGGCCAATTCTTTTCTAGAAGCAGCTCCGAGCTTTTCAGCAGCCTGTTCTGGAGAAATATCATTTAAGAAAATTCCGTATCCACGCTCTAACCCAGACCAAGCTTTTGTTATTGGATAAATTTCAATATGCCAGTGAATCTGTCGACTATTTTTCTTTTCAGGAGACAGATGAAATACCATATTATATGAAACATTTTTGATTGTTTTTGATAATCCGCCTAATGTTGATCTTAAGATAAGTGATAGATCATTGATTTCCTTTTGGGTAATTTTAGCAAAACTAGTAGTGTGTTTTTTTGGAGTTATCCAAAATTCATAAGGGTAGGATGGGGACCATGGACAAAATGCGATAAACCCCTCAGTTTGGAGTACTTGTCTAGCACTGCTAGTTTCAACATTAATTGTTTGGCACATTACACATACCCCTTTTTCATTTAAGATGTTATGAGATGCTTCTGCTTCAGATTCTATTATTGGTGGAATTGTTGAAAAAGTAACTAAATTCAAGTGAGGATGAGGATTTTTATTTCCAGCTTCCTCGCCTTGATCACCATAAATTGAAACATAGGTAACTCCTTTTTGGGTGTAAAGCCATCTTAATCGGTCTTGTACAACCACTAGAACGTTTGACCATTGTTCAGGATCTATTGTTGCAAAAGTATCTTTTTGTTTTGGAGAAGCTACAACTACATAATGATATCCGTATGATGGTTCGCTATAATGAGGTTTATCGCTGTATGAATTTTCAGCATCAATTGAAACAATGGGATTTTTACTTTCAAAAACTCTAATGGACCAATTTTTGACATATTCATCTTCATTATCTTGAAGACGTTGTAACATTCCATCTTTTGCAACCAAAGAAAGGACAGAGGGATTTGTCATAGATTCATTACCAGGAGCAAATGGCATTTTTTTTGGGTCAACTACTTTATCGACTTTTTTTGAAATGATCATAAAACGTTCAGAAACATAATCCTTTCTCATATCTCCCATAATTTCTATTGGCAGAAAACGTGTGTTAAAATGTTTACTGAGATCTAAACTTTTAAAAAATATTTGAAATTATGAAGTTAGAACAGTAAGAAAATAGAAATTTTCATTAAAAAGTTAGAAATGGGTAATTAAAATTTCTAAATACAATCAACATTTTCTTGAATCACTGATCGCAGTTTTGTATGCAAGCTTTAAAGGAGACTGTAGAAGTTGAAAAATCGAAAAGCAGTATGGATAATTCTGATGTTCATATGGTTTATGTTCTATTAGACGGAGTGGGAGATTTGCCACACCCAGATTTAGATGGAAAAACTCCACTTGAAGCAGCAAATACACCATATCTTGATAAAATTGCAAAAAACGGCACAATAGGAGAAGTAATCTCTGTTGGAAAAGGAATTGCTCCAGAATCAGATATAGCAGTATTCAACATGCTAGGATACAAGTTCCATCATTCAGATTATGCCGGAAGAGGGGTAATTGAGGCAATAGGGGTAGGTATTGATTTTAAAGATGGGGATTTAGCTTTGAGAGGGAATTTTTCTACATTGAATGACGAAGGAGTGATTATCGATAGAAGAGCCGGAAGACAGATAGAAAAAGAAGATGCGCAAAACATTGCAAAAGAGATTGAAAGTAAAGTAAAATTCTCTCACCCAAATTCGTCAGTTGTAGTAGCACCTACTATTGGACATCGGGTCACAGTTAGAATAAGATCATATGGATCTAAACTATCCTCAGAGATTACTAATACAGACCCAGCATATGCTAGAGTCGATGGAATGGGAGTTGCCAAGGCCGTTGGAGATTTTATGCGAATTGAAAAATGTCTTCCCTTAGAAGAATCAGAAGATTCAAAAATTGCATCTAATTTGGTCAATGAATTCACAAAACAATCTTTGCAAATAATGAAGGAAAGTGTTGTAAATCAAAAAAGAGAAAAAGCAAACCAAAAAAAACTAAGTTGCATATTGCTACGTGATGCTGGAAACAAATATCCCAATGTCATCCCAATCAATGAGAAATACTCTATGAAATTTTCTTGTATCGTAGATATGCCAGTAGAATTGGGAATTTCAGATGTTCTTAAAATGCAAGCTTTTGAAGCAGGAGGATTGACAGACTATGAAGAAAAAGCAAGAGTTGCAGCAAAGGCAATGGAGACTCAAAATGCAATTTATGTACACCTAAAAGGCCCAGATGAATTTGGCCATGACGGAGATGCAATAGGAAAAATGAAAAACATTGAGGAAATTGATCAGCGATTTTTCAAAACGCTGTTAGAAAATATTGATTCAAGTAAAGTTACAATAGTAATTTCTGCAGATCATTCAACTCCATGCATTAACAAGGGTCACAGTGATGATCCCGTGCCAGTTTTAGTTTCAGGTGATTTAATAAAAAATGATGGAACAACTAGAATGACTGAAGAACAAGCTAAACAAGGGAGTATTGGATTGTTGCAGGGTGCAGATGTAGTCACAACTGCTCTTAATTTAATTAAATCTCAAATATAGTTAGAGTTTTAGACTTTTGCATATCAATAATCTTACTTCTAATCAAATCAACATCTATGTTATGATACATGGTGGGAGAAGTGCCAAGTTTTTCTAAAGCACGTCCAAGCATTCCAAGACCAATCAAATAATCATTTTTTTGAGAGTGAGCAAAAGCTACAGCCAACAAAATAATTCCTTGGACCAATTCTTTTTCTCGACCATTACACTCCTTCCAAACACCCTCAAAGGCCTCATGGCATTCCCAAAATCTTTCGTTGTTGAAATAAAATATCCCATCTTTAATGCCAGTTTCTTTTACTATTTTTTCTTCAACAATGTGCCGTGCATTATCTAGTTTACCAATAGAACTTAATTTGTCTATCAGCAAATCTAATTTTTCTTTTTCAACTTCAACATCAAACTCTACAAACTTGCTTGCCACTCGAACAACACGAACTGATGCATTCATGTCTGAGCAAAGTTCTCTAGCTTTGTAGACAAGTTTGCGGGAGTCAGATGGTCTAAATGCATCATTTTTTAGATGTAACATGTATCTAGCCATATGACTAATCATCAGTTATTTCATAAATTTGTTCTTGGTTTTCACTCAAGATTTATATGAAATGTGAAGAGGATTTTCGATACATGTCTTTAATCCAGACCATTAGCGATATAAATAATACATTTCTTTCCAGAAGAGAAATCACCTGTAATTTTACAGGATTAGCTGGAAAACTGAAAAAACTTGAGGCAGTAGACATGATTACTAAAGAATTCAGTTTAGGTGAGAAAGTTATCATTCCAATTAGGTTAAAGAATCATTCAGGCAAATCAATAATCACTGGTACATTCTTTGTTTATGATGATGAAGGATTAGCAAAAAAACACATTAATCCAACCATATTTTCTAGATTAGAAAAATTAAAAGCTAAACAGGCTGAAGCTGAAAAAGTAGAAGAAAAACCAGCTGAAGAAGCAAAAGCAGAGAAATCAACTCCAGAAGCAAAAGCAGAGAAATCAACTCCAGAAAAATCTAAAGAGGAGAAATCAAAGTAATGGCAGGGAAGAAGGGTTCTAGTCCCAGTATTTTCAAGTATTTCAAAATCGATGGCGATAAATTAACAAGAAATAAAAAAAATTGCTCTAGATGTGGAAAGGGAGTTTACATGTCAGTACACAAAGACAGACGCACTTGTGGAAAATGCGGATTAACAGAGTTTATCCAATAAGAAAAAATAATTTATAAAACGATAATCTTTACAAAATAATTAGAAGGTTTTACAGTAAACCACATAAACAATTTAAAATTCAGTCATAATCAAAAAGATTACAAAATGTAAATATACCAAAAAGGAGAATTTTAGAATTATCGATGGAAACTAGATGCCCACGTTGTAATTGTCTTCCTTCAGAATGCATAGATAGTCAAACTCCATATGATTGTCCAAAAT
>PVMK01114880.1_pt1 | contig 24674 bp, 17 predicted proteins | sample 1853481 | NCBI WGS metagenome assembly PVMK01 (sample SAMN08533507, study PRJNA380276) | Marine sediment metagenome, whole genome shotgun sequencing project.
CGGCGGCTGGCACGGCCAGCGCCGCTTCAACTGGGTGATCGGGCTGGCGCTGCTGGCCTTCGTGCTCGCGGCCAACTTCACCGGCTACCTGCTGCCGTGGGATCAGCTCGCCTATTGGGCGGTGACCATCTGCACGAGCATGCTCGGCTACGTTCCCTGGGTCGGCGGGTGGTTGCAGGGGGTGGCCCGCGGCGGTCCCGAGATCGGTCGCGCAACGCTGGTGATTTTCTACGCCTTCCACACCACCCTGATCCCGGTTGCGCTGGTTCTGCTGATGGGATTCCACTTCTGGCGGGTGAGAAAGGCGGGTAGCCGGTGAAGTTGGCCGCTAAGATGAAGGCCAGCAGCGCCAGACCGATCACCCAGTTGAATCGGCGCTGCCCGTGCCAGCCGCCGGTGAAGAAGACCCGCAACATGTGGGCGAGTACCACCGCGACCAGGATGTTGGCGCTCCAGTGGTGAATATTGCGAACGAGGCCGCCAAAGAGATACGAGCTTTCGAGACCGGCCACACTCTCATACGCCAGGTCCGGCGTGGGTTCGTAGACCAGGATCATCAGCACCCCGGTGGCGACCATCAGCCCGATCAGCACCAGAGAGGAACCGCCGAGGCCGAAGGTGTGGGTGTATCGGAGCGTGCTCCGCCGCACCCGCACCGGACGCAGATGCAGAACGAAGAAGTCGAGAATTGTCTTCCGCCGCTCACGCTCAGTGTGTGGCACGATCGGCCGGGGAAAGACGGAACGCCACACGTCAGTGAAGAATCCCCGACGGCCGTGGTCATGCTCCGGAGCTTGGGGTTCCACGTCTGACATCCCGCCGAATATAGCCCACACTCCCAAGAAACTCTGGAGTTTCTCAGGAGAACAGCCTGGTTCCGACACAGTTCATTCAATATGTGCAGCCGAGACGGCTGCGCCACAAAACCGACCCGGAGACCTTGCTGACGGTCTGCGACCGTCGCAGCGCCACGCCGTGTTCACGGGTGGGAGCATCGTCGGCTCGTTGCTACAATGACCGACCGACACGACACCCGGCTGATTCGGCGCCGGCGTGATGAGTAGTGGGCGATGGGAGAACGCTGATGACACCTCTTGATGACAAACGCAGCGACGGTGCAGCTCCGGAGGGTGACGACACCGAGGAGACCCATCTTCTCGATCACGGTCCATCCGGGGACCAGGGTTCAACTGAGTACGTCGAACCCCATGAACGGACCGACTGCGCCTCCGGCAATCGTTACCTGATCGGCGAGACCTTAGGTGAAGGAGGCATGGCGGTGGTGTATCAGGCCACCGACATCGAGCTTCAGCGTCCCGTCGCGGTCAAGCGATTACGCACAGAGTATGCGGTTCAGAAGGAGATCCGCCAGCGTTTCTTCGCCGAGGCCAAGATCCTCGCCGGCCTCGACCATCCGGGGACGACACCGGTCTTTGGAGCCGGAGAGCTTCCCGACGGCGATCCCTTCTTCGCCATGAAAGAGGTCCACGGTCGGACCCTGCGCGAGCTGTTGGACGAGCGCATCCCGGAGGACCTCCTCGACCGTGGGAACCGGGCACATTTCATCGAGATCTTCATCCGTGCCTGTCAGGCGGTGGCGGCCGCCCACAACCAGGGCGTCATCCACCGCGATCTCAAGCCGGCAAACATCATGGTCGACGATCTCGGGGTGGTCTACGTAATGGATTGGGGTCTCGCGAAACAGTTGGTCGAGGACGAGGACGGCAATCAGTCCGACTCCCAGCGCACCCGGCTCGGGGCGGTGATGGGCACCCCGGCTTACATGTCGCCCGAGCAGGCTTCCGGCCACGGCGCCGAGTCGGACCGCCAGACCGACGTCTTCTCGCTCGGGGTGATGTTGTACGAGATATTGACCGGGGTGAATCCGTTCAAGGGCACAACCGCAGTGGAATCCATGAAGGGAGTCATGTACCACGAACCCGATTCTCCGCGAAAGCGCAACCCACGGATCGACCGCACGATCTCGGCGATCACGATGAAGGCGCTCGACAAGGATCCCTTCCGGCGTTACAGGTCGGCCCACGAACTCGCCGAAGACGTGCGTCGCTACCGGGAGTACCTGCCGGTTTCTGCGGTCGAACCAACCCGATTGGAAAAGCTCGCCCAATGGTCGCGCCGCCGACCCCGGTTGGCCGCGGTCCTGGCGACCCTGGCCGTTGTCCTGATCGTCGGCGCCTTCGCCACCGCCTTCCAGGCTTCGGTGGAGAATGCGCGGGTGGCCAGGGGTTATGCCTTACTGGACGACATCGAGAACCGGCTGGCCGCGATAAGACCCGAGATCGATGGTTTGCTCGAGCGCCGCGACCACACCGAGACCGGACCCGAACGTCAGGTCATCGAGAACAGATTGGCCGAGCTCGAGGCGACGTACGAGATGGCCGAACAGGAGCGCATGGCGATCGGGCTCGCCATCACCGGCTTTACCATCCTGTCGCCCGAGCAGCGGGCGCGGGGGGTGGTCCGAGATGCGATCTGGCAAGATATTCGCGAGCACATCGCGGTCGGGGACTTCTATCGGGCCCGGGCGGAAATCCAGTTTGCCTTGCGCTACTCCGAGGAGAGCAATCTCTTCGGATTCAGCGAGGAAAATTACGAGGCCCTCAGGAAAGAGCTCGCAGAGGTCGAACGCGAGATCGAGGCCAGAGAGCGTGCACCGGCGGCTGCGGCCGGGACCGTTGGAGGTGGAGCGTGACTGGCCGGCGATCGATGGCCTCCTTAGTGATCTTCGTCGCTGTTGCGGCGACACCGGCATGCGATCGGGGTGGCGCAATCGAAGAACCCGTGGCCCCCTCTCTCGAAGAGCTCGCCTCGGCCACCTTCACCGGAATTTTCGACGAGGCCGTCACCCTCGTCGAAGGTCGATGGGAGGGTGAGCCGTTCGTCGAGGGCAGTGCTTCGAGACCGAGCGCCGGCCTGGTCGACAGATTCGCCCTGATCGGGGATCTCGATGGTGACGGCCGTGAGGAGACGACTGTGCTGCTGTGGGAGAGCTCGGGCGGTTCGGGCACCCGCCTCTACCTGGCAGCCATGGGGCGCAGGCACGACGATCTCGAAGATCTCGGCACGGCCCTGGTGGGCGATCGAGTGCAGGTGCGCAGCGCCCGTATCGTCGATGGCCGCGTCGAGCTCGACGTGGTGCAGGCGGGCCCCGGCGACGCCATGTGCTGTCCCTCGCAACTGGCCACTCGCGGCTGGACCCTCGCTGCGGGCGAGCTCGTCGAGGGCGAGGCGACGATCACCGGCACCTTGTCGCTCGACAACCTTGGGGGCCCGGAGTGGGTTCTCTCCGAGCTCGGATGGGGCGAAACCGTGTCGGACACCCCAGAGATCACAATCTATTTTGACGACGACAAAGTGACCGGTTCGGGCGGCTGCAATCGCTACTTCGCCGCTGTGGCGGGCGACACGCCCGGGGAGCTCGTCTTTTCCGGCATGGGTACTACGAGGATGGCCTGTCCCGAACCCGCGATGGATCTCGAGCGGCACTACCTCAAGACCCTCGCCGGCGCCTCGAGCTACAGCTTCCTGGGCGGCCGGCTGGTGCTCGGCTGCGAAGCCGACGACGGATCGATCGCTCTGATCTACGAACGGAGAGATTCCGCAATGGTAATTACGACACCGAACCCCTGAACCCCACCCTCAAGAAACTCGCTGAGTGTGGAACCCTAATCTTCCCCGAAAGGTTGGAGCCAACCGCGACTTATCCCGGCGTAGTGGGAAGCACGAAGCCGGAAGCTGCGGAATATCCATAACCTGGGGAATCGGCCCTGAGAATGGGAGAGAACGCCATTCCATCAAGCCGCGAAGCGGCGTCAGATTCATAGCCTGGGGCGTGAGCCCCAGGAACACGGCACAGAAGAAAATTCTCAAGCCGCGAAGCGGCGACAGACAATCGAAATATGATGGCCGCGGCTCACGCCGCAGCCGCAATCTGTCGCCCCTTCAGGGCTCCCCGGAATCGGGCGTTCCATTCCTGGGGCTCACGCCCCAGGCTATGGATCTATCGCGCCTTCGGCGCTCTATCGTATGCCGAATTTCCCTTACACGCTGTCCTAAGAAAATCCCACGTTTATATCTGATAGATCAACCGACCGCGGTTGTGACTGGATCCCGGCCGTTCGCAGGGTGGAACCCGTGGCCATGTAGAATGAGCGAACTCAACCACCACGGAGGTTTTCATGAAGCGTTTTCTGATCCACTGGCTGGTCATCGCCCTCGCCCTGTGGGTGACCGCCTACATCCTGCCCGGCGTCCACATCGAGTCGACACAGGCCCTCGCCATCGCCGCCGTCGTGCTGGGGCTCGTCAACGCCCTGGTCCGTCCGATCCTGACCCTCCTCACGCTGCCCATCACCATCCTCACCCTCGGCCTCTTCTATTTCTTGGTCAACGGTTTCACCTTCTTGCTGGCGACAAAGGTGGTGCCCGGCTTCGGCGTCTCGGGCTACTGGTGGGCGGTGCTCGGCGCACTGGGCGTCAGCATCATCTCGTCGTTCGTGGGCAGCTTCGTCGACAAGGAGTGAGCGCCAATTCGCATCCTCGCAGGTGGGGTGCGATCACTTGTTTTCGACCCAGGTACTGACGTCACTGAGGGTCTTCTTCGAGATCACCGGCACCCGGCATCCGGGCGCCGGGTAACCGACTGGAAACAAAATATAGGGCCGTTCGTTCTCGGAACGTTCGAGGATGCGGCTCAGGAATCGCATCGGTTGCGGGGTGTGGGTGAGGGTGGCAAGGCCCATCTCGTGCACGGCGGTGATAAAGAGTCCGCAGGCGATGCCGACGCTTTCGCTGACGTAGTAGTTGGCGTCCCTGGCGCCGTCTGCGCCAAGCCCGTAGATCTGCTTGAAGACAACGACCAGCCACGGGGCGGTTTCGAGGAACGGCTTTTTCCACCCGGTGCCGAGCGGCGCGAGCGAGGCCAGCCACGCCTCTGAGGCGCGTCCGCCTTCGTAGAACTCCCGCTCTTCAGCCTCGGCACCGCGACGGATCTCTGCCTTGACGGCCGGGTCCGACACCGCCACGAAGTGCCACGGCTGCCGGTTGGCGCCGGACGGCGCGGTGTTGGCGGCGGCGATGGCGATCTCGATGAGCTCGCGCGGCACCGGGTCAGGGGCAAAGTCACGCACCGAGCGGCGCCGCACGAAACGGTCGAGCAAGGCGTGGCCGCGGGCGTTCATTTCCTCCTCCTCGAGGCGCTCGAAGGAAAGCGGTACGGGTTGATACGGGGAGCCGTTCATGGGTCCAAGGATACAGATCCGGTGAGAGCTTCGGACCCTGGGCTTCTGAATCGTCACAACATCAATGCGATATTCAGGATCACCGCACCGCTTCCCGCAGCCGCAATCCCATTTTGTATGAAATACGATCTTTGCGGGATTTGTTGCGAACCAAAGGCGGTTGTGACAGACTACCCGCCAATCAGCCTGTGTTGAAGGACATGGAGTAAGTGTGCCGGATCCGATCTCGAAACTCACGGCCGGCTGAAAGTCCGGCATGCAGTTCATGCGAGAGGGGGGAGTGATGAGAAGAACAGTGTCGCGTTGGGTGATGATCTTCGCTGTGGTAGCGCTGACGCAAGCTTGCGCCTCGTCCCATCAGACCCTGACCTTCGAGCCTGGTTCCATCGACACCGGCAAGTACGTCCGGAAGGTGGACCAGTTCGTGGTCATCGCCGACGGTTCTCTGTCGATGGCGGACCGAACGCACGGGCAACGAAAGCTCGGAATCTCGGAGGATCTGCTGGTCAGCCTCAACCTGACCATTCCATCCTTCGGATACGAGAGCGGCCTTCGGACCTTTGGACGCGGGTTGTGCAAGAGTAAGGGCAAGACCGTGTCCATCATAGAGCTTGGCGACTATATCGAGTCGACCTACGGTGACGGGGTCGCGCGTTACCAATGCGCCAACGGCAAGAGCCCCCTCAATCTTGCACTTGACGCTACGGGCGTGGATATGGGCAACCACAGCGCGCCGTCCGCCGTGGTGATCGTCAGCGACGGGCTCCACATGGGTCAGAAGGAAGTCGCTGCGGCCGAGGCGCTGAAATCGACGTTCGGTGAAAACATCACGATATACGCGATTCAGATCGGCGACTGGAAAAAGGGACGAGCCCTCCTCGAGCAGGTTGCCTCGGCTGGCGGTGGCTACGTCAAGTCAGCAAGCGAGCTGACCTCGCCAGCCGCGATGGCCGGATTCGTGGTCGATGTCTTCCTGTGGCCGGACGACGATGGCGACGGCGTGCCGAACCACCTCGACAAGTGCCCCGACACGCCCAAGGACGTCAAGGTCGACGCCACCGGCTGCCCCCTGGACTCCGACGGTGACGGCGTGCCCGACTACCTCGACAAGTGCCCCAGAACGCCCAAGGGCGTCGCGGTCGATGCCACCGGCTGCCCGGTCGATTCCGACGGCGACGGCGTACCCGACTACCTCGACAAGTGCCCCGGTACCCCGAGAGGCGCCAAGGTTGACGCCAAGGGCTGCCCGGTCGATTCCGACGGCGACGGCGTGCCCGACTACCTCGACAAGTGCCCCGGTACCCCCAGGGGTGTCCCCGTCGATGCGACCGGTTGCCCGATCAAGGGCATCGAGGTCATGGGCGATGAGTGGATGGTCAGGGGCAAGGTGCTCTTCGCCCTCAACAAGGCCACGATCAGACCCGAGGCGGCCGAGGTCCTGCTCAAGGTAGCCAATTTCCTCAAAAAGAACCCGCAGTACGTGGTCGAGATCCAGGGCAACACCGACAATACCGGGCAGATGGCCTGGAACATGCAGCTTTCGAAGATGAGGGCTGACGCGGTCAAGAAGTACCTGGTCTCGAACGGCGTAGCCGGCGGGAGGTTGACCACCAAGGCATTCGGTCCGAACGAACCGATTGCGCCCAACAATACGGCCGAGGGCCGAGCCAGGAATCGTCGCGTCGACTTCAAACCGACAGAGCGCTGAGAGCGGCCGAGTCTGACTAATACACGACCCGGCGCGAACGCCGGGTCGTATTTTTTTCATGTACTCTCAACCGGTGGAATTCAAAAGACGACAACGAAGGATCGTTGTCTCGTCGGCGCTCGCGATCTGCCTCCTCCTCGTCGGCCGGATCTACGCCCAGGACGGGGGCGGCGGGCCGTCCACTCCCGCCGTCCATCCATTCGCGTTCGCCCTGGGTTCCGGAGACTCGGCAGCGTCGGAGACCGAGGTTTACGACCTTCGAATACCGATGTACTTCACCCTAATACCGGTGGAGGATCGTCCATGGGGACTGCGCCTGAAGGTGGCCGTCTTCGCCGGCGTCTACAAGTTCACCGTCGATGAAGCCATCGACCTCAATCTCCGCTTCCAGTCACTGGCCGCGACCCCAGGGGTCGAGTTCCTGGTCCCTGCAGGCAAGGGTTGGCTCCTCAAACCGTTCACCGAGATCGGGTACGCGTATGATTTTGACGATGAGCTCGGCTTCGGGGTGTGGTCGGTCGGGATGCGAACGCTCGTCACCTGGCCGATAGGCAAGGTCGATCTAAGCTTCGGCACCAAGGTGCAATATTTTTCCACCTTCACCTCGGATCTCGCCCTGGCGGACGATTTCGGCGAGGTCCGGCTTGGCCTCAACGCGAGCCACCCGCTGCCGTTCACGATCGGTGGCAACCAGAGCAATCTCAGTCTCTACTTCATCCGCCGCCAGTACATCGACGCGTTCATCGCGCGCGACGAGGGAACTCCCCTCGAGATCCAGTATTCGAACGAGCTCGGCTTCGCCTTCGACACGACGCCGAAGGTGAAACTGTGGTTTTTCCGATTGCCGCGAATTGGCCTCGGCTATCGCTGGGGCCAGAACATCCGTGGCCTGCGACTCAATTTCGGCTTTCCCTTCTGAGAGAGACTGTGGTTTCCCATCTCGGGAGCGAAATCGCGAAATGCCCTTGACATTCGAGATTTCTGTGCCTACCTTGATTGTGACTACATGATGGAGGGTGGATCATGTCGAAGCGTAAGTTGGGTGTCTTTGTCCTTGCGATAATGATAATTGGTGCTCTCGTGCCGGCCCTGCTCGCTCCGAGCTTGGCCGAGGCGGAGTCCATTCCCTACGGGTGGATGGTCTACACGCCGAATCACCCCAATGGGTGCGCGCCGCTGCCGTACGACTGCTACGTCATATTCGTATGGCCGCGCAGCCCCTGATCGGGACGCGTCAGAACGACTCTGATCGTCCAATCAGGTGGAGTCCATGCGGCACGCGGTGAGAGTGATTGTGCATTGTGCCGGCGCGGTGTTGCTGTGCGCCGGAGTCTTGGCTTCGCCGGCTGATAAGCCAGAGAACTCCTGCAGCGCACAGGCTCTCAATCTTGAAAAACCCGCATACATGGTGGTCGACGCGGTGGTCCGCGGCGACCGCCTGCTGCTTCCCGATTACACCAGTGGATTACGCGAGGTAGACCTCCGCACGGGCAAGGACCTGCGATCGGTCCTTCCCATGGGTACCCAACAAGGCGAGGTAACCGGTCCGCAACACCTGGGCTGCGGTTCAGACCGCTGCGTGGTTTTTGGCGACCGCTACTTCTGGATCTTCTTCGACTCGAAATGGCGGTTCCTGCTCGAGTACCCGGGGATGAGGAGTACCGCCAGCGGCCAGCCTCTCGTTTTTGCCGATCGCCTGGTGGTCTATGGAATTGCCAGCCAGGACGCCGGCCTCGGAGGCGGTACGCCGTATCTCTTCATCCAGTACGACGATGGCGAGATCCTGCCCCTTCAGGAGTACCCGGCATCCATGCCGATCGCGGAGACCATCAAGCGCATCCACTTCCAGGGCATCATCACCGGCGGGTTGGCGGCCCTCCCCGATGGAGGATGGGTCTTTGTCGACCCGCGCAGCTATTCCGTGTATGTATTCGACAACCGCGACCGCCTCACCAAGGCGTGGCGCGGTACGAACCCCCGTTTTCGCGCACCGAACTGGGCGGCCTCACCACCGGTTCACGATCCCTCCGGGCGCGAGGCCTACTCGCGCTGGCAGCTCTCGCAGCCGCTCGTCAAGCGCCCGGTGGTGCTCGGTGACGACCTCCTGGCATTTGTTGTCGGACTTCCCGACGGCACGCTCAGGCAACGGCACGAGCTCGACATCTATCGGTTGAGCGGTGAGCCGGTGGCGATTGGTTTGCCAATTCCAGGCGTCACGGCCGGTCGCCTGGTCACCGCGGACGCCGACAATCGTCGCCTCGTTCTGGTGGGTCAGGAGACATGGAAACCCTCGGCCACGACCACCGTCTGGCAAGTAGAATTGCCGGATGTGGAGAGCTTGAGTCAACCATGAGACGTATCACGCTCGTCGTCTTCGCAGGGTTGGCGATGGGTGCGGGCGTTGCTGGAGCCGGACAGAACGTGGTCGCGCAGGATGGTGGGGTGATCGAAAATGCCGTCATCGCGCGGGCCACTGACCACTCAACCTGGGTCCGCGTCGGTCTCGGCGCACCTCTCGAGGTCATCGCCGATGAGGAGGGAAACCTTCATCTGCCGGGCCTCGCGGTCGCCAGTTATGCGGTGTTGGATGCCGTCACCGGAGACGAGGTTACCGCCGGTTCATTGCAGTGGCAGGTGCCCGGAGCCCCGGCCGATCTCGCTTCCGGATCGTGGACGGCGACCGATGGGCGCCTCGACCTTCCGTGCCGCGGCAACGAGCGGGTCATTGTTTCCGCTCCCGGCTATGCTCCAACCGCCGAACAGATCACCGTAGATGGACGCCGCCACACGTTGCTCCTGCACCCGCAGGGAGCGCTGACCCTCGAGCTCGAACCCCCGCTCGAAGCGCGTATGTGGTTGGCTCGTGAGGAGCGCATCAACGTCACGAACCTTTTCTTCAGTGTGGCCGAAAAACACCGCATCGGCGCCGACGGGTTGCTCGAGGTCAACAACCTGGATCTGGATGCCGCCTATGTGGGCGTTGTTTTTGCACAGGGAAAGGTTCCGGTGCAAACCTACTCCCGAGAGCTCCCCCAGCACCTCGAGTTGCAGCTCGATGACGGACTCGCAGTCAGCGGCCTGGTTCGTGACGAGGAGGGCAGCCCCCTCTCCGGCGCGCGGGTCGAGGCCCTGGGTGAGATAGCCGAGATCGACGGATTTCGTTACACCCAGGTCGGAGCGACCTCCGACGAAGGTTCTTTCCGGCTGACCGGGCTCCTCCCGGGCACCGTCCGGATTCGCGCCTGCGCCACCGGCCGAGCCTGCGCCGAGGTTAAGGTCGAGGTCAATGCTGAAGTGGTTTTCGAACCTGTGGTCCTCGATCTCGCACCGGGCCGCGACATCATGTTGGTGGTGCAGAACCAGGTCGGCGACCGTATCGCCAAGGCGATGGTCTACTTCAACGACCGCACCCATTACACCGACGTCAAGGGCCGGCTCAGTCTCCAGGGGGTGACCAGCAGGGAGACGATTCCTATCAAGATCTTCGGCCAAGGATTCGGCATGTGGGAGGGCAGCTTCACCGCCGACCGCGAGCGAGTCGTGGTCACCGTTCCCGGTGGAGCGCGCATCGAGCAGCAGGTCTTGTCGGCTCGCCGGTTTTCCGAGACCGAGGTGGTGGTGCGGTGGCAGGCCTACCAGAGCAACGGACGCGAGGCCAAATCGGGTAGGGGCGACTGGGACACAGAAAGCGGCGTCGCCCGCGCTTCCGGCCTGGAGGCCGGCACCTATGCGCTCAAGGTACGGCTTCCCGGATCGGCGACTCTCATCAGCGAGCGGATCGATGTGGCCGTCGGTGAGGAGGTCGTACTCGCGCCGGTGGTGCCCGACCGGGGTCTCGCCATTTCGGGTCGCGTCCTAGACGCCGACACCCTGCAGCCGATTCCCGGCGCACGCGTGAGCTGCGAACCGGGGTCGCCCTCGGTCTTCCGTGCGCCGCACGATGTCGAGGACGTGCCTAGCGTCTCGACCGATGTTGACGGGGTCTTCCTCCTCGAGGGGCTCGACACCGGCACTTGCCGAGCCGTCGTCCTCGCTCCGGGATTTGCCGCCTGGCGGCTCGACGGTGTGGAGCCCGACGAGGTCGGTTTCGACATCGGCGATGTGGAGATGGACACCGGCATGACCATCGTCGGCCGGGTCTACGATCGCAACGACCGGCCGATCACCGGCGTGGCGGTCGAGATCACCGAGGACGCCACCTACGCATACTTTGCCGAGACAACGGTGCGAACCGATCATGACGGCTATTTCCGAGCGGAACGGCTGCCCGTCGGACGGTGGAAGCTGACGGCCCGCCACGGACAGGAAACGGCAAGCGAGAGGGTCGAAGGCCGGGCCCGCGAGACTGTGGAGGCCGACCTGATGCTCGGCGGCATTCACATCGAAGGTGAGATCTGGCTCGGCGATGACCGCGCTTCGGGCGGAACCCTTGTCCTCACCACCGAGGGAGCCCAGGCCCCGGGTGTGGTGGTGATGATGCAACGGGTCACAGCAGACCGTCAGTTCTTTGGCATCGACCAGCAACCTATACAATTCTTGGTCAGCCCGGACGGTCTATTCATGGGCACCGGTCTCGTCGCGGGCCGTTATTACGCGTCCTACACCCCGCCGGGCTCCGGTTCGGCGCCGATCACCAAGCTCCTCGATGTTCCCCGGGTCGAAACCTATCGGTGCGCTATCCAGTATGCGGACGCCGGAGTGGAAGGATTTGTGGTCGATACCGACGGTCAACCTGTCGTAGGAGCGTCGGTCTACGCCAGCGCCGGAGACGGCGTTCAGGACGCCACCGCGTTCACCGATGCCGAGGGGCGGTTCTCGGTACGCGGCCTCGAGACCGGCCGGCTGGTCCTGACCGCCAGCCACACGGATTTCGCGCCCTCGGCGCCGTCGGAGCTCGATCTCCGGGCGGGCTCCTCCGAGGGGCCGATTGTCCTCGAGCTGCTGCCCCCGGACGGCGCCAGCATCATGCTCGTCGTTCACGCGCTCGCCGGCTCCACCGGTGGTGCGCCGGTCTACCTGGTGGGGCCGGAGACCACAACCGGGTTCACCGACGGCAGTGGCCTGGCGACCTTTGCGGGCATCATGGCGGGCTCTTACAGACCGTGCGGCTTCGCCTATGGCGGTGCCACCGGCTGCGGTGCGGATCTCCTGGTGGAAAACGGCGACGAAATGCAGGCCTCACTCGACCTTGGTCGCGGCGGCTATGTGGACGTTTTTGTGAGCAGCGCAAAAGGCTTGACGTCAGGCGCCGCCAAGCGGGTGCCGTCGGTCCGCATCATGACTTCGGACGGGGTTGATCTGTCGAGTCTGCTCTTCATGGCCAGTCCGCCGCAACCGACCCCAGGCGGCCTGCGCATCGGACCGCTGCAGGCCGACAACTACATCGTTGTGATCGGCACCGAGGCCGGGCAGCGCCAGGGCCGGGTAACTGTCCGTGAGGGCGAACCGAGCGAGCTCGATCTCAGGTAAAGCCTTTCAACAAGAAGAAGAAAAGGGCGCGGTTCACCGCGCCCCTTTGAATTGTCTGAGATGTCTGTCGCCCAACCCCGATCGTATTATCGCCTCCTGCCGCCGCCGGAGGGCCGGCTGGCGGTACGTCCTCCCCGGTTGTACTGCTGCGAGCGCGTGCTGCCCCGTTGCCGCGCATTGTAGTCGCGGCTCATCGAGCTCGAGGACGGCCTACTGCTCGTAGTCGAGGGCCGCGTGGAGGGCTGAGCGCCGGCAGACGGTCGCGTTGACGGCTGGGTCGAGGGTCGTGTCGAGGGCTGGGTCGAGGGTCGTGTCGAGGGCTGAGCACCGGTAGACGGCCGCGTCGACGGTTGGGTCGAGGGTCGGGACCGGTCGCCGGTCGATGGAACACCATCGGCCTTCGTCCAGCCGCCCTTGTCGCGCTTGTCCCAGCTGCCGTTGTCGTTGCGGCGGTAGACGTTGCCGCTCTTGTCGGTGTAGACGTTGTTCGCGCGGTCGCGCGCCACCGCCGGTTGTTGACGGGTCCCGGCCCGATCCTGCGTTTTCGCCACCCGATCAGAGTTCCCTGGCCGCCCATAGATATTGTTGTTGATGTTGACGTTGGTGTTGCCGTAATGCGCCGGCCGTCCGCCTCCCGCGTGGCGTCCGTGGGCGTATCCGTGGCGATAACCCGCCCGGTAGCCGGCGCCGTAACCGTAGCGTGGGTAGGGCCGGTACCGGCCCGGGCCCCAGTAACCGCCCCTGCCAAAACCGATCGAGAAGGTGAAGGGGCCGGTCGAGTAGCTGAGCCCGAAGCTCCAGCCGTACCAGGGGTTCCAACGAACGTGGAAGCCCCAGGTCGAGTGGTGGGGGTAGTAGTAGCGCGGGCCCCAGTAGGGCGGGTAGTACCAGCCGGTGCCGTAGACCACGCAGCCGTGCGAGACATAGCTTGAGGTGTAACCGGGTGTATAGCCGACGTAGACCACCTCCGGCGTCGAGTCGTAGACCTTGACATAGGTAACGTTGTAGAGCGGGTTCGACGGCGGAATGGTGTAGATCTCGTCCGGCACCTCCTTGCACACCGTCCACGGTCCGGTCGCCGAGGCGGACTCGTACCATATTCCCTGGTCGCAGCAGTAGTAGCGCCCGCTGGAGAAGATCACCGACGCCGAGGTGTTGACCGCGTACGTCATGCCCGTGCCGTCGATCGGCTCAAACTTCGGACTGCCGTCGTACTCCACCGTGAAGGAGGCACCAGCCGAGTGCTTGACGGCCGCGGTCTGCGGCACCGCCTGCTCGAGGAGGGCCTCGCGCGCCTCCTCGGTGCCGGCGACCGAGGCCCGCAGATAACCGACGTCCGAGTCTGCGGGGATGTCTGCGAAGGTCACGGGGACCTGGTCGTTGGCCACCCATGACCATGGGCCCCGATCGAGGTCCTTGGCCCGGTACCAGCGGCCGGAAAGCAGCACATAGTAGTTCTGGGTGTCAATGTCGAAGATGACGTCCGAGTCGGTGTTGGAAACGGCCAGGATGTCGTTGCCCTGGAGCGGTTCGAACTCGGGCTTGCCGTCAATGAAGATGAGCTCGGCCGGCACAGTGGAGACGACGATCTGCGGAACGCGGATCTCGTCCGTAGCTTCCTCCTCCTGTACCCCCTGCTCTGCACGCTGCTTCTTGAGCTGCTCGTCGATCTGCTGGAGATCCTTGGAAAGGCTGCGAGCCTCCGACCACGGCCCCTTCACTGCCGGGGCATCGAACCACATGGAGTCCGACGCCAGGAAATAGGTGTTCTTTTCCTTGATGATCACGTACGGAGTGTTGACCACCCGTTCGAGCTTGGAGTCCTCGATTTTCTCGAGCTTGGGCTCGCCATCCACGAGGATCAGCACCGCCGGCACGTACTTGATGATGATCTCGGGCGGTGTGTGCTTGAGCTCCTCGGAATCCCGCTGTGTAACCTCGGCGGTGTCGAGCAGAGGCACGATTCGATCGAGCTCGATTTCAAGGTCCCACGTCGGGATTCTCCCTTCCAGAAAGGCAACCAGCGCCTGCTGCTCCTCCTCGGAAGCCTCGGGGAAGGCCACGGTCGGGATTGTGATGTCATAGAAATCCACCATCCGGGTATCGCGGTCAACCTCGAAACGGCCGCTGATCCACACCGCCCCGAAGATCGGGGCGGCATCGCCCTTGCCGACCGAAACCGCCGCCCGTGCTTCGAAGGTGTTCTCCTTCCACGAATCGATCTGTGGCTCGTACATGGTCACGGTGTAGTTCTCGTCCTCCATGACCTGCGGCCACCTTTTAGCGTCTGCGGCGATGGCCATCGATGCCACGGTGATCACCGCGGCCGAGACCAACACGCTGAGCAATGTGCCTGCGGTGTCATCTATTGCCTCCTCGGCAGTCACCTCAAAACCCTCCAGAAGCGACGGCGATGCCTGGTGGAAACCCGGCACCATATCACAGCGCTGCGACGCGACGTGGCGAGATATCCGGGCTAGAATGTGTCGACCGCGAAGGTCGCGAGGAGTTCGTATGAAAGCCAAGATAGTGGTGTTGTCGTTTGCCCTGATTGCCATGATCCTCGCAGGACCGGCCGACGCACAGGTCCGTGACGAGACGATCCTCACCTACAAGGTGCTCTCCGAGGAGTGGCACGACCTCATCGCCGGGGTCCTCGATCTGACCGAAGCCGAGGCCGAGGGGTTCTGGCCGATCTACGAGGAGTATATGAATGTCAAGGGTGCGCTCTGGGACGAGCGCATCGATGTCATCAAGCTGTTCCTCACCGGCTACGACACAATGGGGCCCGAGGTCGCGCGCGGCCTGCTCGGTGCGAGCTTCGAGATCGACTCAAAGATGGTGGCGCTGGAAAGGGCCTACGCCGATCGCTTCGATGACGTGCTGCCGCCCGCTAAGGTGGTTCGCCTCTTCCAGGCCGAGAACAAGCTTGAGACCATGATGTCGATGGAGATCGCCAAGGACATTCCGCTAGCGAAGAAGTAGCTGTTAGCAACGCAGGCGTCGCTTGGCCGTTATCCCGAAAAGACATCAGCCAGGAATAAAAGCTCCAAACGATGGGAGCGATGGGCTAATACCTAATAGCTAATTGCTAACGGCTTTTATTCGGTGAACGACGCTACTGCCAACTCCTCGTCGTCAAACATCTCGAAGACGCCCACCAGCTGCGCCATTGTCAGCAGCTTGCGTGCCTTGAGGTTGACGTTGAGGAGCTTGACATGGGCGTCGTTCGAGGTCGCCGTCACCTTGCAACGAATGAGCTCGCCGAGCCCTGAGGAGTCGATCGTCTTCACGTCTCCGAGGTCGATGAGGACGCTCTTGCCGCCACTCTCGAACTCCTCGAGGAGCGCTTCTCGGAGGATCACGTCCCCCCTGCCGATGGTGAGCTTTCCGTTGAGATCGAAAATCATCACGTCGCCGACCTTGCGCTTTTTGAGTTCCATGTCCGCCTCCCCGGGGCTCGCGCTACGGGCCGGCCCGTGCCGAGTTGAGTTATTTCGAGACATTATCGCACAATTGAACTCAAAATCCAGCGTTCAACCCACAAATCTCACCAGGTCAAGTCTCCTCGCCGTCCTCAGCATCGTTCGACCCGGAGATAACAGGTTGCTCCCCGCTGTCTGTGGGGCCTCTCTCCCGCTCGATGTGAGCCAGGGCCACGCGGGCCTCGTCGTCCACCGTCCGCAGATGGAGATCCTGCTGCGGGAAGGGGATCTCGATGCCAGCCTCGGCAAGCGCCCGGTTGATGCCGACACGGAGATCGCTCGCCACCGCGACGAAATCGCCCCTGGTCCACGCCCGCAGCTCGAAATCGAGCGAGCTGGCGCCAAACGCCGTGAAGATCGCCTTCGGTTCGGGGTCATCCAGAACATCCGGGTGATCTCTCGCCAATCCGACGAAGAGCTCGATCACCTGTGTGGGATCGGTTCCGTAGGCGACGCCGGCAGGAATCTCCATCCGCCGCCGGTCGTCGCTGAGGGTCCAGTTGATGACCTCGGACGAGATAAAATTGGCGTTGGGGACGATGACCTCGGCCCCCTCCCACGTGGCGACGATGCTCGCCCGCATACCGATATTCTTGACCGTTCCGGACAGCTGGCTGACCTGGACCTTGTCTCCAACCCGGATCGGCCGTTCGAAGAGCAGGATCAGACCCGACACGAAGTTGTTAACCACGTTCTGCAGCCCGAAACCGATGCCGACTCCGAGAGCACCGACGATCAGGGTGAGTTTCGAGAAGTCGAGACCGGCGGCGGTGGCGGCGACCACCGCACCGACGACGATGATGACGTAGTGGGTCAGCCGTGTGATCGCGCCGGGAACACCTCGGGGCAGGTCCATCCGTGGCAGGACGTCGGTATCGAGAACGAAGCGGAGCAGCTGTGAGATCTTGAACGAGAGCCAGATGACAAAGAAGAAGATCAGGATATCGCCGACGACGATCGAGAAATCTCCGACCGAGATTTCGGCCTCGAAGACCTTCGAAATCTGCGCGATCGTGGCGTCGAAGATACCGAAATCCCGCAACGAGAAAACCACCCACACGACCACGGCCGCCGCCGTGATCACCCGGAAGAGGACACGCCTCACGGTGTCGGAATGGAGACGGACGACACCGAACTTGCGGGCGGTCCCGGTCAACAGCACGACCCGCACCACCGCCCGCAGCAGCACCGCGGCCACCCAGAAGAGCACGGCCATGAAAACGCTGCCGAGCACCCCGAGAGTGATGAGGGTCGCGAAGCCGACGCTGCCGAAGACATTGGCCACGACGCCGATCACAAAGCTGAGAAACGCGATCCGGGTGAAGAAAACGATGGCGCGCCGCCACCTCTCCGGCACCGTTGAGTCGAGGCGATCGATGGTGCGAAGAAACCACACGCAGGCGCCGGCCGCGGTCGCCGACAGCAGCAGCAGTGCGAGGCGGTTGACCGGGTTGCCGTCGGGCGCCAGCTTGACCACCCGCTCCAGGAAGTACAAGAGGGCAATGACGTAGGCGCCCGGCAGCAGGGTCCGCGGCAGCATCTGCGGCAAGATGCGCATCAGTGAAAAGAGGAGGATGAGACCGAGAAGATCGTTCCACGCCGACGGCGCCTGGGGGTGAAGGGCGCCGCTGAGCACGAGGGTTATGACGAAAGCCGCCGCAACCGGCCGATCGAGGACGCGGACCGCCGTCTGCAACGACCTGTCCTGCTGCGCCCAGAGAGCGGCCTTGCGGCGGAGAAAGAGGAGTCCGGCAATGGTCATCACCAGGAGCGCGCCATGGCGCCACACGCTCGCCTTCTTCTCGATCACGTAGTCGTGCACCGAGGCAAAGTTCTTGCTCCACACGGCGGTCAGCTGCTCGGAGGGTCCGCCGTCGACCCCTGGCACGCTCAACGCCTTCCATATCGGCGGGCTGTCGATGCCCATGATGCCGCGGCGCCGCTCTGCGATTTCCTCCCGTTGGGTCGCCACCATCTCGTCGACATGCCCTTTTTCTTTGCCGATCTCCGACTGGAGGGTGAGCATCGCGTCTCGCGTCGACTGCATCCCTTTCCTGGAGGTCGTGATGGCGTCAAGGGTCTCGTCGATCTGCTGCAGCACCGCGGGTGGAAGCTCGGTCTCTCCCTCAGCCGACCGCGTCAGCTCCCACAGGGCGGCTTCGTCGCCAAACTTGGCCAACTCCTTGTCGATGGAGGCCACCCCTGACGACAGGGTCTTGAGCCATTCGTCGAGCCGCGCCCCGGACCGCACCCATGCCTTCTCGATCTCTTCGATGACCGATGCGGGGCCTTCGATCCCGAGCCGGCGGCCGGTCTCTTCCTCGAGCTCGGAGATGTGTTCCTTTTCCTTCTCGAAGTCTTCCCCGATCGACTTCAGCCCATCGCTGAAATCCGTCTTCGACGCCGCATCCCGAAGGATCTGCCCAATGGCCGCCGCGCGCCCGGGGATTTCGGCCGCCGGAATCGGTGTCGGTTCCGGCACCGGTGTCGGCGCCGGGGTCGCGGCCGGTTCCTGGGTATCTTGTGCCAGGACCCCAGCGGCCGGGGCCAAGGCGGCCACCACGAGCATGGCCGTCAACACCACGCGCCACAAGACTGACTGCTTTAGTTTTATTGCCCTCATTCTACGCACTCCCCGCTTCATCGCTATCGCTATCGCTATCGGTATCGAGGGTCGACACCAGTGGCAGCCACCGCAATGGGCCGTCATTCGCTCGGATCCCCGTAGCCGTCAACATTATCCCCGACCGAATAACCTCGACCCCCAAGCTTCGTCAGCATCGCCGCTATTCGGTCGAGGGTCAACTTCGCATCCTCGTTTTCCTCGACCGTAATAGCAGCGCGAGTTTGTAGACATCGAGTTGTTCGTGACCAAATGCCATATTGCCTCCATGGATTCTGGCCTGATTGAAGGTGGCTTTCGGGTGGCCCATTCAACATTCTTTCGATAGCGACAGCGATTGAACAGGCCCGGCTTCTTCTAAATTGTGTCCTTTGGCAAAGTCCTCGACAGCACCACGTAGCCGATGATCCCCGACACCAGCGACGCCGCGAGAATTCCGACCTTGGCGGTGGCGATGAGCATCTCGTTGTCGAAGGCGAGGTCGGTGATGAAGAGCGACATGGTGAAACCGATGCCGGCGAGACAGCCGGCGCCCGCGACCTGACCCCAGGTCACGCCCTCCGGCAGCGCACCGTGGCCGCTCTTTACCGCCAGCCAGCTGAACAAGGCGATACCGAGCGGCTTGCCGATCACCAGACCGACGATGATCCCGAGGGAGAGGGGGTTGGCCAGCACCGACATCAGATCGCCGCCGATGGCGACGCCGGCGTTGGCGAGAGCGAAGAGGGGCAGGATCAACCACACCTGAATTGGGTGGAGAAAGCGTTCCAGTACGAGCCCCGTCGGCAGCGCATCCTCGGCGCAGGAGTGAATGCCCTCAACGATGTCGAGCTGCTCGCGGTCATTGAGCAGACTATCGGTCGAGACCTCCATCTGCTTGATGCGCTCGAGTCGCGCCTCGGTTCCATCGATGAACACCTCAGGATCAACCCGGGGCCGGACCGGAATGAGCAGGGCGACGAGGATTCCGGCCACCGTCGCGTGCACCCCCGAGGAGAACACGGCAAGCCACACGCCGATGATCAGCAGATAGAGTATCCCCCGCCGCAGACGAGCCCGGATCGCGAAAAACAACAGCGCCAGCAGCACCGCCGCCACCACGAGACACTGAACATTGATTTTTTCCGTGTAGAAAATGGCGATCACCGCCACCGCACCGAGGTCGTCGGCAATGGCGAGCGCAGTCAGGAAGACCTTGAGACCGAGCGGCGCCCGCGTGCCGAAGATCGCGAGCACGCCAAGGGCGAAGGCGATGTCGGTGGCCATCGGGATGCCCCAACCTCGCGCTCCCTCGCCGCCGAGGGCGACGACAATAAAGAGCGCGGCCGGCACCACCATCCCACCGAGGGCCGCCGTCACCGGTAGGACCGCCTTGCCGAAGGACGAGAGCTCGCCGACCACCAGCTCGCGTTTGATCTCGAGACCGACGACAAAGAAGAACACGACCATCAGCCCGTCGTTGATCCAGTGATGGAGCGACAACGTAAAGGAGGCGCCGCCCCACGAAACGCCGACGGAGGTGTGGAGAAGATCGAGGTAGGTCCCAGCCCACGGCGAGTTGGCCCACACCAGCGCGACCACAGTGCACGCCAACAGGAGAATGCTGCCGGTCACCTCCGAGTGCACGAACCACTCGAAGTAGCCGCGAAACCCACCCTTCTCCTGCTCTGAACTCATCCTTCATCCTCCCAATGTGGTCAAGGAATCATAGCCCAATGAAAACGGCGGCGCCTGCGCGCCGCCGTTTAACAGCTTTTGGCTGCGAGTCATGAGCTGCAAGCTCATAGCGAGTTGCCAAAAGCTACGGGAGTTGAATGAGCCAGCCGCCGTCCTCGAACCACTTCGCCTCGAGAGCGTCGAGCAGCCCAAGGCCCTCGAGGGTGCCGAGATAGTTGGTGACCATGTTGACCAGTAGGGAGTCGCCAGGTGCCAGCGCGATACCGATGGGCTCGATGGTCATGGGCTCCTTGAGGGTTACCAATCCAGCATCGGGGAAGCGCAACTGCGACAGGGCGCAGATGGGGAAGTCCGCCACCAGGGCGTCGGCCTTGCCGTCAATGACCATCTGCACGCCGACGTCATAATCATCCACGCCGACATAGGTAGTCTTTTCGAGCACCTTCTCCACGAACTTCTCGCTCGTCGAGCCCTTGAGGGCCACGATCGTGATCGACGAGCTGTCGATCTCCTCGGCGTCCTTGAGGGCGGCGAGCGTTGACGATTTGGTGAGAATCGACTTGCCCGAAACGATGTAGGGACCCACGAAGGCTGCCTGGAGGTTGCGCTTTGGGGTCATGGTCATGCCCGACATGATGGCGGCGCTCTCGCCCTTCTCGAGGGCGGAAAAAAGTTCGACGAAAGGCTTTTGGACGAACTCCACCTTGACACCCATGGCATCGGCAAGGATGTTGGCGAGGTCGACTTCGTAGCCGATCAAGGCACCGGTCTTGGAGATCACCGTGAAGGGCGGCTGGGTGCCGGACATCCCGACCCGGAAGGTGCCGCTGTCGACGATCCGGCTGAGCACCGGGGCGTCGTCGGCGGCCTGGATGTCGGCCGGGGCGCCGAGCAAGGCAACAAGCGCGATAGCGAGACAGATGAACGTACGTTTCATGAAACTCCTCCTTGAGTTTGGTTGGGCCGGCGATCATCGGCGCCTGAGATTTTGAACACATTTTTCGGTTTGGGGATTCCCCCCGCGAAAACGGGCTGTAGAATAGCGCAAATGGAGAAGACTTGCATGAAATTGTCAATACTGTCGTTGCTGCTGATATCGATGATGTCCGCAACCGCGGCCGGGGCCGACGAGCTCGCGGGCACCCGGCCCGGACCCGAGGGCCGGCCTCTGACCATGAACGGCACGCTCTTCCTCCTCGACGTGTCCAAGATCGACGGCGCCGACCAGAGCTTCACCGCCGACGTCTTCATGTTGCTACAGTGGAGGGACGAACGTCTCGCTTCAGAGACCAACGGGTTGCGGCGGATGCCTCTCGACAGCGTCTGGAACCCGCGCATCCAGATCATCAACCAGCGCCGCATCTGGAAGACCTTTCCAGAAGAAGTCGACGTATCGCCGGACGGTACCGTTAAATATCGGCAGCGATACTACGGCACTTTTGCCTCGCCGCTCGACCTGCACGACTTCCCCCTCGACCATCACCCCTTCCGGCTGCAGGTCGTGATCCCAGGTTATAGCCCTGAGGAGATCGAATTTTTGCCGATCAGTGAGGATTTCGGAGACGGCCGATCACCCGAGATGACGATCCCCGACTGGTCGATCGGCGAGTTCCAGATCCGCACCGCGCCCTGGGCGATCATCCCCGGCGGGCGCCAGATCGCCGGTCTCGAGGGAGTGTTCGAAGCACGGCGCCACCTCGGCTTCTACATCGGCAAGGCCTTCGTATCGGTAGCGATCATCGTATTCATGTCGTGGGTCGTCTTCTGGATCGGCACCGAGCACGTGGGCCCGAGGCTCAGCGTCGCCGTGACCTCTATGCTGACCCTGGTCGCCTATCGTTTCCTCCTCGGCCAGAAGCTGCCCGCCCGGTGTCGTACCTCACCCGCCTCGACTACTTCCTGCTCGGCTCCACAATTCTCGTCTTCGCAGCCTTGATCCAGGTGGCTCTGACCGGCGCCACGAACGAGAAAGGACGTGCCGACAGGGCGAAGGCCGTCAACCGGTCCTCGAGATGGGCGTTCCCTGTCGCATACGCGGCTCTCCTGGTGTGGTCGTTTTGGGTGGTGTGACGAGGGCTTGAGGCTTGGGGCTTGAGGCTTGAGGGCCGGAACTCTTCTTGACCGTTCCTCCTGGGTTCAGCGACAATGACCCGCCATGAAAAACACAGCACCAAGCCCCAGTCTTTCGGCAATGGCGGTCCACGCCGTCGTTGCGTGTTCCCTGATCCTCACGGCAGTTGCCTGTGGGAAAGCGCCGCAGGTCGCGGCCCCCACGCCGCCCGAGGTCACCGTCGCCACCCCAACCCAGCGCGATGTGACAGTCTACCAGGAGTTCGTCGGCACGACCCAGGCGCGGGAGTCGGTGGAAATCCGGGCGCGGGTGCAGGGATTCCTGGACAGGATCGCCTTCGAGCCGAGTACCTTTATCCGCAAGGGCGACCTGCTCTTCGTGATCGAACCGGAACCGTATCAGGCGCTGCGTGACCGGGCCGAGGCCGGTATCAAGGCAGCCGAGGCGGGGCTGCGGCGCGCCGAGTCCGACCTCGAACGGCTCGAGCAGGCGGTGGAGTCCAACGCCGTCAGCCAGCAGGAGGTCACGAGGGCCCGCGCCGAACGGGACCAGGCCTCCGCAGCGCTGCTCGAGACCCAGGCGGCGCTGACCAACGCCGAGATCCAGCTCGACTACACGACGGTCCGGTCGCCCATCGACGGCCTCGTCAGCCGCAACCGCGTGGACCTCGGCAACCTCGTCGGCGCCGGGGAGGCGACCCTGCTGACCACGGTGCGGCGGATCGACCCGATCTTTCGCCTACTTCGAGGTCTCGGAGCGCTATCGTCGCGCAGACGCTCGAGGCAGCGCGGCGGGCACACGACCCGGGCACGGGTGACGAAATACCGGCGACGCTGGTGCTCATGGAGACCGGGTCTCGAGATCGAGGGCAAGGTCGACTCGGTCGACAACACCGTCGATCGGCCACCGGCACGATCCAGCTGCGGGCGATCTTCCCCAACTCGGACTCCAAGGTCTTCCCCGGCTTCTTCATCCGCGTCCGGCTCCCGGGCGAGCTCCTCGAGAACGCACTGCTGGTGGAGGAGACCGCCCTCGGCACTGACCTCGGCGGCCGCTACGTCATGGTGGTGGGTGACGGCAACGTGGTGGAGAGGCGCTACATCGAGCCCGGACCCCTCCAGAAGGACGGGAGCCGCGTCGTGCTCGACGGCCTCGAGCCCGGTGAGCGCTACATCACGGTCGGTCTGCAACGGGCACGGCCGGGAATGCCGGTGACCCCGAAGAACGGCGGGGGACACTAGCCCATGTTCAGCCGCTTCTTCATCTACCGACCGATCTTTGCGTCGGTGATCGCGATCGTCATCGTTTTAGTGGGGGTGCTGGCAATCCCGCTGCTGCCGATCGAGAGCATGCCCAATATCACGCCGCCGTCGGTCCAGGTGACCACCTCCTACCCCGGCGCCGGCGCCGGCGTGGTGGCCGAGAGTGTCACCGCGCCCATGGAGGAGAAGATCAACGGCGTCGAGAACATGATCTACATGTCCTCGAAGTCGGCCGCCGACGGCTCGTGCAACATCACCGTCACCTTCGAGGTGGGAACCGATGTCGACATGGCCACGGTGCTGGTCCAGAACCGGGTCAACGAGGCGCTGCCGGTGCTGCCCGAGGAGGTCACGCGCCAGGGCGTCAAGGTGGAGAAGCAAAGTACCAACATCACCTTGATGATTAACATGGTGTCACCCGACGGCACCTTCGACGAGCTCTACGTTTCGAACTACACCACGACACGCATCAAGGACGTGCTGGCGAGGGTCAACGGGGTCTCCAAGGTTGACATCATGGGCGCCAAGGACTTCGGGATGCGGGTCTGGATCAACCCGCTGCTCCTGCGCGCCCGCGGCCTCACCACCATGGACCTCACGAACGCCCTGCGTGAACAGAGCGTCCAGGTGGCGGCGGGCCAGATCGGGGCCCAGCCGGCACCCGCTGACCAACCCTTCGAGTACTCCATCAGTACCCTCGGCCGTCTCGAAACGGTCGAACAGTTCGAGAACATCATCGTCAAACGGGGTGAACAGGGCCAGCTGGTTCGGGTCCGTGACGTGGCGCGGGTGGAGCTCGGCGCCCAGAGCTACATGTGGTTCGCCAAATTAGACGGTGCACCGTCCATCGCCATCGCCGTCTACCCGGCCCCCGGCGCCAACGCCCTCAACGTAGCCGAGGGCATCAAGGCCGAAATGGAGCGCCTCGGTCAGGACTTCCCCGAGGGCCTCGAGTACCGCATCCTCTACGACACCACCGAGTACATCCTGCAGTCCCTCAAGGAGGTGGTGACCACCCTCATCATCGCCATCCTCCTGGTGGTCTTTACGGTCTACGTCTTCCTGCAGGACTTCCGCACAACCCTGGTGCCGGCCATCACCATTCCGGTGTCGTTGCT
>PVMK01129906.1_pt1 | contig 24664 bp, 19 predicted proteins | sample 1853481 | NCBI WGS metagenome assembly PVMK01 (sample SAMN08533507, study PRJNA380276) | Marine sediment metagenome, whole genome shotgun sequencing project.
TTGCATTGCTCGCGGTGGCGCTAACCTCGATCCTTCCCTTCCCCGACAGTGCGTCAGCAGCGTTGAACAGGAGGTTGAGAAGCAATTGGCGGAGGCGCTCATGATCGCCACGAACGCGGGGAAGCGCGTCGTCGACCGCGAGCTGGAGGTCGATGTCTCGAAAGCGTGCCTGTCGATCGACGAGCTTGACGGTGTCTTCGACCACCTCGGCAAGGCTGGCAGAGCTTTCGATTCGGCCGCTCTGCCCCGGCTCGTGCCGAGAAAAGTCGAGGAGATCTCGAATCGTGCGGTGGATTCGCTCGGTCTCTCGTTGGACGCGAGAAACGAACTCCCGCTCTTCGTCTTCCTCGAGATCGCCGGCCTGCATCAGATCCAGCATTCCTCGAATGGCCGCCAGCGGGTTTCCGATCTCGTGTGCAACGCCCGCAGAAAGACGCCCGACGGCGGCGAGCCGAGCGCTTCGAACGAGTTGCTCCTGCGCAGTCGTCAGCTCGGACGTCGCACGCTCGAGCTCCTCGAGGCGATCTTGCAGAGCGGCGCGATCGGCACGAAGCTGCGAAGCCATCTGGTTGAACGCGCTCGCAAGCCGAGCCACCTCGGCCGCACCTCGAACCGGAACGCTGGTGCGAAGGTTGCCTTCCGCCATCCGCTCCGATGCGCGACGCATCCCATCGATCGGGCGAACGATGAAGTACGTCAGCAGAACGTATGACAACAGCAACACCACCAACGCCGTCAACCCGAGGTAGAACACGAACAAGCTGCGGCGCGCCGCATCTCCACGCCCCCCAACCGGAACCCAAATCCGAAGGTCGGCACCGCTGGACGTACGTGCGATGGCATCCGGCACACCGACCGTCCGCCCCCAGCGTTGGGCTTGACCGTCCTCCGATTCAATCTCGACACCATCGACCAGCCCCTCAACGATCATGTGGTCGATGCTCTCTAAACCAAATCCCTCGCCAAGAGATCCTGCGCCTGCGGCAAGTGCGTGCACGAGGCTGTCGGCACGATGGCGCCGCTCTTCAGCGTTCTCACTCGCATCGAGTCGCGCGGTGACCACGCTGAGCAACACGAACGCCGCGCCGAACGCGATGACCAGCGCGACGATGAGCTGGCTTCGAAGCCCCAAGCCGAACGGACGTCCCATGCATACAGTCTAACGCCTCTAGTTCTTGACCCGCCACGCTGGCCAGTGCATGGGGAAATAATGACACGGGACGCCCGGCTGGGGGTGATCGTCGGCTCGATCCTGGTCCTCTCGGCGTTTGGTGACTCTGCCAGCGCGCAGCGAGGCGGAGATGGGCTCTATGGCCGGTGGGATCGCGGCCTGACCTTGGCGTTGGGCGCGGGGCCCGGAGCGACCTGGATCTCGCGTGAAGCCGACATCTCGATCGTGGGAGAGGCGAGATTCCTCGTCGCCGACGTCGCCGGAGTCGTACTTTCCGGTCGCTGGGGCCCCAATTCGGACCAGCACCTGTTTCTCGGCGTCGACCTTCGCCCTCTCTTCCCGGCACTCTTCTTTCTCTACAAACAGACTTGGAACGAATTCGCCGACTTGATGCTGCAATCGGTCTATCTCGAGCTCGGCGCAGGCTTCTTGCTGGATGGCCATCGAAGCACGGGCCTCGGGGTCGGTTTTGGCTTCGGGATACCGATCTACCGGCCCCTTACGACACTCCGTGGGCTCTGGTTTCGCATCGGAGCGAGATACATCAACGCCGACCCCTCTCATCGAAACACGGAACCGAATGTCGACCGCAGCGAGTGGACCCTGTATCTCACTCTCGTCGTGCGTTTGGGATTCAAAGCAAACATTGGCGGATGGGAGCCGAAGAGGTGAGACGCACCAAGGTTGTCTGCACGCTCGGCCCAGCCAGCGACACGAAAGCCAAGATCGCCGCGCTGGTGTCGGCCGGCATGAGCTGCGCGAGGCTCAACTTCTCCCACGGCAACCACGAGACCCACCAAGCAACCGCCAAGCTCGTACGTGAAACAGCCTCCGAGGCGAGGCGTCCCGTGGCTATCCTGGCTGACCTCCAAGGCCCGAAGATGCGACTCGGGACGTTCGCGGCGGGTCCGATCGAGCTCGCCAGCGGCGATCGATTCGCTCTCACCACCGACGATATCGAGGGCACGCAAGAGCTCGTCTCGGTCAGCTACAAGTCACTTCCGACCGACGTGAGACCGGGAGACACAGTCGCCCTCGACGACGGGCTGATTCGTCTACGCGTCGAGTCGGTCGATGGGAACACAGTGCATACGATCGTCGAAGACGGCGGGCCGCTCTCGAACAACAAGGGCTTGAATCTCCCCGGGGTATCGATCAGCGCGCCGGCGTTGGCGGACAAAGATCGGGCGGACCTGGCGTTCGCAGTCTCGGAGCTCGGGGCCGATTACATCGCTCTGTCCTTCGTTCGATCGGCGGAGGACGTTCGGGAAGCCAGAGCGTTGGCAGGAGATGTTCCAGTCATCGCGAAGATAGAGCGACCTGAGGCAGTGGCAGCGTTATCGGAGATCCTCGACGCGGCCGACGGTGTAATGATCGCCCGAGGCGATCTCGGAGTCGAGCTTGGCGCCGAGCGAGTGCCGTTGGCCCAAAAGCGCATCATCCGAGAAGCAAATGCACGCGGGAAGCTCGTGATCACCGCGACACAGATGTTGGATTCGATGATTCGCAATCCGCGGCCCACTCGTGCGGAGGCCGCCGACGTGGCAAACGCCGTCATCGACGGAAGCGATGCGCTCATGTTGAGTGGCGAGACGGCGGCGGGGCGTTACCCGGTACAAGCGCTCGAGATGATGGATGCGATCATTCGCGATGTGGAGTCCGACCGCGTCGAAGACTTCTCGAGAGAGTTCAGAGATCTCCGCAATGTCGGCACCGAAGAATGGCCCTTTGCAAACGCGGCGGCGCGCGCGGCAGCCGTGTTGACGGCGAATCTCCCACTGAAAGCAGTGGTGGTGTTCACCCAAGACGGACGTTCAGCGAGGCTGCTATCCGAGCATCGACCCAGGGCGCCGATCGTCGCGATAACCAGCAAGATTCGAGTCGCGCGTCGACTCGCACTCGAGTGGGGTGTCATTCCTCGGGTCGAAGTCCCCCCGGAATCGCTGGACGAAACGCTGCGAATCGCGACTGCACTACTCGTACGGGAGAATCTGTGCAAAAGAGGCGAAGCATTCGCGATGGTGCTGGGGTGGCCCGCGTCGGGAAGGACCAACACGGTCAAGCTTCACCGTCTCTAGCCTCCTCCCCCACACTAGCCTCCCCCCCACGCTTGCACTAGATCGCGCCCATGGAAGACACGCCGCAACAGATCGGTCGCTACCGCATCGAACGACTGCTCGGGTCGGGCTCGATGGGGTATGTCTATCTCGCGCACGACAGCGATCTCGATCGACCGGTGGCGATCAAAACCTTGCGTGATGTAAACCTGGACGAAGAGACGCGCAGGATGTTCCTCGGTCGCTTCCAGAACGAAGCGAAGGCGGCGGCGCGGCTACACCATCCGAATATCGTTCAAATATTCGACGTAGGGGACGATCCGAAGCACGGCCCTTATCTCGTGTTCGAGTACGTTCCGGGCCACACGTTGAAGCAGCAGCTCCGAAAGAGCGGGGCGCTCCCGAAGGAGGAGTTGCTCCATGTCGCACAGCAGATCGCCGACGCTCTCGCGACGGCACACATGGCCGGAGTCATTCATCGCGATCTGAAGCCAGAGAATCTGCTGATCACCGAGAACGGACAACTGAAGCTCGCTGACTTCGGCATCGCCCGCATACCCAACGCAGACCTCACAAAAGAGGGGCAGTTCCTCGGCACGCCTTGTTACGCCGCACCAGAGACGCTTCTGAAGGGGGAATACAGCGAAAAGACGGACCAGTTCTCATTCGGCGCCGTGGTGTACGAAGCCGCATCCGGAGAGCGTGCCTTCCCCGGAGGCGAAGCGATCGTCGTTGCGCAAAACGTCATGTACAACGACCCGGTCCCGCCAAGCGAGGCCAACCGCGGAGCTGCGATCCCACCCCAAGTCGATCAGGTGATCATGCGGGCGCTGAGCAAAGACCCGACCGGACGCTTCGCCAGCGCACGCGCGCTGGCGTCCGCTCTCCGCGAGGCATACGCCGGCAAGTCTCCAAGGAAACCTGCCCACCGACGAAGAAACCTTCCAATGATCCTCGTGCTACTCGCCGGCACGACGTTCGCCGCATGGGCACTACTAGGCAACGACGTGAAAGCCCCAAGCGCTGGGACTGGCGCTGGCGCCGACGCTGGCACTGACACTGACGCTGGCGCTGACGCTGGCACTGGCGCTGGCACTGGCGCTGGCGTTGATCCCCTCACCCCGCACGAGCGGGAGGAGGCCGCTAAGGATGAGCTTGCCCGCGCGCGGAAGGCGCTCCAGGACGGAGATGTGGAGGCCGCGGAGGCAGCGCTGGATCGCGCGACGACGTATGACCCCAGCAATCCCGACATCGAAGTGCTTCGATCCGAAGTGCTAGGACGCGATCTCTAATTTACTCGTCCCTCGCCGGCACAGCTTTCCATCGGCAGTCCTGGCCGCCGCCGGCTGTCGGGTTGCACTTGTACATGTAGGTCAGCGACCTTCCGCAACCGGTTGCGCGTGTTTCCATCGGCGTGTCTTCGACGAGCTCGATGACCGCCTCGTCGCAGCTCAAGTCGACCGCGGCGGCGCTCCGCACCTGCTGGGTCGCCGCGCTCTCGTGCCCGCAACTCATCAGGACGACGAACAGGAGAACAAGAACGTGCTTGACCATGTGCATCGACCCCCGCGGCCCGCATTGCAACACGACCCGACGATCGCCTTATAACTTGATGCCGAGTCCACGCAAATCGTTTTCGGCTTGGGCGGCCCAACCGCGGTTTGCCTTGGGGCTTGCAGGGCTCGGGTGCAATACGGTTCCAATCGCTAGCCCGTCGGTTCCGAGAGCCGCCCTCGCGCGTTTGGTCGCCCATGCACCAACCCCAATGACCCAGTCGGGTTGAAGCACTGCGATCGCATCGCGAAGCGCGCGATCGCATACGGGCAACAGTGCCTCCCGCTCTTCGACGGAAAGCTTGTCTGGCGTTCGATTGCGACCCGTCGATTCGATGAAGACCAATGGGCAGTAATTGATGACGAAGAAACGAGAAAAGAAGCGTTCTGGAGTCTCGAATCGTTCCTTCGCCCACCCCCAGAGCCGCGAACCACTTACTTCGGAACGCGGGCAATCGAAACCGAGCACGGGGCGTTTGGGATGCTGTGCGGGAGGCTTGCCGACAGGTGCCTCGATCCCCATCCAATCTCGAACGAAGCCCACGTCGCCAAACGGCACCCCAGTCTGAGCCATGCCGAAGGGCCCTGGATTCATGCCGACCAGCACTGTCTCTTTGGGCCCCTTCCCAAAGCGGCTCAGATAGAGCTCGTGCGACTTTCGCGCATAGCTCAGCGGATTGTAAACGTAGGCGACCGGGTCACCGAAATCGATCCTCGACACCGCGCGCGACAGAGCACGCGAGATTTTGGTCAGATCGGACATGGCCGGTCAGCAGAGATAGCGCTCGCCGCCATCGCTAAGGATCGTGACGACTCGTTGCCCACTCTGCATGCGGCGCGAAACCTCGAGCGCGGCGTGTACGTTGGCACCCGATGACGGTCCGAGAAGGAGGCCTTCCTCGCGCGCGAGGCGTTTGGTCATCCGTTCGGCCGCGAGGTCCGTGACGGTGATGACTTCGTCGATCAGGTCGGTATCCAAGACCTTGGGAACGAAACCTGCGCCGAGGCCTTGAATCCCGTGAAGCCCCGGTTTGCCTCCGGACAATACCGAACTAGCACGGGGCTCGACCGCAATGATTCGAATCGCGGGGTTTCGCTTTTTGAAAACACGCCCCACACCGGTCAACGTCCCGCCGGTGCCGACACCTACGACGAACGCGTCGACCTCGCCTCCGGTGGCCTCCCAGATCTCCTCGGCGGTCGTGCTCTCGTGGATGTCCGGGTTGGCGGGGTTGTCAAATTGACCGCACATCATGGAGCCAGGCGTGGTCTTCAAGAGCTGCTCAGCCTGTTCGACCGCGCCCGCCATCCCATCTCCCGCTGGGGTGAGGATGACGTCAGCACCGTACGACTTGAGAATATGGCGTCGTGCCTCACTCATGTCCTCGGGCATGACGATCACGCAGCAATAGCCGCGCACTGCGCAGATCATCGCAAGGCTGATGCCGGTGTTGCCGCTCGTGGCTTCTACGATGGTCGATCCGGGACCTAGCTCTCCCGACTGTTCGGCCGCAAGGACCATCGACAGTGCCGGGCGGTCTTTGACGGACCCCGCGACATTGTTCGATTCGAGCTTGCCGCAAATCTCGGCTCCCTTTTCGCCTGCGATGTGTTTGAGACGGACCAAGGGCGTGTGGCCGATCAGATCCAGTGCCCCGTCGTAGATGCGCTCGGTCATTTGGCGGCTAGCATACCAGGGAGCGCTTAGTTGTCATCGTCTGAAGAATTTTCGCCTGACTCGTGTGCGTCATAGGCCTGGACGATCTGCTGCACCAGCGGGTGGCGCACGACATCGGCGTGCGTGAAATAGACGAAGTCGATGCCCGGAATGGAGCGAAGGACGCTTTCGGCATGCCGGAGACCGCTCCGTGCACCTCCGGGCAGGTCGACCTGGGTAACATCGCCGGTGATGACTGCCTTGGCGTCGAAACCGAGGCGTGTGAGGAACATCTTCATCTGCTCGGCGGTCGTGTTCTGAGCTTCATCGAGGACCACGAAGCAATTGTTGAGTGTCCGACCGCGCATGAATGCCAGCGGCGCCACCTCGATCGTGCCTCGTTCAACCAAGGCGGTGATTCTACCGGGTTCCATCATGTCGTGGAGCGCGTCGTGTAGCGGGCGAAGGTAGGGGTTGATCTTCTCCGACAGGTCGCCGGGTAAGAATCCCAATCGCTCGCCAGCTTCGACCGCTGGACGCGTCAAGATGATCCGCTTGACTTGCCGCTCTTGCAGCGCGCGAATCGCCATCGCCATCGCCAAATACGTCTTGCCCGTACCGGCGGGGCCTATCCCGAATACGATGTCGTACGTGCGAATCGCCTGAATGTAGTCCTGTTGTGTCACGCCTTTGGGCGAGACGATCCGGCGGCTCGAGGTGGTCAGCACCACATCGTCCAGCAGCGCGCGAAGTCGGAGTTGCGGATTGGCCCGCAGGGTGCGCGCTGCGCGTGCCATCTCGACTGGGCTGAGATCTCGAAGCTGCAGCGCGTCGATGAGTTCGTGGAGAACGCGCTCCACCATTTCGACATCTCGGTCTCGGCCCTGGATGTGGATCGTCGAACCACGCAAACCCATCGACACCCCGAGCTCGTTCTCGAGCACACGCAAGTTCGAGCCACCCGGCCCGCTCAGCTTGAGTAAGAGATCCGGGTCTGCGACTTCGATGTCGGCGGCTATGTCAGCCTCGGTTGGACCAGACCGCACGCCGCTACCGCCAAACCAACGAGTCAGGCCCTCGCTCGAGCGCGGTTTCGAGACGCTCGTGCGCCGTCAAGATCAGCGCACGCGTCGTGTCGCCATCGAGAGGGTAAGACGCCAGCCCAACAGTGATGTTGAGAAACGAAAGCTCGTCTGGGTGCCGCCCACGCTGCGCGGCGAGTTCTTCCTGAAGCCTGCGCACGACCTCGACCACCGCACGGGCGCTAGCGCCATCGAACCCAACGACGAATACGTCTTCGTCCCAGCGCCCTCGCACGTCCTCACGGCGAAACCGGCCGGAGATCAACCGGCCAAGGTGCGAGCGCAGCCTACGCGCCCGAATGTGATCGAGCCCATCGAGACCGACGACGCTGATCAGCCCAATCGAGTACGTTCGGCCATGACGTTGACCGGTTGACAGACCACTCTCGAGCGCGGCAATCGCGGCCGACCTAAAGAAGAGCCCCGTCTGGCTGCAGCGCAACTGCTGGCGACGCGCACGCGCGATCCGTTCGGCTTCGCGATGAAGCTCCACCAGCCAACCCCCGTCGGGGTCGAGCCGAGCGGTAATGACCGGGCTATCAACCAACGGAGAGTCGTCGAAGCAGAGGAACGCGCAGTCCGCATCCCAGCTCGACATTTGAATGATCGCAGGAACCTGCGGGCCGGCCACCGTGGAGCCGATCAGCACGACATCGGGACACTGGACGTCGAGCTCGCGGAGAATCTCTTCCAGGCTGAAGTAGAGGGAACATTCGATCCCTGCTTCTTCGATCTGCTTCGCGGCCTCGGAGTCTCTGAGCACGGCGATCTTGGGCCGAGGGGTCATCGCTCTGTCCACCGCCGTGTGCACTGCATGGTGCAAGCGAACGAGCTCGATCGGATGGGGCAGAAAGATGTCCACGCCCAGCTGCGCGGCGAGGGCCCGCGTGTGAGGGTCGTCGTCGACGGACAGCAGGATCACCGGAGCTTCGGCGCACCCGTGTAGCGCTCTAAACATCCGAAGAAATCGCGGCAGGGCGTCGCGATCTTCGAGCGGCCAACCGATAATTGCCGCAGTTGGGGGGTTTCGGCCCGCGATTTTCAAGGCTTCCTCGACGGTGCCAACTGGACGGAGATGGACCAGCACTTCGTCGAACGCGGAGCGGAGGTACGCGATCATCGCAGGATCGTCTTCGAGGACGAGAAGCGTCGGCACGAAGTCACGTGGGACCGCTCGATGTAGAAAAAAGGACGCTGCGGGCGTCACCGAAGGAGGCGCGGCTGCCGCGGGCTTCACCGATTCGACCGACAGACCCACTGCTGCCGCCGCATGTGCGCGCACCTCGTCGATCGACTCGAACATAGCCGACCAGTCGAGTCGCCCCGATGTCTGCAGTTGGCGAAGCTCGCCCTCGATTCGGGCGGCTGCCAGCGAGATCTCGGAATATCCATGAGTATCCGCAGCGCCATGGAGGTCGTGCGCCTGACGAAGCGCTTCGGCGACGACGCTCGTGCGCTCAGCCTCCGCGTGGACGCGCCGAATCGCGCCGGTCAGATTGTCGGCCGCGATCGGCAGGAAGCTCGGATACGACTCTGCATCTCTGACGTTTTGCGGCTCAGAAGGCTCGTCGGGAAAGAGCACAGCGTCGGCTTGGGCTTCCAACGGGCGCTGCTCCGCCGGCGTAAGACTGATGGGCGCAGAAATCGAATTTGCGACCTCACGGGCAAACCGTTCGATCGCGACCGGTTTGTGAAAGACTCTCAGCACCTGGAGACCGTGCGTGAGGTGCTTGAAGGTAGCCAGATCGCGATAAAAGGCGGAGACGAAAATGATCGGCGTCCGGTAACCAGACCTGCGCAGCTCCTCGATCCAAACGATGCCGTTGGTGTCTGGCAGAAGCCCATCGACCACCAGCAGCGAGGGCTCCTCGTCCTCGATCAGCGTCCGCGCGATGGTCCCTTTGGTGGCGTGGATGACCCGAAGTCCGAAGGCCTCGAGCGCTGGCGTAACGCTCGATCGGAACTGGGCATCATCGTCTAGAAGAAGGACCGTTTGGGGCACGTCCCCACAATATTGCACCGTTTGCGGAGGTCATAAAGCCACTTCCCGCAAATAGGCTCAAGAGGCCTGCCGATAGTCCGAGTCGGTGTGCTGGAGGTAGGCGTTTGCGACCGGATGGTCGGCACGATGCTCGATGACGTCGCGCAGATGCTGGAGCCCCTGATTGCGATCGCCGGTCTCGATCTCGATCACTCCGAGCAGCGCCCGAGCATCGTTGTGACCTGGCTCGAGCTGCAAAACCAACGTCAGCTCTTTGCGGGCGCCCTGGATATTGCCACGAAGCCGTAGAAGTCGAGCCAGCTCGAGACGAATATCGTGAAAGTTCGGGCAGAGCCGAAGCGCGCGGCCAAACTCGTGCATCGCGTCCTCGGGGCGCTCGAGCTCCATGTAGGCCTGAGCCAGCTCCCAATGAAGATTCGCAACCTTGCCGCGGCGATAGGCATCGTTGGAAGAGTCCGAGTGGCGTTGGGCCCGCTTCATCGAACGGACCCCGGAGCCGTACTCGCCGAGCTCATTGCAGGTGACCGTGAGGTTGAGAGCGGCTTCGAGATAGCCCGAGTTCAACTCCAAGGCTTGCTCGAAACACGATCGGGCCTCCGGGAGACGTCCGCCCAGGTGGTAGATGACGCCAAGTCGATTGAGAACGTCGGGGTACCGCAGGCCCTGCTGTACGAGCTTCTCATAATACGGTTGCGCGAGTGGGTACTCGGCGCGCACGTAGTGTTCGTTTGCCGCGTCCAAGATCTGTTGAGCCCAAGGAGCCATGAGCCCGAAGGTAGCGATCGGCTAGATCGGAGGCCAGAAATCAGCCGGGATCAGCCCTGGGCGAGCTTACCGAGAATGCCTCGGGCTCTTTTGGCTTCGCCCGTTTTGGGGAAGCGCTGGACGAGCTCGTTCAATGTCTGGCGAGCAGCCTCGACCTCACGGAGCTTCAAGTAGACCTCGCCGAGCAGGAGAAGCGCCTCGGGTTCCACCTCGCTCCCTGGATAACTGGCGAGTAAGCCCCGGAGCCGCGAAATGGTGCCGCGATAGGCATCTCGCTTCAAGTAGAAGCGAGCCACATAGAATTCGTGGGCGGCCAGCAGACTCATGCACTTTTCCATGAGCTCGTTGGCTTCGGGTACGCGTTGATCGTCGGGGTAGTCCACCACGAACCGCCGAAGCTGGATCAGCGCGTCCCTGGCAGCACTCTGGTCGCGTTCGGAGCGCGGCGGGGTCATGAACCAGCCACCGGGGATCTGATTGTAATAGGCTTCGGCGATCCGAAATCGCGCGTACGGAATTTCTTTGTGAGAGGGGCGTATCCGAACGAACTGGCGATAGGTCTGAATCGCTTCCGGGTACGCTTCGTTCTTGAATTGGCAATCCCCGATGCGAAGCTCCGAGAGCGCGGCAAACCGACTGTAAGGAAACTCCGTTCGGATCTCGCGAAACAGGGGCTCCGCACCGAGGCAATCTCCCCGTCGGAAGTCGAGCAGCGCCCTTTCATACGCACTCCTCGCGTCGTCGTCGCGCCTGAGCACGCTGCCCTTGCTCTTGCTCTTGATCATGCCACCACCGCTGCTGCAAGCGAAAACGAGCGCCAAAGACAGGAACAAGACGGGCCTAGCGAAACGTACCCACATCGCCAGAGGGGGTAGCCCAGGGTCAGGGTCAGCGCCAGTGCCGGTGCCAGCGCCAGCGTCAGCGTCAGCGTCAGCGTCAGCGCCAGCGCCAGCGCCAGCGCCAGCGCCAGCGCTCAGCGTCAGCGTTCAGCGCCAGCGTCAGCGTCAGCGTTCAGCGCCAGCGTCAGCGTCAGCGTTCAGCGTCAGCGTCAGCGTTCAGCGTCAGCGTCAGCGTTCAGCGTCAGCGCTCAGCGCCAGCGCCAGCGTTCAGCGTCAGCGTTCAGCGTCAGCGTTCAGCGTCAGCGTTCAGCGCCAGCGCCAGCGTTAGGCGCTTGCTATCTGGCTGTCGACTACCCGCGCCGGGTCGATTCCGAGGCTTGCTAGGGCGGCGTTCCAGCGTGCTTCGACCGGGGTTTCGAAGACGAGTTCGTAGTCGAGGTCTACCGGGATCCAGGAACCCTCTTTCATCTCGCTCTCGAGCTGCCCCACGCCCCAGCCCGAATACCCCAGTATCATCGCGCAGGTGTCGGGTCCGTCGCCGCGCGCGATCCGTTGCAGAAGCTCCAGCGATGCGCTGCATGCGATGCGGGCGCCAACCGCGATGGTGCTCCCCGAGCTCGGCAGCGGCACGCCCTCTGCATCGTAGAGGATCCACCCCGACTCCGGAGAGACGGGCCCGCCGAGAAGAACGGGCGCGTCGATCGTCGAGGCCGCTTGGCCGTCGACGCCGGCTTCCTGAAACACGTCGCCCATCTCGAGGTCAGTCAGCCGATTGACGACGAACCCAAAAGAGCCTTCGTCGCCATGATCGATGAGCAAGACCAGCGTATGATTGAAAAATGGGCACCTCATCGACGGGGAAGCAACGAGAAACCCTGGCGCCAACGACACGGTCACAAATCGAGACTGCCACCAAAAGGCAAAGGTCGCGAGCCCAAAGTGGGGGGTCCACAGATGAGCCCAGCTGCGAGCTTTTTTGGGAGCGGGGGCGCCTGTTCGCTACGATCCGTGGGAACTCGCCTGGGACCCAAGGCGAGCAAGCCTATGGTTCGCCTTCTACGTCAATCCAAAGACCTGACCACGCCGCCTGACGACGATGTGTGGGCGCTGCTTCCGAGTGCGGTCTGGGATCTCGATTTTTCGGAAGTCCTCTCGTGGATCGATGCACAAGGGTGCCATGATGCGGCCGAGTTCAAGCAGTTGGTGAGAAACGACCCGAAGGCTCTCTCGGAGTGCTTGAAGCGAACGCGCGTTCGAAGAGTGAGTGCAGGCGCCATCGCGCTCGTCGGTGCCTCGAGCGAGGAGGAGTGCATACGTCGCATGCCCGAGCTGCTCACCGCAGAGTCAAAGGCTGACTTCCTTCGCATACTTCTCGCGGCATTTCGAAACGAGACGGATGTGCATCTCGAAACCGCGATTACGACATGCGCCCTAGAACCGCGCGACATCCGCGTGCATTGGCGTTTTGTGCCTAACGACGCGGGTAAGTTCGAACGGGCGATCGTGTCTGTCGTCGACATGACCGGCGAGCGCGAGCTCCAACAGCGACTCCTTCTCTCGGAGCGAATGTCAGCGATCGGAACGCTGACCGCGAGCATCATTCACGAGATCAAGAACCCCCTGACTTTCGTGTGGAACCATCTTCGCTCGCTCCGTGACGAGAGTACGGGGCTCTCCGACGAGACAGCCGAGCTGGTTCGTGAGGCGTACGAAGGTGCGGAACGAATTCGCGTAATTGCAAATGAAATCACGGAGTTATCACATGGATGGGATGCCGCAGAAACCGAGGTCGTCGATCTGAAGCAGATCCTCGATGGCGCGATCCGGATGTCACAGCCCGAAGTGCAACATCGCGCGACGATCGTACGTGAGTACGAGGAGGGGACACTCTACACGCGGGGGTCGAAGACACGGATCGGCCAAGTCTTCCTCAATCTGATCGTAAACGCGGCGCAGGCTATCGAGACCGGCGATCTTTCACGGAATACGATCACCGTCCGCGCGCGTAGCATCGAGAACGACCGCGTCTGCATCGAAGTGCAGGACACCGGGCCTGGAATCTCCGCACAGCTCTTGCGGCGCGTGTTCGATCCATTCGTGACGACCAAGCCAGCTGGCCGCGGTACGGGTCTCGGGCTTTCGATTTGCCGGCGAATCGTGCACTCGCTCGAAGGAACGATCGAGATTCAGAGTCATCCCGGTCAGGGCGCAGTCGTGCGCGTAGTGTTGAAGCGAGCAGCGCGGTCACCACTGCCGCTCTCAGCTCCGGCGCCATCGATCACCGCCATTCGACGCGCCTCAGGTCGAAGCCTGAATGTGTTGGTGGTCGATGACGAGCCGGTTATCGCGAGATTGATCCAAAAGGCACTCGTGGAGCACGAGGTCACGATCGCGCACGACGGTCGACAAGCGGTCGCGCTGATGGGCGAGCATGCGTACGACGTGATCCTCTGCGACCTGATCATGCCGGAGATGACCGGAATGGACGTTTATCGGGCGGCCCTGCAACGGGCCACGCCGATGCACGAGCGGATCGTGTTCATGACCGGCGGTGCCTTCACGCAGCGCGCCCGAGACTTTCTTCAACGGGTCCCAAACCTGCGAATTGAAAAGCCTTTTGATCTCACGCACCTGGAGCGCACCATCTACGAGGCGGCCGACGCGACGGCAGCCCCCTCCAACCGCGAATCCGTGCACCCTTAAAAAGGGGGACCGTCCCCTCTCGGTAGGAGCTAATTGCGCGGTTGATGGGCAAGCCACGGATGATCGTCGTTGGGCTCGACTGTGCGGCGCCGAGGTTGGTGTTCGATCGCTATCGAGATTCGATGCCGAATCTGTGGTCTTTGATCGAAGGGGGTACCTGGGGACCGCTTCGGAGCTCGGAGCCTCCGATCACGGTGCCCGCATGGACCTGCATGATGTCTGGAAGAGATCCGGGAGAGCTCGGGCTCTATGGCTTCCGAAATCGGATCGTCGGAGAGACTGGCTTGCGACTCGCCAACGGCGGGGACGTACACGTGAAGCGAGTATGGGACTGGCTGGGCGACCATGGTTTCAGGGTGGCTCCTCTGTTCGTTCCCATGACGTCGCCACCAAGCCCGGTCCGGGGCGAAATGATCTCCGGCTTCATGTGGCCGGGCGAGGACGCCCCCTGGTGCTTTCCGCAATCGTTGGCTGCGGAGATCGAGGAACGTTTTGGCCGGTACAGGCCGGACATCGAGAACTTCCGAGCGGACGACCTCGAGCGCATCCACGAGGAGATCTACGCGGTGACCCAGCAACACTTCGGCATTGCCGAATACATCTGGGCCGAGAAGAAGCCGGACTTCATGATGATGGTCGAGATCGGGGTGGACCGCTTCCATCACGCCTTCTGGCGCCACATCGATCCACAGCACCCGAGGCACGAGCCCGGCAACCGATGGGCCGATTCGGGACGCAAGTACTACGCCTTGCTCGACGCCCAGATCGGAAAGCTGCGAGAGATCGCAGGCAACGACACGACTTTCCTCGTGGTGAGCGACCACGGCGCGCAGGCCATGCACGGCGGCTTTTGCATCAATGAATGGTTGATCCGGCGAGGGCACCTGGTCCTGAAGGACGCTCCGTCCGCTGCGTCCGTACTCACCCACGACCAAATCGACTGGCCTCAGACGGTGGCGTGGGCGGAAGGCGGTTACTATGGGCGGGTTTTCTTGAACGTGGCGGGCCGTGAGCCGGAAGGACGGTTGTCATCTCGCGAGGCGACGGTCCTCAAGAAACAATTGCAGCGCGACCTCGGCGCCTTGCGTGACGATGAGGGCAACCAAGTTCCCACGCGGGTCCGCGACCCCGAGGCACACTACCGGCAGGCTCGCGGTTTTCCCCCCGACCTGATGGTCTACTTCGATGACCTCGCGCTTCGCGCGATCGGATCGATCGGGCACGGTCAATTGATCATCACCGAAAACGACACGGGTTCTGATACCTGCAATCACGACTGGAATGGGATCTTCGTCATGAGCGGCGGAGGAGTGCCCGCCCGTGGACGAGTCGAGGGGGCGGAGATCTACGACGTGGCGCCGACCATCCTGAGCGTATTCGGCGTAGAGAGACCACCAGGGATCCTAGGAAGAGACTGGAACAGACGCTGAACGCTGGCACTGACGCTGACGCTGGCGCTGGCGCTGGCACTGGCGCTGGCGCGGGCGCTGGCGCTGGCACTGGCACTGGCACTGGCACTTTGAGATCTCGGCCCCTGGGGCCGAGATCTTCCCGGCACGGATTCGAGTCGTAGGGGACTTGGGGCGCGCCGCGGACTATGGGGGCGGAGCCAGCGGTAGCCCCGGCGTAAAAGACGATTCTAACCGGCTTCAAGTCTCGGCTGCCCCGTTACCGGTCATGGCCGGTGAAGCCCCCATAGTCCACGGCGCGTCCCAAGTCCCCGGCCCAGTGAAGATCTCTTCAACACAGCTGCTGGCGCTGACGCTGCTAGGCTCCACCGCATGGCTGCTCGGGCGCTCGTAATCGGTCTCGATGGGCTCGACCTCGGGGTGGTGGAGCAGTTCGGCGGCGAGTGCCTCCCGAACCTCCACCACGTGATGGGTCGTGGGGCCTACGCCGCGCTCGAATCGGTCCAGCCCCCTGCCACCCTGCCCAACTGGACGACCTTCTTGACCGGCCTCGACCCGGGGCAACACGGGGTCTTTGATTTTACGACGCGGCGTGGATACCAAGTGCGGTTCACCACGGGCACGGCCCGCGAGGCGCCCACGGTTTTTCAGCGACTCGACCGACTCGGGCTGCGCTGCGCTTGCTTGAGCTTCCCGGCGACCTGGCCACCCGAAGAGCTCGAACGAGGCGTGTTCGTCAGCGGCTGGGATGCCCCGGTTGCTTTCGAGGCGGATCGTTCCTTCATGTGGCCGCCGTCCCTCTACGACGAAACGGTGGCGCGGTTCGGCATTCCGACCTTCGACGACGTTGACGAATTTCGGACAGACGCGCCGGGTTGGATCGACGATCTGCCCAACGCGCTGATACGGCGGGTGACTCGAAAGGAACGATGGGCACGGTGGTTGCTGGGCCGGCAAGACTGGGATGTGTTTGCCGTCTACTTCGGCGAAAGTGACACGGCAGCGCACTACCTTTGGGCTCACCACGACCCGAAGTCGCCGAGAAAACCGAAGCGCGTCTCGAGCGACCAACGGGCGGGTCTGCTGCGGGTGTACCAGGCGCTCGACGAGGCCGTGGGGTGTTTGATCGAAGCGGCGGGTACCGAGACCGAGGTGACACTGCTCAGCGACCATGGGTCGGGGGGTTCCTCCGACAAAGTCCTGTACCTGAACCGCTTGTTGGCCGAACACGGGCTGCTGTCATTCAAGGCCCGAAACCGGCGCGGGGGAGCTTGGCTCAAAGAGCTTGCCTTGCGACGCTTTCCGCCCCGCCTTCGCGAGCGTGTGTTTCGCGCCGCAAACAGTTGGCTCCCGAGTCGCCTCGAATCCAACGTGCGCTTCGGCGCGATCGACATGGAGAGCACGGTCGCATTCAGCGACGAGCTCAACTATTTCCCCGGCATCTACCTCAATATCGCCGGTCGCGAGCCGAAAGGAACGGTGCACCCGAACGAGAGGCATGAAGCGATCCTGCGAATTCGCGCGGCGTTGCTCGAGGTTCGCGACCCGTGGACGGGTCGGCCGGTCTTTCGCGATGTCGTGCGTCGCGAGGAGCTATTCGACGGCCCCTACCTCGAGCGCGCGCCGGACCTGCTTCTCGGTCTCCATCTCGACGACAACTACTCGTACAACCTGATGCCAAGCACGAGCGCCCCCCCGGGGCACGATCCGTGGCGCATCCTCACCGACCAGCAAAAGCTCGGAAAGAAAGGTCGAAGCCTCCCGGGCAGTCATCGCTCTCATGGTTTCATGGCGATCGCGGGCCCAGATGTGCGTTCGGTTGGACGGATCGACGCTCATATCGCGGACATGACCGCAACCCTCCTCGCGCGCCTCGGCATCTCGGTGCCGTCCTCGTTCCGAGGCCGCGTATTGTGGGAAGCACTCGAGGGTTCGGACGCGGCCGAAGCGCTTCCGGCAGGCGTCCGCCAGGGGTCTGGTGTCGGCGGAAACGAAGCTGCCGTCGAGGCTCGGCTGCGCGCCCTAGGGTACGTCGAATGACCGTCCTCCACGTCGCTTGCCTCCCGTTTCCGACCTACCAAGGAACGCAGGCCGCGCTGGCTTCGATGCTTCACGCGTCCTCAGAGCTGGGCCGGCCGGTCCACCTGCTGACTTACGCGCGGAGCGCGTATGAGATCGACGCGCCCTACCCGATCGATCGCATCTCGGACTTCCCGAGGGTTCGTTCGCTGCGTTCGGGACCTTCGCTGGGCAAGCTTGCGCTCGACACGCGGTGCATCGTCGAGGTGGGCCGTCTCTGTAAACGATTGAAGCCCGAGGCGATCGTCGCGCATCACATCGAAGCGGCCCTTGCTGTGCTCGCCGCTCGGGCCGGCCCCGTCTATTACGTCGCGCACACGTCGCTCGAACACGAGTTACCGATCTATTTTCCCCGGCTCCCCGAATCTCCGATCGCGGCCATCGGGCGTTACTTCGAGACGCAGGTGTGTCGACAGGCCGCCGGCGTAGCTGCCGTCGCTCCCTCGCTCTCGATGCTGCACGATGGACGGACGACCTATCTGCCTGTCCCATGGCGCCAGTGCACCGGTGGCGCCCCCACCCGACGCGAGGCGAGACGGGCACTTGGGCTCCCAGTTGAGAGCCCCGTTTGCCTCTACGCCGGAAACCTCGATCGATACCAGGGCTGGGAGGGCCTGATCGCCGCGCTCGTCGCCCTGCGGGACGTGCACCCGAGTGCTCAGCTCCTGATCGCCACCGAATCCGACCCGGCCCCAGCTCGCCTCCAAGCCGCCCGGGCGGGGCTCCGGAGCGCCGTCCACTTACGCCGATTGGCTGGTGACCGAGCGCGTCGGATGGCACACGCCGCCGCCGATTTCACCTGGATCCCGCGTCGCACCAAGGGCGGCCTGCCGATCAAGATGCTCGATGCGTTCGCCCGCGGCCTTCCGGTAATTGCAACGAAGCGAGCCACGGCGGCCCTCCCGATCGACGAGGCGTGTGTTTGCGTGCCGGACGACGACCCACAGGCCCTGGCCGAAGCGGCTGACCGCCTTCTTGCGGACCACACCCTCGCTGATCGCCTCCGATCCGCCGCCCTCGCCTATCTCGCTCTCCATCACTCCATCGCGGCGTTCGATGCCGCCATGCAGCGGCTTCTAGGCAAGCCGTCTAGACGGTCTCATGCGCGCGATGCGCGGCTTCGATCAGGCGGGCAGGCACACCCAGCTCGGTGAGCTCCTCGAGCGCACACCATCGGTAGGCATCGTGTTCCGCCGACAGGACGACTTCCCCACTTTCGTGCTCTGCGCGAAACACGATCACAGTCATGGGCTCGCCACGGCGACGCGCCGCGTAGGTATCGACAGGCCGAGGTCGAATGCGCACGCGGAGGCCACTCTCCTCGAGCACTTCACGTTGCGCGGCAGCAAGCGGATCTTCATCGGCTTCGACGCGTCCCGAGATCCCCTCCCAGAGACCAGCGCCCGCGGCCTCGGTGGACGCGCGTTGCATCGCCAACACGTGATCATCACGGAACACCAGGACAGTCACCGCAACCCACTGTTTCGCGTCTTCAGTCACCACCGAACCCTGCTGTCAATATAAAGGAAATGACGCCCTTTTTTGGATCCGCGTCGAACGACCCAAGTACCATTTTCTTTCCAGCTCGCGTTGGAAAACCAGCATGGTCGTGCACTTGGACGAATCGGTCTCATACGCGGAAAAACGCGCAAATTCGGGCGTTCCTCGCCTCCTGCTCGGGGGAGAGCTCGACGTCGAGGTTCCCACTCTCGCCGAGCTGACCGCCGCCACGGCAGCCCTGGCGATCGGCGCAAAACGCAAAGTCCTCTTGCCGCTCGCGACGTCTGCGATCGAATACGCATTGGTTCGACGCGGGGACTCGGTGTTGGTGAGTTGTTACGGCACTGCCAGCGCCCCGACCGTCTATCAGCTCGATCGCGCGGTCCCGCTCAGATTGCTCCTGGACACCTGTGCACAGGCAATGCTCGCAACCGCGAGGCAGGAGCTCGACCCTACGGCTCGGCAGATCGCGATTCGGGTGGCCGAACGGGCACTCGCCACCAAGCTTGCGCCCGACCCGGAGGGCTCGATAGCCGCGGTCAATCAACGAGGCGGTGACCTCGACGCTCCGCCTTCCGAAGTGCCCCTCGCGTTTGGATACGAGGCGGCGATCTACTCATCCTCATCTTCTTCGCAAAGCCGGTCCGCTCGGGCCGATGTGCACGCCCTCTTGTTCGAGGGTCACCTCTGGGCCTTCGTTCGCGGACGCCGCCTGTCCCTCGTGCAGGGCCCGATCATGCTGGCCGCGCATCGAATGGTCGTGGCGGTGCGTACTATCATCGATTCCTGGGATAGCTCCCGGCCGACCCACGTGCGCCTGCGGGCCGGCGGTTTTCAGATCGCGATGCGGAAGTCGTCGCACCAACTCGTCAGCGTCGAGCTGTCTTCCGAGGGCCATGGAGATCTCACCGCGACTTCGCTGGGCCTCGCAGAAGCCGCGCTCCCGATCCTCAAGCTGGCGAGCGACCTGCTTCGAAGCCTGGTGGCCGCAGACCGGGTGCAAAGCAAGAACCTCCGCGTGCGCGCGCTCCGGCAGGAGGTTCGAGCGTTGCGTCGGGAGATCCGGGCCCGGAGAAGCGCCGATAGCTTCGTGAACCTCGACCCAGACCGGCTTCGCATGCACAACGAGGTGAAGCCCGCGCCGGCCATGCAGGCCGAGAAGCTGCCTTCCCTCCAGTTCGAGGAGCGATGGCGGATCTGCCTCGAGGGGCTCGACGCCAACTCGGTGTTCATGTGCGGCGATCGGCTGGTCATCGCGACCCAAACCCATGTGGTCGCGGTCTCGAGGGACGAAGGCAACGTCCTGTGGGCCCGCCCGAGTCAAGCTTCGACGACCCTGATGGCGGGCTCGGTGCTCATGCGGTTGTCGGCGGACGGCGAGGTCGAGCTCTGCAACGTCGAAGACGGCGAGGCTTATTGTTCGACGCACATCACACCTCGTATTGGCGGCCCGCCGAGCGGACTGATGGCCGGCGGAGGCAACATCCTCCCGGTCGCGGTCATCACCGAGGGAAGCCACCGACTGGTGGCGATCGACGTCCGAACCGGGGAGCCGCGGTGGCGCTTTGCGTCACGAACGGGCGGCGAGTTTCAAATGACGAAGGTCGGCCGTGTGCTCCTCGTCACCTGCGGCGAGGAAGCGATTCACGCGATCGACATCGCGACCGGGGAAGACATCTGGAGATTCTCCGAGCGAGGCTGCTTTCAGTTCAAGCCGTTGGTCCAAGACGAAACGGTCGTGGCAGCCGCGGTTCGCGGCCGACGGGAAGGCACCCTCTACGCCATTGACCTCTACAGCGGGCAACCCCGGTGGCAACGCGAGCTCGAAGGCCCGCCAACGTCGGACCCGTCGAGTGCCGCCAACGTCGTGCTGATTTCCACCGCAGGAGAGCAGGCCATGTTGTCGGCGCATTCGCTCGATGACGGCGAACAGCTCTGGGACATGAAGGACCCGGGCCTCGGCATCGGGGGCGCCGGCATGACGATCGACAACACCTGGATCGTCAATGCTCCCTTTGGCCAGCTGAGTGCCTTCGATGTGCGCACGGGCCAGGTGCAATGGTCTACCAATCTTGCCGACGCTCTGGCGGACGAGATCCCTAGACGCCTAGAGCCGGTCCTTCGAGGAGGCGCCCTCTTCGTCCCTGCGTCGTCGGTGCATGTCATTCGACCGGCCGACGGAAGCCGGCTCTCGGCAAGCCTTCCCTGCGACCTCGTCCCCGACCTCATGCGCGTCGATGAGCGCGGCTGGGTCTACGTGGCGGAGGAGAGTGGCTACCTCGCCGGCTACGCACCGAAGCCGATGCTGACCCTGATCCGCGGTGGCGGGCGGTAGAAGCTCTTCTCACCACCGGGCGCCTTCGGCGGGCAATGGGTCCCACCCCACCGCCCCCACACTATCGCCTAGCTAACCCCACCGATCGCTTGTGTTTAGCCCGAAGATGGGCGCTTGGGCGGCGGCGGCTTCGGACTGAGCCCTGAGCCCTATTTATTGAAGCCTGCCTCTGTCGACCTGAAGCCTAAGAGGCAACGGGAGGGGAGGATGGTCGATGAGGGGGCGTCGAAGTTCCGACAATGATGCGACCGAGTCGGCAGGCGTCAGAGGCAGGCGTCAGCACTGAGACTGAGCAGGTAGGTCAGGCGTCAGGCCGCAGTCGCGGCGCGGGACCGCCTGGGACCGGATAGCCCGCGTGAGCGACCAGGCGGCAGTCTAGGCCGACAAGATCAGACCGAGATTCGCCACGCAAGTGGGATCAACGCAGGCGAGCTGTGGGGTTAATCGAACGGTACGCAGTGGAACTCCATCGTCCATCCTTCGAAGATCGGCGTGCTCAAACTGTCGCTGGACGCGTTGATGTTGGCCCGCACCCGAAGGAAAGGCATGAAGTTCGGCTCGCCTCCCGCGATGAGCTCGTTACCGATATCGTAGGTCTGCGCGGTCGTGTCGCTCGGATAGACGATCGACACCGGGATCATAGTATCGAGCTCCGCAAGCGTGTTCGCGGTGAAGAACTCGAACTCGACCGAGCTATCCGAGGGCGTCGATCCGACCCAGGTGAGGTCGCCCCAGTCGGGGCGCTCAGGGGGCATCACACAAACGAAATCCGAGTCGTAGGTGTTCTGGTAGAAGCCGGAGCCAAAGCTGCCTCCCGTCGGGGGGACCAAGAGCCGCACCGGGAATCGGTCGATCTCGGTCGAGCCATCCACGAGCACGATCATGTCGAAGTCGAACACCTGCGCAGTGGCGATGGAGGGCACGAAGTCGTTTCCGACCCGGAATCGGAACTGCAGTTTCGCGTCCGCGAGGCACCCTAGACACATATTGGTCCCCTCGCCGCCAGTGCAGTTCTTGATACCACTGGTCGGGCATTTGTTGGCCTCGATGTTGCTCACAAAAAGAGTTTCGTCGACCGTGGGGGTTGCCGCGTTGTCTTCGGGGGCGATGGTGACATCGCGTCGTGTGTCGCCCACCAGAGCGCTCACCGCATCGAGAAGCGCGGTCCCAAGACCCGACCCGTCGCCTGCAATCGTCTCGAGATAGGGATCGCCCTGCTTATCGACCGAACCGGTGACGATCGCGAGCTCGGTAGCGTCCGGGATCGCAATTAAGCCTGTCGAGTTTGGGCTGACGATGGTGACGAACTTCACTTTCGCGGCCAGTAGCTCGGTTTCGACCGTCGTCCATGGGATGGGAAGGTCGGCCGTTTGCCAGCTCTCGTAACCGAACGAATCTTCCGTCAGATTGTGAAATCGAAGCTGAAAGTCTCCACGCCTATCGGCGACGGATTTGCTTGGCTCAACCGCACCATCGGACACCGCATACCAATCGCCTGCTCCAAGGGACTGTGTGAGCCGCCCCCAGTAATCGCCAGCACCAGGCCCAGGATTGCAATCGACGAACCCGAGCGCCGAATCGAGGAGCGCCACGTTGGTGGTGTGATACGCGGTCCCCTCCCCGCTCACGAACATGTTGGTCACGCCCGAGAGGGAGAACCGCAAGAACGCGTCGCGCCCGTCGGTCCAGCATCCAGACCCACCGCATTGAGTGCAACTCCCCTTGTCCCAAGTCTGCGCATCGTTTCCGAGGTTCGTGTTGCTCCCCATCACCGTCAGCGACTTACTGGTCAGGTCGCCTAGGTCCCAAGCTGTAAACGGATCGCTCGAGTAAAGGACGTCAGGGGACATCTCGACGGGCGGTAGCCGAGTCCCCAAACCCAGGGTCCCGTCGAATGGTGGATTGCCATACGTGGGGCTGCCTACGGTCGGGCCGTTCCACATGTCGGCGTCGGTGAACAACATGATGATCGGAAGCACGCTCGGGCGGAAGCAGGGATATCCCCAGCGGCCCGCCGGCGTCGAAGGACAAGCACCGCGGTTCGGCACCAAGTCTCCAAGACCTTTGCCCGTCACGACCGAGTACATCGCCTGAGTCGCGGCTTCCGGGTCATCCTGGTTGAAGTCGGCCACCATCTCGGACACCGCGTCGATCACGTGTTGGATGTTGTCGGTCGTATCGAGGTAGTGGTGATACGGTGCCATGTCGTAGCGGTTATTGTGCGGTAGGTACGAGACCTCCTTGAAGTCCCCGACACCGAGCCAGATATCCGGAATCTGGCACCGGATTGCCCCGACGAGGCCGGTTCCCGCGCCCCCTGGGCACTGCGTCGTGTTGACGAAGGTTCCACTGGTCAGGTCGGTGACGAGCTGTACTTGCTCGCCGCCCATCGAGCCTGTGGCGTCCATCAGAATATACAGGTCGGCGCTCCGGATGTTGGGCTTGATCTGGATGTCGGCGGATACGGTTTGACCGCCGGCGGCATTGTAGTAAGCCGTCTGGTAGGCGCCGTCGTTGCTTGCGTCGCCATCGCAGGGAAGTCGCCAACCAGGCCCCGCACAATCGTCCGCGGGGTCGGGCACCCCGTCCCCATCCGTATCGACGAGGACCCCACTGCCGCCTACGAGGGTGAGGGCGTTGTCGGCGCTCGAGAAGGCGAGGTTTGCGAGTTGGTTACACTGAGATCGAGCTGGGTGAGGGGAAAGTCGATCGCTTGGTTACAGGTCGGATCGCCGGTTCCGCAAGATGCCGGCGCTGCGACGAGCCTTCGTATCCGCCCCGCGGAGGTCGGTTCGCCGCCTGGCACGCGGGCAGCGCGACTGCGAACGAGAAGAGAATCAATGGGGTTAGGGCTTGGGGTTTCACATTTCCTCCTTAGGGGACACTTCCGGCTTGGCAGCTAGGCGCGCCGCCGTTTCGAGGGCTGCACAGACCTGCTGCAGCGGGCACTCGGTCACTGATCGCAGTCGCACAGGTGCCAGCCGGTCGGACGCATTCTTGCGCCCGTCCTGCCAGAGGCCGACGCACTCGAATCCACCAGCGTCGTCGCAGTCGTTGTCGGTGAAACGGCAGAGGCCGTAGTCGCCGCACGTACGGCTTCGATCCCGCTAACGCACCGACCTCGCACACAGGCGGCTCTGAGCGCGTCGGGCAGCTCGCGTTGACGCAGGGGTTGCCTGTGTAACACTCGCGCTCGCCGCGCACTCCTTGCGATCGCCGTCGACGTCCGCGCAGAACTCTCCTATGGAGACTCCGAGCCACGTACAGTCCTCGCGCACGCGACACGTTCGGTGCACGCGGACGCAATACTTGGAGACCGGGGTCGTCTGGCAAACGTGGCTCTTCGGACAGTCGAAGGAGGTGTCGCACGGCACGCGACGGTCGATACAGGTTTCTTGCCTAATTTGTCCCTCCCAGGAGAAGCCCGGCGCGCAGTCGTAGCTCTCGGTGCCGGGATTGCAGCCGTCGGCGACTCGAACGCAGCGCTTGCCGCCGGGTGCCACGGTCTTGCA
>PVMK01141045.1_pt1 | contig 24659 bp, 39 predicted proteins | sample 1853481 | NCBI WGS metagenome assembly PVMK01 (sample SAMN08533507, study PRJNA380276) | Marine sediment metagenome, whole genome shotgun sequencing project.
AGATTCTAATCTTTTGATTTCTCATATTCTTCATCTTGCTCGTAGCCTTCTTTGAGTTCAAGTTGATGTTCCTCTTCTTTCATTTCCTCTTGTTCTAGTTTTTTCTTTTCTTTTTCTAATTCTTTAGACATGAAATATTACATGTAACACGACATATTAACAAAGTCATTATTTTCAATTCTGATATTCTTGTTTAATTTTTAACAAAACCTAACGTAACTTAATCCAAAGTTTTTTTGCAGAGAGGTTTGTGCTAAATGATGATTTGTAACATTTTCAAATTCCAAGATCAAAAGGTCATTATCATCATTGATAATTACACATGATGATATATGAAAATAAACAATCATTTTTTCATTGGAAAACATGGATGTAACATTGGATGATGAGATTATCAAAAAATTGCACCTACTCCAAGCAGAAAGAATTGCTTTTGAAGGAAAATACATCTCACTTGACACTATAATCAATGAAATTTTGAAAAAAGAACTTTAATTCTATTTTCTAAACTAAAACACAGACCCTTTGAGGACAATCAAAAGTGATATTTTGTAACTTCGATTAAATACTGTAAGAAAAGACATGATATAATGAGTCAACCAATTTGGATTGGAATTGTAATTGTAGTATTTTTTGAGGAGATAGAATGAAAAAACGTGATTGTTGCGTTTGTAATTGCTTGATACATCCATATCATAGTGATTGTGGAACGTGCGGATGTAAATTATATGAGGATTAAAAATGAATCCTTCTCTATTATTTAGACTTGAAACATATTGACAATCCATTCACTTTAGATAAAATAAATGAAAACTAGATTTTTGAAACTAAAACAGTCCCTTTGATGGCTGAGTCACTATTTTTCTTGATGTGAAAAGATCAAATCAGCAATTTTTTGTAGATTAGAATCTGAACCTATACTAACAATTTTAACTAAATCTGTAGTGGTAACCATTCCAATTATTTTACCTCCTTCTTGTACTGCCACTCGATGGATTCTCATTTTCCTCATTATTTCAGCAACTTCCCAAACCGTTTGATTTGGAGCGATAACCAACAAAGGATGAGTCATAACTTGTGAAACAGGTACGGAAAGCGAAATCTCTTTACTAGCTATCTTTGTAACAAAATCTCTTTCAGTAAGTATTCCAACAGGTATGTTGTCTTTTGTAATAATAATACTACCAATTTCTGCTTCAGTCATCATAGAAGCAGCTTTTTTTATCGTTTCTGATTCATCAATTGAGATTATCTTTTTCTTCATGATGTCACTTACAAAATGTCCTTCTCCCTCCATCATAATTTACTGGACATTATACACTAAATTAAGTCATTGTTATTTTTCAGTTTTGATAATAAAATAGACGTAAAAATTAACTTTTTTTATTCTGATCTCTCTCTTATTCCTACTAACTATACATTTTCACTAATCCAAACTAAAACCGACATTACAGCAATCACACCAGCAACAAACAACGCATACTTCATTCTATATTGCATACAAAACGGTCACGCCACACACATTTAATGTCACTTTTTCATGCCATCTTCAAGGGAAGGGGTTTGTTTCCCGTTTTCGTTTCCCCTATATTCTTAATTCTTAGTTTATTGTTTTTCTAAGAAAAGTATCTTTAAGTGTGAAACAATCATTATAAAATTAGAATTGGGATTTAAAGAAAAATGTAAACTTTGTACTAGAGAATTTACAAATCAAGATGAATACAACGAACATCTATTTCTGCACCCATTTACAAAACAATGTGAGAAATGTAACGCTACTATGAATCAAATCTCACATTCATTTACAGCATCCATAAACAAGGAATACAGACTCAACCCAGACAAGTCTTACAAACATGATGAATATCGTGGTAGTAGATACGTTTGTTCAAAATGTGGTTATACTGAATTGTATGCAAATTGGGAATAATCAATAGGCTTAAGTTCCTACCATTTACCAAAAATTATTGAAAACATTATTCAAAGGCGTTATCATAGTAGCAGGAATTATTCTCGGCATTCTTTTAGTATTGAATACGGTTAATCCTTAGATTCTAAACTCATCAATACGCTTAAGTTCTAAAATAAATGGATAAATGGTTCTGAACTAAAACACAGACCCTTAAATGGACTAAATTTTCGTTCAACAACAAGTCTATCGTACAATAAGAACTGGGCACCTAACTCTGTGCATAACACCATCTGTAATACTGCCGAGAGTTAATTTATCCCATATGGTCATTCCATGAGCGCCCATTACTATTAGATCAATTTTCTTGGATTTGGAATAAGACACTATTGCTTTTGTTATAGAATGATTTTCTATAATTTCAGAATGAAATGAAACTTTGGGTTTTTTTGCAGAAGATTCAAATGCTTCAAACTCTTTTGCTACAAGAGTTTTAGCTCCACCCATTGCTTTATCCCAAAGAGCGGGATGACCCCAATACCCAGAAGTATCCAAGATAGTAATCATTGAAAGTTTGGAATTGTATTTTTTTGCTATATCCAAAGCTACTTTGAATGCGTGTTTAGAATGACTTGAGCCATCGTGTGGAACTAGAATGTTCTTGAAAAGCATGACTCTACACTCAAATATCTAGAATATTGGTAATCCAATTTTTCTAATGCTTGTTTTAGAACGCCTTTTAGTACGTTTGGATAATGTTTTTAGTAATTTTTGGCTTAATTCCTCTAAAACTTCACTTAGATCAAATCCTATTGAATTAAAAATTAGGGGAGTATGGTGTGATGTCGTAATCATTATAGATGCTTCATACTTTCCTTCTTTTTTACGTCCAGTTCTTTGCTGTTTAATTGAAACTCTAGCTTCATGGATTTCTGAATAAACTTTTTGTAATCTTTTAAGAGTATTCACAAATTTTTTGCTAATCAGATTTACATTTTTCTGATCTTCTGGTAATCCAACAATGTATAATGGGAATTGGAGTTTCTATTTTTGATGCAAGTAATCCCAGAATATCTCTAAAGGTGATGATTCCTTGAAGATTTCCCCAAAGATTAACTAAACAACATGAAGTGTTTGTTTTCAGCATTGAATTTACAATCTTATTGAGATCATCATTGTGTGTGCATTGAGGAATTCGTGTACTTCCTATATTTCCAATTCTAGATTCTAATTTGTGAAGAGTTTTGATTCCCTTTGATTTTCTTCCTTGGCTTTCTCGTGGTAGAATATATTCTAGAATATGCGCAGATGTGAGAACTTGTGTGATTTTTCCTTTATTCATCACAGGTAGATGATCCAGTCTTTTTGAAGTCATAATTCTTCTGGCATTACTGAGAGATTCTTCTGAGGATATTGTAATTGGATTTTGAGTGTAAATCAAATTTGCCTTTATCCATTTGTTGTCTTTAGTTGAAAGTAACTTTAAGATTCGTTGTGCAGTAATCACTCCAATAATTTTATTTTTTTGAACTACAGGTACTTCACGAATTCTATAATGAGCAATAATATTTGCAGCTTTTTGAATTGAATCATTTGGAGTTAGATAGGGAATAGGATAAAGGAATGATTCTACTTTCATTGCTGTAATATTTTTGGCGTTTAGGAGTGTTCTTATGTTAGTTGAAAGAGTTGATTTTCCATTAAGATAAAAAACATCATATGCGTTGTTTTTTGAAATTTTGCTAATAACACTTGAAAGTATGTCTGATGGCTCAATTGTAGTTGCTTTAGAAATTAGGGGTTTTACTTTGGCAGATTGTATATCTCTTAGATGCTCATAAATTGTATCAGAAATCATTTTGCTATATCTATTTGAATTTCTTCCCCGTTTTAAATTAAAAGAAAACACTGAAACTACGACTTATTTTATGTCCGTATTCTCTTATCAAAGAACAAACAAGCGGTAAGATCCCCTGTCACATTAACCATAGTTCGTGTCATATCCAAAATTCTATCAACACCCAGAAGAAGTATGACGCCTACAGGTGGAATGCCTGCTGCAATTAGTATTGTGGAAAGTATTACTATTCCAGTTCCAGGAGCTGATGGTGCTCCTATTGATGCTGCAAGTGCTGTCAATGAGATTAAAAGTATCGTGGTAAAACTCAAGTTAATATCGAAAAGCTGAGCAAGAAAAAATACTGCTATTATCTGATAAAGTGCTGTTCCATCCATGTTAATTGTTGCTCCCAGAGGCACAATGAACTGAGAAATTCTTGGTTTTATCTTCATCTTTTCTTCTGCTGTTTTGATAGTTAGTGGCATTACGGCAGCAGAACTTGAAGTTGAAAAAGCAAGAAGTTGTGCTTCTTTCATCATTCTAAATGTGGCAAACAAAGGCCTTCCAGTAAATACCTTGATGATTATTATGTAGACTCCCATCATTAGAAAAAGACCGATAACTACAGTGATCATATATGCGCCAAGTCCAGTAAGTGCAGTAAGACCTACTCTTGCTGCAATATCTACCATTAAACCAAAAGCAGCAAAGGGAGCCAAACGCATTGCCCATGATACTACTTTCATGGTGATTTTTTGTACAGACTCTAGTATGTCAAGTAAAGGCTTGGAGCTTTCTTTTGGTAATGATATCATTGCGACTCCAACAATCAAGGCAAAAATAATTATGCTCAGCATCTCGCCGGTCATAAAAGATGCCAATGGGTTACTAGGTATCAACCCCACTAGACTTTGTGGAATATCACTGTAAACTAAGTTCCACGCTTTCCACAGTTTCTCCTGTGTCTTCAATTCCAAAACTTTCCTTAATCAGAGAACTGTCGATAAAAGTCCCTGGCATTATTGTTGTTACCACTAAGATTCCAATTGTCAGAGCTATCACAGTTGTTGTGACAAAATACAGTGCAGCTCGGAGACCCAGGTTTTGGAGTTGTTCCATACTACCAGAGGAGGTAATGCCTCTGATTATTGAGGCAAAAATCAGAGGGATGATGATCATTTGGATGATCTTCAGAAACAGATGTGCAGGAATTGATAGCCACTCTGTGATTATCTCAGTGGTGTTTTTCTCAACTATTCCAGTTTCAGGGCCAAGGAAAATACCAAACCCCAAACCCAAGATTAAAGCAAGAAGAACTTGTGCCCATAACTTTTTTTTTATTAGATAAGTAATTTGAGGAGTTACGTACGTGAATGATTTTATTACCAAGAATAATTGTAACTTTTTATGTTAAATTAAGTCATTGTTATTTTTCAGTTTTATAATAAAATAGACGTAAAAATTAACTTTTTTTATTCTGTCTGAACTTAACCCAATCTATCTCTCAATTGATGGCAATCACATAGGCAACCTTTCTGACATCTTACTCTCTTACAGTCTGAACACACTTTCTTATTCCAATATGGTGTTGTATTCATGTTAGTACCTCTTGGTAGCCTTGAAAGTACCCTTTTTTATTTGAAGTAACATTCTTATCAAAATGACTGTCCAAATTCCTATAAACAAAAAATATAGAATAGTCATATCTGGTTCTTCTAGAATTATCTCATCTTTGAATTCAGGTTCTAAAATTATCTCGTCGTTAAACTCTTCAACTTGATCAAATGGCGATACAGCTACAATTCCAAGAAAAATTGGTATTGCTACTAGAATTATTATTGGTATTACCATGATATTCTCTAATTGTATGGGCTATAATTTTTATAAATTTTTGCTACTGAATGAAAATACATGTCTCTCAAATCATCTTCCACACAAACTGCTAGTAAATTAACAATATCTGTTGCTGTAATCATCCCAACAATCTTTTCATTATCAGTAACAGGTAATTTCCTTATTCCTCTATCATGCATTAAATCTGCTGCAGTTCTAACTGATTCATCTGAATTTATTGAGAATAGTGGGGATGACATTATTTGTTTTACAGGTGTGGTGATATTATATGCATGAGCAACAACCTTGACTGCAAAGTCTCTGTCAGTAACAATTCCCTATGGGGGTGTTATTTTCCATAACGATGACTGCTCCAACCTTTGCATCTTCCATCATTTTTGCAGCATCATTTATTGTAATTGACACATCTACAGAAATTACTGATTTAGTCATAACATCTGCAATGGTCATAGTTTTTGCATTACTCATTTTACAAATTTACTATGCCAGATTAGATATATGATAGTCTTGTAGAATATCAAAGTTGAAAATCATTCTAGATAATCTCAGTTGACTTTAAATTGAAAATTAACATATTTTTATTCATGGCATTCAAAATCAAGAGAATTCTTGTTCCTCTTGATGGCTCTTCCAATTCTTTTCGTGGTCTTGATGTTGCTATTCACATGGCAAGACAATGTCATGCCACTATCACTGGTCTGTATGTAGTAGGGATCACTAAACCTAGAACTAATGAACCCATTACTCCACTAGAGAAAATGCTTTTAGAACACGCACAAAAAATCATGAAAAAAGCCAAGTTAAAGGCTGCACAAAAAGGAATTTTATTTTTTGATAGAGTTTCTTATGGAGATGAGGAAAAAAGAATTGTTGATATTGCTGAGAAGAAAAATTTTGATCTTATTGTAATTGGTTCAAGAGGAATGGGTGCTGCCAAAGAAATTTTCTTGGGAAGCACTTCAAACTACGTCCTCCACAAATCTAAAAAACCTGTACTAATAGTAAAGTGATATGATGGAATTAGAAAAAAAATCATTAGATCATTTGGAACAATTACTACAAAGAACTCAAGAATCCTTTGAAGGTTTGTCTGCTAGATGGGATGACTTGCAACCTAGACGGGAATTTGATGTAAAAATTTCAGAGGATTTTCATCTTGGTTTTGTTTTTGGAAAATTAGAAGATGATTTTGTTGGATGGTTCTATTCAGAATATGGCAGATCTATGACTGATCAAGAATATAGACAGTTTTGGAAAAAATGTCGTGTACTTGTAAGAAATCTCCACAAAAAATATGATGTTTTCTATTTTCAAGAATGATTACAATCATGAAATGGCATTTTGATGATTTTATTTATGGCTCTATTGATGGAGCAGTGACAACTTTTGCCATAGTTGCAGGAGTAATGGGTGCATCACTTCCTTCAGGAATTATCTTGATACTAGGATTTGCAAATTTATTTGCAGATGGGTTTTCTATGGCTGCAGCAAATTATCAAGCATCAAAGGCTAGAAATGAATTCATAGAAATGAAGAGAAAGCAAGAAGAATGGGAGATTGATAATTTAGAAGAACAAGAAAGAGATGAAATCAGAGATATTTACAGAGAGAAAGGATTCAAGGATGAATTGTTAGAAGATGTTGTACGAATAATCACATCAAGAAGAAAGGTATGGATAGATACAATGATGAAAGAAGAATTAGGATTAATTGAAGACGAAAAGAATCCAATGGATAGTTCTGTAAGCACTTTTGTTGGTTTTAATTTGATTGGGTTGATTCCATTAATTCCGTTTATGGTTTTCATGGCAATAGGAATTGAACTAAATTCTGTGGCTTTTGTATATTCTATAGTATCTGTACTTGCTGCGTTTTTTCTAGTTGGAATGATCAAAGGAAAGATTGTTAAAAAATCAATGATGCGTTCAGGGGTTAATACATTGATTATTGGAGGTATTGCTGCAGTTGTTGCCTATATGGTAGGATATGGATTAAATTTTCTAGTTTCTTAGGGTTAGTGACATATGTCTGAATTAAAACGCCACATGGGGCTTTTTCAGCTTACAATGTATGGAGTCGGGCTGACTCTTGGTGCGGGAATTTATGTTCTAATTGGTGAGGCTGCGGGTTTTGCTGGAAATTCCATGTGGATCTCTTTTGGTTTAGCAGCAATTGTAGCAGTATTTGCGGGATTAAGCTATGCAGAACTTACAGCATTATTTCCAAAAGCAGCTGCAGAATATGTTTTTGTAAAAAATGCATTCAAAAGTGAATTTATTGGATTTTTGATTGGTTGGTTAACTGCCATTACATCTATGATTGTTGGTGCAACTGTTGCGTTAGGATTTGGCGGTTATTTTGCACAATTTTTAGACATCCCAATTACTCTTTCTGCAATTTTACTTCTTGGGGCACTATCATTTGTTAGTTTTATTGGAATAAAACAATCTGCGTGGGCAAATACAATTTTTGCATTAGTTACGATTGCAGGTCTTGGAATAATCATTTTCTTGGGTTTTACAATTGAAGTTAGTGAACCTGTTGATTATTTTGATGCACCAAATGGAATGACAGGAATAATACTTGCATTTATTTTGATATTTTTTGCATTTATTGGATTTGAAGATATGGCAAATGTAGCAGAAGAAGTAAAGAAACCAAAAAAAACTCTGCCAAGAGCAATAATTTTATCCATATTAATTACAGCAATAATCTACATTCTTGTTTCTCTATCCTCAGTACGCATCTTAAATTGGGAAGAGTTGGGTCAATCAGCTGCACCTTTAGCTGATGTTGCAACAAAAGGTCTAGGATTAGGAGGTGGAATTACTATGACCGCAATTGCACTCTTTTGCTACTGCCAGTACCGTCCTTATCACCCTAGTAGCTGGTGCAAGAATTCTGTATGGCATGGCAAAAGCTGGTTCACTGCCATCCATTTTCGGAAAGGTCCACTCTAAAACTGGAACTCCCTGGATTGCAGTAATTGGAATTTTTGCTACGTCAGTTGCGTTTGCTTTTGTTGGTGATATTGTAATTGTTGCAAATATTGTGGTTTTTGCAATTGTCATTACATTTGCGATGGTAAATTTATCAGTAATTTTATTACGATATGTAAGACCTGATGAAGAAAGACCATTTAGAGTCCCACTAAACATAGGTAAATTTCCAATTTTACCACTTTTTGGATTTATTATAACCGTCTACATGGCAATGCAATTTGAATTAGAAATTATTCTAGTAGGAGTTGGGATAATTGGGGCGGGCTGTATTTTTTATCTTTTGTATAATAAACGAAAGGAGAATGTAAAATGATACCTGAATTTGACGTAATTCCAACCATAATAGGAATTTTATTTATTGTCATTCCTTCAATGTTGTTAGGCAAACTTTGCTCACGTATTGGACTATCTGAAATTATTGGTTTTGTAATAGGTGGGGTAATACTAGGTCCTTTTGCTCTTGGAGGAATTATTCCATTTTTTGATAAACCAATTGTCCAGCTAGATGAACTAACTCTAATGTTATGGCAGATGTCAGGTATTGTAATACTATTTTCTGCAGGACTTCATTTCACATTCAAAGATCTTCTTAGTGCAGGGTACAAGGCAGCAATAATAGGAACACTTGGTTTAATCATGCCATTAGTTTTGGGATATGCGATTTCTCTGGCATTTGGATTTGACTGGATGGTTTCAATACTAATTGGTGCAACATTGAGTGCAACTAGTATTGTAATTTCAGTGACATTGCTAGAAGAGTTAGGAAAAGAAAAAACACAAGAAGGAAATATTTTGGTCAATGCTGCAGTGTTAGACGATGTATTAGGATTAGCAGTCTTGTCATCTGTAGTTTCAATAATTGCTGTAAACTCTCTACCAAGTATAGGATCAGTTTTAATTACAACAGGTGAATCATTGATTTTTTGGTTATTGTTATTGTTAGGTGCCGTATTTGTTCTTCCAAAAATTATTCACGGTATTGCTATTGCAAAGTCTACATCCCTTGAGATGAGAGGTACCAAACAAGCTACAGCGTTAGGTGCTGCTTTTGGATTTGCAGCAATAGCTTCTGCTGTCGGGCTCAATCCTATAGTGGGAGCATTTGCAGCAGGAATGGGGTTAGCAGGCTCAAAACTTGCGGGACAAGTAAGAGAATTTGTAGGTGAGTTAAAGATTGTACTGGCACCATTATTTTTTGCAATAATTGGTGCGCATGTGGATCTTAGACAAATCTCTGAAGTAAATGTAATCTTTTTTTTAGTCATTTTGGCTGTTGCTATTTTAAGTAAAGTGCTTGGTTGTGGAATACCTGCTGCCGTATTATTGAGGAATAGATCAAAAGGTTTTCGTATAGGTTTTGGTATGATTGCAAGAGGAGAAGTAGCCTTTATCACTGCAGGAATTGGACTTGCTAGTGGAATATTGCCAGATTCTATTTACACAACACTGGTTTTAGTAATATTGGCAACCATAATTATTACACCCAATCCTTCTAAAGAATTCATTCAAATTAGAATTACACTAGGAGATGATTATCTATTTTGAATACAAGTAGAAAAAAAGTAAAACAGTTGTAAAATAACTATTATTTTTAGAATATACTTTCCAGAAAATGATTTTGTCTGTTTGCTCTATATACTAGATTGATCTAAAAGGAAACAGATATTGGTAGAAATATTAAATGACAAAAAAAGTTCGTTAAAGAATATTGTAATTGCCAGTTGGGTAATACTTACTGTATTTCTTGGATTTGTATTGGGATTTTCAGCTCCTTGGGATGATTTGATGGGAGAAAGTCCATTTGCATCAATAGCCACCATACATGGAATATTCGCAACATTAGGTGTGGTTATTGGCTCAGCTACGGGTTATCTTGGTTGGAGATTATTATTTGGGCATCTAAAGGCATACAGAGATCTTAGGATCTTAGCAACAATTTCAGCTGTTCTAGCTTTTCTTGCAGTAGTTTCAGGTAACATGATTTACACAGCATATAGAGGTGAAGGTGGTCCACGAGAATTCTTCAAAGGTAATTTTCCTGAAATTCATGAGATATTTTTTGAGTTTAAAGAATTCATAGGGCTTTTTCCGCTACCTATTGCAGTTGCTGCCACATTCATTCTCTGGAAATACAGGGATTCCCTTCCAGTAGATGAAAATATTAGAAATGCAGTGGGTGTGATGATTGCAGTAGCATGGACTGTACTGATGATTGTATTTGTTTTAGGAGCAGCAATTACAAAACTTATGGGTGTATGATAAAAGATGATAGAAAAAAAACAAACCACTCTAAAGAAAAACGGTCAGGTGGCTGCGGCAATGACAGCAGCAATGATAGGTGTTCTATCATTGGGTATTTCCCATACGATAAGTGTATTATCAAAAGATGCCAAACTTTTCATTTTCGAAGTTGGAAAGGCATGGATTCCAGGTGCTGAAGAAATAGGTCCATACAGTGGCAAAGAAAGCTTCATGCTCATTGGATGGGGGCTAAGTTGGTTGATATTGTATTATGCGTTAAGAAATAGAGACGTTAAACTATCATACTATACCTTGCTTTTTATGATTGGGATTAGCGTTGCAACTTTGTTGGTATGGACTCCATTTGTTCACATTCTAACAAAATAAATCAAAGTCAGAAATGATTATCAAAACTGGGAATTATATATTGCAATTAAGTATGATTTAGAAGAACTAACATTATGGCTTCTAAAAAAGTACCAAAAAAAGTTTCACAGGCATTATCTCCTTGGTTTACTAGTTGGGAAGAAACTGACAAAGTATTTGAGAATTTCAGACGAGATCTTGAAAAATCATTTGCATCATTTCCGTTAATTTCTATGCCTAATTTTCCAAAGATTTCTGAGACTTCATGTGATGTTATTGATGAGGGAAAACAGCTGAGGATAAAAATGAATATTCCTGGCGTGCAGAAAAAAGACATCAAACTAAATGTGACAGATAATTCATTAGAAGTGTCTGCCCAACACAAAGAAGAATCAAAAGAAAAGAAAAAGAACTATCTTAGAAAAGAACGCAACCAAATTTCATATTACAGAACACTTCCTCTTTCTGAAAAAGTGATTTCTGGAAAGACAAAGGCCAAACTTGTAGATGGCGTACTAGAGATTACACTGCAAAAATCAAAACCAACAAAAGTACAGAAGAAAAAACCAATCTCTGTACAGTAATTTTTTATTTTTAGTTGTAAAATAGAAATTTAGAACAGTTAGATTATTTCCAGGGGTCTGTTTTTTCATCAAATTTTGCTGCATCCTTACCATCCTTGCGTAGTGATTCACTTTTTTTAATGTCTGCCATCAAGCATTCATCAGAACAATGAGTCAGTTCTGGTTTTTTCACTAATTTACCGCATCGGGCACATAGTTTACCCATAAAATTAGAAATTAAATGAGACATAAACCATATTCGTCAATTCTCAAATTTGAAATTAAGCAAATGTCCTATTAGTCTAGGCATGGTTTATCTATAACTTTGATTTGATGAAAACAATCTTGGATAATCCTACTAGAGTCAAACGCCAAAAACATCTTCAAGTAAAAGAAAAAACACGTAATGTAACCTATAGACTACCACTGCATATCGTTGAAGAATTAGAAACAGAGGCGATGAATCGAAATATATCTCAAAATGTATTGGCAAAACAAATTCTAGGAAAATTTGTTTCATGGGATAGATTTGCTGAAAAAATTGGAATGATTCCAGTACCACGAAAAATCTTGGAAAGTCTTGGAAGTAAGATGGAGCCAAATGATATCAATACTATAATCAACACAGTAAAACCAATTATCACAAACAATGTAATGTTCATCAAAGGGAAATATGATTTGAAACGATGTATTGAGACCTTGGAAGATTATATGAAAGCATCAGGAATGAACTCAGATCACAGAGTTGAAGGATCCCTACACCATTTTGTCATTCAGCATGAGCTAGGATTCAAATGGTCGCTTTTCACAGCACAGCTTCTAAAAGAAATCTTTCATGAATTTTTACCTGAGCAGAACGTAAAGGCTCAAACAACTGAATCCACAGTCATAGTAACAATAGCATTAGGTGCAGATTTTAGTGAGCATGATTATTAAATAAAAATAATGTTTCTCAATCATGAAAACTAACGATTGAGAACCAATTCAACATTTAGAGAACCATTTTCGTATTTGGTTTGAATTCCCTTTACTTTGCTTTTGTAAAGAAAGGATTTCTTTCCATCTTCGCTAATGTTTCCTGAAATGCCTAGGAGTTTGTTGTCAGAAAGCATTTGGATTCTTCTATAAACAGTGCTTACAGGGATTTTAGTTTCTGAGACAATTTCTATTGCAGATTTTGGTTTATCCATTATGGATTCAATTATGGTCCTACAGTATTTGTCTGAGAGAATCTCAAGAAGACTGTCCTTCTTTTCTGAATCTTCAACTTTGAATACTTGTTGTAACATTTGCATAATGTACGTTTAACGAATTTTGATATAACTAGTAAGACGGCATTGCAAAGCAGTGCAAATAACTGCAAGACAATTCTTGTTAAATTTAGGCATGAGTTTGATAAGTAGACGAGGATGATTTAACGGAAATCATGAACCTAACTACAAATTGTCAGGATCAAGGCGTTTCCAACTAGTGTCAGTGAAGGAGACATTGTCAACTCACACCCTCGTCATATTGATATGACTTGAATGATACTTAATGCATTTAGATGATTATCTATTTTGAAAATCAAATATGGTTACATGGTTGTTATCAACTTTAGTAAATATGTACATGGAATGGAATAAATAGAAATCAAATTATGATTTTGTATGAGTTTAAAGACAATAATGGTATGCTTAGATGGCTCAAAGAATTCTCTACGAGGATTAGACAAGGCAATTTTGTTTGCAAAACAATCAGATGCCATGATTCTTGGCGTTCACAGCGATACGAGCTTTAGTGCATTTTCTGCTGTTCGTGCTCCTATACTTCCAGTGGAAAAATGGAAAAATGAAGCAAAAAAATTAATGTATGTTGCAAAGAAAAAAGTAGAAAAAAATAAAATTGAATTTAAAGGAATTGTTATTGGTGGTCATACTTCAGGCATTGATTTAACCACATTTGCTAACAATCCAGGAAACAGAATTGATCAAATTGTTATAGGATCAAGAGGAATGGGATTTCCAAAAGAGCTCTTTTTTGGAAGTACTTCGAATTTTATTTTACACAAAGCAAAAGCTCCTGTGACTGTTGTCAAATAATTGTAATCTCACAAAGTAATTATTTTTGAATGTTTATTTTTAACATCAATCTGAGTTTTGCTTAGAAAAATTTATTATCAATAATGATATTTTAGAATCTTCTTTAATATGAATTTGACATACTGTAATTATAGTGAAAATTTCTACTGAAGCCAAAGAATTCATTGAAACCCAGGGAATTTTTGTACTGGGTACAGTTAATGAGAACAATCTACCAAATATATCTCCAAGAATTTTCTTTAGAGTAGATGATAATGCAATCTACTGGATTGATTTTTTCAAACACAAATCATTTAAGAATTTTCAGACAAATCCCTGGGTAACAATTTCTGTATTTAACAAAGAGGAACTAAAAGGATATCAATTCCGTGGAATTGTTAGTATTATCACTGACGAACCAATAAAATCCCAAATCAGAGAATCAATAATCAAAAAAACTTTGGAGAAAAACACATCATCCAAAGTAAAACAAATGTCTGAAAAAGAAGGCCAAATTATTCAGTTTGAGCCCACAGTATGCTATTCGCTAAATCCAGATGAGTATAGTGATATGTGTATAGGCGCAGACCTTAACTCTACCCAGGTTTTTGAGAATTGGGGGAAGTAAATTCCATTACTTCGTATGTTGTTTACTAATGATTTTTTTTATACCAATACTAGAAAATAGTCAAAAACTTTAGATTTAAAAATTATTTGAGAGCACAATAATTTTCAAGAAATAATAGAATGAAATTTGAAAATGTTATAAATTAGAAACAAATTCGTATTTTACTTTATGAACATGAAATTTCGAAAAAAGTAGTATAGTGTAAAAACGTACTATACTTGAAATGTTTAATTATGTACAAAATAGGCATAATGTGATGAGTGAGGGAGAAATAAAACATATTTTGGTTGCTTTAGACGAATCTGGAGAACCACAAAAAGGATTAGAAAAAGCAATTTACATTGCCAAACTGACAGGTGCAAAAATTACATGTGTAAATGTCACAGTTGTCTCTTCAACCCTTGTTGCAGCAGTTACAGATTATAGAAAATATTTAACAGAAAAAGCACAAAAAATGTTAGACACTGCAAAAGAATCCTGTGAAAAACAAGGGATTCAATTTGCATCTGAAATTCTACATGGTAGTCCAGCATCTAACATTGCTGAATTTGCTGAAAAACAAAACGTTGACCTTGTGATTGTCGGTTCAAGAGGTCTTGGTGGCATTAAGGGGGCAGTTCTCGGAAGTGTATCAAATTCAATTGTCCACAAATCAATAGTTTCAGTTTTAGTTTTAAAATAGAAATTTACCAAATCCCAATCCGAAATATTCTTCATCACATGTCAAAAGTTATGACACATGCAGGTGGGAAATGCTTACACATGAAAACTTGCATATTACTTCACAATCATCGTAGAAACTTTAGATTTGTATACTACAAAATTTGAAACACTTCCCAAAAACATTTCTTTAAAACTGCCAAGATCCCTTTAACCAATCACAATCAAATCTATTCCGTTTTTCTTTTGATTAGCAAAATTAGAAATGAGTTTTCCTGGGTACCCCTTTAGAATTTTTGTTTGTAACGCTTCATCTTAATCAAAAACTTGTCAATCATGTTCTATATCCATAACACATAGTGTAAAATCACTTAAAAGTTGATCTTAAAATTTGAAAATATTACAAAATTTAGTCCGTTAGGTTCTTTGTGTTTTAGTTCAAGGCCCTTACAATTTTAAGTACAAAATCAAACGATTCCACCAAAAAGATCTACCCTGTAATAATCCCAATGTTCAGGATCAAGCATTGCAACAAACTCCACATTCTCAGTACCCATCTTTTTTTGAATTAAATCACGTAGGGCAAAACTTGTCAAATACCTGTATCTTTTTGTATTTGCTAATAATGAGAATACCTTTCTAAGTCGAGTGCCTCCACCTAGTCCCCAATACCCCATTTTCATTGCAATAGGCTCTAAAAATATTGTATTTTGTTTTCCATAATTTTCATCCTCAATTTCTGCATACAACTGATAGTTTTCAAGAGGCCCTCCTTTTGCAAAACCAACTATGGTATCATTACCATCAGAAAGTCTAAGGGTTGTTAGAATTGTGTCAGGATCCAAAACCGATTTTGCAAAACCAAATTTTTGTAATTGTAATGGCTGTGGTAATTCGTTGTAAATTGAGGTGAGTGTATTTATGAACTCATCAGAACTTCTTTCCTCTGGTAAATCGACCTTTGTTTGAAATTTTTGATTTTCATACTCGAACTTTGATTCAATTCGAATTTCTTTTTGACGTAGTGCCATAAAAGATAGGACTGTCTCCATAAAGTTTTTTCTTATTTCAATTGGTAAAGCATGCAAAACACGTCTGCACATTTGAGATTCATTATTTAGAAGAGTTTCAAAATAATTTACAGACATCCTTACTATAGTTGATTGATGCCAAGCAAATGCATGAGCATTTTTCTTTGCTTTTTCCATAGCAACTGAAAAATCACCTATGGCATAACCTCCTATCCTATCGGTAACAGACAAAAACCAACCTAATTTTTCATAGTGTAACTGTTTTTCAGGATTATTCCTTGTGATTTCTGAGCGTTCAAAACATTCTTTCATTTGCATTTCAGGTCTTTCTTTAAATTCTCCAGTCCAGGGATATGAAGTCCTTAAAATCAAAGCCATTATGATTTCGATGTCAAGCCCTGACTCATCAATTAATTTTTTTAATTCTTTGTCTAGTGAGATAAATTGTATTACACTTTCCTCATGTGGCCTATCAACAGATTTTTGAGGATCAAAGTCATGAAATAACGCAGCAGTAAAAAGATATTCAACATCACTTTGATCTAATTTTTGTAGTTTTTTCTCCCATGTTGCTGCAAGCAATGTAATGTATGTAACCTCTAATTCATGATCGATGTTATGATAGCCATAATAATCTCTTCCAAGTCCTTGAGTTTCAAATATTTCAATAGTATAATCTAACATCTTGTTATAACAGGCAGTTTTTTCAATTTTAGTTGAGACTAGTAATTCCTGAATTTTGTTTTTAAGAGGATGATCTTTACTGTAATCGTGCATAAATTATTGTTATAATCTGATTTTTTAATCAAGTACACTGATTTTCAGTATTGATTTTTGTTACCTCACTTCAAATATACTGATCATGCACTCAAATCATCAATATTGACTGGATCAAGTTCAATTATTTCTAATCAATCTCTAGGTGAGCTTTTGCAGAATTCACTCACATCAACTCCTTGTGTAAATGTTAGAAAAGATGCCAAAGTCAAGGTTGGAGCTGGAATGCTTGTTCAGTATTTAGAAACTTTTACAGATTCTGTGGTGGTTCGTGATGGTACTAAGCCAATAGGAGTAATTGGAGGAAGAGAGATTATTCGAGGAGTATACAAAAACCCCTCTTCAGATTTTTTCGAGATGAAACAAGTAGAAGAGATTACTGATAAACGGCTTAATGTAGTCACTGCAGATACAAGTGTCAATAAATTAATTTCACTTTGGAAGGAAGTAGGAAGGGCATTTGCCGTTATTGATATGGGAAATGATGATTATTCAATAATTTCTGTAAAAAAATTATTAGAAATAGGAATGAATAGTACTTCTGAATTTCATATCTCTGAGATCCCTAAAAAGAAAATAATTACATTTGGTAAAGATGCTACTTTTGGAGAGATTATGAAGTTAATGTTAGAAAATAAAACTAGAAAGATAGTTTTTGAAGGAACGAATCAATTCATCAATGACAGAATCATTATTGAGACTATAGAAAAGTTTGATTATCTTCTTGGCAATGATAATTTTTTGGATATTCCTGTAAGTGTTGTATCTCTTGAAGAGGCCAAAGTGGTTTCAGAAGATTTGAGCCTTTCAGATATTTCAAAAATAATGTATGAAATGTCCCAACCATTAGTAATTCATGAAAACAGTGTGATTAGCCCGTGGGATATCTGTAATGTTTTAGGCAAAAATTGAGTCTTAATAGCTTTGAAATCAACTTATTGTTTTCTTCTAGCTTCAAAAATACTATAACCATATTTTTTCTTCATTTCAATGGAACAAAATTGTGTAAACTCATATTCAGGAAAATCCTGTAAAATGTCATACAAATTAATCCCAACTACTACGCTATTTTTTGGACAAAGCGAATTAATTTTAAAGCATCGATTAACTGTAGGTCCAAAAATATCAGATATGTTAGAAGTAGTACTTTTAGCTACCTTTACAGAACCATATGTTGAACTAATCTTATAATCTAATTCGGGCAAATTTTCCGCTTTGAGTTGTTTTTTTAGTTCATCATGAGAGTCGACCATTGATAAACAACATTCTAAAACGTTTTTCATTACTACAGAGTCATTTGGATCGACGTCTGGAAATCTAAACATCAAAGCATCTCCCAATATTCTTTACTACTTTACCATTATGTGTATGCACAATTTTTGCCATAAAGTTTAGGAAGATTTCATACATTTGGGTAACATCCTCGTCTGATAATTCAGCTGAAATTTTAGTAGAATCTTTTATGTCAACAACTCCCACACAATCATTTTGAGTGTGTTGAGAAAATTTCAGCAGAATATCTTCTTGCTGTTGTATGACCTCTTCTTTTTGTTTAATTGTTATTTGTGACTCTTGTAGCTTTTTTGCCATTTCATCAAAGGATATGGAAAGCTGTCCAATTTCATCACGTGTTTTTATGTTGGTTCTAATACCAAAGTTTCCATGTGCTATTTCATTGGCAGCATCACTAAGTTTCGTTATTGGACCAGAAAGACGTTTTGAGAGAAAATACGTTATGATGCTGAGTCCAATCATCAATGATATGCCAATCAATATGATATTTTCTTGAAATTCAAAAATTACTATATCATCAAAATTCAGGAATAAAATGGTAGTAATTAGTATGGAAATCATAGTTGTAGATAAAACTAATACCAATAATTTTTTCTGTAAACTAAAAAAAATTAAATTGGACATAATGGATTGTTGTTGGTTACTAGATTTATAGAGTTTCATCTTTCATTCTCAAAAGTATCTCATCACAGATTTTATGCATTTGAGAATCAGATCCTAGACTAGAAATTCTTACAATATCTGTAGCAGTCACTATCCCTATGATCTTTTCATTTTTTTTAACTGCGAGTTTATGAATCCCTTTTTCTTTCATCATTTCTGCCGCTTCCCAAACTGTTTCTTCAGGACTAATTGTAATTAATGGAGATGATATTACTTCATAGATATCAGTAAATAATGGTCTTCCATCAGCAGCAACTTTTGTTACAAAATCTCTTTCAGTTACAATTCCTATTGGCTTGGTGTTTTCTGTAACAATAACACAACCAATGTTTGATTTTCTCATATTGAGTGCGGCTTCTTGTAATGATGTGGATTTATCAACAGTTAACACATTTTTACTCATTATATGATTCACAAAGGTACTGTTCATATGCTACTGTTATTTTTCCATTATATTAGATAAATTCTAAATTGCCATGATTGAAAATCAATCATGATAATCATTGTAGCCCTTAAAATTCAAAATTGATTACTTTGAAATATGGTAATTAAAACTAAAAAAATTCTCGTCCCACTTGATGGCTCAAAAAATTCAATTCGTGGCTTGGATATGGCTATTCATATTGCAAGACAGTCTCATGGAACAATTACTGCTCTGACAGTAAATGCTGTGCCTGGATTATATGCTATTCATCCTATGGGATTCTTAGATTTTACTTCTATGAAAGAAGTAAAAAAATTCCTTAATGAAGCAAAGGTCCGTGCAGCAAAAAAAGGGATTCAATTAATTGCAAAAGCACTTGATGGAGATCCTGCCTATGATATTGCAAGATTTGCAAACAACAAGAGAAATGGAATTGATTTGGTTGTGATTGGGGCTCGTGGACGGGGTTCTATAAAGGAAATTTTCTTGGGCAGTGTTTCAAACTATGTATTACACAAATCTAAAAAACCAGTCTTAATTGTAAAATAAAGACAAATACTAATGTCCGATAAGATATTCCCAATTGAAGCGATTAAAAATAAAATAAAAGATATTTTATCTGAACCTGAAATTCGATTTTGTGGTCTGATTGATAGTTCTGGTCAATTAATCGTAGGTGACTTTAGCAGTGAAACAATTCCTCTTGAAAATGATCAAAGAAGGAAACAGATGTTTCAGGAGTTAGCACATAGAGTAGCAAATAGAAAAGGATTTGATGCTAATTTAGGTAGAGTGAAATATTCTTCTTCAAGGAGAGAAAAGGTTGTGATGATGAGCTTCCCAATTGGAAGGTACATCATAATGGTCATTGCTGAAAATCAAACATGAGAATTTAAATATTGATTTATAGAAGTTCTAAACCATTACATATTATGAAAAAAATTGAGGCAATCATTCGACCAGGACAAAGAGATGCTGTTGTTGCTGCAATCAAAAAGAACGGTGTTGGCGGTATAACCATTCTTCAGGTTCAAGGTCAAGGTGCCCAAGATCCTCCTCTAGTTGGACAATACTTCAGTAAAGATATGGTCATCTGTGTAGTAGATGATCCTAAATTAAATGATGTCTTAGATTCAATTGCAGGTGTTGCTTGTACCAATACTAAAGGTGATGGTAAAGTCTTTATCACAACAGTTGATGATGCGCTTGATATATGCACCAAAAAACGTGGAACCGCATCAATTTGATTTCTAAAAAATTCAATTTGGGGTTTAGATATGTCTGACAATGTTCCTTTGTATGTGATTGGCTTGCCAAAAGATGAATTATGTAGAAAATTAGAAGGAGAATTTCCCAAACATGAAACTAAACGTCAAAGAGAAAGTATTCGTAAAAAGGAGGCTAACTGATGCTGTTTCAGAACATTCTTGTTCCTGTTGATTTATCCACGCAATCCACAAGATCCTTTAAAGTGGCATTAGATGTTGCAAAAAAACACAATTCAAAAATAACAATTCTTACATGTCTTGAATTAGATGCATCACATCACTTATACTATGAAGCAAGACCCAGCTCCGAACAAATAAAAAAACAAAGCAAAATTGTAAAAAAACATTTTAAAATGCTAGAATCCCTTGCAGAGAAAAATAATATTTCTATAAAGTCTAAAATTTTAGCATCTGGATCAGCTGTTAATAATATTGTGACTTTTGCAAAATCACAAAAACATGATCTAGTTGTAATTGGTTCTCATGGTAGAACTGGCTTTGATAAATTGCTTCTAGGTAGTGTTGCAAATGGAGTTTCACAAAAAGCTAAATGCCCTGTTCTGATTGTAAGATAAACAGAATGTGGTATGCTTGATTTCAATTGTAGGTAGCGGCAGAGTTGGAACTGCAATAGCATTTCTTGCAGCATCAACATCTCTGGATGATATTTTACTAATTAATAGAACTCAAACAAAAGCACAAGGAGAAGCGCTGGATATCACAAATGCCATACCAAAAAATTCTTCAATATCAGTTGTCGCCTCTGATTTTTCTCAATTAATTAACACTGATGTTATAGTAATCTCAGTTAGTGCTGGAACTTATGCAACTGATAGATATCAGATACTTTCTGAGCAAAAATTTATCATACAATCAATTGCAGAAAAAATAAAAAAATATGCTAATCTTGATGCAAAAATTCTCCTAGTCTCAAATCCTGTAGATCCGTTGACATATTTTTTTCAACAAGAAGTATCATGGCCTCAAAATCAAATTATGGGGATTGCATCAAGCTTGGATTCTTCTAGATTTCGATTCTTACTAGCAAAGGAGCTTGGAGTTCCTCAATCTGAAATCTCAGATGCAATAGTTTTAGGTGCTCATGATGATACTATGGTGCCTATATTTTCTCATGCAAAAAACAAAGATACACCAATATTGGATTTACTGAACGAATCTCAGGTAAAGAAAATTACTCATGATTTACCTAATTATTGGAAAGTTATGAGAAATCTTAAAGGTCCTTCTTCTTTTGGTATTGCTAAAAATACCTATGACGTAATTTCTTCAATTATTAAAAATAATAAAATCGACATTACTGCATCAGTGTTATTAAATGGCCAATATGGTTTATCTGATGTTTGTTTGGGTGTTCCAATAACAGTTAATCAAAAAGGTGTAAATGATATTTTAGAAATTGATTTGAATGAAAACGAAATGAAATCACTTCATAATTCAGCTGTAACTCTCAGAAAATTCATTTAATTTTAAAAAATCGAAAATGATGATTATTATCACAATTGAAAATCAATTTTGAGATTTGTATCTACACTATTATTCTACTAATATTATTTACCGCTGTGCTACAAAATAGATTCAAGAAAGTACTTGTTGGAATTGATGGTTCTGCAAACTCAATACGTGGATTAAATGAAGCCATATCGCTTGCAAGACAATCACAGGGGATAATCACAGGAATACACGTACTGCCAGAATTTCCTCCCTCTTATGAAATAAATATGAAATCATACAGATCTCAGTTAAACAAACAAGCTAAAAAATTCATGAAATCTGCTAAAACTAGTGCAGCACGTCATGGAATAGAATTCAATGAAAAGATTGCATCTTCAAAAAATACTGTGGATACGATAGTTGGATTTGCCCGTAAAAGTAAATTTGATGTCATAGTGATTGGTTCACGAGGATTAGGATCTCCAAAGGCCAGTTACATTGGTAGTATTGCACATGGAATAGTCAATAATTCAAAGCTACCTGTGTTAGTGGTAAAATAGATCATATTACTTTACAATAAGAATAGAGCAAGGTGTATTATTTGCAAGTTTATTTGAGACACTTCCAAGAAAGAATCTTAGTGTTGCACCAAGACCTCTACTTCCAACAATAATCAAATTACACTGTTCTTTTTTTGCAAGTTTGATAATCTCATTTGTAATATTTCCTTCTTTCATAATTATTTTTGAATCCATACCTTGTCGAGTGGTTGTTTTCTTTGCTTTAATCAAAACGTTATTTCCAAATTTTCGTAAAATTTTAAGATATTCATTTCTATCCAATATATTGATTGAAATTAATTTTTCAACTACATACAAAAGTATCAAATGAGACTGGTAATTTTTTGCCATATCACATGCATGTAAAAGTACTTTTTCTGAATACTTTGAACCATCAAGTGGTACCAAAATATTCATGTAAAGTGATTTTCTCATGTAAAATTTTACAGATCATGCATATTAAACTAAACTGAGGAGAAAAAGTCAAACTTTGTGACCATGTTTTATTAATTTGAATTAAAAAAAGTAATTATTTCTGAATTTTTATCAATCGTTTATGTTCAAATTTTTCCCAAGGAAAAACAACATATTCTGCTCCTTTTGTTTGAGTTGCAAAAATAAGCTGTTTTGGATACTGCTTTCCTTTTCTTGCAAATAGTGTTGCATAAACTAATGATTTTGGATCTTCTGCCTTGGAAATTACTTTTTTGAAAGTATTTCCTGAATCGTAAATATCATCTACAAAAAGAGAATCAATAGGAATTTGATTTTTATCAACCAGTATTTCATTAATTCCCATAATGTCTGCCATTAATCTTGCAGGCACTAGTCCTCCTCTGGATAGGGTAGAAATACTATGAAATTTGACAGTTGTTTTTTTGGTTAAATTTTGCCAAAGTGTATTTGATAATTTTTCTACTCTAGACCAAGTAACAATATCTGATTCCATAATTTCACCATTGTTTTGAAGCCAAATGAACTAGTTAATTGTAATGGAATGACCTATAGGTAAAAAGGAAAAAGGTTACTGAACCTTTATTGTTCTTTTTTTCTGAATATGTGTTGGTTTTGATTTTGGTAAAGTTATTTCTAAAACTCCATCAATGAGTTTTGATTTGACTTTTCTTGGATTTATTTTTGCAGATAATGGAACGGTTCTGTCGTAGTATAATTGACTTCGTTCCTTTCTGAGATAGTTCTTTTTCTTTTCTTCAGATTTTTCTTTGTGTTCGGCATGAACTTCTAAAGCGTTATCAGTTACATTAAGAGATATTTCCTTTTTTGTAACACCTGGAATATTCATTTTCACTCGAAATTGTTTGCCCTCATCAACTATATCACATGAGGTTTCTTGAAATTTTGGAAAAGATGGGAAATCTATTCTTGGAAAAGTTAAGAAAGATTCCTCCATATCTCTTCTAAAGTTATCAAAAACCCGATCCAATTCAGAAAAATTCAACATCTGGGGAAATGATGCTGATTTTTTGGTGAGTTTTTTTGCCATGAATTAAAAAATATTTAGATGAATATCTAGTCATACGTTGATTATCATAAATAATTATCATGTTAGAAAATTAATCTTTTACTCTGATTTTTTATTTTTGTGATTTCCAAGTAAGCAAAAGATGCAAACATCATAGTAGATATTCCATATTTTTCGATCACACCCACACTTACAAGAGCATTTTTTGTTAATCATTTTGATATTTGGTTTTAGCTCTTGTTTTTGCTTTGTTGAAACTTCTTTAACATAGACTTTCTTACAAGAATTGGAATGTTGTAATATGTTGCCAATGCTATGGCATCAGATGCTCTGAAATTTCTAAAGACCATATCTTTTTTGCCAGTAAAATACAGGTTTGCTCTAAAAGCATCTCCGCTTTCATAGATCTTGACTTTGACTAAAAGTAGTTCATTTTCCTCACAAATTTGCTCAACTAGACGATATATCGTAGGATCTTCACGTTTTTGCTCTAAAAAATTAGAGATGCAACCTGCAACTTCTGATGAAAACCCCGACATGACGAATTCAACTTTTCCATCTTTGAATACGACTGCACCTGTAAGA
>PVMK01156089.1_pt1 | contig 24658 bp, 24 predicted proteins | sample 1853481 | NCBI WGS metagenome assembly PVMK01 (sample SAMN08533507, study PRJNA380276) | Marine sediment metagenome, whole genome shotgun sequencing project.
TTTTTCCTGCGCAAAGCCATCGGTTGGGCCCTGCGCGAGCACTCGAAGACCGACCCCTCGTTCGTTGTCGATTTCGTGACCCGAAATGCTACCGCATTGAGCGGCCTGTCCAAGCGGGAAGCCTTCAAGGGGAGGCTGAAGCGCGGCCAGGGCGACTCCGTCCCCTGACAGATCCGACCGGCGACCGTCGTGCGGCCGTGCGGCGTCAGGGGGGTTCATATACACTCCGCGTCCTTGAATATTCACCTGCGACGATTCAGTTAATCCCTGGGGGAACACCACATGTCATTCGACATCGCCATGACCGATGAACTGCTATCCACCACCCGCGCGGTGCGCAAGCGCCTCGATCTCGACAAGCCGGTACCTCGCGAAGTGATCAACGAGTGTCTCGAGCTGGCAGTGCAGGCACCGACCGGTTCCAACACGCAGGGCTGGCGCTGGCTGGTGGTGGAAGACGCCGGCAAACGCCAGGCCTTGGCCGATTTGTACCGCAAAGGGGCCGAAGCCTATCTCACCGGCGCGGCTGCGCAGGCCGAGGAGGAAGGCGGTAATGCGCAGACCCTGCGGGTGTACGATTCTGCGATGTACCTGATGGACCACCTGCACGAGGTGCCCGTGCACCTGATTCCATGTGTCCAGGGACGTCCACCCGAAGGCACGCCGATGGTCATGCTGGGCGGCCTGTTCGGATCGATCTTCCCGGCGGTGTGGAGTTTTCAGCTCGCGCTGCGAGCACGTGGACTGGGTTCCGCGCTGACCACCCTGCACCTCATTCACGAGCAGGAAGCCGCCGAATTGCTGGGCATTCCCGACGATGTCATGCAGGTCGCACTGCTGCCGGTCGCCTACACCAAGGGCACCGACTTCAAGCGCGCCGCACGTCCCCCGGTTTCTGACATTACCCACTGGGACACCTGGTAGGTCCCGGCTCGACGCTGCATGAGCGACGACCTGCTGCATTGCAGCGCAGTTGAGCTGACCCGACGCCTGCGCGACGGTTCGCTGGGCTGCGCGGAGCTGATGGAGGAGAGTCTTGCGGGCATCGCGAGTTGTAATCCGCAGCTGAACGCGATCGTTAGTCTGGACGAAGAATTGGCGCGAGCGGGCGCGAAGGCAGCCGATACCGCGATAGCCGGAGGTGCCGAGCCTGGCCCGCTGCACGGACTGCCCTTCGCCTTCAAGGATCTGCAGCTTACCGCGGGAATTCGAACCACCCGTGGCTCACCGCTGTACGCCGACTTCGTGCCAGACACCGACAGCCTGGTGGTGAAACGGATTCGCGATGCCGGTGCCATCGCGATCGGCAAAACCAACGTACCCGAGTTCGGCGCGGGCTCGCAGACCTTCAACCGCGTGTTCGGGACCACCCTGAATCCCTATGATCCGGGCAAGACCTGCGGCGGTAGTTCCGGCGGGGCCGCCGTCGCGCTGGCGGCCCGCATGCTGCCATTGGCCGACGGCAGCGATCTCGGTGGCTCGCTGCGCAACCCGGCAAGCTTCTGCAACGTCGTTGGTTTCAGGCCCACGCCAGGGCGCGTTCCGAATCATCCAGTACCCAATCCCTGGTTCGACCTGAGCATATCGGGACCGATGGCACGCAGCATCGACGACCTGGCCTTGCTGTTCTCGGTGATGGCCGGCCCCGACCCGTCCTCACCCACAGCACTTACGGATCCCGGCGCGGGCTTTCGTGCCATTGAACCGCTGCCATTGGAAACGCTGAAGGTTGCCTACAGCCCGGATCTGGGCGGTTTGCCGGTAGCGCCGGAGATACGTGAACGTATCGCCCAGGTCGCCAACCAACTGCGCGACATGGGCGTGACCGTCGAGCAAGCGTGTCCGGATCTGCGCGATGCGACCCGAATCTTCCACGTGCTGCGCGCCCAGTCCTTCCGCGCCCGCTTCAGTTACCTCTCTGCAGAAGATCAGGCGCAATTGAAGGATACGATCATCTGGAACATGCAGGCCGGTCAGCAGTTGACACATGAAGACCTGGACCAGGCCTGGGTGGCTCGCACCGCATTGTTCAATCGTGTGGCCGAGTTTTTCCGGCACTATGATTTTCTGCTTGGACCGACCACTCAGGTGCTGCCCTTCGACGTCGATACACCGTGGGTCAAGGAGATCGACGGGGTGGCAATGGAAGACTACCTGAGCTGGATGCATAGCTGCACACAACTGACGGTGACGTCCTGCCCAGCGGTATCACTGCCCGCGGGCTTCAGCGCCGACGGCTTGCCCATTGGAGCGCAGCTGGTCGCACCGGTCCGCGAGGACCTTCGCCTGCTGCGCTTCGCCAAAACCCTGGAAGGTGAAATCTCGAGTGCCGACCATCCACCGGAGATCTGCGCATGATCGACCAACTGCAAACCATCTGGCACACCAGAATTCCAATCTCCAAGGCGATGGGCATCCAGGCCACGGGCTACGACGGCGTGACGCTGAGCGCCCGAGCCGGCCTCGCCGAGAACATCAACGTGCACGGCACCGCCTTCGCTGGAAGCCTGTACGCTATCGCCGCGCTTTGCGGCTGGGGTATCACCTGGCTGAAGCTCAAGGAGCAGGGCCTGGACGGTAGCATCGTCATCGCCAGCGGACACATCGACTATGCCAGGCCGGTGGCCAGCGATATCGAGGTGGCCTGTCGGTTCGATGCCAACGCCCAGCACCTCGCCATGGATAAGCTTCGCGATACCGGCAAATGCCGGTTCGAACTGGCGGTCGAGATCGGTGCCGGAGCGGCGCGCTTTGATGGTAACTATGCTGTCCTGTTGGAGGAGGCAGTGCTGCTGGAGTAAGCAGCGCGGCTGGACGAGGCCTAGTCCGGATCGCGCCAACGCCAGCGGGCAATCCGGTCGCCGGTAAACGAACCGAGATAGAGGTCGTCGCCCACTTCGAGCGCCACACTGACGCCACCCATCGGCGCTCCGCGGTGCGCCAATACCAACTCGCCGCGCATGCTCTCCGGATCCACCGCGACCACCTCGAAGGCGGCCCCGCAGCCGCCCCCGACCACACCGGCGCCGCAGCTCAGGGTTTCACTGAGCGTATCGTTCACCCCCGCTGCGAGCAATCGCCCATCGCTGGCCCAGGTCAGATTGTCCGGCCGCTGCAACTCCAGGCGGCCGACAATGTTCCCGGTTGCCAGTTCGATCTTGCGCAATTCACCCCCAAGATAACTGCCCACGTAGAGGAAGCGTCCGTCCGACGAACGTTCGATGCCGTTGGGAAAGGGCATCTCGGTACCCTCGACACGTGAGAATCCATCCGCCGGAGTCCATTCATCGACGCCCCCGGTATCGAATCCAAACAAGCCTTTGAACATCGACCAGCCGCGACTGGTCTTGGGCATCATATGGGTGGCCATGAAACCACCATCGGGCAGCCCGATGAGATCGTTCCAGAAGGCATCGCCGACGCCGGCCACACAGCCACGCCAGGCGAGCGAGCCGTCGGCACCCACGGCAAAATATTCCACGGTTTCGGGGCCACCGTGATTGATGGCCAGCAGGGCAATCTGCCCGTCATCGCGCGTCACCAGATCGATACCGTGCGGCGCAAACTCAGCTGCAATCGGAGGCTCGCAGTCCGCCTCCCCCCAATCGCGTCGATCATCCCCACCATCCAGAGCGGTCGGAAAGAGCACGTCGATAGCACCGGTCGACGGTTGGTAGCGAACCAGCGTGCCGCCAGCCGGAAGTTCGCCACCATCCGCGCCCTCCTGAGGCGCCTGACTGACGACCAGACTGATGCCATCAGGCAACAGCGCCAGGTCCTCGGGATTGTGGAATCCGCAGATGGGTTCGATGCGGTGCGCCGCCACGCAATCCTCGATCGGGGTGACGTCGCTGGAACACCCCACAAGCGCGAATGCGATCGAAACGACGACGCCACCGGTGACACCCTCAAAGATCTTCATAACGCTCCGGGCTGCCCACTTCGAAACGCAGCGTGCTGCGTACGTTCTCTGCGCGCCGAATCTCACCCTCGATCACCATGGGTTTGTACCGCCAGGCGCGTACGGCGTTCAGCGCGGCTTCTTCGAACACGCCCACCGGCTTGGCGTCCACCACAACCAACGACTCCACGGTACCGTCCACCGTAACCGCATAACGCAGCTTGACGTAGCCTTCGACGCCCTGTGCTCTCGCTTCGGGGGGATAAACCGGGCCGTCGCCCGCCATGAACAAGGGCGGACGTGTCGGTCCCGCCGCACAGCCAGCGAGCAGCAGGACCAGAAAACAGACGATGGGCTTCATGGCGGGCAACCCCCCTCGAGGATGAAGAACTGGCGCTCCATCGCATCACAGCGAACCGGGCCAGCATCCTCTCGAATGAATTCCGCGCCGTCGGCGGCGTACTGCAGGATGTAGCTCTTGCGCACCGCCTGAGTGGTGTTGGGTCCGGTGCGATGTGGCGTCAGGCTGGAAAACACCGCGATGGAACCCGCGTCGAGTTCGATCGGCACCGCGCCCTCGACATCCTCCAGACAGCAGTAACCCAGCGGCGTGCTCCGATGCGCCAGGGTCCCCTCGAGGTGCAGACCGGGGACCACCCAGGGACATCCGTTGTCGAGGGTCGCGTCGGTCAGCGCGACCCAGCAGGTCAGGTACTGCTGCGGTTCGATGTAGGTGTAGCCATTGTCCTGATGCCAGGGGAATTCCCGATCGGCCCCGGGCTTTTTGTACACCGACTGGTCCCAGTAAAGACGTACGTCCGGACCGATCAGGTCGTGGACCAGATCGCAAAACACCGGGTGCGCCGCGAACTCTCGCAGCACCCGGTCACGCTTCACCAGATGCGGGTGAAAGGTGATCTCGCCGGCGCGCGCGATTCCATAGGTACCGTTCTTTCGGGTCTTGAGAAAGGTTTCGGTCTCGGCCTCCAACGGGTCGATTGCGGCGATCACCGCGGTGAGTTCCGCCGCGCTGAAGGCATGCCGCAGCGCGAAGAACCCTTCGTGTCGGTACTGATCGGCTTGGTCACCGGTGACGCGCCGATAGGGCTCCGCCGGCTGCTGCCAGTGGAACGATTGGTTGTTCGCATGTTTGTGGTATTTCAAATTGCTCTCGGAATCACAGCCAGACTCTTACCCCTGGAACCGCTGTCGGGCAAGCTCCGCCGGGTCGGTCTCGGCAACCCGATACGCCCGCAGCCGCCAACCGAACACATGGCGACCCGGCCCAATGCGGTAATGATCGAGAGTATCGGGCCCACAGGCTCCCGTGCCTAGCCCACGCTGCTTATAGTCGAGATTGAGGTTAACTTCATCCCGCGGCTGCAGGTCCACGGTGTGCCGCGCATGGTACAGATCCGCGTCCCGATACCGGCTCACCGAAAATTCGGCGGTAGTGTGGAGCGGCGCGCACAGCAGTCCCAGCTCACCGTCGTCAACGGCCAGCCAGCGCACGTCCACGTGGTTGCCGTAACTGGAGGGCACAATGTAAGGCACATACTCGTCGTCCACAGTGCTTTGATAGCAGCCCAACGGATAGCCAAAGCAGCGGTCGACATAGTTTTCTTCGGGGCCTCGCCCGAAATAGCGCACTTGCGTATACCGCCCCGGCAAGCGCAGATGAATGCCCAGGCGCGGCAGGTCGTCCCAGGATTTCGGCACATCCACGCGCTCCTCTATCAACAGCTCACCGTTGCTCAGAATGGTCAGCGTTTCCTGCTGTCGCGCCGAATCCACGCGGCCCAGATGAACAATGGTGCGGCGCAACCGCAGGGCTCCGCCCCGTCGAGTGATTCGGGTATCGCCAACGTCGGCTCGCAGACGGTCCAGCCCCCAGTCGCGCCAGCGTGACAACGCACCGCCTGGAGGATCCCGCAGCTTGATGCCATCGTTGTCGGTAGGCGCCCGCCAGAAATTCAGCACCGGTCCACGCTTGATCAGCGCGCGCGAATCAAACGCCAATCGCGCCAACCCACCCTCGGCCAGGTGCACGGTGGTCTCATCGCAGCGGACCCGCGTGTCTTCGATCACCGGGGCGCTGCGTACCCGGCGCCGACGTGGTCGGCGCGCGCGCTGCGCCGACCATTCATCCCAACCCAATTGATGCCCTGCCGCGGCCCAGGGTGTGTCGCGCCGAAGTTCGTAGAGCAATCGCACGCCAAGCTCCTGGGTGGCGCTCAATGGTTCGTTATATTCCGGCAGCGGTAACGTGCACGACTCGCCAGGGACGAGTCGCGGCAGTGCCACGCGGTGCTCCTGGACTACCACTCCGTCAACAAGCCAGACCAGGCGTACCGAGATGTCACGGGTATCGGTGAAGTCGCGATGGCTGGTAATCCGCAGTGCCTCACGCCCGATTGGCACCGCGCGCAGCGGTTGCCCGAGGCGGTGATGTTCCCAGATGCCCGGATGCGGGGTCCGATCCGGCCAGACCAGGCCGTTGATGCAGAAGTTGGCATCGTTAGGTTGGTCACCGAAGTCGCCACCGAATCCGTAGTAGGGCGTGCCGTGGGCATCGAGGAGGGTGAGGCCCTGGTCTACCCAATCCCAGATGAAGCCACCCTGCAGCCCTTGATGGCTTTCGATGGCGTCCCAGTAGTCCTTCAGGCTGCCGTTGCTGTTGCCCATGGCGTGAGAGTATTCGCACATGATCAGCGGCTTGTTTCCGACATAGCGCTCCGCCCAGTCGCACAGCTCGGCAATCGACGGATACATCGGGCAGATCAGATCGCTGGCCGCAAAGTCGATCTCGTGACCGTCGCGGCCTGAATCAGGCAGACCCGCACGACCGTGAAACTTCGGCCAGGCGGTAAGCAGGCCGCCTTCGTAGTGAATCGGCCGACCCGGATCTTCCCGGCGTCCCCAGGCCGCCATCGCATCGTGCACGGCGCCGTAGCCGGATTCGTTACCCAGTGACCAGGCAATGATGCTGGGATGGTTGCGGTCGCGCTGCACCATGCGTTGAAACCGGCTCATAAACGCCGCCGCGTAACGTGGGTCGTGCGCCAGGCTGCGGATTCGCGCGTGGCACTCGATGTTGGCCTCGTCGACGACGTACAAGCCCAACTCATCGCAAAGCTCGTAGAAACGCTCGTCATTCGGGTAGTGGGCGGTGCGTACCGCGTTGAAGTTGAAGCGCTTCATCAGGCACAGGTCTTCGCGCATCTCACTCAAGCTGACGGTCTTGCCGCGTTCCGGGTGGTGGTCATGGCGATTCACACCGCGGATGTAGACCGGCCGGCCGTTGATCAGCAGCTCGCGGTCGCGAACCTCTATGCGCCTGAAGCCAATCTGCTGGCTGACCACTTCGATGACAGCACCGTCCGGGGCGATCAACTCTCCGGTGACCAGATAGCGATGCGGCGCTTCGTGCGACCAGGTTTTGACCCTCGCGAACTCGGCGTCGAAACGCACCTCACCGCCACCAAACAGCATCGCGGAGACCGAACGCGCGCGGTGCGAATGATGCCGGTAGGTGGGCACCTCCGCCTCGAACGTCCGATTCGCCACGCGAACGCGAAACTGCCAGCCCGGTTCAACAACCCCACCGATAACCGCCGCAATGCTCAGCGTGCCCCGGTTGAGTGCATTGTTGAGACCCGCGTCCAGGCGCAGATCCGCGATGTGAGCTTTGGCCTGGCAGTACAGCGATACGCTGCGGTGCAGCCCAGCCATCCACCAGTGGTCCTGATCCTCGAGATAGCTCGCATCGGACCAGCGGATGACCTTCACCGCGAGCGTGTTCTCGCCACCCTTGACCCAGCGGGTCACATCGAACTCGGCCGGCAGGCGTGAATCTTTCGACAGGCCGACGAACTCGCCATTCAGGTACACCATGAGCACGCTCTCGGCGCCACCAAAACGCAAGATCACCCGGCGCTGCTTCCAGCCCTTCGGCAACCGGAAGGTAGAGCGATACATTCCCGTGGGGTTGGCGTCCGGCACCTCGGGTGGCTCGCCGGCGAAAGGCATGATCACGTTGGTGTAGTGCGGCCCATCGAAACCCTGGGTGGTCCAGTTACCCGGCACGTCGATCGACGCCCAATTGCTGTCGTCGAAGTCAGGCGCCGCAAAATCGCCAGGAACCCGCGCCAGTCGATCAGCGAGCTTGAACCGCCACACGCCGTCCAGCGAAATCGACCAGGGCGAAGGTCCGCCGTTGCTGGCCATCTGCACGTCCGGATAGGGCACCAGGGGTACACGCATCGGCAGGCGATTGATCTCGATGCACTCGGGTTGGAGTTCCCACACGGGTTGGATCCACGAACGACCAAGGGCTAGCGTGCCGATGGAGGAATGCGGATGCAATGCTTTGCTATTCTGTCGAGCGTAGCAACCCTGGGATGGAACTTGGCAACAAGGCAGAAAATTCTGATCCTCTATCTCAGTGCGTCGACCCTCGACGCAGGGGTGATCGGGTGGTCGTCGTTCGACGGTACCGGGGCAGCGGAGACGATGGCGGGCGACACCGAGGAACCCCCTTACGAAACCGGTCTCGCAGCGTTGCGCGATGGCTGGCGGCTCATTCAGATGTCGCCGTTGATCCCGCATAATAGCGGAGACGAATTCACCACCTCGTATCTCAAGTACGAGTTCATGTTCGAGCAGTTGGTTGAGATGGATGCCTGAGCCAATTCTGCTGAAATCGCCTGACATGGCGCGCTTTGCCGCGCGGGGATTTCTCCGCCTCGATGCGCAGGTGCCTGATGCGATCAACACGCAGTTCATCGATGAGGTCGGTCGCCCACCCGAATCCCCCACGCAGTTGACTCGTGCCAACTTGAAGAAGACCTACGCTCGGTTGATAGGCGCATCCGAGTTGCCACTGGTTCGGGCCGGAACCCCGCTGGCCGACGCTTATCCGCAAGGCTGCGCGCTGGATCGCATGCTGCAACTACCGGAAGTCGCCGGCGCGATATTGAGCCTGGTAGGACCCGGCTGCGTGCTCGACCACCACTTTCTGCACGTGACCTTCCCGCCGGCATTCTACGAGTCGATGGGTATCCCCCATGCGGCCCAACCCACCCACCAGGATTCGACCATCGACCCGCGCCGTGCGTTCGATCTGCAGATCATGTACTTCCCGCACGAGGTGTCGCTGGCGATGGGCGGCACGCGCTTCATCCCCGGCACCCACCTGCGAATCGTCAGCGAAGCAGCAGTTTCGCGCTACCAGAACATGCGTGGTCAACAGCACGTGGTGTGCCCGGCTGGAACGTTGCTGTTGCTTCATCACGGGCTGTGGCACGGCGGCGGTATGAACCGCTCTGATCAACTTCGCTATATGTTCAAGATCCGTCTGGCGCCAACAGTCCGACAGGAACGGCTCTGGGACACTGCGGACCTGGAACAACAGGACAACCGGCAGCGGCCAATTTTTTTCATCAAAGAGCGGCCGGACCCGGAGCACATTCATACCATCCTGACCACGCCGGAACCCTGGTTCGAGGCAGACACCGGCCGCCTCGAGTACCTCAATCGAATCCGTTTCTGGCGCCACCTGACGGGCGACGACACGTTTGACGCCGACTACTGGGTGACGCGCGTGGAAAACGAGCCTGCATGAGCGACCCACCAGAAAAGAAACCACTCAGTGTCTGGCAGATCGCCGCCAGCACCCTGGCGGCGGCATTCGGCGTTCAGAACAAGGCGAACAGGGACCGCGACTTCCAGTCCGGCAACCCGGTACATTTCATCATTGCGGGGATCGTGTTCACCGCGTTGTTCGTGATCACGCTGATCGTCGTCGTGAACCTGGTGCTGGGCTGACAGCTCAACAATCTCGGCTGAATCCGCTCAGGGTTCGCTGAGGCGGCGCTGCATTCCGGTCGGCAAGGGCAGCTCCACCGCCGCATCGAGATTGCCCTTGCCGGGTACGTAGTTCGCTTCCAGACGGGTGCCACCAGGATCTTCGAACAGCACCGAGTAGTAACCTTGTGCCCAGTCGTCCTCACCCGGCGGTTTGACCACCTTGGCGCCAATCTCGAGGATGTATGCCGCCAGGGCGTCGACGTCCTCGCGTGATCGTGCTCTGAAGCAGATGTGGTGCAAGCCCGCTCGATACGGGTCGAAGCCAGCCTCGTGGTGCTCCGCTGAGGCCGCCCGAATGCCGAATCCGGTGCGACCACCCACGCAGTAGTACAACTGCGGGGTGTCCACCAGACACTCCATCTTCAGGAACGCCAGCAAGTTGCCATAGAAAGGTCGACACCGGGCAAAGTCCTGCACTGTGACGTACACGTGTGCAATTCCGTTGATATCGATACTCAGGCGGTCAACTCCGTGATGACCCGGGTCATCGCCGTCCCGTTTCGCTCGAACGCGGCCACCAGCCGGAATTGCGCCCTGGCGCGGCGCAGGTTGTGCTCGGGATCATCCACCTTGAAATAGGGGTTGCCTTCCAGGTAGTCGGTCAGAAAACGCACGCCCAGCATCAGCCCCATGACGCGGGGCGCACGAACCATGGCTTGGCATTCAGCAGCGTCGGGTTTCCAGCCGCTGCCTGCCAGGAAACCCTCGGCCAGCGCGCCAAACAGATCGAGTGACACATCGATAGTCCGTGAATCCTCATCGCCACTCGCCGCAGCCGAGCGCACCAGATCGCCGAAGTCCCATAGCCGGTCACCCACCATCACGGTGTCTAGATCGATCACCGCCACCACCTGATCCTCCACCGCATCGAACAGCAGGTTGTCGATCTTGCAGTCGCCATGAATCACGATTTCGTCAGCGGTCAGGCGTCGGTCGGCATAGTGGCGCCGCTCCGCGACGAATGCCAGATCATCGGAAATCGCGGCAAGCTCTCCGGTGGCCGCCTGGCTGAACTTCGTAAAGCATCGATCGAGGTCGTGAAAATGTGGAATCGCCGGGTACAGTTCGTCGCCCGGGAAGTTGCTGAGCAGGCGCTGGAAATCGCCGAAAGCGCGGCCGGCTTCACGTGCTTGATCCGTGGTCTCCACGCGGCGCAACGAGCGCGCATCTTCGACGTATTCGATCATGCGCCAGACGCTGCCTTCTTCGTCACGCCATGCTGGCTGGTCTTCAAGCGATCGGACCAGGCGCGGCACTCCGCCACCCGCCGCATCGAGATGATCGAGCACTCGCGCAGTGTTCTCCGCCACGTCCCAGGACACTGGGAACACCTGTGGGTTGATCCGCTGCAGCACCACGCCAGCACCCGATCGCAGGCTCATGAGAAAGGTCTCGTTGATGTGCCCATCGCCCAGCGGCCGCATCGTGGCGACTGGCGCCGCCAACTGGAACTTCGCCGCAACCTCTTCAGGCGTGAGCATTTCGCGCTGCCACTAATCGTTCGATCAGGCGTTCGAGTGTCGGCGTCACCACGATGTACATTTCAGCATGGGTTTCCGAGGCTGCCGCCAGCGTAGCACGCGCATCCTCAGGAACCGACCCAGCCGACAATTGCTCCAGCAACCCACCGAGCGAGCGCAGCCGTTGTGCCAACGGACCGAGTTCGGCGGGCGCCTGCTCGGCGCCGGGCAGGTCCTTCCAGCTGCGCGCCAGTTCTTCCCAGTCAAGCCGTCCTCCGGCCAGGACCTCACCCGATTCGAGCTGGCCAATGATTGCGCGTGCGCGCAGATTCTCAGGTGGCAAGACATCCACGAGACGATCCAACGGCGTCGTCGTCTTGTAGGGGCGCACATCCGCCAGTTCGCGTCCGTCAACCCGCGCAGCCAGCGCCGCCTCGCCCAGCAAGCGGGCATACCATTTCACCGGTTCGAGCACGTCGAGCAGCGGCGTCCACAGCGGATCGATACCGAGCCTCGCCAGCGCCTTAGCCTGGAAACCCGCAAGGTCGACGTCCGATACATCGCCCAGACGCCCGATTACGGTTTCGAGGCGGCGATACATGTCCTCGTTATCGGTAATTTCCGCGGCCGACCAAAGCCGTTCGGCAATGGCCGGCAGTCGGCTCCAGATGCGCTGATCGAGCAACTCATCGGTTACCAGCTCAGTCCAGATGCATGCTTCACCGCCAAGCACCACGCCCGGGTCCCGGCTGGTCCGTGGCGCGTCATTGCCCGCTTGTTCGGCAAAGCGGCGGGACCACTGCAAACCCTTCCGCACATGCGCCAGGCGCGGATCGTCAATCAGTGCCTGCTCGGTCGCGTCGAGCACCTCTGGAGTGGCTTCAGGATCGAACGCATAGTGAGCGTCCGCCGGATAGAACAGATCCAGGTAATAGCCCGCCGAAAACACGCAATCGAAGCCCTGTTGCAGCGCCCGGTCCCGTGATCGGGCACCGCGCCACGAGTGAATCACGACGCGCTCCGAGAGCCCCGGATCGATCACCTCGTCCCAACCGATCACCCGTCGACGCAACCAACGCAGCTGTTTGCTCAGGCGCTGATTGAAATGCGCATGCAGGCCCGCATTGTCCGCAATGCCCTGCGCGTTCATGAAGCGGCGAATCGACAGACTGTCTCGCCACCAGCTGCCCTCGACCTCGTCGCCGCCGATGTGCAGGAAGGCATCGGGAAAGATCGCGGCGACCTCGCCAAACAGGGTCTCCAACACCGGATAGAGGTCTTCATTCGCCGGGTCCAGCGCGGCCTCGTGGACGCCGAATCGGTCGCTGGGTTGCGGCGCCGTGTCGCGACTCGCGAACTCTGGATGCGTCGTCAGCCAGCTGGTAACGTGTCCCGGAACGTCGATCTCGGGGATCACCCGAATGCCCAGCTGCGCCGCCCGCGCCACCAATCCCTCGAGCTCCGCAATGCGATAGTACTCGCCGCGCCCACCAATCTCGGCAAGCTCAGGATAAGCGCTACTCGGAAAGCGGAAGCCCTGATCATCAGTAAGGTGCAGATGCAGCACATTGAGCTTGACGAACGCCATCGCCTCGAGGGTTCGATGTAGTGTTGCGATGGACATGAAGTGGCGGGCCACATCGACCATCAGCCCGCGCCAGGAAAAGCGCGGGGCATCCTCGATAATCGCTATCGGAAGCTCAACCTCCCCTGCTCCCGGGGAACCCAGTTGGACCAGCGTCGCAAGACCCCGCAGCACCCCCCACTCGGTCGGTGCGATCAGCCGAACCAGGCCCTGTGCGTCTACCTCGAGCCGGTAGCTTTCCTCATCGCCCAGTTGCGGATGCGCTGGCGCCGGCGCTGCGCAATCGATGCTCAGCGCGGGAAGCTGGCTCTGCAGACGGTCGAATTCGGCTAACAGCCGCGGGCTGTCGGTACCCAGCCAGTTCGCCGCTCCACGCGCCACCCGGACCGTGCCGCCGGCAAACGCCACCTGGCGCGGCCAAGGCATTAGATGCGAATCCGTTTGCGCCAAATCGATTAGCTATCCGTCAGCCAATGCAGGATGTTCCGGCGACTCTGGTTGACCCCAGGGGCAATGTCAACGCGGCCCGGCTCGTACGATATAGCGGAGTGGAGTGTTGAGCCCGACCAACGGTTCTGCGACCATGCGCCCCCCGCATCCAGACCTCTCCCCCATGGATATTCAAGAACGGATACGCGCGGTGATCGCCGCAGAAGCGAAGGCCATTCAATCGATTCAGGTCGACGACACGTTCGAGCAGGCGGTGCGTATTCTCGAAGCCTGCCCGGGTAAGGTACTGACCACCGGCATCGGCAAAGCAGGTCACATCGCCCGGAAGTTCGCCGCGACGCTGTGCTCTACCGCAACCCCGGCCGACTTCATCCATCCCGCCGAAGCCGCTCACGGCGATCTGGGACTGGTGGATCAGAACGATGTGCTGATCGCCTTTTCAACCAGCGGAAAATCGGTGGAGGTGCTGGAAATTCTCGAGCTTTCACGGCACCTCGGGGTGACCCACATCATCGGTGTAACCTCGCACCCCGATTCGGAATTACGCCAGCACTGCGAAGTGGTGCTGGACATGGGCGAAATCGAAGAAGCCTGTCCACTGGGGCTCACCCCAACCTCGAGCCTGGCCGTGATGCTGGCCATCAGCGACGCCGTCGCGATGGCGCTGATGGAAGTGAAAGGTGTCACCGCGGAGGTGTGGGGCAAGCGTCACCACGGCGGCTACCTCGGTCGTAGAGCGCGCACCGACAACATGCCGCACTGAAGGAAACCAACCCCCACCACATCGCGTGATCGCTTCCACCTCCTACGTCCGGCCCGAAGCCCGAGCCTTGCTGAAGCTCGGCCTGCCCATGGTGGCAACACAGTTGTTCATCATGGCGATGGGTTTTCTCGATACCGCGATGGCGGGCCACTACAGCTCTACCGACCTGGCCGGGGTGGCGCTGGGCGGCAACGTCCTGTGGCCTGTGTTCATGCTGATGACCGGGCTCACCATGGCGGTCACGCCGATCGTCGCCCAGTTGCGCGGCGCCGACAAGGTGGCAGACTGCGGCGCGCCGTTGCGCCAGGGCATCTGGATCGCGCTCGCAACGTCGCTATTGACGGCGGCAATTGTCAGCAACGCTGAATGGCTGTTTCGCTTAGCCGGCGTAGATGACGAGGTCGTTCGCATCGCCATGGGCTACCTGCGTAGCGCCGCCTGGGGGCTGCCGCCAGCGATGGTGTACGTATGCCTGCGCTACGGTTCCGAAGGTCTCGGCCACACCCGGCCGCCGATGGTAGTCGCGGCGCTGATGCTGCCGATTAACGCCGCGGCCAACTACATTTTCATTTTCGGCAAGTTCGGCGCCCCCGAACTGGGCGGCGTCGGTTGCGGCTGGGCCCCCGCGATGGCCTGGTGGGCGGAGTTGATGATGATGCTGTGGGTCATCCGGCGTCCCTACTACCGTGCGACCGGCTTGCTGACCCGGTTCGATTGGCCGCGGCTGCGGGACATCGCCAGCATTCTCAAGATCGGCGTGCCAATCGGCATCACCATGTTCGTCGAGATGGCGGTGTATTCCGTGATCGGTTTTCTGATCGCCCGCATCGGCGTCACCGAACTCGCCGCCCACAGCATCGCCGGTAACCTCAACTGGATGACCTACGTCATCCCCATGAGCCTGGGCTCGGCCGCCAGTATCCGGGTCGGTTTCTATGTAGGCGCGGGCAATACCCAGGCCGCGCGCCAGGCTGCAGCGACGGCGTTTATCATCTCACTTGGCTATGCGCTGCTGGTGAGCGCACTGTTGGTGATGTTCCGCCTGCATCTGGTGGGCATCTACACCAACGACGCGGCGGTGATCGCCGTCGCGGCCAATCTGATGATCTTCATCGCCGCCTATCAGATTGTCGATGACACCCAAGCCACGATGGTCGGAGCGCTGCGCGGTTACAAGGACACCCGTGTACCGATGCTGTACTCACTGGTCGGTTTTTGGCTGATCGCACTGCCCCTGGGCGTGCTGCTGGCGTCGGGCGTGTTGCCCTTCCCGCCACTTGGCGTGTACGGCTACTGGGGCGCCATGACCTTCGGCCTGTTGCTGGTGGCGCTGATGGTCGGCGGCCGGCTGTGGCGGACCAGCGGCGATGATTCCCGCATCGCTCGGCTTGCGGGGTAACCGCCGCTCATTGCAAATCCCGCTCAGGAACGAGCTAGAATCCCAGGTTCTTGAAGAGGAGCTCCCATGGTCACGACTACCGACAAGCCCGTCGCCACCGGAATTCAGCTGACCCCGCTGGACGAGCCGTTCAGAGCGGACCCGTACCCGATTCTCGCCGACCTGCGCACACGCGAGCCGGCGCATCGCGACACCGAGTTGAACCGGGTGTTCCTGACCCGGCACGATGAGGTGCACGACGTCCTGCGCAGCAAAGCGATGTGGGTAGACGCGCGCAAAGCCCGCGACGACAGCTTCCACGCCATGTTCCTGCGCTTCAGAGAGGAACAGCCGTCCATGCTGATGATGGACGACCCGGACCATCGACGGCTGCGTGCGTTGGTCAGCCGACCGTTCATGCCAAAGTCAGTGGAGTCCTGGCGAACGCGAGTTCGCGCCGTGGTGGATCGGGTGCTCGGCGCAATCGACCCCGCCGAACCGTTCGATCTGATTGCCGAGTTCGCCGGGCCCGTACCTACCGTGGTGATCGCCGAGATGCTGGGAATTGACACGGCCGACTATGCCAATTTCAAAGCCTGGTCCGACGCCGGAGTGCAGGTGGCCTTCAATCCTTTCCCGGAACCGGAAGCCCAGGCCGTGGCCGACGCCGCCCAGGCCAACCTGGACGCGCTGTTTCGCGCCGAGATCGCCAGTCGACATGCCTCGCTGGGCGACGACCTGATCAGCGACGTGGTCCGCGCCGAGGAAGCCGGCGAAACACTCACCGATGATGAGATAGTCATTCAATGCAATCTGCTGCTCGTAGCCGGCAACGTCACCACCACGGATCTGATCGGTAACGCCGTCAAGGCTTTGCTCGAGCACCCCGACCAGCTCGACAAGCTGCGGGCCCGCCCGGAACTCATCGAGAATGCCGTTGAAGAGGTATTGCGCTACGACACACCGGTGGTGAACTCGGCGCGCATCGCGCATCAGGACATGAATATCGGCGGTTGTCCCATCCAGCAGGGCGAAACCGTGTACGTTTCGCTCGCCGCCGCAAACCGCGACCCCGACATTTATCCCGACCCGGATAAATTCGACATCGAGCGCAAAGACACTCATCACCATGCGTTCGGTGGCGGCAACCACCATTGCCTCGGTGCTCCGCTGTCCAGAATAGAAGCGCAGGAGGCGATTCTGGCGCTGTTTGAACGCTTCGATGGGCTGCGGATCGCCGAACGCGGCTATACCTACCACGCGATTCCAAGCTTTCGAGGCTTGAGCGAGTTCTGGGTCGAGCGTTGATGCCCGACCACCAGCCGCTGGGCTGGCGCGTCCGCTTCGCTTTCGCCCTGGGTCAGTTTCCCGAAGGGGTGAAATCCGCGGCGTTCGGGTTTTTCCTGCTGTTCTTCTACAACCAGGTGCTCGGCCTGTCCGGAACCCTGACCGGCACCGCTATTTTCATCGCGCTGCTGTTCGATGCGGTCAGCGATCCGATGGTCGGCTCACTGTCGGACTCGACCCGCGGCCGCTGGGGTCGTCGACACCCGTACATGTATCTGTCGGCGGTCCCGTTCGCGATCAGCTTCTACTTTCTGTTTGCGCCTCCGGACGGGTTGACCGAACAGCAGCTATTTTTGTGGTTGACCGTGTTCGCCGTTCTGACGCGTACCTTTCTGACATTCTATTCGGTGCCGCACATGGCCATGGGCGCCGAACTCACCCAGGAATACGACGAGCGCACGCTGCTCTCCGCGTTCCGCATGGTGCTGCAACTGGCCGGAATGTTCGCGGTGCTGATCGGCGGGCCCCAGCTGTTCTTCTACGCCACCGACGCCTATCCGAACGGCCAGCTGAATCCAGCGGCGTACCCGGCGTTCGCCGGCGCTGCTTTCTTCGCGCTGATCATCGGCATCTGGCTGTCCGCGCTGGGCACCCATGATCAGATTCCGTTGCTACCCAAGGCGGATCCAGAGGCCGACCGGTTCTCGCCGCTGCGGGTGTTCCGGGAAATGCTGCAGGCTTTCCGCATTCCATCGTTCCGCGCGGTAGTGGCCGCAAGCATCGTTTCCGGTGCCAACCAGGGCATGGTGCAGGCGCTGATCATCTATACGGGCACCTATTTCTTCGCGCTCAGCTCCGGTCAGATCACCTGGCTGTTCGCGGTCTCCACGGTCGGTGTGGTGAGCGGTACGCTGATGACCCGGCCGCTGTCGAACGTGATCCGGGAGAAGAAGCATCTCTACATGCTGGGGATGGCCTGGTATGCATTGTTCACCTCCATTGTCATCATTCTCCGGCTCGCCGATCTGTTGCCGCCCAACAGCGATCCACTGATCGCACCGCTGTTCCTGGGCACCGCCGCCATTTCTGGATTTGGCTTAGGCGTCGCCATCCCGTTGAGCGCATCGATGATCGCCGACACCACCGACGAGCACGAGCGCCTGTACGGCCGACGCCAGGAAGGGATCTACTATGCCGCGGCTTCGTTCGCCGGCAAGGCCGTCGGCGGCGTCGGGCCAATGCTCGCGGGATTCGTCATCGACCTGGCCGGAATACCCACCGGCGCCGACCCGGCCACGGTCGATCCAGCCGCAATCGAGCGATTCGGCTGGGCCCAGGGACCGACGGTCATCGTGCTTACCGCGATCTCGCTGGCCTGTCTGCACTTCTACCGGATCAGCCGGGCACGGCACGCCGAGATATTGACCGAGATCGCAGCTCGCCCCCGGCCTTGAGTATCCCTTGAATGTGGGGCCGGCGGCGTCAAGCGCTGCTCATGCGGCCGCGCCGCACGATGGCGTAGACGCTGATCACCAGCCAGACGACCTCGATGACGAAGGAGGACAGGTTGAAGTCGAACATCAGCGAAACGAGTATGAAGACTGCGCCCAGCGCGTTCAGCACAGAGTAGCTGAAGTCGCGCACCTCGAGCCGATCGAGCTGGACCAGCGCGTAGGTTGCGAGGATTGCGATCACGCCCGCGTTGCCGATCAGATCGTGCCACTGATAATCCATTCCCGAGCTACCTTGAGTGTTGGTGGGTGTATTCTAAGTGACCCCGTGGCATGACCGTGCATTGAACATGCTCAAAATCGCCGAGCGCTGGTACGAGCGGCGCCGGATCAGCGACGACATCACGCTGATCTGGGAGCCCCACGTGCATCCCTTCCTGCGCTGCAATATCTGGCATGTGCGTGGTCGTGACGCCGACCTGCTGGTGGACACCGGGCTTGGGGTGGCTTCATTGAAGGACGCCATTGCCGATCTGATCGACAAACCGCTGATCGCGCTGGCGACTCACATCCACTACGACCACGTCGGTTGCCTGCACGAATTCGACCAACGGGTGATGCACGCAATCGAAGCGCCACGCATGGCTGACTACGACGAGTTCACCTACCTGAGGGCTGCAGACTTTCCGGCGCAGTGGCGGGAAATGCTGGCCGAAGAGGGATTCGGCGAGTTGCTGGTCAACGCGGCACCTGACGAAAGTTTTGCGGTGGACGACTACCGCATCACCTCCACGCAGCCCACCCGTACCGTGCAAGCGAGCGACGAGATTGATCTCGGCAATCGCCACTTCGAGGTCATGCACCTGCCCGGCCATTCACCCGGCAGCATGGGCCTGTGGGAGGCCGACAGCGGCACGTTGTTTTCCGGCGACGCGATCTACGACGGCCTGCTGCTCGATGAGCTGGAAGACAGCAACATTCCCGACTACCTGGAAACGATGAAGTACCTCAAGGAGCTGCCGGTGTCGGTGGTTCATGGCGGCCACGAACCCAGCTTCGACCGTGAACGGCTCGTCGAGCTGGCCGATGCTTACCTGGCCTGGCGCGGCTGATCCGGCAACAAACCGTCGGACAACAAACTCCGGCAACAAAGGGAGCTTAACGTGAGTCTCGATTTCGGCCCGCTGGGCAGCAACGCGAACCAGAGTTCGACCCTGCCTCGAACCCTGTTCACCGACCCCGACGTATTCGAGCATGAAAAAGAGGCGATCTTTCGCCGCCAATGGCTGGCCATCGCGCGCAGCGCCGAACTCGCCGAACCCGGCGACTACCTGACCTACGAGCTGCTCGGCGACCCGATCATCGTGGCTCGAGACGCCGACGGTACGCTCAATGCCTTCTCCAACGTCTGTCTGCACCGTGCTTGTCCGATTGCCGACGGGCAGGGCAATGCGTCGAACGGTATCTTCACCTGCCCCTATCACCGCTGGACCTATACCCTGGATGGTCGGCTGAAAGGGACTCCATTGATGGATCAGGCCGAGGATTTCGACAAATCGACCATGCGCCTGCCGCAGATTGCCGCCGAAGAGTGGCTCGGCTGGATCTTCATCAATGCCGATGCCAACGCCGCAGCGCTGGCGCCGCAACTGACGAATCTTGAAGCGCTGATGGCGCCCTTTGGCGTCGCCGACATGGTCTGCCACGACACCCTGGAGTTCGATTCGCACTGGAACTGGAAGATCATGGTCGAGAATTTCATGGAGTCCTACCATCACATCGGCGGCCACCCCGAAACACTGAACCCGGCCTTCCCGGCGGCCGGCACCTATGCGGTCGAACTCGATGGCGCGTTCTCGCTGCTCGAAAATCCCGCGAAAGACGAAACTGAAAATGGCCCGTTCTGGGTCACCTGCGTATTCCCTTCGACGCTGATCGCCTTGGTCCGCGGGGACTCACCCAACGTCGCGTGGTACCAGATGGACATCGACAGCTACGACCGCTTTCAGCTGAAGATCCATCTGCTGGCGGCGCCGGAACTCGCGGCCAGCGAGGAGTATCGGGAAACGGTACGTGCGACGTTGACCGCCATCCATCTCGAAGACATTCCGCTGTGCGAAGGGGTCTGGAAAGGCGTCAACAGCCGATTCCACCGGGCCGGTCGATTGAGCCATCTGGAAGCGGCGAACTGGACGTTCTATAACTATCTTCGCGACCAGCTCGGGGCCGGATAACGAATCATGGTCGCCAACGAATTTCATAACGGCAGCTTCTGGTTCGACAGCCTCGGTGGGCCAGCCGAACCGGAACCGCCGGATGCACTGCCTGGTTCAGTGGACGTCGCCATCGTTGGCGCCGGTTTCACGGGGCTCTGGACCGCCTACTACCTGAATCAACAGACTCCCGACCTCGACATCGCCGTATTCGAAGCCAACACGGTCGGCTTCGGTGCATCTGGACGTAACGGCGGCTGGTGCCTGGGCGCATCGAACGGGCTCGACGGCATGCTGGCAGACCCAAAATTACGGGACGCCGGTCTGGCCATCACACGGGCCATGTTCGACACCGTCGATGAAGTTGGCCGAATCTGTCAGGCGGAAAACATCGATGCCCACTTCGCCAAAGGCGGCAGCCTGAACGTCGCCACGGTACCCTTCCAGGTGGAAGCCTTGCAGCAACACGTGGCACGCATGCACGCGCTTGGCTTCGACGAAGACGACTACCGCTGGCTGGACGAGCAGGAAAGCCAGCAACGCATCGGCATGACCCCCAATCACGGCGCGGTCTACTTTCGCCATTGCGCTTCGCTGCATCCCGCCCGGTTGGTACGCGGCCTGGCAGAGGTACTACGACGACGGGGTGTCCGTATTTACGAGCGCACACCGATCAGCGCGATCGAACCGGGTTTTGTGCAGGCCCCGGACGGACCGATTCGTGCGGATCGAGTGGTGCGGGCAACCGAGGGTTACACCGACTCCATAAAGGGGCAGCGACGGTTGATGCTGCCGCTGTACTCGATCATGGTCGCCACCGAGCCGCTGCCCGACGAGGTCTGGAATTCGATCGGCTTGCGCGAGCGGGAAACCTTTGGCGACCCGCGTCGAGTAGTGATCTACGGACAGCGAACGCTGGACGGCCGACTGGCGTTCGGCGGCCGCGCGGGATACTACTTCGGCTCGCGCAAGCGACGCATCATCCCGCGCGATGATCCGATGGTGGCCCACGTGGAGCGAACGCTCAGATCCCTGTTCCCAGTCCTCGACGGCTATCGGGTTACCCACGGCTGGGGCGGCTTCATGGGTGTGCCGCGGCATTGGCGACCGTCGGTGAACTTTGATCAAGCGACCGGATTGGGCTGGGCAGGTGGTTATACCGGCGAGGGCGTCGCCGCCTCGAACCTGGCCGGCCGCATCATGGCCGATCTGGTCGCCGAGCGTAGAACGGATGTAACGGAGCTCGCCTGGGTGGGGGATGCGCCGCGCAAGTGGGAACCCGAGCCATTGCGGTTCCTGGGTGCCAAGGGCATTCAGTGGTTCGGCGATCGCGCCGACCATGAAGAGTTCGAAACTGGCAAACCTGCGGGTTTCTGGGGCCGAGTATTCGACACCTTCGTGGGGTAAGAGTTGGTTGGGCCTCCGATGAGAAATGGATGAGAGCTGGATGAGCTGATGTCAAATGTGTTGCTCGACAACCCCGTCCTCGCGTCCTTGTACTATTCTCAAGACGAGCTGGGTCGATGCAGCGAACAGGCGGCCGTCTACCACCCGGACATTTCACCACTGGCCGGCCTGACAGGACCCCTTTCGCCGGCACTCCGCGAACTCGCCGCTCTGGTTCCCCAAGGGAGCGCGGTCGGGGTCGTGACGGTTGAGGAGGCGCTGCCCGAACAGCCCGAGTGGCGAGCGCTTGGTGTGATGCGTCTGCACCAGATGGTTTGCGAAGCGTACTCTCCCGAGGCAGAAGCGGAAGAATTCGACGATCTGACCACGGCGGACGTTGCCGAGATGTTGGAACTGGCCCAGCTCACAGATCCTGGACCGTTCCTGGCTCGGACCATCGAAATGGGTCGTTACGTTGGAGTCCGTACTGGCAGCCGCCTGGTCGCGATGGCTGGCGAGCGCATGAGGCTACCCGGTTGGGTTGAAATCAGCGCCGTCTGCACGCACCCGGACGGGCTCGGCCACGGCTACGCCTCCCGGCTGGTTGCCTGCTTGCTGAAAGACTGCTTCGCCAACCAACAATGCGCCTTCCTGCACGTCCGGGACGGGAGTGTCAGCGAAGCAAGCGCCACCGCCATCTACGAACGCCTCGGATTCCGTCATCGGCGCGACCTGTTCGGGCACTTCATGCAACGAACCGAGGCAGATTCATGAGCAATGCAGATCGTCCGGTGATCGTGACCGGTGGCGCCAGCGGAATTGGCGCGGCCATCGTGGAACGCCTCAGCAGCGCCGGACACCCGGTGGCGAACTTCGATCTCAACGCGGCAGACTCGGTGGACATCACGGACTACGCCGCGGTAGACGTGGCAATCTCGGCTTTCGAAGACTCAAGCGGACCGCTTTATGGACTGGTCAACAACGCTGGCTGGGATGAAGCGAAACCGTTCCTGTCTACTGACATCGAACTGTGGCGCAAGATCATCGACATCAACCTGTACGGCCCGCTGAACGTGACGCACCTGGCGTTGCAACGAATGGTTGCAGCGGAGCGGGGCCGAATCGTTTCCATCGCATCCGACGCCGGTCGAGTAGGGTCGTCGGGCGAAGCCGTGTACTCGGCCTGCAAAGGCGGCATCATCGCGCTGATGAAGACCCTGGCCCGCGAACACGCCCGCCAGGGGCTCACCTTCAATACCATCTGCCCTGGGCCGACCGACACGCCACTGTTCGAAGCCTTCGACCCTGAGGGAGGCTTACGCGCCGCACTCGAACGGGCAATCCCGATGCGCCGCCTTGCCACCCCTGCCGATTTCCCCGGCCTCGTCGAGTTCTTCCTGAGCGACGACGCTGCCTTCATAACCGGGCAGACCCTCTCCGTATCCGGGGGGCTGTCAATGCACGGATAACTGGAGCACACAATGGACTTCGAAGACATCCTGTACGAGGAACGCGACGGCGTCGCGACCATCACCATGAACCGGCCGAAGGTTTACAACGCGTTCCGGCCGCAGACCGTGCTCGAACTCATTGCCGCGTTTCGACGCGCGGGCTGGAACAAAGACATCGGCGCCATTGTGCTGACCGGCGCGGGGGACAAAGCCTTCTGCACCGGCGGCGATCAGTCCGACCACGAGGGTGGGTATGGCGATGGCGAGATCCACGGCGACATCGGCATGCCGGTTGACGAGATGCACGCCATCATCCGCGATGTACCCAAACCGGTGGTTGCCAAGGTGCGTGGTTATGCGATCGGCGGCGGCAATGTACTGGCAACGATCTGCGATCTCACCCTGGCCAGCGAAACCGCTATCTTCGGTCAGGTCGGCCCGAAAATGGGTTCGGTAGATGCCGGTTTCGGAACGGCCTATCTGGCCCATGTGGTGGGCGAGAAGAAGGCGCGCGAAATCTGGTACTTGTGCCGACGCTACTCCGCCGCCGAAGCGCTGGAGATGGGCCTGGTGAACAAAGTCGTTGCGGATGACCAACTCGACGCCGAAGTGGACGCGTGGTGCGCTGAAATCGTCCAGCGCAGCCCGACGGCCATCGCCATTGCGAAGCGTTCGTTCAACGCGGACACGGACAACATCAAGGGGATGAGCGGGATGGCGATGCAGGCATTGAAGCTGTACTACGAGACGGACGAATCGAAGGAGGGAGTCAACGCGCTGTCAGAGAAGCGTGATCCGGAATTTCGGAAGTTCACACACTAAGCCGGAACCGCCCGCCCGCGGTGCGACCATGGGCGCATCCGATCAGACGTCAAGAAGCGGCTGAAGCCTGGGACGCGCTGACCAGTGAAGATCCGTAAATACCAGCACGGACCGACGCATAGCGCGACCGCCGCCCCCCGAAGCCACCGACCTCGAGCGCGTTCAAAGAGCACCACCAGGCCGAGAATCCAGAGACCAAACCCAGCAAACAGCCCTACCAGGTTTCGCCAAAAGGGCGTAGCTCCGAAAGAAACGTCCAGGCCGATTTGTCCTGGCTGTGCAGATACCAGGCGTTCTCGGCAATCGATGCCGGTTGAATGAAGAAGTCGTCGGGCGCATCGGCAAAGGCTTTGCGGGTCCAGCGCAGATCGATCACCGCATCGATGATGATGTAGGCGACGTGCACGCCCTTGGGGCCGATCGCACGGGCCATCGATTCGGACAGAATCCGCTGCGCGGCCTTGGTGGGCGCGAACCCGGCGAAGAAGTCCTTGCCGCGGGTCGCAGCGGTGTTGCCGGTGACGATGATCGATCCTCGTCCGGCTTCGATCATGGCGGGCGCAACCGCGCGCGACAGGTACAACAGCCCCATCACGTTGACCTGGAAGTTCTGATTCAGAATTTCCGGATCGATGGTCATGAA
>PVMK01120267.1_pt1 | contig 24653 bp, 27 predicted proteins | sample 1853481 | NCBI WGS metagenome assembly PVMK01 (sample SAMN08533507, study PRJNA380276) | Marine sediment metagenome, whole genome shotgun sequencing project.
GGGTCAACTTCGATGGCTGATCCAATAATCAATAAATTGATAGGAAGGCAAGTTTATTGATCAGAAAACCGGCTGGGAAAATCCAGCCGGTTTTTCATTTTTACAGGGAATTTTATTTTCGTAACTAATCTAGAATTCTCTGAACAAGTGTTGCTTCGAGCTAAAAATCAACCCGCTCCACTTCTTTTTGCGCTCCTACATCAATAAATATATCTCGAGCCTGCTCGAAATGGTCCTGGGCAGCACCTGGTTTCCCGCTAGCAATTGCCAGTAGTCCCATTTCATAGGCGGTGCGAGCAGATTCTAATTTTTCCATCGCCAGCTGGAATACATCAGCACTCTCCTGCAGGTAGTGATCTGCTTGCTCAAGGTCCCCCTGTATGCGAGCTAATGAACCCTGCAGTCGGAGCACCCGTCCGGATTGCACCGAATCACCTGCCAGTTCGCCTCCCTCAAGAGACAGGTGAGATTTTGCCACTTCACACCAGTGAGCTGCACTTTCAATATTGCCCCAGGCTAGATTATTCTCGGAGCGGTAGCAATAAGCATCCACCAGGTTATCCTGGGCTCCCAGCTCGTCAAAGATCACCTGGCTTTGGTCCAATAATCCATCTGCATGTTCGAACTTTCCTTGTGCGCTCTCTAAGCGTCCAAGGTACATTTCTCCTAATCCCAGGTAGAAGCGGTGGCCGATGCGCTCCGAGACAGAGACTGCTTTTTCTAAATGCACCTGCGCAGATTCATAATCTCCGAGATCATATTTAACCAGGCCAAGATTGATGTTCGCCAGGGCTATGCCCTCCGTATCCCCCACCTTTTCCAGTAATTCAAGGCTCTGGTAGAAATTTGACTCCGCTGAATGCAGGTCGCCGGACATCAATCCTAATAACCCCAGGTTATTGTTTAAACGGGCTTCACCCGACAAATCGCCAAGCATTTTTCTCAATTCCAGGCTTTCTCTCACATAGCTTGCAGCTTGCTTGTACTCCCTCAGCTGGTAAGAAACTGCACCCAGGCGGTTGTTGATTGAGGCGACCACGCTCAGTTCTTCGCTGCCGGCAACTAAATCGAGTGCCGCTTGCAAGGAGCTGCGCGCATCCTGGAAATTCCCGCGCAAGAAATGTATCCAGCCTTGATCATTCAATATTTGTGCTCTTGCAACAGGAGATGAATTTCGCAATGATTGCAATTTTTGGTTAGCGATTTCGAGCTGTTCGAGAGCTTGATCAAATTCCCCCTGCCGCTCATAAGTGGTGGCGATTTTCCTGTAAACCACGTGCTGCCTGCTGCTGAATTCCTTTCCTTGAGACGAGATATATGAGCCTACCAGTTCTATATAACAGCTGCGCGCGGCTTCATACTCCCCGATGAATACCAGGACATCACCCAGACCAAGCCAAACCTGCCAGGCTTGTTCTGCACTGTGTTCGATGTCCCCCAGCAGGTTCCTGGCTTCCTCAAAGTAGCGTTGGGCTTGCAGGTTGGCATATTCGCGGGCTGATTTGAGACCGGCCAAGATCAGGTAGTGCAATGCTTTGTCAAGAAATTCACTGCGCAAATAATGACCAGCCAGCACCTCGACCTGGCTATCCAGCTGCTCAGCGAAGACCTGTTCGATTGAATTTGCAACCCGGCCGTGCAGATTGCTGCGGTCTTTGCGCAGCAGTGTGCGGTAAACCGCATCAGAGGTCAGCACATGCCGGAACAAATATCCCTGGTAGCTGTGATCCTCCGCCGGAAGGATGAAGGCTTTCTCAACAAGAGCACTCAAGAGCGATTTTAAGTTGACTTGATCATCCAGATTCATAACTTCAATGACCAGTTCAGTACTGAACTCCCTGCCAATCACAGACGCTGTTTGCAGCAGGCTGCGCTGTTGCGCCGGCAAGCGGTCGAAGCGGGTCAGGATCAGATCCTGCAGGTTTTCCGGAACTTCAAGGTCAAGGTCTACTTCTGCATCCAGCTTCCATTCCCCGGAATCCTGGACCAAAATCTGCTTATCGATCAACATGCGCAGTGTCTCTTCGATATAAAAGGGCACACCGGAAGCGCGCTGGATGATTTGGGCACGGACCTGCTCAGGAATCCCGGAAACGCCCAGCAGACCAAAAAGGAGCTGATCGCTTTGCTGCTCAGATAATGAATCCAGGTGAATGGTCGCACATCTTTCCCCCAGGTGCTGTTGGGCCAGATCCAATACCTGGTCCAAAGTTCCTTCCGGCATGGGCCTGGTAATGGCCAGGATCATCAGCGAGTGGTCGTTAATCGCTTCAATCAAGAATGACAACAAATCCAGGGAGATCTCGTCAGCCCAATGCAGATCCTCAAGGATTACGACCAGGGGTTGTTGATCTGCGATTGCCAGGAGCAAATTACGGATAGCGATGAAATTTTGCTGGCGCAATTGTTCGGCGTCCAGGTAGTTCAACCGCTGGGATGCTATTGGATCGGAAGGCTCCAGGTTAAACAGCTTCTCAAATAATGGTAAAACTCTGCTGGATTCGGAACCCAGCAGCTCACCGGTCATCTCAAGCAGCTTTTCGTGAATTTCAGTCTTACTGTTTCCAGGTGGAACCCTCAGGTAATCCCGGATTATTTCGAGAAAGATCCAATAAGAGACTGATTTTCGGTAAGTCAGGCTTTGACCTTCAAGAAGAGCAACCTGATCAGGATTGATTCGAGATTTAAATTCAGCTGTAAGCCGGCTCTTCCCAATCCCGGCTTCACCAATCAATGTCACCATCTGGCCATGGTGGGCTTGCGAGAGGTCGTCAAGGGCGCGGTTTACTTGCTGCAGCTCAGCTTCCCGCCCAACCATGGGAGCGTGCAGTCCCTTAATGCCTCTTGCCCGGCCGGGCGCAGATTTTAATCCCAACAACTGGTAACCTGTTACACCGGACTGGTAGCCCTTCAATTTGAGGCCGTTCAGCTCCTGGTAATCAACAAGCGAGCGTGTAGTTCTGTAAACACTCTCGCTGACCAGGATCGTATCCTCCGGCGCGGCTTCCTGTAATCGTCGGGCGAGGTTGACAGAATCACCGATCGCCGTGTAATCAACCAGCAGGTCAGAACCGATGCCGCCCACAATGACCGACCCCCGGTTGAGCCCCCAATGCATCTGCAGCCGCTCACCCAGGCTGTTTTCGAGCTGCCGGTTAAGCTGCACCAATCCAGCCTGCATTTCCAGGGCTGCACGCACTGCCCTTTCTGCAGGGTTCTCCAGGGCGATGGGTGCACCGAACAGGGCCATCAATCCATCGCCAGTGATTTTATCCACCATGCCTTCAAACTGGTAGACTTTCTCGGCCAGCATTTCAATAAAGCGTTGAATGATCTCGAATAAGGCTTCATCATCCAGCTGGGCACTCAAACCCGTGTAATCGCTCAGATCAGCGAACAACACCGTCACAGTGCGACGCTGCCCTGCGGATTCTAATCCAGCCTGGTAAAAACGCTGCTTTAAGTCAGACCCCACCAAGACACCCAGCTCCGCTGAGGGTGTACTGGATGATATTATTGGATCAGCATCACCAGTTCCCACCAGGCGCGATCCACAATTACCACAGAAACGCATTCCGGGGGGATTCTGAAAGGAGCAATTGGAGCAATTCAACGACATCTCAATAATGAAGCACCTGTTAAAGAAACCAATATTCCCCGCCGAAGACCTCTTTGCGCTGGAAATTCATAAAATAAACCAGCAAAGATGTTTCCAGCTGCCTGGGAGGCCCGGAGAAACCAAATAACCTTGCTCTTTGGGAAAAATATACCATGGGAAGGCAGTCAGGTACCTTTCAAAAGCGTTACCCGCTGGAATCACATTCCTAATTCCGGTTGACACATATTGAAGTCCTCGTTTATAATTATGCGGCCCCGGCATAAAACCGCTGGGGCGATACCGTGTATCCCCAACTTCCCCACACACCGGCGCACACCTTAAATGCGAGCGCGGGTAGTCTGGCGAAGTGAAGATTGGAGAGAAATTATGAAATACGCCATAGTTGAAGATGGCGGCAAGCAGTATAAAGCCGTTGAAGGAGAGACGATCGAGGTCGATCGCTTCCAGGCTGAAATTGGCGAGCAGGTCGATTTAGATCGAGTGCTGTTAATCTCGGATGGAGAGAAAATATCAGTCGGTACGCCATACCTGGATGGAGTCAAGATTTCCGCGAAAGTTGAAGATCAAATCAAGGGACCCAAGATCGTAGTATTCAAATACAAACCAAGAGTACGCTACCGGGTGAAGACTGGTCACCGCCAGAAATATACTCGTCTGCGGATTGGTGAGATAGAAGAGAAATCTGGAGGAAAAGATGGCTCATAAAAAAGGTGGCGGTTCAAGCCGCAACGGTCGAGACAGCCAGTCCAAGCGTTTAGGGGTCAAGGTTTATGGTGGAGAGCAGGTACTGTCAGGATATATCCTGGTGCGTCAGCGCGGCACGAAAATTAAACCTGGACGCAACGTTGGCCTGGGTAGAGATCACACTCTCTTTGCAAAAACTGACGGCATCGTCGTCTACGAAACTGTTCGCGACGGTCGCAAGCGGGTGAGCATCCAATCAGAAAACTAATTTCTGATTTGAATAATGCCCATAAGTGAAATATTGGTATTTAACAGCAATTGAAGGATAACGATAATCATGAAAGAAGAAACCCATCCCACCTTTTACCCGGAAGCTCTGGTCGTCTGTGCATGCGGGAATACCTGGAAAACTGGATCGACAATGAAGGAGATCCACACCGACGTATGTTCGAACTGCCATCCATTCTTTACCGGAGAGCAGCGCATTGTCGATACTGAAGGTCAGGTGGATCGATTCTATAAGAAACTCCAGGCCCGCCAGGACTTTATCGATGAAATTGATGCTCGCGAAGCTGAGAAGGTATCACCCGAGAGACCGATCGCAGAACTAGAGCTCGGAAAACGGGCCACCGATTCACTGGCTAAAGCCGAGATCACCAAAGTTGGACAGGTGCTCGATATGCTGGAAACCGGCGAAGCCTCCCTGCTGGCAGTGGATGGCTTCGGCAGGAAATCATTAGCTGACCTGAAGAAACGACTGCGCCAGTTTGGCTACCAGCTGCCTGAAGCTGCCGAGGAAATCCAGGTATAACTGGTTCCCATAAAAACATCAACAGGCGGATGAGAGCTTACATCCGCCTGTTTTTTTTATTCTTTGTCACCTTCAAATCCGTGGAAAAATGTCTATGGTAGAATCGAAAAATATTCTCCAAATATAGTGCATAAGAACTAGAAGAATGACCAACTGCTCGTCGTTTTAGACATCATATTCCAATCCGGTTTCGAAGGTACAACCAAAAACAGAATATTAATCAATGAGGAGGGTTGCATATACTTATGAGACACCATACTGGCGTAGTTGAAGTCATCGTTGGCTCGATGTTCAGCGGAAAGACAGACGAGCTGATTCGCCGCCTGCGGAGGGCAAGAATCGCTAAACAAAAAGTCCAGGTATTCAAACCAGCCATCGATAACCGCTTTGCCGAAGCTAAAGTTACCTCCCATGCCGGGAATGATTTCGACGCTCAGCCGATAAAGTCTTCTACGCAAATCGTCGAGCAGCTCGATGCGGATACTACCGTGGTAGCGATCGATGAAGCCCAGTTTTTTGACCCAGAGATCATCCCCATCATCCAGCAAATGGCAGATGACGGCAAGCGGGTGATCGTGGCAGGTTTGGACACTGATTTTCGCGGTGAGCCATTTGGACCCATGCCAACACTGATGGCACAAGCCGAGGTGGTCGACAAAGTACATGCCATCTGCATGGTTTGTGCAGAAGAAGCCTCGCGGACACAACGCTTGCTGGACGGAAAACCAGCCAATTACAATGATCCTGTAGTCGTGATCGGCGCCTCCGAAATGTATGAGGCGCGCTGCAGGAAGCACCATGAAGTGCCGAGGGATTGAATATGCAAGATTATCACAACTTCATTGAAGAGGTCCTCATCCCAGCGGATGAACTGCAAGCCAGGATCAGCGAGTTAGCAGATGAAATCAACGAAGATTACCAGGGGAAGAACCTGCACATGATCTGCATCTTGCGCGGGGGCATGCTGTTCCTGGCAGATTTGATGCGCCAGGTTGACCTGCCGCACACGATCGACTTCATGGCTGTCTCCTCCTATGGATCGGGTGCACGTCAATCGACCGGTCAAGTGCGCATCGCCCTCGACCTTAAAGAAGATATCCATGATCGCGACGTACTGCTGGTGGAAGACATTGTCGACAGCGGCTACACGATAGCTTCGGTGCTTGAAATGCTGGCAACACGCCACCCACGCAGTTTGAAAGTCTGCACCTTGCTGGACAAAGCTGAACGCAGGGAAGTGACAGTCCCGATCGATTACCGCGGCTTTGCCATACCCAATAAATTTGTCTTTGGTTACGGGCTGGATCTCGACGAGTACTACCGCAATTTATCCTTCATCGCCACAGTTAACCCGGAGAAATACCAACCCCCTGAGTAATATTCACCATGAAGGAGCTGGACCCGAAAATTCAGCATATGGACCTATCCCCTTACGCTGGCAGATGGATCGCCAGCATCGGCGAACAAATAATTGGTCAGGGCGGTACACCAGAGCAAGCGCTGCATGCTGCCCAAGCCTCAAGATTTAAGGAAATTGCGCACATAACTTACGTGCCCCCAACCAAACCCCTTCACATCCATCCCAAACTGGAGGAAATTGCCACCCATTTTCCCCCAGGTTTTCCTGTATACGTAGTTGGTGGCGCTGTGCGCGATGCTCTCCTCAATCGGGTGGTCAAGGAACTGGATTTCATCGTCCCCGATGATGCCATCAAACATGCCCGAACAATCGCGGATAAATTGGACGGGGCCTTCTATGTGCTCGACCAGGAGCGGGATTACGGTCGCGTGCTGGTCCCCCAGGCTGATGGCACCCCATTAGTTTTGGATTTTGCACCCCTCCAAGGGGTGGACCTGGATGCTGATTTAAAGAACCGTGATTTCACCATCAACGCCATTGCTCAAGGCATCGCATCCCCGTATCCCGTGTATGATCCGCTGGGAGGTGCGCCAGATCTGCTGGCTCACAAGCTGCGCGCCTGCTCACCCACTTCTATCGCAAGCGATCCGATCCGCATCTTGCGGGGTGTCAGGTTCTCCACCAATTATGGACTGACCGCTGACAAAAGTACCAAGGACCAGATGAAGAGGTCTGTAAAGAGGATAAAGAATACCTCTCCCGAGAGGATCAGGGATGAACTGTTTAAACTTTTGGACAGTCAGAAACCAAGCGGGGCGATTAAAGTCCTGGATCGGCTGGGTGCACTGGTGCATGTTCTACCAGAATTAATAGAACTGCAGGGTGTAGGGCAATCAGCTCCCCATATCTATGATGTTTGGGGCCACACCCTGAAGGTAGTGACACAGCTGCGGGCGATTTGGAACCTCCTCACGCCATCTTACGACCCGGATACCACTTCCAACCTCTTCATGGGTGTGGTCGCCCATCGTTTGGGTCGCTACCGGAATCAGCTAACGGAACACCTGGCTCAGAATTTCGTCCCCTCCCGGTCTATCCGCGCGCTAATAATTCTGGCTGCTTTTTACCATGACAGCGGCAAGCCGGAGAGCAAAGAAATTGATGCGGATGGTCAGATTAGTTTTATAAACCACGAAGATGTGGGAGCACGCCTGGCAGCCCGGCGCGCTACTGAGCTTCAGTTGAGCAATGACGAGAAGAAGCGCTTGAAAATCATAGTGCGCCATCACATGAGACCGCTCTGGTTGGCACAAACCGGCGAGCTGCCTTCGCGCCGTGCGAAATTCCGTTTCTTTAGAGATACTCAGGCCGCGGGCGTGGATATCTGCCTGCTCTCCCTGGCAGATACCCTGGGGACTTACGGTCATACTTTACCCCCTGACACCTGGCAGCACCAGGTTGAGGTGGTGCGCAGCTTGCTGGAAGCCTGGTGGGAGCATAAAGAAGAGCAGATTTCCCCCCCACCATTGATCGATGGCAACGACCTGATTCAAAAATTCAATTTAAAGCCAGGCCCGGTAATCGGTAGATTACTTGACGAGATAAAAGAAGCCCAGGCTACTGGTGCCGTTAATAACAAAAGGCAGGCTTACGAGCACGTGAGCCGTCTTTTAGAAGAGATGGATCTATGAGGTGCAGATCGATAATTGATGCGGGTGATTTAGGGGAAAATTGTCGTCAGGTAAGGCTGGTAGAAGCACCGGCAGCCCAATTCATGCGAACAACCATCGACTGGTAATTTGGGGACTGCGTCCTTTTCGTAAGTTCCTTCCAGTGCCTGGCAAGCCGGGCATGAATTATCGGCTACCAGCATACGGACATACTTAACTCGCGGGTTGCCCTCAAATTCTACCCGCGCCACCGCAGTTGAAGAAAATTCTGCCAGGTCTGCGCTGCAATTAACACAGAGGTTGGCTGAGTCTGGTGATTGGGCGTTACATTGGGAACAGGTTTGCATGAGCCGCCTCCTAGATTTGGGTAATTATAATCCTAATCCAGGCTGACAAAGCTCAAAGTTCTCCTTGCTCTTATAAGCTTACCTGCGCTGTTCTGCTGCGGCGAATCAGTTTTTTCAAATGTGCCACCAGCACCCCGCTAGGCACTGGTTTGATCAAATAATCATCCGCTCCTTCATCCAACGCCTGGGCTATGGCATCTGGATTATTAAACACCGAGAGGATTAATATTGGCGTGTCGCTGAAAGCTCGGATATCCCTGCAGACCTGCGAACCATCTTTTTCGGGCAGACATAGGTCAAGAACAATCACATCCGGATTTAGGCTGTGAACGGCATTTATCCCCTCATCGACTTCTCGGGTCGTATGGACTGTAAATGACTTTGGTTCCAGCGTAGCCTTGAGTAATTCTGTCAGAGCAACATCATTGTCAATAACCAGGACACTGGAAACCACTATATGCCTCCTTCTTTCAAGTACCATGAAATATTGTGATGCACGAAATTCTCCTTTTTCTGCCTTTCTACCTGCTGGTTATGATTATGCAATAAAAACGATCTATGCAACCTTACAACCACTTTACAAGTCATTGGATTAAATCTTGCAACGTAAGGCAAACAGAGATATTATTAGTCAGGTTGAGGCGCGGAACACGATCAGCTCTGATTCAAAACGCGCTGCAGCATTTTGGGATAACCCCGGGTTAATTAGGCGGGATTCCCAATACAAAAGCTGTGGTCTTATGAATTGGATGCCTTGATAGTCTCAACCGCATCTGCATTTCCTGCCCGGGTGCATTTTATGGATGTCCGCATTGCCCCAGAAACACTCGTCCCTCGCTTGGGCGATTTATTAATCGAAAGAGGCCTGCTGCTGCCGGAAGATCTTGCTATCGCGCTAGATTACCAGCAGCAAAAAATCCGCACAGGAGCACCCTGTCTGATTGGGCAGGCACTTATTGAACTTGGATTTGTCGACCAACGTTCGATTGATGAGGTGGTAACGATCCAGATTTTTGAGCTGCAGAACCAGCTGGAACGCGCCAATGAGCATTTGGAACAGCAGGTTGCTGAACGCACTGAAGATCTCCAGCAAGCGCTCGAAAAGCTGACCGAACTCAACCAGCTGAAATCTAATTTCATCTCCAACATATCCCATGAACTGCGCACACCACTCACCCACATTAAAGGCTACCTGGATATTTTTGCTGATCACAGCCTGGGTCCGTTGACATCTTCGCAGGAGGATGCCATTGCTGTCCTCCAGCGGTCGGAAGATCGCCTGGAACAGTTGATCGATAATCTACTCCAGTTCTCCCTGGCAGTGAAAGGTGAGCTGGATTTATATTTGCAACCGCTTGATGTCCGTAATTTGGTAGAAACATACCTGCCTCAGAACCAACGAGCGGCTGACAACAAAGGCGTCCAGATTGAGATCAATATATCGAAAAGCCTGCCGGAAATCCATGCTGATGCTGATAAGATGGCCTGGGTGATCAGCCAGATGCTGGATAACGCCATCAAATTTACACCGTCTGGTGGAAATGTGAACCTGACAGCGATCGAGGATGCTGGTCAAATTGAGTTTACGGTCAGCGATACTGGAATCGGTATCCCCGCTGATAGGATGGCCGAGATTTTTGAGCCTTTCCACCAGCTGGATGGTTCTGTGACCAGGCGATATGCTGGGACCGGCCTGGGCCTGGCAATGGTGCACCAGATTCTCAAGGCGCACGGGGCTGCAATTAATGTAACCTCACATCCAGATTCCGGAACGAAATTTTCCTTCTCATTTCCTGCAGTAGGCAGCAACCATGACGGATAAGATTTCCGAGACTGAAAACCTGAATGCCCAAGAGCTTGATGCGATATATGCCATCAGCCGGGTTGTCACGCGGGCTTCGGAATTGGATGCCAGCCTGGACGAAATCATCGGCATTGCCAGGACCGTCTTCATCTTCGATAATGTCGTGCTTTACGTGCACCACCAGTCAGAAAACCTCGAACCTTCGTACGCACGTGCAATTGGTAGGGGACGCAATTCCGAAACAGACCTGGCGTGGGGAGAACCCATTGCCAAGGATGTGATTTCTTCCAGGGAGATCGTCGTTCGCCAGGAGATCACGGGTGATTTCACCAAAGACAGGATGAAGGACCGCTATTTCCTTGGCTTGCCTTTGATCGCCGGGGACCAGAATATCGGGGCACTGGTGTTCGTGCGTTACGGCGGACCCCAATTCACACCTGAGCACACCCATATTGCGGAATACATCGCCGGTCATATTGCCCAGCTTTATGAGCACGGCAACCTGGTCACGCAGCTTTCCAGGCTAGAAGCGGAAAGACAGCTGGAACGCCTGCAGGATGATTTCGTTGCCACGGTCTCACACGAGCTGCGCACCCCGCTGGGTTTTATCAAAGGGTATGCGACCTCATTACTTCGCGAGGATGCCAATTGGGACGAGGAAACCCAGCGAGAATTCCTGCTGATTATCGATGAGGAAACCGATCGACTGAAGGAATTAATTGATAACCTGCTCGATTCCTCCAGGCTGCAGTCCGGCACCCTGCGTATGGAATTTCAACCTATGCGCATCGATACCATGCTCAAGGAATTGAAGCTCAGGGCCAGGTCGTTCAGCGAAGATTTGGATGTCCAGGTAAACCTTGTTGCTGCCCCTCTCAAGATAGAGGCTGATGCCACCCGTCTGGCCCAGGTATTCGACAATTTACTCAGTAATGCAATTAAGTACGCTCCAGATTCAACCATAACCATCACATTAAATTCCCAGGATGATCATGCACATATTGAATTCAACGATCAAGGTCCTGGGATACCAACTGAAGATCTGCCAAATATTTTTACCCGCTTTTACAGGGTTCCCTCTCGCAACAAGTCGGTGCGGGGAACCGGGTTGGGTCTATTCATTTGTCGCCAGATCATCAATGCTCACCAGGGCGAGATCACTGCTGTATCTAAACTTGGTGAAGGAACAACCTTTCATATCTACCTCCCGATACTGAACCACAACAGCGGTGAGGACAATCCAGAATAATGAGTTAAGGAGGCAAAACCATGGTTAAGAGAATTCTGGTCGTTGACGATGAACCCCGGTATGTACGCTTGATGGAAGCCAACCTGATTTCAGAAGGCTATGATGTAACCAAGGCATATGATGGACAGAGTGCTGTGGAAATGGTGGCGGATACCCAACCGGACCTGGTGCTGTTAGACGTGATGATGCCCGGCCTGGATGGGTTCGGAGCCTGTGAAAGGATCCGCGAATTTTCTTCGATCCCCATCATCATGGTCACCGCCAAGGGTGAAGAGCAAGATCGCGTGCGCGGTTTGGATGTCGGGGCGGATGACTACATCGTCAAACCCTTCTCAGCGACAGAAGTGCTGGCCCGTGTACGTGCCGTTCTGCGACGTGCCAAGGTGACTGGCAGCACCTACGAACAATCCATATTCACACATGGAAATTTGCGCATCGATCTGGCCAGAGCAGAGGTTTTCAAGGATGAAGACATGGTGTTCTTGTCAGCAACCGAATACCGCCTGCTGCTGCAGTTCGTCCACAATCAAGGCAATATATTGACTTCGGAAGATTTACTGGTTAACGTGTGGGGGCCTGAATACCGGGAGGACAAAGAGATCCTGTGGGTCAGCATTTCTCGTTTGCGCCAGAAACTGGAAGATGATCCCCGCAATCCACAGCATATCGTCACCCGCTCAGGGATGGGCTACACAATGCCCCCACTTCAATAATCATTCATGGAGTAATTATGGATAATCGTCCAATTGCTGCTACCATCCGGTCGAAGAAATTAGGCATATTAATCCAAAGCGCACGCTCCGCTTCGGATAAATCGCTCGAGGAATGTGCGGAAGCTCTGAACATTTCGCATGAGAGCATGCAGTCGTTTGAGAGGGGTGAAGTTTCTCCTTCCCTTCCAGAGCTGGAAGCACTGGCGTTCTATTTGAAGATTCCGTTGGATTATTTCTGGGGGCGGGAAGTCGCTGATCCACTTCAAAAGGAATTACAGGTCTACGAGAGAGAGCGTTTAATGAGGCTGCGCAACCGGGTGATCGGAGCCACCCTGAGAAAAGCTCGCCTGGAAGCGGGCATGACCAGCCTGGAATTAGCTGATTCAATCAGCATTTCGGAAGAGCAGCTCAATAATTACGAGCTGGGGGCTGATTTGATACCACTGCCTGAACTCGAGCTGCTGGCGAACAACGTCAACAAAACGATCAAGGACTTTCAAGATAATCGTGGTCCAATCGGTACCTGGATCAAGCAGCAGCGAGCCATGCAGAACTTTGACGATCTATCACCTGAACTCCAGGATTTTATCAGCAGGCCCATCAACCGCCCATACCTGGAGATCTCACAGCGATTAAGTGAGATGTCCGTGGAGAAATTGCGCATAGTGGCCGAGGGATTACTGGAAATCACACTGTAGTTTATTCAGGATATTTACATGGGTGAGGCTATTACAATAGAAGAACTAAAGAAAGAAGCTGAACGCGCTTACCAATCGAAAGATTACCTGTCTGCAGCCCAATCTTTCAAAGCTGCAGCGGATGGGTATACCCACCTCGGGGAGCACCTGCTCGCCGCCGAGATGCAAAACAACGCCAGCGTGGCTTACCTGCAGGCTGACCAGCCTGAAAATGCGCTTGAATCAGCACTGGATACGGATCAAGTATTTGCAGAGGCTGGCGACCAACGCCGGCAAGCGCTCGCACTTGGCAACCAGGCTGCGGCATACGAAGCACTCAACCAACTGGAGGCTGCCGCGCAGGCATACCAGAAATCTTCGGATTTGTTGAAGGAAACTGGTGATCAAGAGCTGCGGCCGGCGGTTATGCAGTCGTTATCTGCAGTACAGCTGCGTCTCGGGCAGCAGATGGATGCCCTGGTCACCATGCAGGCCGGGTTGGAAGCGGTGGAAAAACCGAATCTCAAGCAAAAGCTGGTCAAGAAAATCCTGCGCTCTCCATTCAGTTATTTCAACCGCCTCACCTGAATTTCAGTGGAACGGACATGATCATCAAAACCAAGTCCTCCATCCGGCAAGCCACAAGTGAAGATCAGCAGGATTTAGCAAATTTAATCCATTTTGGAACCCTGGTCCACCGCCACCTGGATTGGCGCCCACCATTGGAATGGATCGGCAGCCAGCCATTTCTGGTGCTGGAAAAAGATAACCGCATCGCGGCTGCGCTGGCCTGTCCACCGGACCCTGCGTCAGTAGTTTGGATCCGATTATTTGTTGCATACGATGAACGCGACCTGCTGGCAAATTGGAAGCAGCTCTGGACCCAGGCTTACGAAATGATCACACCCGATCCAGCGCTGGAAGTCGCCGCCATCCCGCTGCAAAAATGGTTCCAAAAGCTGTTGGACAAAAACCAATTTCGACCGACAACCGATGTAGTGATGTTTATCTGGGATAACGGCGCGATCCCCGAACAGCAAGCCTCACCAGATATCGCCCTGAGGCAGATGAATATCGACGACCTTGCTCAAGTTGAAAAGCTCGATAAACTCGCTTTCGGTTCCATCTGGCATAATTCACGCCTGTCGCTTGAATATGCCTTCCGGCAGGCGGCAATTGCTACCATAGCGGAGATCGAGGGGGAGACCGTTGGCTATCAAATCAGCACCGGGATGCAGATGGGCGGACACCTGGCTCGCCTGGCTACTCATCCCAGCTTCCAGCGCCAGGGGATCGCTTATGCGATCCTGAGGGATTTGATGGTTCAATTCAAACAGCGTGGGGCGTTTCGTCTTACAGTCAATACCCAGGAGGACAATATTGGGTCGATCGCCTTGTATGAGAATTCTGGATTTTCGCGAACCGGAGAAACTTACCCGGTTTACCTTTACCAACCCAAGTAATCAATTACAATTGAATACACCGTACTAAACAAAAATAGCTGCCAACCTCAGAATGTGATTGGCTGCTTCAGGGAGTCATTTATGGTTCATGATCACGATCCCAGGGTCACAAATTCACAGCTGCGTCTAACCCTGACTGCCATGCAGCAGGTAATCGGTGAGAAAAGTTCGCAGGAGATCATTAAAGGACTGGATATTGGGATTGACCTTGCAAACCTTCCAGCAAATAACCTAAATCGAGACTTCCCTGCACAAGATTATGCAAACCTGTTAGCTGCCGCGGAAACGACCTATGGAGACAGAGGTGCGCGCATATTAACACGCATCGGGAGGTCAACTTTTCACCAGGTGCTGCGTGAACAACCCAACTGGATGTCCTCCGCCCGGAGAACTATGGGGATCTGGAAACCAACCCGGCGCATTGAATTGATGCTGGAAGCGATCATTGATTCACAGCGCAAGTCGTACCCGCGGAGTGAATCCTGGATCGAAGACAAGAACGGACAGATATCTATTATCGATCAGAACTGCCTGGTATGTTCCGGTCGCGAGGATTCATCACCGGTTTGCTACTTGAGGTCTGGATTTCTCAGCGAAGCTGTTCGTTGGGCAACCGACAGAGAATTTAATTTCGAGGAGACGGCTTGCATCGCCGCCGGTGATGCCTACTGCCGCTTTTCCCTGGATAAAACCATTTCACCGAAGAAAGTCTCCTCCAATCCCTGAATTCCCCACCTGAAATATTAATCCTGTTTCATTTATCCCTAGACAAACTCATCTGAACGTGGCAAAATCGGGGGGTTATCAATGGTGTTTGAAGGGAGTTCTGATGGCTAATAAAGATACAAAAGGTAAACAGGGAAAAATGTCCAAGCGGGAAGCGGTGAGAGAAAAACGCCGCCAGGAGCAAAAGAGGCGCAGGATATATTTCGTGCTGGCGATCGTTGGGGGTGCAGTAGCGATTGCGGCGATTATCGTAATCCCACAACTGCTGCCGGTTGGGAATATTGTGACTATCACTCCTGTTGAACGACCGTTGGCAGATGGCAGGGCAATGGGCGATCCGGAAGCCCCGGTGTTATTAGAAGTCTTCGAAGATTTCCAGTGCCCCGCCTGTAGGGACTACTCTGCGCAAATAGCTCCACAAGTTAAAGATGCTTATGTCGCCACAGGCGATGTGTATTACATCTTCCGCCATTACCCGTTCCTTGACGATCAAGCGCCAAGAAATGAATCCGACCAGGCTGCAAACGCCAGCATGTGCGCAGCAGATGAAAATCGCTTCTGGGATTACCACGATATGCTCTTTGCGAATTGGAACGGGGAAAACCAGGGTGCTTTCACTGACAAGCGGCTGGTAGCTTTCGCTGAGGCGTTGGGTTTAGATATGGCAGCTTTTAACCCATGCTTTGATTCAAATCTGCACGGTGAAGAAATTGACAGCGATTTTCAGTTGGGCAAACAAATGGGTGCGACCGGAACGCCATCAGTATTTGTTGACGGGATTCAAGTATCACCTGGCTTTGTTCCATCCTTCACCCAGATCGCCGAAGCAGTTGAAGCCGCAAAAGCGTCATCTGGAAATTAAATAGATCGATAACAAAATATCGGGTTTCCAGGGTGGAGATAACTCCCTGGAAGCTCGATTTTGATTTGTCAAGGAAAGCAGAGCACTACTCTTTTGCCAGGGTTGGGCGAGCTGCCTCACGGCTCTGGATTTCACTTAATTCAAGGATAAAACAAAGCGATGAGAGCCTGTTCAAAAAAGGAAGGATCACTGGATTATTAATTTTCTCGACATCATTCAGTTCAGTTACTCGCCGTTCGCAGCGCCGAACGATGGTGCGTGACAATGCCAGGGCTGCACCAGAAGGCGTGTCCCCCGGGACAATAAATTCGCCTGGTGGTTCAACCTGATCTGTATAGCGCTCAATCTCTCCCTCCAACCATTCCAGGCGATCAGTATCAACCACGCGGAATTTTTCAGCATTTTCCTCGGTTGCGGAAAGTTCAGACATGATGTGGTACAAATCTTTCTGAATTTTCAAGATCAGTTCACTGGTTGCCGGCAAGTTAATTTGCGCCCTTGCCACTCCAAGGGCAGCCGAGGCTTCATCTATGGTCCCAATCGCTTCGATCAGAATGTGGTGTTTTGGAAGCCGCCCTTTACCCAGCCGACCCGTATATCCATCATCCCCGGTTTTTGTATAGAATTTTGTCATATTCAAATTATAACTGACCCACCAACCTACTCCAATGTTGTATACTTAACCTTGAAAGGAGAATTTCATGCAGATTCGATGTACAAATTGTCACCGCCCGTTTGCTATGAACAAAGAGATGGTTTACGCCGCCCTGGATGAAATCCATAGTCAAGATCTGAATCATTACAACGCCTACTGCCCCCACTGCCGCAGGGCGAATCGATTGTCACCCAAGGTGCTGAAACGTGCTGCTCCGAATTGGGAACCAGGAGCATCCACCGTTGAGCAACCTGAAGATTAACAGGTTTTCGAGGCCACATTCCCAGCATTCCGATCTTCAATCTAATTCCATTGGGTTGAAAACACCTGTGAAATAGGTCATCAGGAAATGATCTAGATCGATCAACGGTGGAAACTTCCGTATTTCATTAAGTGGGGACAGCCAAGCTGCGAGGATTTGAATTATTAAATCTGATTAGTTAAGCCCAGGTTCAGTATCCTGGTTTTCTGGGGATATGCTTTCCCGATCATAGAGGAAATTGATCTCTCGGATGGCATTTTGAAGTGCTTTGTTCAATTCAGAACCAGCCATCCGCCATGTCCAATTACCGCTCGGGTTGCCGGGATAATTCATGCGCGCCTCGTTGCCCAGATCCAGGAAATCCTGAACGGGAGCCAGCGCATAAATCGCCACTGATCCCCAGGCAGCACGGATCATGTCCCAGGCAACCTGCTTACCATCGCGCTGCAGATACCTGCGATAAAAGGATCTTTCACCTTCAGGAACGCGTTCATACCAACCCCTGGCAGTATCGTTGTCGTGCGTGCCGGTATAGACCACGCTGTGCGTTTCATGATTATGTGGTAAGAATGATTCCTTTGGGTCACCGGTGAAGGCGAACTGGATGATACGCATACCGGGCAGGTTGAAATTTTCCCGCATGGCGACCACATCTGGAGTAATAACGCCCAAATCTTCGGCGATGATCGGTAGATCACCAAATTTTTTCTCCACCACGGAGAAGAAATGCTCCCCAGGACCATCCACCCAGCGACCGTTCACGGCGGTCTGCTCTTCAAAGGGAACTTCCCAATAACCAGCAAAGCCGCGGAAATGGTCCAGGCGCACGATATCAACCAGGTTCAAAACTGCGGACAGGCGTTTCAACCACCAGCTGTAATCGTCCTCCTGGTGGACATCCCAGCAGTAGAGGGGATTACCCCACAGCTGCCCGGTCTCGGAAAAATAATCCGGTGGAACGCCTGCCACGAATTTCGGATTTCCATCATCATCCAGGTTGAATAGATTGGGATGTGACCAGACTTCGGTACTATCATGGGCGACAAAGATGGGGATATCTCCGATGATCAGGATATTCTCCCGTTGAGCGTGCTCCCGGACTGCAGCCCATTGGCGATGGAAGATGAACTGGCGGAATTCCTGGCGCTGGATAGCGGTCAAGTGAATATCTCTGGCTTCACTGATGGCCCTGGATTCGCGCTTGAGAAGCGGGCGAGGCCAGTTGACCCAGGAACCTCCACCGTGGGCTTCTTTGAGCGCCATGAACAGGCAGAAATCTTCCAGCCAATAGGTTTGTTCGGATTTGAACTGCTCAAAGTCAGTGGTCAAGTCCCTTGGAGCAGCCTGCTGAAACTGAATAAAGGCCCGGTCGAGCAAGCCAATCTTCCAGGGGATCAGCCTCCCAAAATCCACTTTTCCATGAGGGAAATCAGGAATTTCAATGAGATCATTCGCACGCAGCAGTCCATCTTTCAGCAGCAGCTCTGGACTGATCAGGTAGGGGTTGCCAGCAAAAGCAGAGAAGCTCTGGTAAGGCGAATCTCCATAACCGGTGGGACCCAAAGGCAGCACCTGCCAAAGCCCACAGCCTGATTGGCTGAGAAAATCGATCCAGCGGTGAACCTGCGGACCAAGATCGCCGATCCCGAAGGGACCCGGTAGGCTTGTCGGGTGGAGCAGGATGCCTGAAGACCGCTCAAACTTCATAGGCCAGCCTTTTTGTCTGGATATAATCGCCGCTGCGAACCAGGCTGGTGGAAAGATCGGAGGGAATCACATCCGTGGCGATCACCGCCCCAGCCTCCACGATCAATTTATCTGGCAGAACGCTGTTCTTTCCTATCATGGTGATGCGCGGTTCCCCTTGAAGTTCGATCGCGCCAACCACTGCATGCTCACCTACCGTGACCTGCTTGTCAATAATGGAACGCTCTACCTTAGCGCCCGGTTGGATCACCGCATCGGTGAGCACAACGGACTCTCTAATCACCGCACCTGGCAGCACCCGCACCCCGGGAGACAGAATGCTGCGTTCAACAACTGCCCCGGGAGAGAGCACACATCCATCGGAGATCATGCTGTCCCGAACCTGCGCACCCGAAGAAATCCTGACCGGTGGGCGTTCTTCGGTACGCGTGTGGATCACCCACGAACGATCGTTGAGATCGATGGGAGGCATTTCAGCCAGTAAATCCATATGCGCTTTCCAGTATGAATCCACAGTACCGACATCCACCCAATAGCCTGAATATGGGAAGGCATATACCCGGGAACCTTCGGCGACCAAGCGCGGAAGGATGTCCTTGCCAAAATCATGACTGCTCTTAGTTTGTCCCCTGTCCTCCCACAATACTTTATCCAGAAGATCGATGTTGAAAAGGTAAACACCCATATTCACCAGATCCGATTCTGGCTGAGCAGGTTTCTCCTCAAAATCCGTCACCCGGTAGTGATCGTCAACGGTGAGAATACCAAAACGTGAGGCTTCTTCCAGGGGAACTTGGATGGTGCAGATGGTCACATCGGCCTGGTGATCGACATGAAAGGCGATCACGGCATCGTAATTCATGACATAAATATGATCCCCGGAGAGGATGAGCACGAAATCCGGATAATTTTGCTTGATGAAGCGAAAATTTTGCTGGACGGCATCCGCTGTGCCGAGATACCAATCTGAGGAACCGCGTGCTTTGTACGGGGAGTACATGCGCACACCACCGGAGAAATCCCGGTTAAGATCCCAGGGTCCACCCGCACCAATGTGGTCGATCAGCGAGTGCGGGGCGATACTGCGCCAGGATCATGATATCGAACAATTCTGAATTTACACAATTTGAGAGGGTGAAATCGATAATGCGGTACTTTCCGGCGAAGGGTACTGCGGGTTTTGTCCGCTTGGCCGTCAAAGTGCCCAATCGTGAACCCTCGCCGCCAGCCATGATTACTGCACGTGTCTTCATAAGCTCTCCTCCAAATTATCACCCGCTGGGATAGGTCTTATTTTACTCGAAATATTTTAATCTTCTTCATGCCATAACAAAGAATTATTTCCTAGAATGAAGTATTTTTTCCAATCGCCCACCAATTACTATGCAAATACAGTATTGGGCCGTTACACCGCATCTATTTTTTTACTCTTGACATTCCAGTGGCTGGAAGGTGTATAATCCGAATCTAATTTGTTCCAAAGGAGAATCTATGCAAATAAATGAATTGGAGAAAATGACTGGTGTGTCTGCCAAGACAATACGCTATTACGAGGAAATTGCATTGCTCCCTCCACCAAATCGAAAACCTAATGGCTATCGAGATTACTCAGAATCAGATATCGAGCGGCTAAAACTGGTATCAGGAGCGCGGCGCTTAGATTTTTCCCTTGCAGAGATAAAAGAGATCCTCGATTTGCGAGATCGAGACATTGCTCCATGCGGTGTATTGCTTGAGCTATTGGATCGTAAAGCAAATGAGATCAATCAGCGAATAGCAGTGCTGAAGGAAATGCAAGATGATTTAATAAATTTGTACTCGCTTGGTGTAACTTACCCCACCGACGATGTGGAAGGCAAGAATTGCGTTTGCCATTTGGTAAAGACACACGCTGAAAACTGAATTTTCTACGGTCCCATAAAATTTAATCCATTTCTCAAGTCCGGTAATTTCTACCGGGCTTGTTTGTTAATCAAACACTTATTTAAACGCCTTGACCTTCCAGCGACCGGAAGGTGTAAACTGACAGTAGCACTGAAAAAATAAGGAGAATTCGAATGCCTGAAATGAAGAAATTGGAATTGGAATTGGATGTGCGTGGCATGACCTGCCCTTCCTGCGCTCACCATGTAGAAAACGCCCTTAATAAAGTTGAGGGTGTAGAAAAAGCAAAAATTCCCGGGTGGCAATCAAACAAGGCCACCGTATCCTTGACCACTGATGTCGATCAGCAAGAATTAATTAACGCAGTAGAGTTGGCAGGGTATAAAGCCTCACTAAAAGAGCAAAAACCCCAGATATCGGCTGATATCCCTCAAGGGTCTGGAAATGGCGACCAGCGCAAAGATTTTGATCTGGTGGTCATCGGCGCAGGGTCAGCTGGCTTTGCCGCCGCGATCAAGGGAATAGATTTAGGTTTCCGGGTAGGCATGGTCGGTGATGGGGACCTTGGCGGCACATGTGTCAATGTTGGTTGTGTGCCCTCAAAAACGCTCATCAGAGCCGCCGAAGCCTGGCACAACGCCGGTCATCATCCTTTCAAAGGTGTCAATACCCTAAAAAGTAGTTTGGATTGGGACATCATACGCAGTGAAAAGGATACCCTGGTTGCAGATATGCGCCAAAGCAAATACTCTGACGTGTTGGCTGCCTATCCCGAAATCACTTATATTGAAGGTTTCGCCTCCTTCAATAAAGATGGATCGCTGCAGGTAGGAGATAAAATCTACCGTGCTCACCGGTACCTGATTGTCACAGGCGGGCATCCTCACATGATCCAGTTTCCAGGTGTTGAAGAAGTTGAGCCGCTCAACAGTACCACCTTGATGGAGCTGGAACAATTACCCGAATCCCTAATAATCCTTGGAGGACGAGCGATCGCGCTGGAATTAGGCCAGACAATGGAGCGCTTGGGTGTCCAGGTGTTGATCCTGCAGCGCAGCACCCGCCTGGTGCCAGATCATGAACCAGAGATCGGCCGGGGGATCAAGGATTATTTTGAACAAGAAGGTATTGGAATCATCAATGGTGTGCAAGTTGATCGTCTAAGCCGTGAGGGCGAGACTCGCATCGTACATGCTCGCGTCATGGGGCAGGAAAAGGAATTCAAAGCCGATCAAATTTTCATGGCGTTGGGGCGTAATGCAAATACAGATGGTATGGGATTGGAAAATGTGAACGTCGAATTAGATGCCAATGGCGCCATTGTCGTTGATGAATACCAGCAGACTTCGAACCCGGCTATCTATGCCACTGGTGATGTCACAAACAACCCAGAGTTTGTATATGTAGCAGCCTCTGGTGGCTCAACAGCCTCAAAAAACGCTCTCACTGGCAATCAGAAAGCGCTTGACCTATCAACTATGCCTGGGGTCATCTTCACCGACCCGCAAATTGCTACCGTCGGTTTGACAGAAGCGCAGGCTCGTCAACAGGGATATGAAGTGAAGGTAAGCACCATCAACCTGGAGCATGTTGCCAGGGCACAAGCCAACCGCGATACACGCGGGTTAATCAAGCTTGTCGCTGATGAGGGCACTAATCGCTTGTTGGGGGCGCACATCATCGCTGCTGAGGCCGGTGAGGTCATCCAGACCGCTACACTAGCCATCAAATTCGGCTTGAAGGTGAGCGATTTATCTGACACGCTCTTCCCATACCTCACCCAAGTTGAGGGATTGAAGCTAGCAGCATTGGCATTCGAAAAAGATATCGCCATGCTATCCTGCTGCGCGGTATAAAACTTAGAGAAGGAGATTATTACAATGCTAGAAACTCTCAAGCTCAAAGTCATTGGGGACCATACCATGCATTGTGCTGGCTGTGAAAGCTCAATCATCTTTTCACTTTCTCAATTGCCAGGCGTTGAAGAAGTTAAAGCCGATTGGAAAACTCAAACTATTCAAATTAATTCTTCAACTGATGAAATTAACCTGGAAAAAATAAAAACTGAGCTAGACTGGATCGGTTACGAAGTAGAGATTGCATGAACGTACAATCTGCTAAGGCTCGACCTTCGCTGGCATGGTTACAATACACATTGTTGCTTGGGGTATTCTTGGCCGTAATAATTGCTGGCTATTTTGTTTTTAGGGCTTTTGCAGCAACACCTGGTCAGACGGAATTCAATCTATATATATTGGCGATCATGGCCGGGGTTGCCAGTTTCTTCTCCCCCTGTGCCTTCCCGCTGCTGCCAAGCTACTTCTCTTTTTATCATCAAGCTGATAGTGATGAAAATGGCACATCGAAGGGTGTACGCAAAACCTTACGATTGGGGTTGGCTGCTGCCTTTGGTGTGATCACATTTGCCCTTGTGTTGGGGCTGATGATTGCGCTGTTGGGTGCAGGTCTTGCCCAGGGGCTTTCAATTTCAGGACCAGCGCCAAGTCAATTTGTTCGAATCTTCCGGGGAGGCGTAGGCGTAGTCCTTTTGATCCTCGGTGTTGGGCAACTACTTGGGTGGAACCTAAAACCCGTATTTGCCGATGCCTTCGCCTACCGCACCCGACCTGAGCGAGACGGAAAGCGAAAGCCGGCAGCCAACCTTTTCCTTTATGGCTTGGGTTACAACGCCGCGGGTATGGGCTGCACAGCACCCATCTTAGCAGGATTGATGATCTTTGCTCTCTCATCGGGCGGGTTCATAACTGCACTTGGTGCATTCGGCGTGTTTTCTCTGACGATGGGCGGATTGATGCTGCTCGTATCTGGGTTAGTTGCTGCGTCAAGACAAACATTGATTACCCGGCTCAAAGCGGTAGCACCCAAGATCACGCGGACAGCCAGTGTTTTATTGATCTTGGTAGGAGTATTCAACATATATACGGCAGTGAATCTTGATTTATTCTTGAAGCTGTTATTCCTGTGAGGTGAAAAATGATATCAAAATTCGGCTTAAAAATGTACGCTTGAAACGACACCCTCTTCCCTTACCTCACCCAGGTTGAGGCGCTGAAACTGCCAGCATTGGTGTTTGAAAAATTTATCGCTCTGCGAAGTTGTTGTGCCGAGTGAGGATTTTAAAATACTCGTCGCATTAGATGCGGTTGAAAAAGCCGTGGTTGACCGGACTGCTGGAAGTTTAGAAAAAGGAAATTAATAAAGGTGCCCCTCATGACCACACAGATCAAAACTCAGAAAGAAACATTAACCCACTTGTTTGAATTGAATCTCAATTATAAGAAAGACGTTGAACCGGTTTCGAAAGAAGGCAAGGTAGGAGAATACCTTGGCAGCGGCGATGGGTTTGTTCGCGGCCGTATCAATGGAACGGTTCATTGGTCATTATATGAAGCCCAGAGTCCTGTCTTTTGCGCATCAAATTTGTTTGGGACCATTACCACTGACGATGGTGGAGAGATAGAATTCGATTCAATGGGTTTTTTCCGTCGTCCCGATCAAGGCTCGCATATCTGGCGCAATTCCTCCGGAGTCAGTTTTGAAACCGATGCTGACCAATATCAATGGCTGACTGGAGTTATGGGAGTGTGGGAAGGAGAGTTTGATAGTAATTCATACCTCCATCATTATCGTGTTTATGCAAGAATCTTCAAAAATCCTTAATTAGCAGTGGATGAGATGACCACACGTCTGAATTTGTTCTAAATGTTCAGAAATATCTATTAATACCGTCAAGAATAACTTTTATCTGGATATTGATATACATAATTCTCGAATTTTTCTTATCTCACCAGATTAATTCAAAAATATCCAAACCATTTGGTATGTTGGGCTTTTATCGGTTTGTTCGAATCATAATTGGAATGGGAGATGAGAGAGCTGATATAATCGCTTTTTGTTATATATTCTTCAGACAAACCAGCCAGCTTATGCCGATAAAAGCTTTCAGCATTCATGGACATTTTTACCAACGCGAAGACCCTTTAACCGGCATTATCCCCCAGGAACCCGGCGCTGCGCCATACAATAACTGGAATGAACGCATCCTGGATGAGTGCTACCTGCCAAATGCGCGCCTGCATAACTATGAGAAGATCAGTTTTAATGTCGGACCGACATTATTCTCATGGCTGGAGGAGCAA